>Ga0326727_10010681_pt1 | contig 21753 bp, 22 predicted proteins | sample MB2enrmetagenome_FD_207643 | JGI IMG/M metagenome (GOLD analysis project Ga0326727, IMG submission 207643) | Lab enriched peat soil microbial communities from McLean, Ithaca, NY, United States - MB29MY | ecosystem: Environmental > Terrestrial > Soil > Wetlands > Peat | place: USA: New York...
CGGATTAAAACAGGGGAGATACGGAACCACCCCAGCAGGAATGTTTTCGATAGGAACGAAGAATCCTGACAAGAGCATGGAAAAGGTCAGGAAAAACCATGCCATGAATATGGCCTGCTGCTGCGTGCGCGCGGTGGTCGATATGAGGACACCAACCCCGAGGGTCGAAAAGCAGAAGACTATGGCCATGGCGTAGAGCAAGAAGATGCTCCCCTTCATCCATATTCCAGATACTAGTCCGGCCGCGAGCGAGCTCACCGTCATCTGGACGAGACCAAGCGTCATAAAAGGAATGATCTTGCCGATGATAAGCTGCAACCCTCAGAGCGGCGTCACCATGATCTGCTCGAGCATCCCGATCTCTTTCTCACGCGCAATGTTGTTCGCCGACAGGAAAGTCGTGACTATGATGAGCAACATGCCCATCAGCCCCGGCACGAAGTTGAGTTTGCTCTCGAGGTTCGCGTTGTACCGCATCGGCGGCACGACCGTGAGGGCGATTCCGGGGCTATCGTCTTGGCCCAGCCCGCCTGCACCTGGCCGAGCATCGCCGTGGCATAGCCGAGAGACACGCCGGCAGAGTTTCCGTCGACGCCATCGACGAGAATCTGCGCCGCGGGCCTCCGAAGGGTCTTTATCTCGCGTTCGAAATGGGGCGGAATTACGAACGCTATCCGCGCCCTCCCCTCGTCGAGCGTGGTCGCCGCCTCTCGTTCAGAAGCCGCCATCCCCTTGAAATCGAACGAGGCACTCGAAGAGCCGACCTCAACGATTTCGCGGCTCATGCGACTATTGTCATAGTCGACTATCGTTAAGGGCATGTGTTTCACGTCGGTCGACAGTGCGGACCCCGTGATGATAAGCTGCACGAATGGTGCGATGAAAAGCATGCTGAAATAGGCACGGGTCCTCATTATCTGCCGTAACTCCCTCTGTATGACAAAAAGCATTCTGCGTATGAGCTTTACTCCAATCGTACCCGGAAGAACCGGACGCTCAAAGCGAGGAGTAGGACATCCATCCCGATGAGGATCCCCGCCGGCTGATACAGATCGCCAATGGTGCTTCCTTTCAAAACGATGCCGCGAATGATCTGAAGAAAATACGTTGAAGGGAATTTTGCGCTGACCCATTTGAGCGCCTCGGGGCATGCTCGATACTGGAAAGATGAAACCGCTTAGCATGATTGTGGGCATCATGGTGAACGTCAACGCGGACATCATGGCATCCCGCCGGGTTTTTGATATTGTGGAGACGAGTATTCCGATGCTGATGCCCGTTACGGTGTAGATGAGCATCATCAGCAGAACCAGAATGAATGAACACTTGATTGGGACGTGGAGCCAGAGACTTCCGACCACGAGTATAAGAACTCCAACGATGAACCCCGTTGCCGTACGCGAAAGAACTTTTCCTAAAATCATCTGACCGTGCTTGATGGGACTCATTCTCCCGCACGATCGCAACGCTTGTTGAGCAGGGTGCTGATAATGAGAATCACGGCGATGAGGCCCGGAACGAAAAAGTTGACCCACCGCATGTCGGCGTTGTAGAAGACGCGCGGGCTTATCGTGAACAGAAACCGGCCGCTTCCATTTCGAGACGCGCTCTTGGCGGCGACAATTTGGCCGAGGTAATTGTTGGTAAAGTTGGCGGCGTTAGGGTCGCTGGCGTCCATTATAAGCTCGACCTCGGCCCCCCTTCGCCACCAGTCTCGACGCCTAATTGGAAGGGATGACGAGCGCGCAGCGCGCAGTCCTCGACTTGAACAGGTCTTCTATCGCGCCGATGGGCAAATCCCGCGCGGTGGTACGAAAGGTGTCCACTCCAGAAAGGCGTTCTAGGAGAGAGCGACTCTCCGTTGTCCGTGACTCATCGATAATCGAGGTATTGATGCCCTTCATGTCGAGGGTAATCGCGTATCCATAAAGGACGAGCATGAGGATCGGCATGAGAACCACCATGGCGAGGCTTTGTGCGTCGCGTAGAATGTGGGTGACCTTTTGCGGAAGATCGATAGAATGATACGGTTCATGCGTGAGCCCCGCTTACGACTTTCAGAAAGATCTCCTGCATCGACGTCGCGCAGTACAGCTCTTTCAGCCGATGAGGGTTATCGATTACTTCGACCCGTCCGTTCTTCACGACAGAAATGCAGCCGCAGTACTCGGCTGGATCCACCCCGCTCGTTGGCTCATCGCGAAAGATGATCTCAGGATCGTGGATAATTGCAGTGCTCAACGCTACGCGTTGTTTCCACCCGAGTGGCAGGCTCGAGAAAAGTTTGTCGGCGTGCTGAGAGAGCCCGAGCGTATCTAGAAGCTCGACGTTCCTCTGCCGGATGTTCCGGTGTCGTGGGGGGCGAGCGTGAAGTGAACTCCGTCGCCGAAGACGCCCAGGGGACTGCGAAAACGGATTTTTTCCTTTGGCCTGTCACACTACGAAAAATGCAAAAAATGAAAGTTCCTTTCGCTTTTTACGTTTTTTCAGTGCGGGGGAGTGCGTGTGCTGGCACGCTCCTGCTCCCGGGGGGCTATCTTCAACCTTTCACTGCGCCGAGCGTTAGGCCCTGCACGACGTATTTCTGGAAAATCATCGTGAGGATGATCGCCGGAGTCATGATTGCCACCGCGGCGGCCATGACTGCTCCCCAGTCAACTTCGGCGTAAGAGACGAAGTTGTAGACCGCGATGGGCAGCGTCCGCGTCTTTTCCATACTCAGCACCTGTGAGAAAAGGAAGTTGTTCCAGGAGAAGATGAAGGAGAGAGTAGTGGCGGTGGCGATCCCCGGGCCGGCGATAGGAAGGATCAGGGAAAGCATAGTCCTCTGCCTCGTTGCGCCGTCCACCATGGCCGATTCGTCGATTTCCACGGGGATGCTGGCGAAATAGCTGGACATGACCCATACAACCACGGGAAGGACGATCAGCATGTGGGAGAGAACGAGCGCGACATAGGTGTCCATCAGGTGCAGCCGGGAGAACAGGATGTACCACGGCATTAGAAAGGAGATCCCGGGCAGGAGGCGCGCTACGAGAATGAACACCGACAGCCGGCGCTGGCGGAACCGGGCGATGGAGTAAGCGGCCGGCAGCCCTAGGAGGAGAGAAGCGGCAACCGACGTCGCGCCGATTACCGTGGAGTTCAGAAAGTACCGGGGAAAGTTCTGCTCTGCGAATACCCTCACGTAGTTCGCCAGCACGGGGGCGAATGAGAAGAGCCGCGGCGGGGAGGCAACGATATCCACCTGCCTCTTGAACGATGAGGTGAGGATCCAGAAGAACGGAAACAGGATCACCAGGGCAACCAGAAAGATCAGGGTGGAGGCAAGAATGCGGCCCGCCAGTCGCTGCTTCATTTGCTGCTCTCATCCTTCAGATAAGCGCTGCAGCCTGACAATACCCAGGCTGAAAAGGAGCACGATCAGGAATAGGATTACGAGAAGCACCGAGGACTGTCCCATTCGGAAGTATTCGAAGCTGTATTTGAAGGCCATGATGTTGAGCGTCTCCGAGGCGTATCCGGGGCCGCCGCCGGTCATTGCGTAGATGATATCGAAGGTTTTCAGGCCGTCGATAGACCGCAGGATCATGGCTGTGTATATCGTTGGAAGCACCATAGGAAGCGTGACGCGCCACAGAATCTGGGAGTCAGTGGCGCCGTCCACGCGGGCTGACTCGAACGGCTCCGGGGAGAGCCCAGCCAGGCCCGCCATCACGATCAACGTGATCATGGGCGTCCACTGCCAGATGTCCACGATGGCAAGCGAAGGAATAACGGTGGTCGAATCGTAGATCCATTTCAGCCCCCCGAGTCCGATCTGGTGCAGCAGGTAATTTGCTATCCCGATATTCGGATCGTAGAAAAGGTTCCAGCTTATCCCGATGGCCACAGGTGCAGCCACGAGGGGAAGCAGGAGCAGGAGCTTGACCAGACCCTTGCCCGCGAACTGTCTACGAAGCAGAACAGCGAGCGCGGTGCCAAGGATCGTCTCTACGCCGACGGCGAGGAGCGTGAAGAGAAAAGTCCGAGCCACGGCGGCCAGAAATCGCGGCTCGCGAAACACCCGGCCGTAGCTGCGCAACGCAACCACTTGCAAAGGGTTTCCCGAGGTGAGGTTCCAGTTGGTGAAGCTGAGAAAAACGGTGTAAATGACGGGGAAAAGAATCATCACCACCACGAAAACCGCCGCGGGCAGGGGGGCGAGGATCTTGAAATGTCGGTCGACGAACCCGCCTGACATGGGCAGGGACCGCCGGACCGCGAGCCTGCGGGGCGCAGTCCGGCAGACTGCGGGTCCTTATTGCCCTGCCTCCCCCGTGTCCTCGAGGAGCTCGTTGACCTTCTCCGCCAAGTCGTGGGCCTTCGTGTCCAGATCCGGCGCTGCGCCAGCCGAATTGATGGAAGCGATAATGAGCTCTCCAATCCGGTCACGTGCCTCTCCAACCGCGGTCATGTACGGCCGGTCGTACGGGAAGCCGTTCTTCGCCGCGTAAGCGCGCGTTGACACAAGGTCCTTGTTCATCTTGGCAAGGATTTCCGGGTCGGACCACACGGAGGCGCGCGCCATCGTAATGTTGGCCAGCATCCCGCGCTTCGCCAGGTCCTTGCTCGTGGCCCAGGTCAGGAATTTCAGCGCCGCATCCTTGTTCTTGGATTGCTTGGCCATGGCCATGCCCCAAGAGGCAACGGTGTACGGCGTGTTGCCCTTCGGGCCGGCGGGGAAAGTGGCTATTCCAACGGACTCCGCAGGGATCTGCGACTTGGAGGGATCCACAATCTGCCCGTAGAAGACCGAAGCATCGGTCCACAAAGCGACCTTCCCGGCCTGGAACAGTGGCATGATGTTCTCCCAGGAGAGGGATGTGGCCCCCTGGGGGCCGTAGTTGGCCAGCATCTTTCCGTAGAAACGGATTGCATCCATGGCGGGCCTCTGGTCGAAGGCCGCCTTTCCCTTATCCAAGTAGAAGCCGCCGGAGCTGTAAATGAAGCTTGATAACTGGGTGACCGCTGCGGCTCCCTTGCCACGCGCAGCAAACCCGGCGACCCCGGTCGTTGGGTCATTCAGCTTCTTCGCTGCCGCCTCGAGCTCGGCGAACGTCGTCGGGACGGCAATGCCGGCCTTTTTCAACAGATCTTTTCGGTAGTACAACACCTCCCACTCGGTGACAAGGGGGATAAGGTAAGCTTTGGAGCCGAACGTGGCCGCGTTCATGGCGTTGGCGGGAAAATCCGAGAAATCGTAGCTGGCAAGCGGCGCGTACCAGCCGTTCTTATAGAACATTTTTCCCTCCTGCAGCGGACGAGTCATGAACACGTCCACCGAGGAGGAGTTGGTAGCGAATTCGGTGGTGAGTTTGGTGGTGAGTTGACTCTCCTGGAGACTTTCCACGTTCACCTTGATCCCTGTGGCCTGCTCGAACTCCGGGATTGCGGTCTTTAGAAGGTCGCCATAGGGATGATTAGCAAGGAGAACTCGGATCTCGGCGCTCTGGGCGCCTGCCAGCGAGACCGCGAGCGCTAGAATGATGATGGCAACAGCTGCGCGCTTCATACTGCCTCCTTGATGTAACGGTCGATCGGACGTTTTTCAGCCTAACTCCTTGCGGATCTGCGGTCAAGGAAAAATAAAGTGCTGACTCTCGCCTCCGGGAACACGATATTAGAAAGCATGACACAACGGAGCCTCCCCGACCTTTCCAAACGGTGACTTGAGACGCAATCGACTGCGCGCGATCTCCTTCAGCAGCGTCGCGGCAGACGGCCTGCAGTCCCGTCTCCTGGCGCGAAGCCGACCGTCCAGCGCCAGGATAGAAGCATCCTGGCCAGAAAAGGCGCGATCGCTATATACAGGAGGCTCAACTCTTGACGAGTGAAGATCGCCGCCAACAGAGTCCTTCCGCGGATAAGCACCCAGGCAGCAACAACGGGAACTCCGTGCCAGCTCCTACGGGCAAGGATGTGCGCGACGAGCAGAAAAGCCATGACGGCGGGTAGGTCACGACAGAATGCGGCGGTCTCCGGGGTCTCGGGGGACGACCAGTTCTCCGAGCACGACAAGAGACCCTACGAGGTTCAGGCGCAGAAGGAGAACGAGGATCGAGAGTAGGAGACGGGAACGGCGCTCGAGAGCCGGTTCTTGATTCCCGCTGCCGACCTCCGAAACAAGCCAGCTCCGGCTTCGCTTGAGCGCCTATGGGCCGGCGTTCATGCTTCTCCCTTGTTGCTCACCGCAGACGCCAGATGTCCAGAACCCCGGTTGTGCGATGGGAGTTCGCATTTCCCTCGGGCAGCGCAACGCGGCCGTCCGCGACGATCGGGCTGTTCCAGTGTCCGGGGCCACAGGGCAGCACGGCGATCAGCCGCCCTGAGGTCGCCTCATAGATTCGCATTCCTCCGCGCGGATCGTAAACGAAGAGCATGCCGTCGGCGGCCACGGGACTGGTACCAGCGTGATCCGTCCGCCACCGGGGCCGAAGCGTAGTGCCCGTCAACGTCCATGCGGCGGTGGCCCTGTTGTCAGCGGCGAAAAGCCATAGGACGTCGCCGGAGCGCAACCGCGTAAGCGCGGTAAAAAGAGGACCCCCCGAAGGTGTGTGAACATAGCTCGCTTCCCCGCCGCGATGCGGCACGGTCCCGAGCTTAGTACGCCAATCAAGCACGCGAATTATCCCGTCCTTTCCTCCCTGGGCTATGAGATTTTTGCCAAGGAGGACGGGTGAGGTAGAGCCGAGATCCAGGTCGTCTTCATTCAGCTCCTCAGTGTTGTCGGGAGTATAGTTCCCTAGGATGCGCGTGGCATCCGGGTCGAGCTCGATGACGGAGTCGCCCCAGTTGACTGTGCCGTCCCACGTCGCGTTGCCGGTAGCTAGGTAAAGATCGCCGGTGGTTGAGTCTATGACTACGCCCGCGCGACCCCAGATCCCTGAGTCGCTTTCCGGAATGGATGAAGGGTCGAGCAGCCCTGAGCGGTCGCTGGACAGCGAATTCCACACGTGCAGGATGGAGCCTGTGGCGGCGTCCAGAATCGCGACGTGCCCCTGGTACGGCTGCTCGTCGCCTATGTAGCCGTCCGTTGCGGCGATCACTCTCCCATGAAAAAACGACAGCGGTGAGGCAATCTTTTCGCGCTGGGGAAGCCTGGTGATTGCGGTTTCCCACGCCACGCGGCCGTCTGCCACCGCAAGCTTTCTGATCATCCCGTCCGGGGCAGCCGCGTAGATGAACTTCCGATCATCGTCGGCAACGGGCGTGGCGTTCGTGATTCTATAAGTTTCTTTCAGCGCCTCATAACTCGGGGGCGTGTACTCCCAGAGCAAGGCGCCGGAGTCCGCTTCTACCGCCAAGGTCTTGCCGTATGTGGTCGTAACGAAGAAGGCATCGTGAGGGGAGCCCCCGAGCATCACCCCGCGCAGATAGATGGCTGACCCATCCACGGTACCGTCTAGCGCCACCTGTTGCCGTGATAGGGAGCTTATTCTGGCCGCGCTGAGTCCCATCGCGACATCTGGCGCGCTGGAGCGGCTAACGTCCCAACCAAAAGTCTGCCAGTCCTGCGCTCCCGCGAAAGAGCACATGCCGGCAAGGAGAAAGGTAGTCAAGAAAATTTTTTTTCCCATAATTACTCTTATGAAGCAAAGATAGGATATTCATAATCCGCCGACCACCGCGGAAGTCGACCCTGCATTTTGCTGTTGCGAAACGGTTACTATGATATTTGACGCCGCAGGTGCATTCTCACTGCTTGACATTTTTCACCCCTGCCAAGAGATTGGCCTTGTTACGAGCCGTCTGTCCGCCCAGAGTCGGAACGGACGGCTCCCCGGCTTGACAGTTGAGGATTTTGCGCGATAATGATGTTCTCTGCTTTGAAGTAATCTGCCGACAAATATCTTTCCAGAAAAACCTAAGGGGGACCCATATGGGATCTTATAAGAACGGGCTCGTGATCACTGGCGGCGCCAGCGGCATTGGCGCGGCCACGGTCAAATCGGCGCTTGCGCGGGGATGGCCGGTCGCTTTCTGCGACGTCCAGCCGCGGGAGAAGATCGACCCGTCACTCTTGACGGAGAGATCGCTTTACGTCCAGGCAAACGTCGCAAAGCCGGACCAGATGGCTCTCTTTCGCTCCTGCACCATCCGTTCCTTCGCGGAGAGGGACCTCACCCCGGAGAAGCTGAATGTTGTCGCGTGTGCTGGCATAAGCCGCCGGGGTGATCCGGTCCAGGTCCAGTTGATGAAAGACATCAACGAAGGGGGAACCTTCAACATCCTGTACGCTTTTGCGAACGATATCCCAGCAGGGCGCGGCCTTTTCGTCGGCTTGAGCTCGATCGTCGCGGCCGAAGGCATCGCGGTCAAAGGAGATGAGGAATACAAGGCCACCAAGGCCGAGGCGCGAAAGATCGCCACCGAAGAAGCTCGTGATCTCGGAGTGGAAGGCTTTGCGGTCGCCCCGGGCGCCATAGACACCCCAATGACGCGGCATGAAGCGGTCTTCGGAATGCTGCTCCTGGGCGCTGCCAGGACGTTCGGCGCAAACGAGAAGCACCCTCTTAGCCGGGAAGTCCTCAATCTGGCCGGCATTCGCGCATGTGCTACCCCTGCGGTGGTCTTGAAAGGCCTCCTCGGCCCGGAGTTGACCGGCACGGAAGACTTCAAGATCGTGTCGCAAGCCTTCGAAAAAGACCCCTTGCTCGCCATGTCCGGCGTGCTACGTTTCGTTGCCTATCTCAATCCCAAGGGAGAGGACGGTCAGCGCCACGCAAGGCCTGAAGTCATTGCGCGCTCGGCGGAAGTACTGACAAAGCTCGACGTCGTCATTGGCCCAGAGGTCGTGGCTCGCATAATGCTCGACCAACTGGAGACAGGCAAAGCTCCCCAAGACGGGTTGCTCAAGGCCTACAGCGCCAACGGAGAAAACCGGGTCACGCAGCTCATGAGCGCCTTCGCGGGTTAGCGGGGAAGAGCGGCAGGCAACCACTCCTGGCTAACTTTTTCTTGCCCATCGAACAGCGCTTATCTGTTTTTTCTTTCGGGCTTGAGAAGTTTTCATAGAGGGTAGCTGCATATGCGAATAATGCCTTCAAAAAGGGGGGCTGCGCGTGACGGGGCCTCCCGGGCGCGGCTCTTGTGGCAGCCTTAACCCCGCCGGCCCGTCCACTGCATCCGGCCAAAACGACCGCGATTCCCAGAGAGTTCGCCGTTGGGACGCTCAACGCCAGGCTTTAGGCGTCTTCAGTACTCCTGGGTACCAGGGCTCCGGTTCTGGGTAGATCAGGTCAACAAAGACAGGTGGCGCCATTGGTCAAGGCGTGCGACGAGAGAATCCCTGTCAAGATCGTCTCCGACAAGGACGAGAACACCACGGCACCGCGAGCCCGTCCCACAACCAGCTGATCAGCCAGAACAAGGTGAACTTTCCGGTTGCTGAGTTCCTGTCTCTTCTGACCTCGGTCGCTGCGCCTATCGCCAAAAATAATTAGATGCTTCTGTTCTCTTCGGGGAATGGGCAGGATAGATCCCCTACCTCAGTTTCCTGCAAAAGGCTCCCGGCCGGGACCAAGAGCTCCTCGTGACGATGTATGACCCGATGCGCCGACCGCAAGCGGATTCTGGCTTTGGGTAGTCGTCGACATCCCCACGACCGTGACAAGCCTGACCAGCGGTGCAGGGGACGACAACGGCACCCGTATCCCGGCCGGCACATTCCAGCCTCCCGATGACGCCCGTCCGGCGCGCTAAGTCGGCGCAGCACCGCTACCCGGCAACGGAAGCACCGTTATTTCATTGTGTCCATGCCGTAGCCGTTCAAGCTGGATCCGCGGGTGCGTCGCTATCGATCCGAACAGGAGTCGCAAACAGTATCACGAACAAAAAGAGGGCCTTATCCGGGGCCCTTCCTGCATCGGAAGAGCAGACTCTGCCCGTTGGGCTGCTGCGTCTAGTCTGCCGATGACTGCAGCGTCGTGGTGGTCGTCGCATTGTGGTCGGTTTGAGGGGCCAGCACCGCGGGACTTGCGGGCCCAGCTCGGTCCCGGAACGGGTAAGCTGCCGCCAAGCCGCTGCCGAGCAGCATGAGCAGAGCTAAAAGCGAAACTGCGATGATGCCTTTTGTGACGCACCTCTTTAGGGGTATTACGCATGTCCGGATGCGATCACCGGACGGGGCTATTCTAAGGTTTTTTTTCCGCCACAGCCGGTGCCGCAGGCGCTTTACGCCGTGTGGCGAGCACGGAGCCGCCCAAAACGAGCGCGAAACCGACTCCCATCCCCACGGTGAAGGTTTCATGAAGGACTGCTATTCCGACAACTGCCGCCACCGCCGGGTTGATGTACGTTATCACCGTGGCCCGAACGGGCCCAATCCTCTCGATCAGCGCGAAGAAAAGCAGGAACGCAATCGCGGTGCAGACGACGGCAAGCAGGCCGACGGAAACCAGCACATGAGCGCTCGGCACTGCGCTCGGCCAACGTGCGAAGGCAAACGGCGCGTACGCAATGGCGCAGGCGGCGAGTGAAATGCCGATCACGTTTACCGAAGGCACATCGGTCAGGTATCGCCTGAGAATGGCCGGCCCAAGCGCGTAGCCAACGGCTACCAGCGCCATCTGGATGAGTGACGATATGTCGGAGGAGTGGAAATCGAGGCCGACAATTGCCGCCACCCCGGCCAGTCCAATGGCCAGCCCACTCAGGCCCCCCAGCCCAATGCCTTCCCGCCGGCCGAAGAGCGGGGAGACGACAATCCCAATCAGCGGGACGCACGAGATTAGGAGCGCGGCCAGCGAGCTGGAGATATTCTGTTCAGCGCTCGAGAGGAAGAACCAGGGTCCGCCGATCTCGAATGCTGCGAAAGCAAGCAGGGGGATCCACTTCCTGCCAATCCCGCGTAGGCCGCCTTTGGCAAGCACGATTGGCATCAGGATGAGCGCACCAAGGACGGTACGCGAGAAGACCAGCATCACAGGCGAGATTTCGCCGACCGCAATGCGGATCAGAAAGTAAGGGATCCCCCAGACCACGCACATGGCTGCGAACAACCCGAGAGCGCCGCGACTCATGCCCCGTGTATATCAGAGTTTGTGCGCTTAGTCTTCGAGGTCCCAGAAAAAATCCTTGTTGGTCAGCTCTCTCTCTTCGTTGTGTTTTTCTGGTTGGCTGATCCCCTGCAGCAGGTCCTTGGTGTGTGCGAAGGAGAATTCCACCTGCGCTTCGAGATCCCGAGTCTCTTCTTCCCAGTACTCGGGCGTTCCAAAATGCGGAAAGAGCTCCGGAAACACCCTGTCCTCCCACCGTTCGGCTATCCACGCGGCATAGCGGATGTACCGCAACGCGCGCAAGGGCTCGATGAGCCCCAGCCAGGAATCCTCGAATTCCCTGAACTGGCGGTAGGCGTCCAGGAGAACGATCCTTTGCCTCAACCCCTCAGCGTCGCGCCCAGGTACCAGCATCCATACATCCTGGACCGCCGGACCTGTCAGAAAATCGTCGAAATCCAGGAAGAACCATCCCTGGCTGCCGTGCAGGATATTCCCAAGATGACAGTCCCCGTGGATTCGGTGAAAGGGAACGTTTTTTCGAAGCGCATCGTACAGCTCGACAGCGGCGTTTACCGCCGTTCGGTACCTTTCGGCCAGATGGCGGGGGAGAAAGCTGCGGCCTTCCAGGAGGGCCAGCGGGTCGAGCCCGTAGGATTTGCCGGTCAGCATAGGCCGATGGAGCGCTTCTTTTTCAGCCCCTTTGTTATGGATCCTCGCCAGCAGCCTTCCCATAATTCCCAGTACTTCGTCAGATAGCTCATCCGGTGCTCTTCCACCCGTCCTTGGCCAGACCGCGTAGAAAATCCCCTCAATCTGCCGGATCGATTCCCCTCCGGCGAGGATCAGCGGCGTGCAGACGGGAATCTCATCATCGCGAAGCTCGAACAACAGGTCGTGCTCTTCCCGGATTTGGTCCCGAGTCCATCTGCCCGGCCTGTAGAACTTCGCCACGACGTGGGACCCGTCCTCCTGGGCAAGCTCGTAAACCCTGTTCTCGTAGCTGTTGAGCGCCATGCAGTAGCCGGTGGTTTTCAGGCCGCCCTGCTCGGCCGCTTCCATAATGAGGTCCGGGCTCAAGTTGTAGAAGCTAGTGTTCGCGGTGATGTGAATCTCCCTTGTGTCCGACGGACGGCGTTGGACCCTCCGCTCTGCGCCTCAACCAAGATAGTAACAATCAGGACCTGATGGAAGCAGGCGGCCGGGGAAATGTTTGACTCTTTGGTGGACGCGAGAATCACGTGTCCGAGGTGCGAGCAGGAACCCCTATGGCACAAGTCAGTGCGTTTAGGACAGAATCATAATGTGGTTCTTGGCTTCCGGGGCTAAGTCAGAGCTGTCCTCTTCGGACAGCTCTGAAGGGGCAAACTGAAGGCTGGGATTGACTTCATCGCCAGTTTGGCGCGCTTTAGGACCCGGGCAGTTCCTTCCGACAAAGCCCGGTTGACTTGCCTTTAGATAGCCCAGTACTTCATCCCGACTCATAGCAGAAGAAGATCGGAGCGGAGATTCGTTTCACGAGCATCCATGTTGCTGACCAGGAGAAGGCGTTGGCCTACCATACGGGCGTTCTCGGCTTCCAAAGGACTTCATGCTGTGTGACTACCGTTGGCTGACCGTTGTTTCGCTTGAGGGAATCCATGGCGCGGAGCCGTTTCCGCTTGCAGTTGCCAACTACAAAGCGCTTTCTCGACGCCAGTGTTCCCACGATAGTTCTTACAACAAGGAATATCGGGGCTACCTCAAGGTGTAGGACTCCGCAGGCAAGGCGGTAAGACGATGATTGCGCGAACGCCTGACACCCGACGTGCAGATTCAGGGGTCTACCTCTTCGCTTTGGAGCTTGCGCGTCCGCGAACATTAGCCATTGGCTCCCTTGGCAACATTCGATTTGAAAAGGGGTGGTATGTCTACGTGGGTTCTGCCCAACGCGGCCTGTCTCTGAGACTCGCACGCCACGAACGTAGGATCAACGGCAAGACTTTGAGATGGCACATCGATTTCTTACGGGTTGCGGCGCGAGCTACTCGCGCGTTTCCTATCCAAACCTGCAAGGACATGGAGTGCAGGTTGGCGCTGGACGCCAAGAGCATCTCGGAGGGAATGGTGCCCGGCTTTGGTTGCTCCGATTGCTCCTGTGATTCTCATCTGTTTCGATTTCTGAAGGACCCGCTGAAGGATGCTCGCTTTGTCGCGCTTCTCTCGCGCTACCGCCAGCGAAATTGCGCTGCGCCGTGGAAAGAGGGGCTACGACACGCTGGGAGACCAAAAGACCGTAAGTGAAGCTCTCGGGACACCCTCAGGCAAAGCGCTAACACAAAGTTGCGACGGTCACGGGTCCCTGAACGTGTAAACGCCTATACCCGCTGTCGAACAGCGTTTTCGTAGAGAAACTTCCTTGTGGGGTCTACCGCATCAAATCCGGGGTACTGCCGACAGGGAAGGGCGACCTGCTTACCACTTTGAGCGCACCAGTGCTTGAGTTATCGTGTAGGCGGAGACGGACGATCACTTGAACGCCCAAAGGGACGCACTTCAATAATGTTTTAGCAACATATCTACACGATGACGCTGGGGAGCGTATCTTGGCAAGGGAGCGTTCAGCCACTTGGAGGCGCTCTTTATCGCGGTCGGCAGGGCGTCGGGAGCTGATCTGCTCTCTCTGTCTTGCTGTTGACACTGGTTCTCTCTCCGTAGGATGCTGCCTTCACTCCAAACCAACAGCCTTTGAGATAGTCCAGGCATCGGCCAGGAGCCAAAGAAAGGAAGCATGAATCTCTCTTCGTTTTTGACCCGAAACATGGTCACGGCAAAACTTCCCGCAAGCACAAAACATGAGGCGATCGAAAAGATCGTCAACACTCTTTGCGGCCGCAAAGGACTTCGAACCAAGAGCGAAATTCTCAGCGCCATTCTTTCGCGCGAAGAGCAACTTGGTACCGCAATTGAAGCAGGAGTCGCCATCCCTCATGCTCGAATAGAGAACTTGAAAGAGCCTCTTCTGTTCGTTGCGACTCTCAAGTCGAGTGTCGATTTCGAAACCCAGACTCAGGACCCGGTCGATATTGTCTTTCTCTTCATCACTCCGGCTGCCGCGAGCAATACCCACCTCAAAATGCTTTCTATGATAGGCAGAGTCGTTGAAGACGCGTCCTACCTCGATCGTATCAGAGCGGCCAAAAGCGACGCGGAGCTGTACTCGGTGCTAAGCCTTGAAGAGCAACGGCAGGAGGGATTCTCTCCTCTCTATACAAAAGAGGTCTTTCGGGAGCTTGATGCCCGAGATATTGGCCTGACCGATGCCGAGGTTCGCGAAAGATTGGCGATTCACGGAAAGAACAAACTTCAGAACATTCGCTCTGGCTCTCTTCTAAGGAGATTTCTCAACAACTTCACTAATCTCCTCGCTCTACTCATGTGGGTGGGGGCAGCGTTTGCTTTTCTCTCAGAGATGCCTGAGGTTGCCTGGGCGATCATTATAGTAATCTTCATCAACGCCATCTTCAGCTTTTGGCAAGAGTTCAAGGCGGAGCGAGCGATTGAAGCGCTAAGGGGCATGCTCCCCTCTTACACCACCGCCGTTCGAAATGGCAAGACAGTAAGAGTGCTCTCTGAAGAGCTGGTACCAGGTGACATCATTCAGCTTGAAGAGGGCGACAACATCGCAGCCGACGGTCGGCTTTTCGAGACAACGGAGTTGCGAATCGATAACAGCGCGTTCTCGGGGGAGTCGAAACCAGTATACAAAGTGAACGTACGCGCACAAAACGAAGGTCAGTTTCTCTGGATCGAAATTCCAACACTAGTCTTCGCTGGGACAAGTGTCGTGTCGGGCTCGGGGAAAGCGGTCGTTACTGCGACCGGTATGAACAGCGAAATCGGCCAGATCGCCTTCCTCACGCAAACGATAAAAGTCACTCAGAGTCCTCTCCAAAAAGAAATTGCCCGTCTGACAAAGGTTATCGCGTTAGTAGCGGTAGCCATGGGGTTCGTATTTTTCTTGGTCGGCACTGCACTCACGAAAATGACTTTCGCTGCTGCGGCAATCTTTGCAATAGGAATCATTCTCGGGAATGTGCCGGAAGGTCTTTTGCCGACAGTGACGCTCTCACTTGCAATGGCAGTCCAGCGCATGGCAAAGCGTGGCGCCCTGATAAAGAAGCTCTCTTCGGTGGAGACTCTTGGCAGCACGAACGTCATATGCACAGACAAGACAGGCACCCTTACCACGAACCAAATGAGTGTACGCCACCTTTGGATCGGGGGACGAACCTTCACGATTTCAGGAGCAGATTATCAACCTGTAGGTGATTTTAGCGACCAGAACGGGAAAGTTGATCCAAAGTCACTTATAAGCCCTGAGCATCTTCTTTTCTTCCAGACTGCCGTTCTTTGCAATAATTCGAAGCTCAATCCCCCGACCGCTGAGCAACCATACTGGAATATCGTGGGAGACCCAACTGAGGGGGCGCTTCTTGTGTTGGCCAGAAAGGCTGGAATGGACATTGATGCCCTTCGCAGTTCTTTGCCAGAGAAAAAGCGATTCCCTTTCGAGTCCATTCGCAAACGAATGAGTTCGATACGTTCACTTGAAGACGGAAAGGACTGCATTCTTGTCAAAGGGGCGCCTCGCGAGCTTCTTGAGCTTTGCACTCGGATTCTTTATGGCGGTGAGGAGCGGGAGCTTACCGACGCCTATCGGACGGACATTTTCAAGCAAATCGATGCATTTGCCAAAGACGGGCTACGCATTCTTGGGTTTGCCTACCGGAGGACCGATAGGACAGCAGTTGAGACGCTAACCGCGGAACAAACAGAGCAAGAGCTGGTGTTCCTAGGAATCACGGCAATGTTCGATCCGCCACGCCCAGGTGTGGCAGAAGCAATCGAGAGTTGCAAACACGCTGGAATCCGCGTCGTCATGGTCACTGGCGACTATCAACTCACAGCTCTCTCAATCGCAGAAAAGCTGCATCTTGTGACGTCCAACGACCCCGTCGTCATCACCGGATCGCAGCTTTCGCAAATTTCTGACGAGGAACTGAGGAAGACACTGATCGAGAGAGAGGTGATTTTCGCCAGAGTTAGCCCCGAATACAAGCTGAAGGTGGTCACGGCATTCAAGGAGATGGGCAATATTGTCGCGGTGACGGGCGACGGGGTGAATGACGCACCGGCTTTGAAAAAGGCGGACATTGGCGTTGCCATGGGTCTGCGGGGCACGGATGTTGCGCGTGAATCTGCAGAGATGATCCTTACAGACGACAACTTCGCGAGCATTGTTCATGCAATTGAAGAGGGCCGGGCTGTTTTTTCTAACATCAAGAAGTTCATTACCTACATCTTCGCGCATCTCATTCCTGAGGCTGTGCCTTTCATCCTGTATGTTCTCCTCAAGATTCCCGCCCCGATCACAGCCCTTCAGATTCTTGCAATCGATCTTGGAACAGAAACTTTGCCTGCTCTGGCCCTCGGTGTTGAGAAGCCTGAACCAGGTGTTATGGATCATCCCCCGCGCAGCCGAAAGCAAGGAATAGTTGACAAGCTTCTTCTTTTCCGCGGCTATGTTTATCTTGGGCTTTCGAACACTGCAGCGGTGCTGATTGGATACTTTGTTGTTCTTGTCCAAGGGGGATGGCGATTGGGCAAGACATTGGAGCCGATTGAAACAGTGTTCACAAATCCGCTGCATATAAAGGCGACAACGATGATTTTCGTTGGCATTGTGGTGATGCAGATCGCCAACATTTTTTCCTGTCGCAGCGAGCGACTGTCTGCGTTTCGCATCGGGTTTTGGTCGAACAAACTTATCCTCATCGGAATCGTGTTTGAGCTTCTGTTCACAGCAGTTCTGATGTACGTTCCATTCTTGCAGGGTGTCTTTACAACCACCCCGCTTGGTCTCCAAGATTGGCTTCTCCTCTTCGGTATGATGCTAGTGATCTTTCTCATGGAAGAAGCACGCAAGAAGCTTGTCAATCTGTGGCGCTTGCGACGGTTGCCTCGCGTCGCTCGCGCGGTCCAGGGCTGATCATGAGAAGTTGCGGTTTTCCTGGAATGTTGGCGGCAAACAACAGTGGTACTGCCGCTGCGAAGGTCGCCATGACAAAATATCATTAAGCAACATCTCCCAAGTCGGGGCTGGGAATTGAAACTTCTTGCTACTCGGCGTTATTGATGCGTTAGGTGGCGTGAAGGGTGAATGGTCCTGGATCAGATAAGTGCGCCATGTCACTTTTTGTCTTTGTGCGGCAGCAAGATGAGATGTCACTCTGAGCAGAATTGGTCATCGACGCATCGACGTCATGATTGCGAAGCGCGGAGTTGAACCTGGCCGTTTGGTTGCTCCGATGCTGCGCAGCCTTTCCTGTCTCGCTTGCCCTGACGATTGGCCCTTCGGTAAATTCTACGCCATCCATGAGAGGCCGTTTCTGAACAGAGAAGAAGGAAGGAGAAGCGTATGGTTCACTCATCCATTGAAGCGGATCTCCCGAAAAAGCGCGGAATTGATGTACTCCGCGATCCGCAAGTCAACAAATCCACCGCTTTCACCGAGGCAGAACGAGAAGCGCTTGGCTTGACCGGACTCCTGCCGTCAGGCGTAGACTCGGCGGATGTCCAGGTTCGGCGTGTCATGCAGCAACTTGGGGCGAAAACCACTGACCTGGAGCGATACATCTATCTCATAGCGCTGCTGGATGCCGACGAGACGCTTTTCTATAAGGTGCTGATGTCTGATCCCGCCCGATTTCTTCCGATCGTCTATGACCCAACGGTTGGCGAAGCTTGTCTGAAGTTCGGGCACATCTTCCGCCGACCCAGGGGATTGTACCTGTCACTCAAACACAAGGGGCGAGTCAAACATATTCTAAGGAATTGGCCGCACAAGGACGTGCGGATCATCTGTGCTACGTCAGGCGGCAGGATTCTTGGCTTGGGCGATCTCGGTGCGAACGGGATGGGCATACCCATCGGCAAGTTGCAACTGTACACCGCTTGCGCGGGCGTCCCGCCTCAGTGTCTCTTGCCGATGCATGTTGACTGCGGAACAACCAATCAAGCGCTTATCAACGACCCACTGTATCTGGGATTGCGACAGCCCAGGGCTTCGGCGAGCGAGGTTGATGAGTTCGTCGATGAGCTTGTGGCTGCCACGCAGGAGGTATTTCCGGGGTCCTGCATCCATTTTGAGGACTGGGCCGGGGTGGATGCCATGCGCTTGCTTGCACGATACAAAGACAAAATGTCCTGTTACAACGACGATATCCAAGGGACCGCAGGGGTCGCACTTGCCGGATTGTTGAGTGCTCTGCGAGTGACTGGCGGCAAGCTCGCTGACCAACGGATTCTGTTCTTGGGGGCCGGTTCTGCCGGCATCGGCATAGCAAACCTTATTGCCTCTGGCATGACGCTGGATGGATCGACGGAGAGTCAGGCTCGTTCCCGGATTTCGCTCTTCGATGTCAATGGGCTGCTCGAATCAAGTCGCTCGGACCTTTACGATTTTCAGAAGCCCTATGCTCATCCTCATGCTCCCACACGAGATTTTCTGGGCGCTATCGAGTCCCTTCGCCCAACCGCAATCATCGGAGTGAGTACCAGAGGCAAAGCCTTCTCCCAGCCGGTAGTGGAAACGATGGCGCGGCTCAACAAACGGCCCATCATCTTCGCCTACTCAAATCCCACCGAACACGCGGAGTGCAGTGCGCAAGAAGCCTACCGCTGGTCCGAAGGCCGAGCGCTCTATGCTGCGGGAGTTCCATTTCCACCATTTCGGCTTGGGGACAAAACAATTGTCCCTGGGCAAGGAAACAACCTTTATATCTTCCCGGCCGTTGGGCTGGCGATCTATGCGACGAAGGCGAAACGCGTCACAGATGAGATGTTTGTGGTGGCAGCGCAAGCGGTCGCCGATCAAGTGACCCAGGCCGAATTGGATGTTGGGCTGCTTTATCCGCCGCAGAGTGACATTCTGACGACCGAGATAAACGCCGCGGTGGAAGTGACGAAGATAATGTTCGAGCGTGGCTTGGCGGGGGCGGGTGTCGAGAAGCCCAAAGATGTACGTGTCTTTTTGGAGGGACAGTTGTACCGGCCAGAATACCTGAACTTTGCATGAGAATCGGTCGACTCAGGGGCGGGAGCCGCAGGAGTGAGCAATGACTCTAAATGACGGTGAGTTTCGTGTAGAGGAAGATGCCCTGGGAAATGTACAAGTCCCAGCGGCGCATTTGTGGGGAGCACAGACTCAACGGTCTCATAGCAACTTCCCGATTGGAGTGGAGCGCTATCGCTGGGGCCGATCCGTGATCCGCGCTCTGGGCATCCTGAAGAAGTGTGCAGCGCTGGCGAATGAGGAGCTGGGCCAGTTGCTGCCCGAAAAGGCGAGCCTAATCATTCGTGCCAGCCAGGAGGTGATCGACGGGAAGCTTGATGATGAGTTTCCCCTGGTCGTCTTCCAAACAGGGTCCGGTACCCAGACGAATATGAACGCCAACGAAGTAATCGCCAACAGGGCTATCCAGCTCGCCGGTGGGACTGTAGGGTCGAAAGAGCCGATCCACCCCAATGACGACGTCAACCACAGCCAATCGTCGAATGACACGTTTCCGACCGTCATGCACATCGCCACAGTTGAGCAGGTGGACGGCATTCTCCTGCCAGCCATCAGATCGCTGCGAAATGCTTTCGATGCGAAAGCGCACTCCTACGGGGACGTGGTGATGGTGGGCCGTACTCACCTCCAAGACGCAACGCCTCTGACGCTCGGACAAATTATTTCCGGATGGGTTGAGCAGCTCGACCAGGCCATGGAGGGGATCATCCGGTGTCTTTCTGGCCTGTATGCGCTAGCGATCGGTGGGACCGCCGTCGGAACAGGGCTGAACGCCGACCCCCGCTTCGGCGACGTTGTAGCGCTCAAGATTTCGAAAGAGACAGGCAAGCCTTTTGTTTCCGCAGCGAATAAGTTCGCAGCCTTGTCCGCGCACGATGCGATGGTGAACGTTAGTGCCGTGTTGAGGACTCTGGCAACCGCTCTTATGAAGATCGCTAATGACGTGCGCTGGTACGCATGTGGTCCCCGTGCGGGCTTTGGCGAGCTTCTAATTCCTGAGAACGAGCCGGGTTCATCCATTATGCCAGGCAAGATCAATCCGACTCAGTGTGAGGCACTAACAATGGTGGCAGTTCAAGTCTTCGGCAACGACCACGCTGTTGCCTTTGCTGGCTCGCAAGGAAACTTCCAGCTTAATGTCTACAAGCCCGTCATTCTGCATAATGTCCTGGAGTCGATCCAACTGCTGGCGGAGGCTGCCCGCTCGTTCAACGATCGTTGTGCTGTGGGCATCGAACCGAACCGGAAGCGCATCCGCGAGCACCTGGAGAACTCGCTCATGCTGGTGACTGCGCTCAACCCGCACATCGGATATGAAAAGGCAGCGCAGATATCCCTCAAAGCCTACCGCGAGGACCTAACGCTACGAGAGGCTGCAATGCAGCTGGGATACCTTACCGCCGAACAGTTCGATGAGTGGGTGCGGCCGGAGGCGATGACAGGCCCCCTCGCGCGGAGAAGCACGTAGAGTCCTTCATAAAGGAAGGCACGAGGACCAATTCTTTCACGATGTTTACCAACATCTCCAAAAGCGGTGTTGGCTACCACGACCTTGACCTGACCTCGGAGATATTGCTCGTACCGGGATCTCCCCGTGCGCGTCCGCCAGGCCGGCATGGTGGGCGACCGCGTTGATTCCTCGGGCGGAGACAAACTCCGCGGTACGCTCCACTGTTTCCGCGTGCCGCGATACACGACGCCCGGCTCCCCCTCATGGTGCCTTACGAGCTGCAGGAGCTACGCGTCTCCGTTTCCTTCCTTGCGCGAACCTTGTAGAAGATCTCTAGGCAGGTCGAAGCTCGCCCGAACCACGAAGGGCACCTTCTGCGCTCAGCGCGAGAAGCCGTGTCACGTCGTCCTGCACCTGCGCCGTGGCGGCTGGCGTAAATGCTGCTGGAGGACCGCCAGTAACTCGGCCCTTAGAAGAGCCAAGGATCGGTAGTCAGGCCAGAACTCGTGCCCCCATTCCTATCCGCGGCTATCGCCTGCCACTTCTTCCTTGCTTCATCCGAGGAGAGCGTGCTGTTGCGAGAAGCCGCGGTTATGCCGTCCTCATGGGCTCCGTTCTTCTGGTCCTTCACCAAGGAGATCAGAGGACTGACTACGAGAGTAAGCCCCTACAGTATGACGGCAGGGAGTTGATAGCAAGAAGACCCCCGCCGCCTGTTGGCAGAGAGGCAAACTGCCTCCACGATCTCCTTTTGGTGCTGCCGAAATCCGTCGAAGCCGAAGTGCTGATTCAGCGCGCGCGTGAGCTCGAGCGCGCCGCCTCCAACGGCCTCTCCATGCTGGTCAGTCTCCGGCCCGGCCAGCCAGCTCTTCCCACCTGGCCAGCCGCTCCTCGATGGTACGGAGGACTTCCTGATATCGCCTGGCGTCCTTTGCGCGCGCCTCAGGATCAGCCGAGCGCCCAGACTGCGCCTGAAACGACTCCTCCAACTCTTTCTGCTCGTTTTCCAGAGACTCGATCTCTGCCAGAATCCCCTCGTACTCTTTGCGTTCCTTGAAGGACAGCCGCGCCTTATCCGCTCGGTTTTGCGCGCGCTCGGGCCGTCGGCGCTCTGCTAGCGGCTCCGCGGGTTCCTCTTCTTCCGCCTC
>Ga0326727_10010682_pt1 | contig 21749 bp, 19 predicted proteins | sample MB2enrmetagenome_FD_207643 | JGI IMG/M metagenome (GOLD analysis project Ga0326727, IMG submission 207643) | Lab enriched peat soil microbial communities from McLean, Ithaca, NY, United States - MB29MY | ecosystem: Environmental > Terrestrial > Soil > Wetlands > Peat | place: USA: New York...
TGAGGACTCTGCGGAATGGACCTATATAATCCACATTTACCTAACAGACAATTACTATACCTTCAATTATACGATTTCAAAGGCAATAACCCTTGCTCTCTTCAAACAGTACAAGAAGGACCCAAAAAATTTTAACAAAAAATATATTTCCTATCTCTCAGCTGGGTCAACAATGCAGCCTGAAGAAAAACTCAAGAAATACTTCAGGATTGAAATTAATAGGCAGCTCTTTGAAGATGCAATGGATATCGTGCAATTGAGGATTCAAGAATTGAATAAATTAATTCATTTGTGAAAACAACAGCAACCTCATACTTTTTGTAGGGTTTGATTAAATACTTAATTTGTTCAACAAACATTAGGTGATTTACATCCTTTAATTTCTCTAATCCAATTATTTTAATATGATGGTGCAATGAGCTTTCACAGGATAATTTGAAACTATACTTTGAATTGAGTGCATGGATAACATTTAAATATCCAGTGATGTCCAAACTTTAAAAAAAACTTAGGGGTAATCTTCGATCTAATAGCAATTAAAATATTTTTGATCAAAGGTATAATAACATAGTTAATCGACAAACTGCCATCATGAGTAACGTTTATGAATTAAAAAAGATATATAAGAAAAGAATTGATTTAATCATTTTTTTAATGGTGTTTACTAATGTCCAAAAAAACTTTTAAACCAAAATCCCGTAAAGAACACGATCAAATGAAACGCAGTAAACTGAGTAATAAAAAATTGGCATCGAAGGATGAAAAGGAACCAGATAAACTGACTAAAAAATATTCCAAATTATATGAACAATGTAGAAATTTGATTGGATTTAAAAAGAAATGTTGAGCGAATCTTGTTATTTATAAGGAATATTTACCAGAACTTCTACCATAGCTTTTCATCTCCGTGTGCATAAATTGCCTTCTGATTAATTTTGCTTTGGACCCTTATATTACCAGTCTCAGCAAATTTCTCCGAAACCAAAATTTAAGGTTTTAAAGGTCAAATTGAGTAGTGTCTTTTGCATTGTGTTCTGGAGTGTTTTTATTAGACTTCCGTAACTCATGCAGTCCAAAGCTTGTGTTTACTTTCTTTATCTAACTCGTGTAAAAAATTGGCTAGCAAAAATATTAAAATGGAACAAAACCTCCAATACTTAATAATCTTTTACAGATTCTGATGTTAGAACTCGATAAATATGAGATAATTTTGATGACATTTTTGAAGGCTGTAAAGTTATTTTTGACGAAAAGATGAAGTTTTATTCCATATAGAATTTGTACTGCCGAACTAAGGATGAGAAGTACAAATATATCAAATCTAAACTTTATCTCATTTATTGACCATAGGTCCTTATTTGAAAATCTTGAAACAATTCTTTTGAAGATATATCCATATGTTTTTTAGCAGAACAGATATCAATTGGTTGACATCTATTTTAACGCAATAAATACTTCTGATTACTAATAAATGGAAAAATAAAAACATAATTATGGCCAACCATTATAGGAGGTAAGCCTATCGAAATTTGCTCAGGCTGAATAGTTACAAAAAACGAATGAACCTAGTTTGACAAAGTTAAGCTATAAATGGAGGAAAATTATTATGTAACTATGGCACAGTTTCTTGAAAATTTCCTTTCTACCTTGAAAAGAAAAGCTCCATTTTTGAATAAACACCACATCAGCTATGAAGTGGCTCTTGGAGTGCTTATGCATCTATTCCTCTTTAGTTGTGTACTCTATCTCCTATTTTTACTATATAGGACTTATGCAGTTGGATGATGAAACCAGTTATATAAACCTTCTGAATAATTAGTGAGATTTCGGCAATAAATGCTTACTGAGAGCGAACTGGATGTTAGTACAATTGCAGTCTTTAGGAAATTGAACAAGACATAATAAAAAGAAACAAAAAGAAGTAGCTGAGAGGTTAAAATGAGCATTAATAGAGCATCAAAAATTGTATGACCTGATGTTAGAAGATATATTAACATCATATTTTAATTCGAAATAAATCAGCTTTCTTTTAATAATTTTCTTAAAAGCATATGGAGGTATGCACTACTTCAATCTGCTTTCTTATAAATCAAATTTCTGAATTAATTTAAAATTAAAATATGACAAAAAGAAAAAGAGTTAATAACAACAACCTAAAGGTATGTCGTCGTTACCCTAAAAATTGGGTTACGAACTCTTTTTAATGATGCATGGAGAGAACGTCTATCAACATGAAGTTAACAACAATAAAAAATTATTTGTGTATTCCGTGAGATAATCAATCCGATGCTCTAAAGTTTATTTTCCGAACACTATAACTCATTCTGCTAACCGATTTAGCAATTCCTGTTTTTTATTGCAAAGAAAAAGAATACAGAGTAAATTATATTTTACAAAACATTTGGTCCACTGCCTATTACAGTCGATTGCTGAGGGAATTAATGGTAAATCTAGTCAATCCTATCAGGTATTAAAAAAATCTCTCATTAAGCGACATCAAAGGAAGATGCATAATTTTAATTACAAATCCTACATCTAGCGAATTGATATTAAATTTGAGAACAAAAATAGTTCCAAATTTATAGTACTAAAGCTAAAATAGATATACTTTCCAGCATCAAACCAATGAATATTTTGGATAACTGCTGTGGGAATAGTGCAATTAATCATGATTCTTGACTTAACCGAATATACATAAAATTTCTGAATGGAACAAAACCAAGATGTTTACTGAGTTTATTGGCATAATTTATGTTAATATAATTACATGAGGTATAATTCTATGGGATATCTTATACTTGTTAGGCATGGAGCGCCATGTTTTAAGCCTGATGACAAGCTTGCTGGCTGGATGGACATCCCTCTCAGCAGGGAAGGAATTGAAGAAGCTCTTGATTGCGCAGTTAAACTCCAAAATATCGAACTAGATCTTGCTTTTACCTCAAACCTTGTCCGGACGCAGGAAAGTCTTTTCATCATACTGTCCCGTCAGAATAAAATAGGTATTCTTGTCCATGAAAAATCAGGTAATAAAAGCAAGATAGGGAAGGTTAAATGGTATTCTGACCCCCAGATACTTAAGAACAATTTTATCCCAGTATATCATACAGCTGCTTTAAATGAACGTTACTATGGTAAGCTCCAGGGCAGGAAAAAACAAAAAATTGAAGAAAAATATGGACTCGAACGGCTTGCTTCCTGGCGCTGGGATTTTGAGCCAGGCCCACCTAAAGGGGAAAGTCTCAAAGCTGTCTATGAGCGTGCTGTGCCATATTTCGAGCAAAAAGTCCTGCCTGCAGTAAAAGAGGAGAAAAATGTGATAATCTGTGCCCATCAGGGAAGTCTGAGAGCTCTGGTCAAGTATATAGAAAACATATCCGACAAGGATATCAGGGGAATCAGATTCTCCACAGGTGAGCTTGCAACATATCGTTTTTCGGGAGGTAGATTGGTAAAGGAAAACGCTGAAATAGCCCTGAAAACGAAAATAAACCTGTAAGAATTTTTCTGAAAATTGGATCATTCTTGGTAAACAGATTGTTCATAAATATTTGAACAAAAGTCTAATCCAATCCAAGAGCAACATTTTGACTTTGTGAGATACAGTTATTATAATAATATATCTATTTTGTCCTAAACTTGATTAGAAACGTCCTATGATTTCGGCTGAAAAATGAAAAAATGCAGATTTTTTCTCACAAAAACTATGCACAAGGAGTGAGTTTAGAACCTAGAAGGTCTGTTAAACTGGGAAACAAAACGACAGAGATACCGATAATTAACTTGTTAAAAAGATAAGAGACTATCTTAAAATTAATTTAATTTTACAATTAGGATAAGTACTACTTTATAAGGTCATGTGTAGCGAAATTTCAGAAAATTTTACGATGCAGATTTAGACTTAACGTTGGACATTATCCAATTGTAGAAATGGTTTGAATTTTAAGATAGCCACATTTTCTCCACATCGGAAGTTAATCTTGAAAATATTAGCTATTTAAGTATTGACGATCTATATGTAAACTAAATAATATATTACCCGACGTGAATTTATATGAATCCCAGAGCCAAAAAATATTGGCTGCAGCATTGCTATTTTTATTGATGGCTGCTTCAGTAGTACTTGCTTGTGGTGAATCATGTATTAGGTGCTTGTTCTAAACTTTAAGCATGTACACGAGTATTATGGTAATGCTTGGAAGTTTTTCTTTCAAGTCAAAATTTTGTATAAATTTTATTTTTTGGTTTGCTTTTTGAATAGTTTATTGAATCTAAAAAGCGAGTATATATTTAATTTTTTGGGATACTGTAATTTTTTGTTTTCTATGTGGAATTATGTTTAAAAAATGAAATCATTGCCAATATAATATATATTATATACTATTAAATAAATAAAAACCAATATAACAATGTCGAGACCTTACCTATGAAATATGAAGTGAATAAGTGATGTTGTGGCTCTGAGGCTGCATTATGCTCTTGTATCAGTATCAGTAGCAAATTTTTGCTTGCATATAAAAGTGAATATTTTGGACATCCAAGCAAAAAACCTGGACATCGACACGCTTCAATATTATAATTATATCTCTTTCACAGCATTAAGATTGAAAATGCAATCAGTTTTCATAATTCCACATATGCTGGTCATGAATCGTGCTGCCTCACCAACGATTTTTGGATTAATGGAAGCCAGGACCAAAATCTTCGTTGCCACCCCTACTTCCATTAATGGAAATGAAAATCCAACTATTTTTTTATCTAAGTTACACTGGTAATTTTTTTTCTGCTTTACGTTTTTTGGTGTGATTTTTTTGTTCATGTTTATTCAAATAGGCTTTATGTTTTGAACCACTCAATTTAGCCTTGGAGCCTTTAGACAAAGAAACCTTAGCCTTGTTATCATGATAGTTCGAATTTGGTACTTTTATTGTGCTAGAAGGTTCACCGCCATACCAATGAGGTTCACTGCTATACCAATGCGGTTCACTGCTATACATAGGTACAGGGACCATAGTGCCGCCATAACCGCTATTGTTAAGTTCACCACCATTGGTAGGTCCAGAGTCATTGGTTGGATGTTCATAGATAACTGTTGCAGTAGTATTGGGTGAAATTACTGGTTGTTTGTTGAATGAACCTGTTGCAAATGCTGAATTGGTTATAGAACCAGCATCGATATCTGTCTGTGTTATTGTGTGGATACTTATTCCCGTAAGGATGCTGCCCACTTCAAGACCATCGGTGCTTAGAGTGGTTGTTCCAGTTACATTATCTGTAATATTGATATTTCCTGTGAGACCCACATTTCCTGAGTTAGTTACCATGTAGAAGTATGTGATATTTTGTTCTACCGCATTATACCTTGTAGGAAATGCTAACTCTACTATTTTCAAAGCTGGACCCACCCGACCGGCGACTGCTACTGAACTTAGAACTAAACACAAAACAACAAGTCCCGTAAAAATTAATATTCTTGTTTTCATATTCACATTGGCTTTTACACTATGAAGTTTATTCATAATTATCTCCGCTTTGATTTATTTGAGAATTTCACACTTATCCTTTGATCTAATTTTTAATATTTTATAAAACAGCTTATTCTAAAACTGAAAGATTAATTCTCGAATTTTAGTTGTTGATCAATGACTAAAAATGGCGCATCACCTACATTTGGTCTAATACAGAGAGATTCTAGAGCTTAATGCTTCTGGTAATTCCAAATAATGACTTTCAAAAATTTTATTTTTTGTCAAATACATTGAATTAATAGTTATTGCATCAACTTTAGTAGTAATACTATAAAGTGTCTTTTACATATAATTCTTTATTTTTTTATACATAGTTCCAGTCCCGCACTAGAGTATCAGGATTATATACCCATTCATAGTCCTGGTAGTACACGCCACCATAGTAGTGGTCATGATGGCCGTGATGATGATGGTGATCATGCCACTCATGAAAGTGATCTCTGCCGAGATATCCGCCTTAGTGTTCAATTAGGTTGTATCCATCTTGGTATTGTGCAAATATTCACTCTATTTTACTTTTAAAAAGAATTATCACAAGTCCGGAAGCTTTAATTTGAATTTAAAAACTTATTATCAATTTTTTTATCGAAAAAATATTTTTATTAATTTAAAAGCCTTTGACAAGTAAGCTTATAGCCTGATATTAGTATTATTAAAACAATCATGGGGATATATGATCCAATTATGCTTAATATATTAGATTTGCCAATGAAGAGTCTATCGGGAAATAACTTTCTTAAGAATCTTAAATAAAAAAAGGAGATTAAAAGATGTTAAAACAAATGAAAAAGACACTTGGTATTTTGCTAGTAGTTTGTTTTTTAATGTCCGTGACTGCTGTAGCAGTAAGCGCACCTAATCCACAACCTGAACCACCACTAAACAAACACGAAATTGGACAACATACAGGCGGACAACAGCTTGGTGGACAATTCCAAGGTAAAAAATACCAAGGCGAACATAACTTCCGTAATTGGCATGATCACCATCATCATCACGGCCATCATGACCACTACTATGGTGGAACGTATTACCAGGACTATGAATGGGTATATAATCCTACCACTCTAGTGTGGGACTGGACCTACATGCCTGGCGTTGTAGTAGAACAACCAGCCGTTGAACAACCCGTTGAAGTGGTTACGACTCCGGCAGTTATTGACTATGAGTATGGATATGGATATGGAGGCCACTACGACCATGGCCATCACCGCTACAGTGACCACGACCGTCATCACAATGACTTACACCGCGAACGCCGCCTTATGTAAAAGGTAAGCTAGCAAGAAAATGAATTAACAAAAACTGCAAGAAAACTGTAAAAACGATAAAAAATAGGTAACTATTCATGTAGCCTTTACAAGGCTACAATTTATTTTGTTTCAAAAAAATCTGCATATAAATTGATTCCTATTTTGTTTCGTTATTATGCTTACACGTGAAGAGCTTCTTATTATCCGGTTCGGTCCTGAAGCCATAATTTCTGTAATAAAGAGACTTGAGAGCATCGTAGAAGAGCAAGGTATTCGGACTGTTAAGCTCAAAAAACATGGAAAGGTTTTGGAATCTCGCTTAAATCAAAAAGTAACAGCAGTGTACTAAAAATTCTGTAAATTCGTTTTCTTCATCACAAAAAATAGAATTTGCCGTTTTTATTGATGCATAGATTTTGTGTTTAAACATATGTATAAAAGTACAAACAAAAAAGCATAGCAAATTAGAAGTACTTATTCTGTAATAGTTATTAATAATTAAATATATTTATAAATATATATATATAAGAAAATTTCAGTAAATAGAAAGCTCAAAATTTATGGAATAACTATCCTAGCTCTTTTGCTACTAGCAGGTATCGTATCTGCATCAACTGAATCCCATGCTTTTGTCACAAACGGAATTAGTCTAGCTAACTCCAAACAATATGATGATGCTATATCAAATTTTAATAGAGCAATTAACTTAGATCCGCAAGATGCCGAAGCCTGGTATTTTAAAGGGCTGGCTTTAACTCAAGAACGTAAAACAAAAGAAGCAAACGCAGCATTTGACCATGCACTTTTATTAAACCCGAATTATTCAAATTACTACATCTCGAAAGGCTTAGGGTTGTATAAGCAAGGTAAATATGCGGGCGCAGAAAGTTATGTAGATCAAGGCTTGGTACTTAATCCAAATTATTCCGTTGGTTGGGATGCAAAGGGAATCATTGCCGAAGCTAAAGGCGATAAGTCGGTAGCAATCTTTGCTTACAATAAAGCAATCAAACTTAACCCTGACGACACAACCGCATTGGAAGCGGTACATAGATTAGAGCATCCATGATAAAATGGTTGAACAGCTGTATAACTTTGGTCCAAAAGTTTGAACTATCCTAACCCTGAGATGTGTAGGTTTTGTATGAAAGCTTCCACATCAAGAAAAACGTTGAGTATGTAATCAATGTCTTTTCTATCCAATTTCCTTTTAGCGGTAGGAGTTGCAATGGATGTTTTTGCAGTATCCATGTCTAGAAGTACCACAATAAGACCTTTTAGGGTCAATGATGCTCTCAAATTTGCTGTTTTTTTCGGGGATTTCAGACTTTAATGCTAGTATCGGGTTGGCTTGGTGGAGAAACAATAAAAAACTATGTTTCTGCTTATAATCAATGGCTTGCTTCTAGAGCCTTCTGGTTTTTATTGGAATTAAGATGATATATGATACTTTTTACAGAAAACCGGAAGGAAAAATAAGTTCTCTTAATTATTCGGTACTTTTTATGCCGGCAGTTGCAACAAGTATAGATGCTTTTTTTCTAGGAATAAGTCTTACATTTCTCAAAGTGCCTATTCTTGAACCTGCACTCATTGTGGGCTGTATAACGTTTATTATGGTTTTTTTGTGGATCAATCATAGGGTATAGATTAGGTCACTTCTTTGAAAATGAAGCAGAAATTTTAGGCGGCCTAATCCTTATAGTACTTGGAATCAGTTCATTGATATTGAGTAACTAATTAAAACAATAATCAATCAGAAGATAATGACTGTTTGAACTTTAATGAGCCCCATGAGCCAAGTGGTATGCTAACAGAGTTATGTTTTTATTGTTTCATTGATGCATAGTTTTTGTGTCAAAATCGCTGCATTTTCTAAGTCACAAAACTGACATATCACCATGCTACCTTATATCCGAAAACCGTCTCCTGACATTCTTGACACATCCCAGAACTTTCGAATCCCCGCACGAACACTTCGTTTCTGAATCCACTTTTGTCTACTTTCTCTGCATAAAATGGACACTTACAGTCTTTAACCATCTTAACTTTGTGCCAAAATCTTAATTTTCTTAGAAAGCGCTTTTTTTCTATATCCGTACAAATTACCTACATATAAATACTCGATTTCTTATATCTTTGTTCCGTTGGCAGTAGTATCGTGGAAACATACAAAAGTCTACTAGTTCTTTAGTTAATTTTTTAAAATAAAGTAAATAGATAAAATCTCAAACTAGTGTATTTAAATAAAACTCGATTTTGTATTGTACCATTAGATAATTACTCTCAAAGTCTTATAAAATCTAGAGAAAGACTGTTCACTATATAGCTCTAAAAATATCTCGAATAAAATATGCCCTATACTTTTTATCATATTTGTATACACTTGATAAGAAATTTACATTAGAGGGTTTTTATTTCTGACTTCTCAGAAGTAACTTAATGTTTTAACCTTCTATTTTCCTGGATCGATGTTTGAATGCTAATCCTTGGATTATGCATATATTTTGCTGTAAAACTTATGCATAAGAAGCTGTTTATATTCAAAGCTTAATCCAGGGAGACAGTAGTCTTGACGATTCTACTTGAATAAAACAACATTAATAGACATCTTTTTAAAAATTTAAATTGACAAAACAGCAGCATTAAATACTCAACTGTCTTAATCTTAATAATTCTAATCAGGCTTTCTGTACTTGATTTTATATATCAACTGCATAATTCCTAATTCTGTAAAGTCTGCAGGAGATGGACAATCATGGCTCTAGCTGATGATATTAAACAACATCATAATCATAACTGCTGAAAGTAAGGTTATTTTATACAATGTATGTCCACTTATCATGCATTAGTTACTTAGCATCCACATGTTGGGCAGTCATATCCACATTTTGAGCATTCACATCCACATGTTGGGCATTCACATCCACAACTTAGAGATCCACATTCGTTCAAGTTTCCGTTATTGTTTCCATTATTATTTCCATTTCCAGAACCAAAATTATTATTTCCATCATTGTTCCCATTAAAAGAGCCATGATTTCCATTTCCATTACAGTTCCCATTGAAACTACCAATATTAAAGCTCCCTTTCAAATTACAACAATTAGCTGTACTTACTGTAGCCGTCACGCATGCTATAAAAGAAACTACCAATAAAATACTCAGCGTCCTTTTGATTCTGTCAAATATTTGTTTTCCCATTAAAAACCCACTCCAAACTTGTATGCAGTTAAATATTTGTAAAAATGGTAAAAGTATTGGACAATACAATCTTACTATTGTTGATATTTTACTTTCCTTCCCAATGGGAAATACATTCTGTAAATTCATTATCAAATTTTGAAAGGTGATTAGAGTTTTAAAAAACATCTATGCTTATAAATTTATAATTTATATTATCTATCGAGATGGATGTTATTAGATAACAATATCTATGTATTTATACTCAAATGATTTAATATATAGAGAAATATGTGTACTAATCTATATTTACTAGTTTATAAATAAAATACTAATGTACTGAAAGTTCTGTAAAGTATGGTTGATTCTATATCTTTTTCTTTCCAATGAAAAGCAGGAATTGCTCAGTCTATTGACAGAACGTGTTAAACTGTTCGGGAAAAATAAGTTTTAAAGCATCGGCTTTATTGTCTCACTAACTACGCAAATAATTTGTTATTGTTGCGAATTTCATGTTGATGGATATATTCCCCATGCAGAAGTTAAAAGGGTTGGTCACCTAATTTCCAGGGCAATAATGATATTCTTTAAGGTCATCTGTATTGCCCTATTTCTTTTTTGAGTCTTCTGCAGTACTTAGCATTTTACCCTTCATTATAGCGAATTAAAAGCCAATAGTTTTACTGACAAATATTTTGCTTCTTATTTTTCCATTGATGTAGAAGTTCTAATGTAAAACTTACGTATGTCTTCAACGTAAACTCTCCATTAATATTTTATTGGAAAGCAAATTCTATCCAGAAAATTAGGTCCATATAGTTAATTTGAAATAACATCTTTAGATATATATAACAGTTCATAAAAAGAATGGGATTTACAACATTATACAATTCTAAAAATAAAATGGACGTGAGTATTTAATGAGAACACAAATATTTAACAGAACAAAGAAAATACTGAGTATTTTAATGGTAATTTTTTTTGTAGCATTCGTAACAGCTACGGCAGTAAGCGCGGAACCACATCACTATAAACATCATAAAGGTGGGCATCATGGTGGGCACCACGGTAGACATGGTGGACACGTTGGACATCACTTCCACAATTTGCATGACCACAGACATCACGGCCATCATGATCACTACTATGGTGGCGTGTACTACGGGGACTATGAATGGGTATATAATCCTGATACTCTAGTGTGGGACTGGACATACATGCCTGGCGTTGTAGTAGAACAACCAGTCGTTGAACAACCCGTTGTAGAAGAACAACCTGTTGTACTAGAACAACCAGTTGTTGAACAGCCCGTTGAAGTGGTCACGACCCCAGAAATTGTTGACTATGGAGCATATCCTGATGGGGGCTACGAACAATCTCACAATGGGATCCACGAACAATCTCACAATGGGTTCCCGAATCAATCTCATAATGGGATCCACGAACAATCTCACAATGGGTTCCCGAATCAATCTCATAATGGGGTCCACGAACAATCTCACAATGGGTTCCCGAATCAATCTCATAATGGGGTCCACGAACAATCTCACAATGATTTTCGCCACGAATACAGATAAGCTAGTAAGAAGTTGAATCGACATAATTTGTAAGAAAACTGTCAAAATAATAAAATAGGTAACTATCATTACAAAGGTCAACCTTGGTACTGGGACACCAAGAGTGGCGCTTATGTTTGTCAGAAAGAAGCGGATCAGGTAGGAGACCGAGCAACACGGGGACAGTGAAAATTCATAACCTGTCAACAAGCACTACTTCATCAGCAGATCAATTTACCTATATAACACCACCAACACAAGTTCCTACAGTCACCGGCATCAACCCTAGCAGTGGTACTGATACTGGTGGTGACTCTGTAACTATAACTGGATCAGGGTTTACAGGCGCTACAGCAGTCAATTTTGGTAGCACTCCAGTTACTAATATGGTTGCTGTATCTGCTACAGAGATAACTGCGACTTCCCCTTCAGGAACCGACGGAACTGTTGACGTTACTGTCACTACACCTGGTGGAACAAGCGCTACTTCAACAGCCGATCAATTTACATATACTGTACCAGCTCCAACAGACAATGAAAAGTACAATAATGAAGAGCACAATGGTGACAAAGATCACTATGGTGGACCTGGGTATGGCGGTTATGGCAATGCTATAGTCCCTGTACCGATGTATGGCAGTCCTATGTATTGCAGCCCGATGTATGGCAGTGTACCTGGTGGGTATGGTAGCGAACCTTATGGGTATAGTAGCGAACCACCTGGCGCAATAGAAACACAAAATTCAGAATCTAATGGCCACAAGGCTAAAGCTCATTTGAGCAAGCATAACCATAAAAATCACTCAAAACACCATACAACCAAACACCATAAAACAGCAAAAAATTACTCAGAAAAGAGAATTATTAGATGATTTAGAAAATGAAACAAGGAGATCTTGGAAGAGTTGTATTAACCGTAAACCCAAATACAGTTACTTCGAATATAACCCCTAGCAAGTATATTTAATTCGAAGTAAGACCAACATCTTCCAAGTAATTCTACTATGCTGTCTTATCCCATTATGCCGCTTATTTCTCACTCTTTTAGGTCTGTTTGTGTATGATACGACGGTACAATACGTAATTATCTGCATAGTTATTCTAAATTAATTCCATGAAAATTTGCTTCTAAGCAAAAAATAGTCCCGTATAAGATTTTTCGTAGTCATGAAACAAAAATATATTATTTATTATTTTTTATTATTTGTGAAGTCATAATGATCTACTACTATGGTTCCGTTGCAAAAAATTCAAAAAATATGTAAATTTATAAGTAATGAATAAAAATCAAAATATTCAAGGAAAATGCACCAACATTATAAAATAATACCAAACAATTGATTAATATATTTGACTTCATTAAGAACAGAGTAATTTAGATCATTTACTTGTCCTTTTTTGATCATATTCATAGCTTCAATTCCTTTTAAAGTCTTATTAGCAGATCGAAAAGACTGAAATCCTAACATTGGATTAACGATTCGCTTTATAGATCTATGATCTTGTTCTATAATGTTATTCAAATACTGGATTTGTCTAATACCTACGTTTATTAGGTAGTATTTTATCATTTTTCAGTTCATCTATAGCAGGTGGATAAGCTGGATTCTTATCAACGGTTATTACTCGTGGAATTTGGTTATGATTAGAACTCAAAGATTTCTTAAAAAATCTCTTCGCTGCTGTTCTATTTCGTTTTGAACTTAACATGAAATCAATTGTATCTCCGTTTGAGTCAACTGCTCGATAAAAATATTTTCATTTACCTTTTACTTTGATATAGGTTTCATCAACTCTCCACGAATCACTTGTTGGTCTTAAATGTCTCCTTATCTTCTTTTCTATTTCAGGGGAATATTGATGTACCCATCTCATTATAGTACTGTGATCAACTTGAATTCCTCTTTCTATCATCATTCCATTTAAATTTCTATAGCTCAATGGGTATTTTAAGTACCATCTTACATTCAATAGGATAATTTCTCCTTCATAATGCTTCCATTTAAATGAATTAGATAGCATATTACTATCTTTGGTTTTCGTTTTATTCTATTGTATCATTAGAAAGAATTTTTTGTAACGGAACCAATGTAATTATCCAGTCCTCATTTATATCAATGAGTAAATCTGAAGATGTCATGTACAGCTTTTTGTTAGAATCTCTATCAATTGATGACATTGAAAATAAAAGAAATCTTTTGAGGATAGCGGAAGCTATATTTGAACTCAAAGAATAATAAACCAGAAACGAAAAAATCGGATCAAATATAGGAGTTGGCGAGAAAGATTTGGAGAGGAATCACGCTAAGGAAATAATTGGAGGTAAATTGGAATCCCATTTATACTCTACACATTTAGAGCTTTGAAGATAGATACTATAAATCAACATAGATTATCTTTTAATTAAATCCAGTTCAATATGGGGTTGAGGAAAGGATGGCATTTTTTAAAGATAGGTTAGATGCTGGAAGAAAACTGGCAAAAAAACTTTCGAAATATACAAATCGCTCAGATATACTTATACTTGGACTTCCGAGGGGCGGAGTTCCTGTAGCTTTTGAAGTTGCAAAGGAACTGAATGTAAAAATGGACGTTTTTGTAGTAAGGAAATTAGGAGTCCCAGGAAATGAAGAGTTGGCAATGGGGGCGATCGCGTCTGACAATATTATTGTACTGAACGAAGATGTAATAAGGTCTTTCCAGATATCTAAACAGGTAATTGACGCTGTAGCTGCTAGAGAACTTAGGGAATTAGAACGCAGGGAACGTATTTACCGGGGTAAACGTCCAAAACCAAGTATAAGTGGTTCAACGGTAATTTTGATAGATGACGGGCTTGCAACTGGTGCAACTATGAGCGCAGCTGCTTCAGCTGTTAAAACTAAAAATCCGACTAAAATAGTTATTGCAGTTCCAACGGGTGCAGTGGATACTTGCAGGTCTTTTGAAGGAAAGGTGGACGAAATTATATGTGTTGCTACTCCGGAGCCTTTCTATGGTGTAGGAGCTTGGTACGAAGACTTCAGTCAAACTACAGATAAAGAGGTTTGTGAATTACTGGACAAAGCTGCGAATTTTCAATCGAAGTAATGCTTACAGTAAATTTACTATTCATAAATAACTTATTTGGGGGTTCAATATGACAGAATCATCAAGCAACGGTAAAAATAATAATGAGGTTCGAATCCCAATTAATTCGATTGTTCTTGAAGGAAACCTTGTTATTCCTGAGGGAGCCCATGGAATTGTGGTTTTTGCACATGGCAGTGGGAGCAGTCGTCATAGCTCACGGAATAAATATGTTGCATGGGAACTTCAGAAAAAAGGCTTTGGAACACTATTATTTGATTTGTTGACAGCCGAAGAAGAACGAATTGATATGGTAACAGCTCATCTAAGGTTTGATATTGACTTGCTTGCAAATCGGCTTGTTGATGTTACAAACTGGCTTTTAATAAATCCTGTCACTGAAAATTTTAATATCGGTTACTTTGGTGCCAGTACAGGGGCAGCAGCTGCGCTTATAGCTGCAAATGAGAATTCTAATGTTGTAAAAGCGATTGTTTCCAGAGGGGGGAGGCCTGATTTAGCTGAAAAAGCTCTTCATTCTGTAAAAGCGCCAACACTGCTTATTGTGGGTGGCAATGATTTTCAAGTAATAGGTATGAATCAATGGGCATTTGAAAGATTAACTGTAAAAGAAAAAAAACTCGAGATTGTTCCGGGTGCAACTCATCTTTTTGAAGAATCTGGGACTTTAGAGGAGGTTGCATGTCTAGCAGGAGAATGGTTTAAAAGATACCTTCTGGAAAACAGATAACATTAGATATGCACTCCGAGCTTTTGGTATTTGAGCCACCACCGGGAAAAAATTTAAAGCAATGCTATTGAAAGTTTCGGTGGGCTTATTTTGTGAAGCATCGGCTCATGATATTTTTTTTTAATTTTTCAGTTAGTTAGTAATCAAAAATATCTATTGGATAAAAATAAATAGCTGTCAACTGATTTTTGATAGGCTTAATAGTTATGGGAAATCAGAAAAATAAGAATGTTTTTTCATAAACATTGCTGTATCAAGATTATTGACCTGGGAGCTATTTTGTGATCCTTATTATTAGGTGCAATCCAGCTAAGAAACAGCTATAGCTCTTTTGTAACATTTGCTCCCTCATCTTCAGCTATCAATTCATCAAATTTGCAAATCTTGAGAAGAATTTTTAGTTCTTCGAGAGCTGTCGGGCACTTCTGCACAGTCTCAGGTATGGGTTCAAGTCCAAGTTCTTCTCTTTTTTTCTTTGTTTCTTCGTCTAGAGGAACTGCATGTCCGCGCTCCATCACCATTTCCGCAACTTTACGGTGTTCAGGAAGTATTAAACCCTCTCTAACTGCAAGTCTTCGGAGATTAAGGATTGTATCTGTGATTGGTATCCCGCGTGGGCAGCGCTCTTGGCAGGTATAGCAAGTGGTGCATAGCCAGAGATTATCATCTGAGAGGACTGTTACTCTATTTTTAGCTGCGTCCCTGATAATTCGTCTGGTATTGAATCCGGTATTCCATCCAGATGGACAGCTTCCTGTGCATGTGCCACATTGCATACATGAAAGCACATCAAGACCTGAAGCCTTTAAAGCTTTTTGTATTTCTTTACTCATACAGGTTCACTGCTTGGGTTTAATATCAATTAATTCATTTTAGAAAAATAAACGTAGATTTAAATATTTTTGTTTGATAATAAGGGTTTAAAGGAAGTGAATTTGGATAGCCAAAAGGAAAAAAAATGGAAAAAGAAAGGTCATATTCAATAGAAAATTATAGAATAATGACAATATAAAGTTAACGAAGAATGTTGGCAGAAACCCTATGATTTGCGAAATTTGAACCGAAAAATCAATTACATTGAAGCTGCTTTCTGATTATCGGATTATGGCAATTTTTGTATATTGGAATATCCTATTAAGAACTACCACTCAGTATTTAGCTGAGTGGTTGTTCACTATATTTCATCTTCTATAGAAAATGTTAGTAAAGAAGCTGCAGGATTTTATGTATGGAACCATGGTTGAAGCTGATGCTCGTATCTCCTGAGCTAATGACCCAGGGGTGTTGTGCTTCTTTATATAAATTAGTAGGAAAGAGCAACATGCTCATCGAAAAAAATTGTTGCCCTACAAAGTGCACTCAAATAAATCAAGATTTAGGGGTTTAATAATAATATGGGGGTGTTGGGGGCGTGCCTGGAGACGTTGGTGTACCTGGAGATGCAGGTGAGCCTGGAGACGGGGGCGAGCTTGGAGATGCAGGTGAGCCTGGAGACGGGGGCGAGCTTGGAGATGCAGGTGAGCCTGGAGACGGGGGCGAGCTTGGAGATGCGGGTGAGCCTGGAGACGGGGGCGAACTTGGAGATGCAGGTGAGCCTAGAGACGCTGGGGAGCCTGGATATGGGTATGCGCCCATAGCTGGAGATATGCCTGCATCTGGGGGTAGAGGTGCAATAGTTGCATACACAGTCGTAGTTATCACTGACGTTACAAAAAAGAATAATAGCAACAAAATTAGTGCTTTTCCTATAATGGCAAATTTTTGTTTATCCATTTATTTTTCCTCTTTATCATACAATTTAGAATAAACGTTATGTTAACTTGGAGTTATCTTCATCTATTTGTGCCTGTCATTCGAAGAAATTTTATTTTATTTTTTATATCTTTAGGACTTAGGTAGTTGGAGAATGGAATAAAGTACATGCAGCCTCTCCATTTTTATCGTGATTCAAACGATTAAGTGCTTAATGAGTCATTTTTTCAGTTTAACTGGGTAGATCCTAATTTTGTTATACCTCAGTGCAATTTAACTGTATTAATATTGTGCTTAACTCACCCAAAAGCAAAATTAAATTGGAATTTTCAGCCAAAATGATATCAACTACCTATATTAGAGTAATGTTTTTATTATATAAGACATTTTGCTTTTTTTTATACACTTTATCTGTAGTCATCGCACGAATTAAATGCACTTTTTAACCGTATCTGATATAGGACAAGCTTTTGAGTGGTTCTAGCTTACTTCATGTTCTATATAGAGAAAGAAACCTAAAACCCCTATCCAACTCTTGTTTATCCCGGTCAAATTGAAATATATGTGCTTTGGAATTGGTGGAAAAGATGATTTCAAATTAGATTTTAAAATCGGTGATATAATTTGACACATGTTTTTTTAAAAAATATCCTCCAAATGAATTTTTGTTTTGAACCGTATTTATAATTCCGTAAGCAACAATAGTTGAGATGCAATCAAGTTCAGGAATGAGACGATTTCCCGATCTACCTTTCTTGCTCTTCTGACTTCAAATTTTACTTTATCCTTAATATGGCCATGTATCCTTTCGCATTCCACTTTTTTGTATCGTTCTTTGCACGAATAATCTCTAATGTTTTGGTTTCTCAGATACACTTCAAAATATACATTTTTCCCATTCTGGTACAGAAAACTGAGTTTATCTTTTATTTTTGCGTTGATATCTCCTTCTTTTTCCACATTTTATTTATGCAGTGATTTATTCTTACAATCTCTCTTTCCTTATTGATTAAAGCATTTAATGCATAAGAGGTTACTGTTTTTGCTTTAATATGAACCATAAGTATGCATGATTAAGGAACAAATCATAACTTTCATCGGTAGAACTGGATTCTATGTCAGCATTCCTTTTTTGCAAAGCTTCTATGTGCTTGATAAGTTCAAGAAGATCAGAATTGTGAGTCATGAAAATAGGATAAGTCCCAAGCTTTGCAAGTATCGGATCTGAATAAAAGTAGCTTCCTGAATCATTCCCTTTTTTATTTTCGAACCAAGGCTATCAAGTTAACTTTACAACTGTCCCCGTATTTCTTCTTTTATGCAGTTATCAATAATTCTCTTTTTGAATGACCAAACGGTGGTACTGTCTGGTATGTACTCAGGAAAACCAAGAAATTTCCTGAAAGAAATTCGATCAATACATTGTTTCTCAATTTCAAAGTCGGAAAGACCATACCATTGCTGCAAAACAAGCATTTTAAACATAATGATTACGTCAGCTCCAGGCTTGCATCCTGAAATTGTTTTGTTAAAATATATAGACCCAAAAATGATACGAAAAGGTTTCCAATCAATTAAAGAATCAATTTCAGTAAGTTTGTTCCAAACCGACTGAAGATGTTATATTTTTCTTTAAGAGCAAAATCAGTAAGGTTTTCCAATGAGTAAAAGTTATTTTTAAGAAATTTAAGCTATCCAATATTCAAATGCATAGGTAGTTATTGAAATTCTTTTGAATTTTCTATAGGCAATTACAAAAAAAATGGAATTAAAATGTATGGATAAAATTTTTTTCTTATTAACAGTTGTATAAAAATTCTAAACTAATAAGAATAGTTATTAGGAACTATCGTAAATCGGAATTACTGTTATCAGGTAAAGTTGTTGAATCAACGAAGCTACGTAATTCAGAAGATACAGACATTAAATTGGTTGTGTCTATACCATAAGTTGAATTATTTTTACTTTGTCATAATCAACGATGTCATTACCTTAAATAATTTTTGTGATATTCTTCTTATTTTTATAGATGGTTTCGGAACTGAAGAGATTCAAAAATACTGCATGAAAGGATAAATTAATATATAGCTGATGGTTTTTTTGCATTAAGTTTTTTTAACTGCTTCATAGCCAGGTTCCGTACAATTCTATGAAAGGAGGATCAGATTTGTTACAGAAGTTTCGAAAAATCCAGCGGGTCCTTGTCTATGTACTAATTATAAACATCGTAATATCACTTGCAAAAATTATTTATGGGACTCTTACAGGTGCTTTAAGCATGATTGCAGATGGCTATCATTCTCTTTTCGATGGGGTTTCCAACATTATAGGCTTGGCTGGAAGTTTTATTGCATCCCGCCCACCGGATAAAGATCATCCTTATGGGCACCAGAAATATGAGACCATAGCTTCTTTATTTATCGCATTAATGCTGATCTTTGTAGGAGTTGAAATTTTCAAAAACGCTGTCAATAGTTTCCTTATCCCAAACAAGCCCGAGGTTACAACTGTGAGTTTTCTCGTAGTACTTGGGACAATGGGTATTACATTTTTGATTACGCAATATGAGCATAGACAGGGGCAATATCTCAGAAGCCAGGTGCTTATAGCGGATTCCACCCATCTGAAGAGTGATATTTATATCTCTTTCTCGGTTATAGTAAGCCTTGCTGCCATGAAGTTAGGTTTTTCTATAATTGACCCTATAGTTGCCTTAATTATCTCTTTCATAATTTTCAAGGCGGGATACAGAATTATAAAAGAGACCTCGAGATCCCTTTTAGATATGTCTAGAATTGAGGAGAAAGAAATTTGTGAATTGGTAATGAAAATTGATAAAGTAAAAGGCTGTCATAAAATTCGGACACGTGGAAGCATGGGAGATATCAAGGTCGATATGCATCTGCTTGTTCAATCTGGCATGTCTCTTGAAGATGCCCATATTCTCTCGCATAGGGTTAGCAAAAAACTGAGGGAAGAATATACAGATATTTCTGATGTTGTTGTACATCTTGAACCCTCCTTACAACAACCTCAAGAATCAAATAGCAAAAAAACCAGTTAAGATGCATGGCTGGAAATGTTTTCAGGTGTATATTTTGGATTACTATACTGGCTAATCTCACTGTCTTACTATAATTATTGAGATTTAGGGGTGTAGAAGGCTACTTCCAGAAATATATCTCAAATATGCTCAGGTTGCGGGCAAATTGTTAAAAATGAATTATCGGAACGAACACATAGTTGTCCTTTTTATGGTCTTGTTCTTGATCGAGATCATAATGCTGCTATTAACATTCTCAGATTGGGATTACAATTTGTTCGTAAAATCGATAAATAGCTCTCACTTTGGTTAGGGAGTAGTACAGTTACTGTGATATGAATAAGTTATTATGCTATATTGTATAAAGAAGCTAGAGAATGTTTAAGAGGAATGATATTCCAAAGTAGCCATTAATTGGTTGTTGGGGTAAGTCATTGAAAATAGCAGGCAGAAGACTTCATCCTCATTTTATCCAAACACAAAGGATTTATTTGCTTTTTCAAATTTCATTAAGGAACTATTTTCAAGATTTTTTTAAATATTGGATGCTTATACAGTATTTAAATAAACCCCAATTTTTGGCTGATTATTCATAAAGTGCATATAAGCAATTTGTTGAAATCGAAAGTTATCGAAATTCTCTATAACTAAACATGAGTGATAAAAATGGACGGAAAGTATCAGGAATACATACGGCAAAATAGAAAGAAGATAGTAATTTCCTTTGTAATTCTGATTTTTTTGATTGCACTAGGCATAACCGTCCTTTCAAGAATACATACAAATCTTCCCATTGTACCATCAAATAAAACGGTCTATGTAGCTGGGGATGGAAGTGGAGATTTCAACTGCAACGGTACTGAGGATCAAATGGAAATAAATCAAGCTCTTGCATATGTTGTAGAAAATCCACAGTTCACAACCGTCCATTTGAAGGGGCCCAATACATACGTCATCTCTAATAGCATTTTTATTGGAAACAATACAATCCTAGAAGGCGATCCTACATCCGTGATTAAACTTGAAAACAAAGCGAATTGGCCAGCTGGTAAGCCGATGATAACGGAAATGAACAGTGGTGGAGTCAATGAAGTTACTATAAAAGGATTTGAAATTTACGGAAATCATGACAATAATGAGGACAAAAAGAATGGGGAAGGATATTACAATATGATCCGTTTCCTTTACTCTAAAGACATACAGGTTCATGATATGTACATGCATGATGGGCATGGAGACGGATTGAGAGTAGCGAATAGTTCCAATATTCAATTTTATAATAACAAAGTGTATAAATTAGGGCATGATGGTTTTTATGCAATTGGGTGTGAAAATGTTTCAGCTTGGAACAACTGCATAACCTGCAGGACTGATAGTGGTCTTAGAATACGGGATTCAAACCACGTAAAATTTCATGATAATATGATTGACTCCTTTTATAACTGGAGTGCAGGTAGCTCGGGAATCCAAATAGAGAAGTCAAAAAACAAAGTAAACGATGTAGAGGTATATAACAATACTATCCATGACACTTATGGACCTGGAATCTGGCTGATAGGTTATGGGAAACCTTATTTTAAGGACGAGGCTAAAAATGTCCACATTTATCATAAT
>Ga0326727_10010683_pt1 | contig 21748 bp, 15 predicted proteins | sample MB2enrmetagenome_FD_207643 | JGI IMG/M metagenome (GOLD analysis project Ga0326727, IMG submission 207643) | Lab enriched peat soil microbial communities from McLean, Ithaca, NY, United States - MB29MY | ecosystem: Environmental > Terrestrial > Soil > Wetlands > Peat | place: USA: New York...
CTCGTGGGGCAGGCCGTACTGGAGCGCCAGGCCATCGCATTCTCCAACGTGGCCGAAGCCACCCCAGTGCTCAACTACGGAGCCGGGGAAGTCAAACTACCGCACTATCTCGTCGTCCCGCTCCACGCCGGGGATGACATGTTGGGAGCCTTCCTGGTGGGCTCCGTCACCCCTTTCGAGGCCCGCCACAGGCAATTCGTCGAACAAAACGCTCCTAACGCCGCCGTGCTCATGAACGCGGCCAAATCACGCCGGATGATCCGCGACCTGCTCAAGCAGTCCCAGGAACAGCAAAAGAAGCTGTCCAGCGCCAACACGGAACTGGAAAGCCAGGCTCAGGCTCTGCGCGAATCCGAGGCCGAGCTTCAGGCGCAGCAGGAGGAACTGCGAGTCACCAACGAGGAGTTGGAAGAGCAGACCAGGGCTCTCAAGGAATCCCAGGCCGAGCTCCAGGCGCAGCAAGAAGAGCTCCAGGTAACAAACGAAGAACTGGAAGAACAGACGCATATCCTCACCGGACAGAAGGAACACATCCGCAAAAAGAACCTGGAGTTGGTCAAGGCCCAGTCGGCCATCAACCAGAAGGCCAGAGAGCTCGAAATCGCCAGCCAGTACAAGTCGGAATTCCTGGCCAACATGTCCCACGAACTGCGCACGCCACTGAACAGCATCCTCATCCTCTCCCAGCTCCTGACGGGCAATCGCGACGGCAACCTGAGCCCCAAGCAGGTTGAGGAGGCACAGGCCATCAACTCCTCTGGTTCGGAACTTCTCAAGCTCATAAACGACATACTGGACCTCTCAAAGGTGGAGGCGGGCAAAATTGAGCTCCAGGTCGGCCCCGCGGACATGGAGTCGCTCCTGGTAGACATCAGGCGTCTCTTCAAGGAACAGGCCGAAGACAAGGGCCTCGAATTCATAACCGAAAAGGTACCTGACGCCCCCGGCTCCATCCGCACCGATACCCATCGCCTCCAGCAGGTGCTGAGAAACCTGCTGTCCAACGCCTTCAAGTTCACCGCCGACGGCACTGTCGCCCTGACCGTGCGTCGGCCGTCGCCGGAAGAAGTCGCGGACACCTCCCTGGAGGCGGATAAGTCCGTAGCGTTTTCTGTCCGCGACGAGGGCATTGGCATCCCTACTGACAAGCAGGCCCTCATCTTTGAAGCCTTCAAACAGGCAGACGGTTCTACCAGCCGCACCTATGGGGGCACGGGGCTTGGGCTCTCCATCTCCAGGGAACTGACCAAGCTTCTCGGCGGCGTGATCCGCCTGAAGAGCAAGGAAGGCGAGGGAAGTGAATTCACTGTCATTGTGCCTGAGCAATACTCTGTTCCGGCCAGCGGTAAGGCCGTGGCCGCCACGGCCCTGTCAGAGGAAGAGCCCGACGAGGAGATTGCCCCTCAGCCGAATGAGAAGCCCGCAACCCCTCAGCAGCCTAAAAGCCAGGCCGCCGCGCCGAAGGCGGTCTCCTCCGTCAGGATCGTGGACGTGAAAGACGATCGCAAGTCGATCCGAGCGGGAGACAAGACCTTGCTCATCATCGAGGACGACGCCAACTTCAGCAAGGTCCTGGTCGACTTGGCTCACGAGCGCGGCTTCAAGTGTCTGGTGGCCGGAGACGGCGAGACCGGTCTGCATTTCGCCGACTACTACCGTCCAAATGCAATCATCCTGGACATCGGACTGCCGGGCATCGACGGCTTTGCGGTGATGGAGCGCCTCAAATCCAACCCGGAAATCCGTCACATCCCTGTACATTTCATGTCCGCCTCGGACAATTCCCTTGCCGCCATGCGTATGGGCGCAGCGGGCTTCATGACCAAGCCCGTGAGCCTGGAGAAGATCGACGAGGCTTTGAGCCGCATCGAAAAGATCCTTTTCCGTTCCATGAGCCGACTTCTGATAGTGGAGGACGACGAGATCCAGCGCGAGTCCATCAAAAGCCTCATCGGAAACGGCGATGTGAAGACCACAGCCGTGCGCACCGCCCGCGAGGCACTGGAGGAGCTGAAGACCGAGCAGTATGACTGCATGGTCCTGGACTTGGGCCTGGAAGGCATGAACGGCTTCGAACTCCTGGAGTACACCCGTTTGGACCACTCCCTGCCTCGTGTGCCCATCATCATCTACACCGGGCGCGAGATCTCCCAGGACGAAGAGCGTCAGCTGGCCCGTTACGCTGAATCCATCATCATCAAGGGGGTGCGCTCCCCAGAGCGGCTCCTGGAGGAGACCGCCCTTTTCCTTCACCGGGTGGAGGCATCCATGCCTCGGGACAAGCAGCGCATGCTCAAGACAGTCCACGGCCAGGAGACCGTGCTGGCCGGGCGCAGGATCATGCTGGTGGACGACGACATGCGCAACGTCTTCGCGCTCACGAGCGTCCTGGAGGAAAAGGGAATCGAGACCGTCGTCGCCCGCAACGGGCAGGAATGCCTGGACAGGCTCAAGGAAAATCCCAAGGTTGACCTAATCCTCATGGACATCATGATGCCCAAGATGGACGGTTACGAGGCAATGCGGGCCATCCGCAAGGATCCACATCACAAGAAGCTGCCCATCATCGCGCTTACAGCCAAGGCCATGTCCGGGGATCGCGCCAAGTGCATCGATGCCGGAGCCAGCGACTATCTGGCCAAGCCGGTGAACACCGACAAGCTCATCTCCATGCTCCGAGTGTGGTTGTATAAATGAACCGCAGCCAGGCCGCCCTGGAAGACGAGCGGATCGAGATCCGGCTTATCCTGGAAGCCATCCACCTGAAGTACGGCTACGACTTCAGGGAATACGCCAGTACCCACATCAAACGCCGCCTGGGACATCGCCTAGGTATTTCCGGTCTGCAGGACTACAACCAGATGCTGCGGAGCATTCTCTACGATGAGGAGTTTTTCAATCAGGTGCTCTTGGACCTCTCCATCAACGTTTCCGAGATGTTCCGGGATCCGGGCTTCTACCGGGCCGTGCGGGATGTGGTCATCCCCCACCTCAAGACCTACCCGTTCGTCAAGGTTTGGCATGCGGGCTGTTCAGCCGGGCAGGAGGTGTATTCCATGAGTATCCTTCTGGAGGAGGAAGGGCTTAAGAGCAGAACCCAGATCTACGCCACGGACTTCAACGAGCTGATACTTAAGAAGGCAATGGAAGGCATCTATCCAGCCGAAATGATAAAGGAATACACCGCTAATTACCAGCAGTCCGGCGGGACTCACTCCTTCGCGGACTACTACTCCGCCCTCTACGATTCGGTGATTATCAAGTCTTCGCTTCGAGACAGAGTGCTCTTTTCCTCCCACAACCTGGTCACGGACACAGTTTTTGGCGAGATGAACATCATTTTCTGCCGTAACGTGCTCATCTATTTCAACCGGGACCTGCAGAACCGCGTCATCAGGCTTTTCCACGAGAGCCTGTGTCCAGGCGGATTCCTCTGCCTGGGCTCCAAGGAGAACATCAAGCTCTCCGACATGGCAGAATCTTTCGAGCCGGTCGCAGCACGTGAACGAATCTACAGAAAAAAGCGCCTCGAGGTCCTGTGAAATGAAAGCGGCGGTCCGAAAACGGTATGACGCGGTGGTGATAGGCGTATCGAGCGGCGGCTTGGCGGCCCTCTCCACCATCCTCCCAATCCTCCCCGGCGATTTTCCGGTATGCATCATCGTGGTGCAGCACCAGAGTCCCGGAGCGGACGACTTCCTGGCCAAGCACCTGAACGCTTTGTGCAGCCTGGATGTGCGCGAAGCCCAGGACAAAGACGTGCTCACCCCAGGCACGGTCTACATCGCCCCTCCCAACTACCACCTCCTGGTAGAGCCCGGGGGCACCCTTGCCCTGTCTCTGGAGCCCAAGGTTAATTACTCGCGCCCATCGGTGGACGTCCTCTTTGAAACAGCCGCCGACGCCTTCGCGGACCGGCTGGTGGGTATCGTGTTGACCGGAGCCAATAATGATGGGGCGGGCGGCTTCAAACGGATCAAGGAATTCGGCGGGCTCACCATCGTGCAATCCCCAGACACGGCCCAGGTGGACACCATGCCTATCGCCGCCATCGAGGCCGCCGTGCCAGACCACACCCTTCCGCTTGACGCCATCGCTCCCTTTCTCAAGAATATGTTCCGGGGAACAACCGATGAATGACGTTAAAGTGATGATCGTCGACGACCGGCCCGAAAACCTGCTTGCCCTGGAAGAACTCCTCGACTGGCCCGACTTGGCGGTGATCCGCGCCCTCTCCGGCAACGCTGCCCTGGCCCTGACCCTGGACCACAATTTCGCGTTGATCCTCCTCGACGTCCAAATGCCTGGCATGGACGGATTCGAGACTGCGGAGCTTTTACGCGGCAACGTCCGCACCCGCTCCATCCCCATCATCTTCGTCTCCGCTGAGAATCGGGAACAGCGTCATGTCTTCAAGGGATACGACGCAGGGGCGGTGGACTACCTGGTCAAGCCGTTGGACCCAAGGCTGCTCAAGAACAAGGTAGGGGTCTTCCTGGAGCTCCAACGCCAGAGAAACGAGCTCCAGACCAAAACCATGGAGTTGGACGCAAAAATATCCGAATTGGAGGAACTGCAGAAGCAGCTTGAGGAAAAGAACGAGCAGCTCAAGCGCCTCTCTTGTCTGGACGGCCTGACCGGCGTGATCAACCGCCGCCGCTTCGACGAGATCCTGGAGGACGAGCGGCAGCGCGCCCTGCGCTCCCAAACCACTCTCTCCCTGGTTCTGGCCGATGTCGACTGCTTCAAAGACTACAACGACCACTACGGGCACGTGGCAGGCGATGCGTGCCTGCGCGGGGTCGCCAAGGCCCTGAGCGAGACGGTCAGGCGGCACGTGGACACTCTGGCCCGCTACGGAGGCGAGGAGTTCGCCGCCATCCTGCCCGACACCGGCCGCCCCGGGGCGGAACTGGTAGTGCGGCAGATGCGGCAGGCAATCCGGGCGATGGACATACCCCACGCTTATTCCAGCGCGGGGGACCGCATCACTGTGAGTTTTGGGATCTGCACGCTGGTTCCGGAAAAGACCCTTTCTGGAACAGCCCTGGTCCAGGCCGCCGATAAGGCCATGTACGAAGCCAAGCTTGCGGGGCGTGATTGCTACCGCATCCACACGGATATCGGGGGGGATGTTTTGTTGCCCACAACATGACATCGCCGACTATCTGCACACGACACTCGGCCACAAGTCGCCGGAGGCGTTCGGGGCAGAACACCTCGGCCGCGAGACTCACTTAGCGGATGCTTGCCAAACGAGTGGCCGCACATTGCCACGACCTCGCCTAGTGGCCCTCCTCTCCCTCCTCTCGGATTCTCGAACGACACCTCGCTGTAAACTCGATGTAAACTGTGACCCATAATACCTAGTTGGTAATTTGGTGCCCGCCCAACGTGCTTCTGACAGAGAACGTGCTTTTTCCCGCTTGCGTTATTCCGGTGGAAATCGGCACCTGAAAAATTGAATGGTTAAAGCAGGAAGTTTAGGTTTGGAGCATATCCGTTGGAGCGCCCGGTTTTATTTGACGGATTGGCGCCTTGAGGATTGCGCCCCAGACTGGCGTGGTTGAGGGCCGGGGATCGATTCTTCAATCATTTGCGGAGGAAACCTCATGAAGTCTATTTTGCGTTTGGCCACGTTGTTTGCATTTGTCCTGTATGCTGCCTCTGCGCTGGCGGCGCAAGTGGTCACCATCTATAGCGCAGATGGGCTCCACGACGGCGATTCCAACTGGTATGCCGAAGTTTTCAAGCAATTCACCAAGGAAACTGGCATTGATGTCCAGTACATCGAGGGCGGCTCGGGCGTAGTGGTCAACCGTGTCCTTGCGGAAATCCACAATCCGCAGGCCGATGTGCTCGTTACATTGCCGCCATTCATGCAGAAGGCCGCGGCTGAAGGCGCGTTGCAGGCATATCCCACATCTGCGGCGAAGAACATTCCGACGACTCTCAAGGACGCCTCCGGCCTTTGGCACGCCATCGTCAATAACTACCTGTGCATGATTTACAACAAGCAGGTTCTCAAGACCGCCCCTGAAACCTATGAGGACCTGTTGGGAAGCAATTTCAAGCAGCGCCTGCAGTATTCCACCCCGGGCCAGGCAGGTGACGGCACCGGTGTCATGCTCCAGGCCTTCCATGTTTTCGGAAGCAGGGACGCCGGCTTCGACTATCTGAAAAAGCTGCAAAGCAACAACGTCGGACCGTCCTCTTCCACGGGCCGGTTGGCTGCGCGGGTCAACAAGGGTGAGATCTTGGTCGCCAACGGCGACGTTCAGATGAACCTGGCGCAGACCCGTACCGACCCCAACCTCGGCATCTTCTTCCCCAAGGCTCCGGACGGCAAGCGCTACACGTTCGCCCTCCCCTATGAGGCGGCCATGGTCAAGGATGCACCGCACCCTGAGGCGGCGCGCAAACTGATCGATTTCCTCCTCGGCAAATGGGCTCAGGACCGGATATCCTCCCTGGCCATCGGATTCCCGGTGCGCGACGATGTCCATCCCAGCGACGACAACTTCAAGGAATTGCAGGCAACCATGACGGGGGTCACCATCTGGACTCCCGATTGGACCGACACTCTCAAGAATCTGAGCAACGACGTCGCCCGCTGGCAGCAGGTCACCGGAAACTGAGAATGCCCGCGCAAGCCGTGAGCCGGCCGGGGACGGACTTCGCCCCCGGCCTTGTCGTCAGCGCCTGTATCAACTGGAACAAGCCACTCGAGCCAGGCGAGCCCCATATCCGATTCAAGGCGGTCACTGTCCGCTACGGCAAGCGAACCGCTCTGGCCGATTTCGACCTCACGATCAACGCAGGCGAGGCCCTGGCCCTGCTTGGGCCGTCGGGCTCCGGCAAGACCACCATCCTGCGCGCGCTCGCGGGCTTCACACCGATCGAAAGCGGCCGGATCATCCTCAAGAACGCGGACATCTCCTCGAAGTCTCCCCAGCAACGGGGCTTCGGGATCGTCGTCCAGAATTACGCCTTCTTCCCGCATATGAGCGTGGCCGACAACGTGGCTTTCGGCCTCAGGGCGCGCTCCGTGCCGCGCGCCGAAATCCAGTCGGTTGTTGCCGAATATCTGACCCTGGTGGGCATGATCGACTACGCCAAATGCCATCCGCACGAACTCTCAGGCGGTCAGCAGCAACGAATCGCGCTGGCCCGCGCCCTCGCCATCCGACCAGACGTCCTGCTGATGGACGAACCGCTCTCCGCCCTGGATGCCCCGCTTCGCCGGGAGATGCTTAACGAATTGATCCGCCTGCACCGCCAGCTGCCTGATCTGACCATGCTTTTCGTCACCCACGACCAGTCGGAAGCCCTGGCGCTTGCGGACCGGGTCGGATTGTTGCGCGAAGGCAGGCTCCTGGCCCTCGATGCGCCCAAAAACCTGTACGAGCGGCCGCCGAATCGGTTCACGGCGGAATTCCTCGGCCAGACCAACCTGCTCAAGGTCGAGGCGACCGCTCACCCGGATGGCGACGGCCTGGTCATGGTCCGGCTCGACAGCCAGACATTGATGGTCAAGGCGCCCGACGGATGGGATAACCGGAGGAACGCCTGCTGGTTGTGCTTGAGGCCGCACCAGGTGAGCCTCAAGCCGGAGGGGTCGGAAGGCGCGCGGGTCAATACGCTCGACTGCATGGTGCTGGCCCACGAGTGGAAGGGGTCGCATTACCGTGTCAGCGTGGAGGTCGAGGGGCAGCCCCTGCACCTGGAAGCCAATGTGGGCCTGACGCCGCCCCAGGCGGGAACGCGCGCGGCCTTGTTCTTCTCTCCGGCGGCAGCCTGGCTGTTGCCCAGGGAGAGCAGTGAAGGCGGGGAGAGCAGTGGGGCCGGGGAGGCCAGAAAGGCCAAGGAGAATTGATGCCCCTCCCCGAACGCCTTGTCCGCGAAACCCTCACGGGTCTCAAGCGCATAGCCTGGGCCGCGCCTCCCCTCGTGGTCCTGGTGGGGATATTCTTCTTTCCCTTGTCCGAACTGGTGGGCCAAGTCCTCGGCGGGGGCGCAAACTTCTTCGACGTTCTGAGAACGCCGATCTTCCTCTCCGCGCTGGGGCACACCCTGCAAATCGGCGTCCTTTCGACCCTGGGCTGCCTGGCTCTGGGCAGCGTGCTCGCCGTGCTGCTCACCTTCGCACCCTTCCCCGGAGCCACGGTGGTCAGCCGTTTCATCGACGTCTTTCTGGCCTATCCTTCGTTTCTCGTGGCGCTGTCGCTCACGTTCATCTACGGCGCGGCCGGCGTCGTCAACGATTCGTTGATGCAGCTGTTCCATTTGCACGAACCGCCGCTGAATTTCCTCTACACAACCACCGGTGTAGTCCTGGCGGAAACGACCTTCTACACCCCATTCGTCATGCGCCCGCTGTTGGCCGCCTTCAGCATGATAGAGCGGTCACAGATCGAAGTGGCGCTTTGCCTTGGCGCGAACCAGCGCCAAGTGCTGCGCGAGATCATCATGCCCGCCGCTCTTCCTGCCCTGCTGGCAGGGAGCAGCCTCTGCCTCATGCTCACGCTCAACGAGTTCGGCATCATCTTCTATCTTGGGGCCAAAGGCGTGATCACCCTTCCCATGCTGATCTACGGCAAGGCGATCCAGGAATTCAACTATCCCCTGGCCTGCACCATCGCGGTCGTCAGCATCGCCCTGTCCCTTTGCCTCTACGGGCTCTATCTTGCAGCATCGCGCCGCCTGGGCAAGGGCAATGCTGTTTCACTCTAAAGCCGCGCTCCGTTGGTCCTGGGCCGTCTTCGCCCTGCTTGCCGCGCTCTTCTTCGGGTTGCCGCTGGTCATTCTGGTGGTCGCATCCCTGGCAAGACAATGGAACGGGGTCTACGCAAGCCGACTGGGGTTTAGCAACCTGCTGGAGGCGCTGAGCGGCCATCGAGGCATGGCCTTGTTGACCAGCCTCGCCACCGCCTCCGTCGCCACTCTGTGCTCGACGGCGTTGGGGACCTGGGGAGCCCTGGCGTCCAGAAACATGAGTGGATGGTTCCGGAGCATCATGGACGCCGTCTACATCATGCCCATCACCTTGCCGAGCGTCACCGTGGGGCTGGCGGTGCTGGTCACCTTCAGCCGTCCGCCGTTGCTCCTCAACGGGACGCCGTATCTGGTCATCATGTCGCATGTCATCCTCATCACCGCATACACCTACAACTGCATCCGAGCCGGCCTCGCGCGTCTGCCGGAGGCCTACGAGCAGGTTGCCGCCAGCCTGGGAGGAAGCAGGGCCTACATTCTCCTGCGGGTGACGCTTCCCATGTTGCGCCCGTATATCGCCGCGGCCGCCAGCCTCAGCTTCGCTTATTCGATGGGCGAGTTGGGAGCGACCATCATGGTCTACCCTCCCGGCTGGGTTACCGCGCCCGTCGACATTTGCGCCCTGACCGACCGGGGTTCGATCTTCACAGGAGCCGCCATGAGCGTGCTGCTGCTTGGCGCCACCGTCTTTGCCCTGGTGATACTGAACCGTCTCGGACGTCGCGGGTCTCGGCATGGCGCGCCCTATTGAACAACACGTCAACCTCTCGAAAGGAGGCGCTCCCATGGTCATCCGTGGCCGCGAAAATGACTACAAGGGTCCGGTGAAGGCTCTGGTGCTCGACTGGGCGGGCACGACCGTGGACTACGGCTGCCTGGGTCCTGTGGCCGTGTTCCTGGAAGTATTCAGGCACCGTGGCGTGGAGCCGACTCTCGGCGAGGCTCGCGGCCCCATGGGACTCATGAAGAAGGACCACATCCGGACCATGTGCCGGACGCCCTCCCTGGCCGCCCGTTGGACCGCAGTCCATGGCAAGGCCCCGGACGAAAGCGACGTGGAGGCCCTGTACCGCGAAACCGAACCGCTCATGGTCGAATGCATCCGTGATCATGCGAAGCTCATTCCCGGCCTTCTGGAGGCCGTGGCCCGGTTCCGGGACATGGGCCTCGGGATCGGGTCCACCACTGGCTACACCGGGCCCATGATGGACGTGCTGCGCCCCGAGGCCGCCCGCCAGGGATACGTTCCGGACGCTGTCTTCTGCTCCACCGACGTCCCGGCGGGCAGGCCAAGCCCCTGGATGTGCTACCGGAACGCCATCGACCTGGGCGTCTATCCCATGAAGGCCATGGTCAAGGTGGGCGACACGGTGAGCGACGTGCAGGAGGGGCTGAACGCCGGCATGTGGACCGTCGCCCTGTCCAAGTCCGGCAACGAGCTGGGGCTGCCGCAAGACGAGGTCGAATGTCTTCCCGCCCCGGTCCTGGCCGCGCGCCTGGCCGCGATCGAGGAACGCCTGGGGGAAGCCGGCGCGCACTACGTCGTGGAGGACATCACCCAGGTCGTCCAGGTGATCGAGGACATAAATGACCGTCTGTCCCATGGCGACAGTCCCTTTAGCTGAGGCGGACCATGCCCGACAGGACGAACATTCCCCCCTGCCCGAGCCTGACCGAGGGCGACGTGAACCTCTCGCCCAACCGGACGGCCTGGACCGTCGGGCTCGGCAGGGAGAATCTGAGCTGGCTCGAGCGCGACGCGGCGGTCTTTCTGCACCAGAGCCTCTCCACGCCCTGTCTGGACGTGCTGGAGGCGTGCGAAGGCAGCCGCATCCGGGATCTGGACGGGCGCGAATTCCTGGATTTCCATGGCAACAGCGTCCATCAGGTGGGATTCTCCAGGCCAGAGGTGCTGGAGGCGATCATCAGGCAGATGCGGACCCTTAGCTTTTCCCCGCGCCGCTTCACGAACGTCCCGGCCGTGCTGCTAGCCGAAAAGCTGGTGGAGCTTTCCCCCGGTTCGCTCGACAAGGTGCTCTTCGCCCCGGGAGGGACCCTGGCCGTGGGCATGGCCCTCAAGATCGCCCGGGTGCCCACCGGCCGCTTCAAGACAGTGTCCATGTGGGACTCCTTCCACGGCGCGTCACTGGACGCGGTTTCCGTGGGCGGAGAATCGCTCTTCCGGGCCGGGATCGGCCCCCTGCTGCCCGGCTCGGAACACGTCCCGCCGCCCGATCCGTATCGCTGCGTGCTGGCCCCACCCTCCGGCGGTTGCCGGGCCTGCGGGCTGCGCTGCGCCGCCTACCTGGAGTACGTGCTGGAAAAGGAGGCGGACGTGGCCGCCGTCATCGCCGAGCCTTTTCGCTGCACCACCGTGAACATCCCTCCCGAGGGCTATTGGCCTCGGGTGCGCCAGGCCTGCGACCGCCATGGGGCGCTGCTCGTCCTGGACGAAACCGCATTGTGCCTGGGCAGGGCAGGCAGCTTCCACGCTTTCCAGCGTTTCGGGATCACCCCCGACCTGCTGGTGATGGGCAAGGGCCTGGGCGGAGGCGTCTTCCCTCTTGCAGCGGTCATCGCCCGGACCGGCCTGGACGTGGCCGGCCACATGGCGCTGGGCCACTACACCCATGAAAAGAATCCCGTGGCCTGCGCCGCGGCCCTGGCCGCCATCGACGTGGTGCTGGAGGATGACCTGCCCGGCCGGGCCGAAACCCTGGGGAGCCACGCCGCCGCCCGCCTGCGGGACATGGCTTCGCGCAACCCCCTCATCGGGGATGTGCGCGCCATGGGGCTCTGCCTGGCCGTGGACCTGGTCACGGACCGTGCCGCCAAAACGCCGGCCGCAGCCCTGGCGGACCGCATTCTCTACCGCTGTCTGGAACGCGGCCTGTCGTTCAAGGTTTCAAGCGGCGCCTGCCTGACCCTGACCCCGCCGCTCACCGTGAGCCTCGACGATCTCGATGCCGCCCTGGACATCCTGGAGGCGGCCATGTCCCTGGAAACGGCCTGACCCAAGGAGACTCCTCCATGTTCGATCCTTCCCAACTTCCGGACAACCCTTACATTTTGCTCACGCCCGGGCCGCTTTCCACCTCCAAGGGCGTGAAGGCCACCATGCTGCGCGACTGGTGCACCTGGGACGACGATTACAAGGCAATCACGCAGGATGTGCGTCGCCGCTTGGTGGCCCTGGCCACCCCGGCCGACGGGTATGCCAGCGTCCTCATGCAGGGCAGCGGCACCTTCGCGGTGGAGTCGGTCGTCGGCTCTGTCCTGCCGGAGAACGGCAAGCTCCTGGTCCTGGCCAACGGCGCCTACGGGAACCGCATCGCCGCCATCGCGGGGCGCCTGCGCATTGATCATACCGTGATGGACAGCGGCGAAACCGGCCGGCCCGACCCGGAAGCCCTGAAGAACGAGCTTGAGAGAAATCCCGAGGTCACCCACGTGGCCGTGGTGCACTGCGAAACCACCACGGGAATGCTCAACCCCGTAAGCGAGATCGGGGCTGTGGTGAAGGCGGCCGGGCGGACGTTCATCGTGGACGCCATGAGCAGCTTCGGGGGCATCCCCATGGACGTGGACGCCATTGGTGCGGATTTTCTGATTTCCAGCGCCAACAAATGCATCCAGGGCGTTCCCGGTTTCGGCTTCGTGGTGGCCAGACGCCGGGAACTGGAGGCCTGCGCGGGCCGATCCCGGTCGCTCAGCCTGGATCTTTACGACCAGTGGCGAGTCATGGAGGAGAAGGGCGGCAAATGGCGCTTCACCTCGCCTACTCACGTGGTGCGGGCGTTCGCCACGGCCATGGACGAATTGGAAGCCGAGGGCGGAGTGGTCGCCCGCCACGGTCGGTATTCGACGAACCAGCGCGCACTGGTAAAGGGCATGCGTGCCTTGGGGTTTCAGACGCTTCTGCCCGACGAGTTTCAGTCGCCCATCATCACCGCTTTTCTTAGCCCCTCCAATCCGGAATACCGGTTCCAGGAGTTCTACCATACCCTCAAGTCACGAGGCTTCGTCATCTATCCCGGCAAGGTCACCTCGGCCGACACCTTCCGTATCGGCAACATCGGCGAGGTCTACTCCGAAGACGTTGAGCGTTTTCTCACGGTGTTGGAGAACTCCATTGACTGGAAGATGGATAAAACGAGCTGACATCTTTGTTACCGGGCCTTTCGCTCGGGGGGGGATGGCTCCAGATCAGCCCAGGAGCCCGTGTCATTCCGCTGCTACGACTTCCGCCTCATCCGGCCTGCCGAAGCCTTATTCCTGGCCGATGTGATTCTGGTCGATAATCAGGAGGTCCACACCATTGGCCATACCCCCCAAGATTCAGCATCTTCTTGTCCTTGGCCAAGCCCCCCACGCAGGAGAGCTGCTGCATTCGCCCGCCTGGTTGCGAAATCCGGGCGAAAGGGTCGACTCCCTGTGCTGCCGTACTGGTTCTTGCCGGCCTTCCGTGCTATCATGGAAACTTGTAGACCACTGATCTAAACGCCTGGAACAGGCCGCACAAGGAGGATGGTATGATTATGAAAGGGGGCGAGAAACGCCGTGCCGACCACCCGGTTGACCGCCTTTTTGTGGACCGTTGGTCGCCCCGGGCCATGTCCGGCGAGACGATCACCGAAGAAGAATTGCTGACCCTCTTCGAAGCGGCCCGCTGGGCGCCGTCCTCGTTTAACAACCAGCCCTGGCGCATTCTCTATGCGCGACGCGAAAGTGAGCATTGGTCACTCTATTTCGGCCTGCTGGCGGACGGCAACAAGGCCTGGGCACACAACGCCGCGGCGCTCTTGGTGTTCATTTCCAAGAAAACTTTCGACCACAACGGCAAGCCGTCTCTCACCCATTCCTACGACACCGGGGCAGCCTGGGAGAACCTGGCACTGCAGGGATACCTCAAGGGCTACGTGACCCATGGAATGCAGGGTTTTGATTTCGAGAGGGCTCGCACGGAGCTGAACATCCCGGACGAGTTCAATGTCGAGGCCATGGCCGCCATCGGCATGCCCGGAGATGTCGAAACCCTGCCGGAGGAGCTGCGGAAAAAGGAAGGGCCGAGCGAGCGCCGGAAGCTGGAACAGACGGTCTGCGAAGGCCCCTTCCGACTCTGATGCCGGTTGCGGGAGGAAAAACGATGCCGCTACGGCCAAGGTTTTTTTGGGCTAGACCTTTGCTTTGGGAAGAATTTGTCGAATTGGCGCGTTCGGGTAGATCCCAGGGGTAGCTAATCCGAGCCGTTCTCGTTGGAATTACTGCGGGCTGATGCGATGTCACTGGTGGGACTAGATCGCCGAGTCGGGCGAGGGAGTTTGCTCTAATTTTGCTCCACCGCAAGTATAAATTGGTGATGACTGGAGCAAAAAACCGAACACCACTGCATACGTTATTGATGGATGATTGAGACGCAAGCCCCTAGATGGTTTCTTTTTTCCTCATAACTCTGGCTAGAACCAGGTCCAGTTCTTCAAAGTTGAGAGGTTTAGCCAGATAGTCGTCCATTCCCGCATTAAGCAATTTCTCCCGATCGCCAGTTTGGGCATAAGCAGTCAATGCAACAATCGGAATTTTAGGATCGCCAGCTTCACCTTGTCTGATGCGCTGTGTCGCTTCCACGCCGTCCATGACAGGCATCCGGACATCCATGAGAACGAGGTCGAAATTTGCCGCCTTCAGTTTTTCAAGGCCCTCTTTCCCATCCTCGGCCGTCATCACCGTGTTCCCTCGGTCGGAAAGTAGCTTTACGGCCAACGTCCTGTTGACGATATTGTCCTCAACCAGAAGGATATTCAGAGGCTTTGCCTGGTGATCGGTGCGGGAGACAAATGGGGGGGGAGAAAGCATTGCTTTCTCCCGGACGATCTCGAAGGAGGCGGTGAAGGAGAAAGTCGATCCATGTCCTTCTTCACTCTCGACCCGGATGGTGCCCCCCATAAGTTCAACCAGGTTCTTGCAGATGGAAAGGCCAAGCCCGGTCCCACCGTACTTGACGTGTGCCGATGTACCGACCTGGGTAAAGGGCTCGAAAATTTGCTGGTGCCTGTTTTTGGAAATGCCGATGCCGGTGTCCTGGACGATGAAGCGCAGGAGGGCGCACTGGGGTGTTGTTTCTTCCGCCAAGGAGACGGACAGAGCGACATGGCCCGTCGGTGTGAACTTGATTGCGTTGCCGAGCAAGTTCGTCAGGACCTGCATGAGCCTGCCGGAATCTCCGGCAGGGTGTCCGGAACCTCATGGTCGATAGCGTGATGGAACTGAAGGCCCTTCTCGATCGCGAGAATCTGCAAGGGTTTCAGGCCGGATTCCAGGAAGTCACGGAGCTTGAACCGAGCCGGCATGAGTTCCACTTTGCCCGCCTCGATTTTGGTAAGGTCCAGAATGTCGTTTATGATGTTGAGAAGGTGTTGACCTGACTTGAGGATGATCTCGGCGAAGTCCTTATGCTCGCCCTCCAGCCTGCTCATGGCCAGCAGCTGCGCGAACCCCAGGATGCCATTCATGGGGGTCCGGATTTCATGGCTCATGTTGGCGAGGAAGGTGCTCTTGGCCTGGTTGGCCGCTTCGGACATTTCCTTGGCCTGCACCAGTTCTTCCTTCAGGCGTTCGTGTGCGGTGATGTCCTGGAAGGTGACGACCGCGCCCCTGGACGATCCGTCCACCCAAAGGATCGGGGCCGCGTTCATGGATATCCAGAACGAGTGCTTTCGCCCGGAGCTAATCAACTTGTAGACCGTGTTCCTCACGGTCTTGCCCTTCAAAGCCTGGGGGCCGGGCAAGCTTTCCCATGGCACGGTTTCGCCTTTTGCGGTCTCGAAACGGACGGTTGTCAACCTCTCTTGGATAGGCAGGGACATCTCATTTTCGGTGTAGCCGTAAACCGCCCTGGCAACCTCGTTCATTCGGACGATCCTGCCTGCGATGTCCAAGACGATTAGTCCATCGGCAATCGCATCGAGTGTAGAGTTAAGCTGCTGGGCCTGTAACTCGGTCTTGTCCTTGGCATTCTTGAGATCTTGTTCAATCTGCTTGCGCTCGGTGACGTCCTTGGTCGAGGCCAGCATGCAGGTTTGCTTCTCGACCTCCATGAGATCTACACTAAACAGCACAACTCTAGCCTCGCCCGACTTGGTCCGGATTTTGATCAGACTGTCCTTGACGCTGCCAGTGGCCATCAACTTGTCCCGGATGCTTTCGCGATCAACCATGTCGATCCAGATGCCGGTCTCCAGGGCGGTCTTGCCAATGATCTCGTTCTTGGCGTAGCCCGTCATCCTGGTATAGGCCTCGTTGACATCCAGAAAGTACCCAGTATCTAAGTTAACAATGGCCAAAGCTTCCGGACCGTTCTGAAAAATTGTTTTGAACTTGGCCTCGCTCTCCCTGAGTGCATCTTCCATCTGCCTACGCTCGGCGATTTCCGCCTGCAAACAAACATTGATATTCGCGAGCTCCATGGCTTTGTTTCGCAAGCGCGTGCGATACCGAACCGTTAATTCGCCTGCGATGGACATTGCGCTGCTGCCAGATAGGAATATAAGCATTCCAAATCTGTCCACTTGAGACGAAATGTGCAGGGATCCTGTTGGATATATAAAAAAGTAATCGGCTAATATTGCGGTAACAGTTGTTGCCAAAATTCCAGATGGTAATCCTCCGAAAAGTGATGCGATCATGACAGCGGGATAAAAAGTTATGTACGGAAGGCCTGGGCTTACATTCCCGGATAACAGAAACCTCAATACAAAGGCGAAACAGACGATAAACAAAGTGACAGGTAACTGAAGCCAGAGTGGAGGGACCGAACGGTTAGATATCATAAAATGCCGCCGATGGAGTTGCTAATAGATATTTATTGATATCACTTCTCCCGGGTGATTGTCATCCAGAATTGATCATGCCGCCGGCGCGGGGCTCATGTACTCGTTCTAGGGAAGCAGCCGGGAGGAAGCAGTCAGCGCATTTTTGATAAATTTCAAAGAAGGGGCATTGTCATGACGATTACTCCACAAATCGAGTTCATCTCAAAATTCTTGCCAAAACTTGGTCGAAATCTTTCATTTCAATGGGTTTTGAAATATAATCGTTCATTCCTGCGGACAAAAACTTTTCCCGGTCTCCTTTGATGGCATGCGCGGTCATAGCCACAACAGGGATGTTTTTGTTCTCTCCCGCTTCCCCAGTTCTGATTTTTTTGGTGGCTTCTATCCCATCCATTTCCGGCATTGTCACATCCATGAATATTAAATCAAAATGAGCGGATTTTAGTATCGCGATGGCTTCGCGACCGTTCCCAGCCACTTCGGTCTCATGGCCTCTCTTCTTGAGAAAATTGACCGCTACCTTCTGATTTATCCAATCGTCATCGACCACGAGGACACGGAGCGGTCCCATAGGATTCAGTTCGACTGGTTGGATAATGCTTTCAAAAGGCTCCGGCTCTTCGGAGATACTAAGCACTACCGTAAAGTAGAAAGTGCTTCCTTTGCCAACTGCGCTATTGACCCAGATTCGTCCGCCCATCAGCTCGACCAGGACCTTTGAAATGGAAAGCCCAAGTCCGGTTCCACCGTATTTAACATGACTTGCGAGTCCGCCTTGGCTGAACGGCTCGAACACGTTTTCCAGTCGGTCATCAGAGATGCCAATCCCGTCATCCTTGATCCTAAAAAGAAGATGGACATTGCCGGAAGCAGCCGAATCATCGTCGCCTGTTATGGATACCCTTACCGTTCCTTTATCCGAGAACTTAAGGGCATTCCCCACAAGATTTGTCAGCACTTGCCGTAGCCGGCCCGGGTCCCCGAGAAGATGATCAGGCAGTTCCGATCCTATGGAATAGTAGAACTCGAGCCCTTTATTCCTGGCGCTGACCTCTAATAGCTTTAGGGTGGACTCCATGTTCTCGCGTAGCCTGAACGGTTTTCTCTCCAACACCACCGTTCCTGATTCGACCTTTGAAAGATCCAAGATGTCGTTAATGATCTCCAGCAAGGCTCTCCCCGATTTCTGAACAATTTGGAGATACTCGCGCGCAGTCTTTGGAATGTCTTCCATGAGGGCTAGCTCGGTCATTCCAAGAATTCCGTTCATGGGGGTCCTGATCTCGTGTGACATGTTTGCAAGGAAATCGCTCTTTGCGCTCGTGGCCACTTCGGCATTTTGTTTTGCTCTTTTCAATTCCTCTTCGACTCGTTTGCGTTCCGTGATATCAACAAACGCACACACAGCACCCGATACCCCGTCGTTTTTGTCGTGTATCGGTGCGGCGTTACCAAGAAGATGCCTTACTTCACCATCGTTAAAAATAAGATCGAATTCAAAGTTGTTGACCTCAGAGTCTGAAGCTATGGCCTTTCTAAGGGGCAATTCATTGGCTTCCAGTTCAACTCCTGATTTCATAATCTTGAAATGGGGTGGCCCCTTACCCTCATTAACTGACCTGGACAGGTTCTCGCCGGGTCTCATGCGGTGAAGGGTAATGGCAAATTTATTGCCAGTGATCTCAGCGCATGAAGGATCGTGGGCGATCCAAACAGCTGCCGGGACTTGATTCATGAGCGCCTCAAGCTCTGCGGCTCTGTGTGTCGCCTCCTTCATGGTGCTTTCTAACTGAGCAGCCATCATCTTTCGCTTGGCAATATCTCTGAATATTCCTTCAACTCCAACAATGTCGCCCGATGAATCTCTGATGAAAGTACTGCTAACTGCTACACAAAGAGGGGTTCCATCTTTTTTTCTTATGGTTGTTTCATAATCGTTAACTCTGCCATTTTTCATGATATCCTTTAAAAATATTTCACGATTTTCAGGGTCTTCCCAAAAACTCTCGATCTGTTTGCCAAGGATATCTTCGATGTGTGAATAGCCAAGCATATTTAAAGCAGAACGGCTTGTTAAAACTATTGTACCATGCCTATCTGTTCTATAGTATACATCTTGCATGTTGTCTAATACAGATTTGTATTTTTGTTCACTTTCGTATAGCGCCTTTTCCACTAATTTGCGTTCTAAAATGTCATTTTCTAATATATTTTTAGTGCGATGGAGGAATTCCATAAGGATGCTGATAAGCGCTCCTGCCAGGAGCATGCTTAACCAAGAAACCAGCGTGGCTGAATTATGGAAGGAAAAAGAATGGATAACAGGTACAAAAAAGTATTTTGCCGCAGTGCCAGCCAGGAGTGTCGCCAGGAGTCCAGGTCCGAATCCACCTACGTAAGCACTGAAGATCACGGGCATCCCGAGGAATATGGGAAGGTCACCAACTACGAAGCCCATACTCAAGCGGACAAGGAAAGTCGCCACTGTGATAAGCAATGCAAACAAATACTTGGCCCAAACAGGTTGGGCCATCAAAAATTGGTCCAGAAGCCTGAGATTGTTGGCCAATTTGAAGTTACGTTTTTTCCTGGTTTTCCCGAGGTCGAGCACTTCCGTCCTCCAGGCACCGATTCAGAACTGGCTAGAATTTAAATTCTACCATGATCGTTGAATTATCCATAAGAGACTAATCAGGTCAATTGAAAACCTCCTCGTGCGAGAGCCTTGCAAATGTTGAGATTTTCCACGATTTGACGGCGGGGAATAGGGGGGGGTAAGGTCAGCCTATCCTCGAACCCAGCTGGTCAGAAGTTTAAAGGAGGTCACAAAAATGGATGCGGCAAACAAGAAAAAAATTGCCCGCGCTTCTCATGTGCTCCAGGAGGTCGCTGACACGTTGGAGTCAAAATTTCCTGATGAATTTGAGGAGTACGGCCAGCGACTTTTCGCTCTTGCCGATGAGATCGAGGCTTTCCTGGAGGAAATTGAAGACAATGAACCGGATGAGGAAGAAGAGGGCAGCCACGACGAAGAGTGACGCATGACCTGGCATGTCTACATAGTTACTTGTTCCGACGGCTCATTGTATTGTGGCGTTACGAGCGACATGAAGCGCAGGCTGGACGAGCACAACGGGGTTGTTGCAGGGGGTGCCAAATACACGCGAAGTCGTCGCCCTGTTCAACTGGCGGTAAGCATCTCAGTGCAAGACCGGTCGGAGGCTTGCCGAGTGGAGTGGTTGGTAAAACGCACTCCCCGGAAAAACAAAATCGAATTTCTCAGTCAGCTGAAATGCGCCGGCAGCGGAGGCGTCAATCTTTCGTGACCGAAGGGCTTTTTGGCGTGATGACTTGCACTCTTCCGGGCGTCATTTTTAGAGTAAAGGAACTTTGGGCGGATCCTGGAGAGCTTACACCGACAGGACAAAATCATGTCCTTCCAGGGGGGCCCATTGATCGCCTTCCCTCGAACAGCGCTGATTGAGGGCAAAGCCGTCCTGTCCGGCTCACGTTTGCCCAATGACTCTTGCTAACACTCTGTTCAGTTCTTCGATGTCGACGGGTTTGGAGAGGTAATCGTCCATACCGGCGGCCAGGAATCTTTCCTTGTCACCAGTGATGGCGAATGCTGTCAACGCGACGACAGGGATATCCTTTCGGTCCTCACCGGCCCCTCCAGCCCTGATCCTCTTGGTGGCTTCCTCGCCGTTCATACCCGGCATGCGCACGTCCATAAGCACCAAGTCGTATGTTCCCTCCCGGAGTTTCTCCAGTACCTCGTGGCCGTTTCCCGCCACGTCGACCTGATGCCCCTGCTCTTCAAGAAGTTCGACCACAAGGATCCGGTTGGTCCAGTCGTCTTCGGCCAGGAGGATATGGATTTTCCGTGAAGGCCGTTCGGCCGGGTGGACCATGATTTCAGCCAGTGCCCGTTGCTCTGGAAGTCTGAACACGGCGGTGAAGGAGAATGTCGAGCCCTTGCCGAGTTCGCTCTCAACCCGGATGTTTCCCTCCATCATCTCCACGAGGCTTTTCGAGATGGCCAGGCCGAGGCCCGTGCCTCCGAATTCAGGGTGGGCTGAGGTGTGGCCCTGTGAAAAGCTCTCGAAGATCGAATCGAGTTGATTGGCCGGAATGCCTATTCCCGTATCTTGGACAGTGAACAGGATGCGTGTCTTTCCCATGTAAGCCACAGATTCGTCGGCACACTTCACTGAAAGCGCTACTGTGCCGCGCTTGGTAAACTTGACGGCATTTCCCAGGAGGTTGGTGAGTATCTGTCGCAGTCGGCCGGAATCACCAATCAGCTTGTCTGGCACCTTGGACTGCACGGCATGGGTCAGCTCGATCTCTTTCTCCTGAGTCGACAATTTGAAGGATTCCAGGAGGAGGTCGAGGAAATCACGCAGGCTGAAGTCGGTGTTCACCAGTTCGATTTTCCCGGCTTCGATCTTGGACAGGTCCAGGATGTCGTTGATGATCGACAGAAGGGATTCGCCGGACTGCTTGGCCAGAAGGAGGAATTGCTTGGTTTTAGGGTCTTCGCATCTTTTGAGGGCGAGTTGGGTCATGCCCAGGATGCCGGTCATGGGGGTCCTAATTTCGTGGCTCATGTTGGCCAGGAATTCACTCTTGGTCCGGGTGGCGGCTTCGGATATTTCTTTGGCCTTCACCAGCTCATCCTTCAAGAGCTCGCGTTCGGTGATGTCTTGGAAGGTGACTACCGCGCCTCTGGATGATCCGTCCGTCCAACGGATCGGAGCGGCGTTCATGGATATCCAGTATGAGTGTGTGCCCCCAGGCCGAATCAACCTGTAGACCGCGTTCCTCACCGTCTCGCCCTTCAAGGCCCGGGAGCCGGGTAAGCCTTCGCCCGGTACTGTTTCGCCTTTTGTGTTCTCAAAGCGTACTGCTTTCAACCGCTCTTGAATAGGCAAAGACATTTCTTTTTTAGAGTAGCTGTAGACCTTCTCGGCAATCTCGTTTGTGCGGACGATCCTGCCGGCGATGTCCAGGACGATCAGTCCATCGGCAATAGCATTGAGTGTGGAGTCAAGTTCCTGAGCCTGTAATTCGGCCGTATCCTTGGCTTGCTTGAGGTCTTCCTCCGCCTGCTTCCGGGCGCTTTCAGCGGTAAATATTTT
>Ga0326727_10010684_pt1 | contig 21747 bp, 21 predicted proteins | sample MB2enrmetagenome_FD_207643 | JGI IMG/M metagenome (GOLD analysis project Ga0326727, IMG submission 207643) | Lab enriched peat soil microbial communities from McLean, Ithaca, NY, United States - MB29MY | ecosystem: Environmental > Terrestrial > Soil > Wetlands > Peat | place: USA: New York...
TCAATCCTCGCGGCGCTGCGCGCCGCGAGGATTGACTCCTGCGCGCGGCGATGGCGGTTTCGCTCCTGTGAGTTTTGTTGAGCAGTCCGGTCCAAAAGGCCGGCGCGGCTCAACAAAACTCACAGGAGCCAACTTACAGCAGCGAACCGTCGCGTCGAACGCCGCTCCCAGAAGGGTCTGCCTCACTTCCCTTCGATCAATCTTCGCGCGTCGTCGCGCAGCGCTTTGCGCGATCCGTCGCGGCTGTAGAGCATGTGGCCGCCGGGGTAGATCTGGAAAACGACGCGGCCCGGGGCGCCGTAGTCGGGAATCTGGTCGAGCTCGAGCTGGGTGGCGAGATAGGGCGCCTGCACGTCGGTCAGCCCGTGGCCGACCAGCACGCGGAAATTGGGGTCGAGCGCCAGCATCTGCCTCAGCGCGGTCAGCGATTCGGGCGCGCGGAAACGCTCGCCCCAGCGCCAGGCCTTGTCGACCGCCTCGTTGAGCAGCTCGTAGGGGTCGTCGATCTTCCAGCCGAGCTTCGTCTGGTAGAGATCGACGATGGCGCTGGTGAACGGCGCGTCGAAGCCGGCCGCGACCGGATCGAGCGCTTGGCTCCACGGTTCGGCGGGGAAGGGGTCGTAGGCGTCGATGGTCGCGTCGTAGAAGGCGACCACCTTGCCCTCGCCGCGCGCGAATTCGCGCAGGAAGGAGTCCTTGCCGACTTCGCCGCCGAGGCGGCGCACCGTCTCGGCGTCGAGGCCGGTCAACGCGGCGACGCGGCTCTCCATGCGCTCGACGGCGGCGCGGTCGCGCGGGCCGCGCAGCCAGTCGGCGAGGTAGTCGCCGACAGCGTAGCGCTCGACGTCGGCGAGTTCGGCGCGGCTGACCGGCCCCTTCTTCTCCCGATAGGCGGCGGCGTAGGAGGGCAGCCGCGTCAGCAGCGGAAACGGCCCGCCGCCGAAGGCGGAGAAGTCGAGCACGGGCGAGACCAGGATGAGGCCGCTGACGCCGACGCCGTGCTCGGTCGCCAGCGCCTTGGCGAGCCGCGGTCCGCGGAAGCCGCCGTAGCTTTCGCCGACAATGAACTTCGGCGAGGCGAGCCGCTGATTGGCGGCGAGCCAGCGGCGGATGACGCCCGCCAGCGCGTCGATGTCGCCGTCGACCGACCAGAAGCGCCGCTTCGCCTCGTCGCCCGAGGCGACGATGCGGCTGTAGCCGGTCCCCGGCGGATCGATGAAGACGAGGTCTGTGAAGTCGAGCCAGGTGTCGTCGTTGTCGATGAGGGTCGGCGGCGCGGAGGGCGTCAGGCCCTGCATCGGCAGCCGCCACGGCCCCAACGCGCCCAATTGCAGCCACGCCGAAGCGGCGCCGGGGCCGCCGTTGATGGCGAACGTCACCGGCCGCTTGGCGGGGTCGGCGCCGTCGAGCTGGTAGGCGACATAGGCGACCTCGGCCTGCGGCGCGCCGGCGTCGTCGGTCAGCCGCAGCGAGCCGGCCGTCGCCTTGAACGAAAGCGGGCGGCCGTCGAGGGCGAGCGTGTGGGCGGTGGTCGAATCGGCGGGGAGACGCGGCTTTTCCGCCGCAGGCGGCTTCGCCTCCTTGGCGGCGGCCTCGGCGGGCTTGCCCGGCGGATCAGACGCCGCGGCGAGCGCGGCGAAGGCGGGCGCGACGAGCGCGAGGGCGAGCGAAAGCACGAAAAGGCGCTGCGCGATTCGCATGGACGGTCTCCGCGACGGACGCGCTCTTATGTCGCAGCCCAGTGGCCTGAATTCAATAAGGGGGACGGCGGCGGACGCAATCCGCGCGGGCCGATTCCGCGAGGTCGACGGCGAGGTCCTCGAGCGCCTGCGGCGCGCCCGCTTCATCGCTGAGGCGAAGCGACCCCGCCGCGACGCGGAAGGGACGGTTGAGGCCATTGACCTTCAAAGCGAAAGATGTCGTGGAATAGGCAGGCGAGGCGTCGTCTTCTCATTTCTCCCTTGGCGTCGCGGTCGCCGCGCGCGGCTGGGGAACGGGGCGTCGTCCGCGCAGGCGGCGCCGAAGGCGGGCCGGCGAGCGCACATATAAGTAGGGCCGGGGCGCGCTTTCGTCGCATTGTCGCCTCCGGGTTCTACTTCAATTGGCGCGCCGAAGCGCCGGCGCGGCCGACGAAAAGAAAAATGGCGCGGATGCGAGCGGAGAACCCAGCTATGGGCTATGTCGACGCCATCCTCGAGCCGGGAGAGAAGGTCGTCTTCGAGACCCGGCTGTCGTGGACGCTTTACGGTCCGGCGATCGTCGAAGCGCTGATCGCGCTAGCGCTGCTGATCGCGACGGCGAGCGCGCCAGCCATCGCTGCGTCAGGCATTAGTTTCGGCGTCTTCGTCCTGGCGGCCTTCGTGGCGCTGGCGGCGCTGTTCACCTTCCTGCGCGCCTGGTTCCGCCGCTGGACGACCGAGATCGCCGTCACCGACAGACGCGTCGTGCTCAAACGCGGCTTCATCCGCCGCCACACGGTCGAGATGAACATGCAGAAGGTCGAGAGCGTCGACGTCGACCAGACGCAGTTAGGGCGGCTGTTCGACTACGGCACGGTGACGATTCGCGGCACCGGCAGCACGCTTGAGAGCTTCAGGATGATCGACCGGCCGCTGAAGCTGCGCACGGCGATCACCGCCGGCTAGCTCAGGCCGCCTTCAACAGCCGGTTGACCTCGCTGACGAGTTCGCGCAGGTGGAACGGCTTGGAGAGGATGCGCGCGTCCTTGGGCGCCTTGTTGTCGGGATTGAGCGCCACCGCTGCGAAGCCGGTGATGAACATCACCTTGATCTCGGGATCGAGTTCGGTGGCGCGGCGCGCGAGCTCGATGCCGTCCATCTCCGGCATGACGATGTCGGTGAGCAGCAGCTCGAAGGGCTCCTCGCGCAGGCGATTGTAGGCGGCGAGGCCGTTGTCGAACGAAGCGACGGAATAGCCTGCGTTCTGGAGCGCTTTGACCAGGAAGCGGCGCATGTCGCCATCGTCCTCGGCGAGCAGGATTCGAGCGGAGAGTTCAGCCGGCGCGTTCATTCGGGATCCCCAGAAGCCTCGCAATAATCGCCATCATCGAGTAAAAATCGGGTGAAGGCGCGGAGAATTTATTGCGTTCGGCGTTTCCAGTTAAGGCATGATGGCGCATATGATGAAGGCCGGGGCCGCGAGGGGGCCGAGCGGCGAAGAGGAAAACGCGATGGGCGACCACGACTGGGCGGGCGACCCGCTGCTCCAGCCGCCGTTCGAGGTGGTCGAGCCGCGCGTCCTCTCCACGCCGCTGGTGTTCGATTCGCCGCACTCCGGGTCGCGCTACCCGCGCGCCTTTCTCGACGTGTCGCGCCTCGATCCGCTGGCGCTACGTCGCTCCGAGGACGCCTTCGTCGACGAATTGTTCCTGCCCTGCGTCGGCCTTGGCGCGCCGCTGTTGCGCGCCCACTTTCCCCGCGCCTTTCTCGACGTCAATCGCGAGCCGTTCGAGCTCGATCCGCAGATGTTCGACGGCGCGCCGCCCGAGCGCGCCAACACGCGCTCGCTGCGCGTCGCGGCCGGCCTCGGCGTGATCCCGCGGGTGGTCGCCGACGCCCAGCCAATCTACAAGGGGCGCATCCCTGTCGCCGACGCGCTGGCGCGCGTCGACGCTTTCCACGGTCCTTACCATGAACGGCTCGTCGGCCTGATGGCGCGGGCGCGGGCGCGATTCGGCCTCGCCATCCTGGTCGACTGCCACTCGATGCCTTCGACGCTCGCCGAGAACGGGCCGCTCGACGTGGTGCTCGGCGACCGGTTCGGCGCTTCCGCCGCCGGATGGATCGTCGACGCGCTCGAATCGGCGCTGCTGGCGCAGGGCTACCGCGTCCGCCGCAACAAACCCTACGCGGGCGGCCATATCGTCGAGCGTCACGGCGCGCCGGCGCGCGCCCTGCACGCGGTGCAGATCGAGATCAACCGCGCGCTCTATATGGACGAGCGCGCGATCGTGAGATCCGCGCGGGCGGAGGCGCTGTCGGAGGCGCTGCTGGCGGCGGCGGAGGCGCTGGTCGCGCGCATCGTCGAGCAATCAGGCGGCGGGCGGCTGGCGGCGGAATAGCCGCGGAAGGGGCCGGTCAGGAAAGGGGCTGGACAAAAAAAGGAGGCCGCCATGTCGCCACGGCGGCCTGAGTCTAGGGAGGAAACGCCCAAGGAGGGCACGTGCGGCAGGTCATGCCGCACCGCAACAATATGTCCGTGCATCGCAGCAGAAGCAAGCTGTTTCTTCTGCGAGCCGTTACGATTGTCGGCGGCGTGGCGATTTTGCAACAGTTGATCGGCGCGAAAATGCCGACGCGTTGGGATAATTGTTTTGAAAACAGCGGGTTATGTCGAACAGGGGTCGTTGACGGCCTTGCCTCATAAACAATCTGGAATAGGTGATATGCGGGTTACGCAACACATCAGCGACGGTTCGGAGCGCTCGGCATGACCGCGGTGGACTTCGCCGCCTTCGTCGATCGGCTCGCGCAGGTCTCCGGCGACGTGATTCTTCCCTTCTTCCGCAGCGCCATCGGCGCCGAGGACAAGTCGCGCGGCGGCGTCTTCGATCCGGTCACCGAGGCCGATCGCGGGGCGGAGGCGGCGATGCGCCGACTGATCGCCCAGACCTTCCCCGCCCACGGGGTGATCGGCGAGGAATACGGCCAGGAGCGGCCGGACGCCGAATACGTCTGGGTGCTCGACCCGATCGACGGCACCAAGAGCTTCATTTCCGGCCTGCCGACGTGGGGCACGCTGATCGGGCTCATGCATCGCGGCAAGCCGGTCTACGGCATGATGGCGCAGCCGTTCACCCGCGAGCGCTACTTCGGCGACGGCGCGCGCGCGCGCGTGCGCTCGCTCGCCGTCTCGCGCGGCGACGCGCCGCCCAGCGAATGGACGACCCGCGGGTTGCGCGTCCGCGCCTGCGCGGGCCTCGCCGAAGCGACGGTGATGACCACCAACCCGTCGCTCATCCGCGCCGAGGCCGATCGACAGGCCTACGGCCGCGTCGAGGCGGCGGCGCGGCTGACGCGCTACGGCGGCGACTGCTACGCCTATTGCGCGCTCGCCGGCGGCTTCGTCGACCTGATCGTCGAAACCAATCTCAAGCCGCACGACATCGTCGCCCTGGTGCCGATCATCGAAGGGGCGGGCGGCGTGATCGCCACCTGGGACGGCGGCGATGCGGCCAAAGGCGGGCGAATCATCGCCGCCGGCGACCGGCGCGTCTACGACGAGGCGCGCCGCCTGCTGACCGCCTGAGGCTTTACTCGCTCGCCTCGATCGGCAAGTCGACGAACGGGTCGGCGCGCGCTCCCGCGCGGCGCGCGCGCGCCGGGGCGGGGGCGAGGACGCCGACGATCGCGCCAACCAACAGCCCCGCCGCGCCGGCGACCAGCGCGCCGATGAGGATCTCGCGCGGGCCCGCGCCGGCCAACGGCTTCGCGTAGCCGCGCGCGACCAGCCCCGCCAGGCTGGCGACGAAAGCGGCGATCGCCGCGAGCGACCCGCCGCTCGAAACTGCAACCAGCACCAGCGCGGGAAACACCAGCGCGAGGTCGAGGGCGAGCGCGAACACGATCGCTTGCGCCGAATCGACGGTTCGCAAGTCCGAAAGCGCGGCGGCGAGGACGACGACGACCAGCATCATCAGGCGGATGCGCGCCAGCCGCCGGCTCGCCAGCACCGCAAGCCTGGCGTAGGCGGCGGCGAGATTGACGCCCGCGGCGCGCGCCGCGCCGAGGACGCCCGCGCGCGCCAACGCGACGGCGGGCAGGAAGGTCGCCGCGCCGATCAGCGCCGCCGCGGTCGGCGAGCGCGCCGGCGCTGCGGCCGGGAAGGCGGCGAGGCCGATCGCGCCGAGCGCGAGGCCGGCGAACGAGAAGACCAGCCCGAACAGGCCCGCGCGCACGGCCCGCCGCCGCGGCGCGCCGAGCGCCGGCGCCGAGAAGGCGAACAGCGTCGCCGCGGCGAGCGCGACGGCGACGTCGAGCAGGGCGGCGGCGGTCGGACGGGTCGGCGGCCAAGCGAGCCAGTCGGCGGCGCCGAGCCAGCCGCTGGCGACCTCGGCGAGCCGCGGCGGCGCGCCGAAGCTCCACGCGAGGCCGGCGCCGATCGCCGCGATCGCCAAGGCGCCGCCGGCGCTCGCCGCGTCGCTCCACAACAGCCCTTTCAGGCCGCCCGGAACGACCGTCGCCGCCAAGAGCAGCGCGACGGCGACCTCGGCGACGCGCCGGCTGGCGCCGACCGCCGCGGCCAGCGCGTCGACCGCCGTCTCGAAGCCGGCGACGGCGAGCGCGAGGCCGATCGTCCACAGCGCCAGCGCGAAGGCGACGCGCGCCGGCGCAGCGGCGAAGCGGGTCGCCAGCACGTCGGCGAGGGCGGAGGCGTTGGCGAGCCTGAGCAGCGGGCCGACCACGAGCGCGGCCGCAGCAAGGCCGAGCGCGAGCGCCGGCCAGGGCAGGGGGCCGGCGCCGCCCCGGGTCGGGCCGAGCGCGAGGACCAGGCCGCCGACCGTCGCCGCGAAGGCGAGGCCGCCGTAGACGGGCGGCGTCGCCCGCCCTGCGGCGAGGAAATCGGCGAGCCGGGCCGTGCGATTCAGCGCGCCGATCATCGTCAGGCCGACGAAAGCGGCGAGCGGCCCCAGCGCCCGGACGAGGGGATCGGGCGCGCCGACCCGCTCCAACGTCGCCACCAGGCCGACGGCGATCAGGAACGCCGCGGCGGCGAAGGTCGCCAGGCCGTCGATGCGGTCGCGGTCGCTGGGGGAGACGGCGTTCATGAAAGGGCTCTTGGGCGAGACGCGCGGCCTCGCGCGTCGGCGCGTTTTACGCGAAGCGGGCCGTCTCGCCAATCGCCGCCGACGGCGCTACGAAGCGCCGCCGGCGTCTTGGCGGCAAGAGGGACCATGCGACGCGACCCGTTAGGACCGGCCTCCGTCCGCGACGGCCGGATCGGCTGGATCGCCGCGGCTTTGGTCGCGGCGCTCGTCGTCGCTCTGGTCCTCGGCGGCGCGGTCGACGCGCGCCGCCTCGCCGCCGCGCTGGTCGCGGCCAAAGGCTGGGCGGGCGGGCACGTCGTCGTCGCCGCGCTCGGCTATGTGGCGCTTTACGTCGTCTTCTCGGCGCTGTCGCTGCCGGGCGCCGGCGCGGTGAGCCTGGCCGGCGGCGCGCTGTTCGGCCCGTGGCTCGGCGTTCCGCTCGTCTCCTTCGCCAGCACGCTCGGCGCGACCATCGCCATGTTGATGGCGCGCCATCTTCTTCGCGGCGCGGTCGAGGCGCGGTTTCCGCAATGGGCCGGCAAGGTCGACCGCGGGGTCGCGCGCGACGGCGCGCGCTACCTGTTCGCGGCGCGGTTGACGCCGTTCGTGCCGTTCTCGGCCGTCAACCTCGCGGTCGGGCTGACGCGCATGCCGACGCTGACCTTCGCCGCGGTGACCGCGCTCGGCGCGGCGCCGATCGTCGTCCTCTACGTCGTCGCCGGTCAGCAATTCGCCTCGATCGCCAGCCCTCGCGACGTGCTCAGCGCGCGCGTCGCGCTGGCGCTGCTCGCGCTCGCCGCCTTGCCGTTCGCCGCCAAGGCGATCGGCCGCCGGCGCGAGGCGCGCCGAGACGAAGCGCGGCGCCGGGACTGACCGCGCCTTACGCCGTCGCGCCGAAGCGCGCTTCGAAGGCGCGGCGCAACGCGCGGTCGACCTCGGCCATCGCGGCGGCGCGGCCGAGGTCGGCGAGGCTGGTCACGCCGTAATGCGCTTCGCCGATGCCGCAGGGGACGATGCCGGCGAAGTGGGAAAGGTCGGGAGCGACATTGAGCGAGACGCCGTGGAAAGTGACCCAGCGGCGGATGCGCACGCCGACGGCGGCGATCTTGTCCTCGGCCGGCGAGCCGTCGAGGCCCGGCGGCTTGTCGGGCCGCGCGACCCACACGCCGACGCGGTCCTCGCGCGTCTCGCCCGTCACGCCGAGCTGGGCGAGCGCGTCGATCAGCCAGCCCTCGAGCGCCGCGACATAGGCGCGCGCGTCCTGGCGGCGGCGCTTGAGGTCGAGCATCAGGTAGACGACCCGCTGCCCCGGGCCGTGATAGGTGAACTGGCCGCCGCGCCCGGCGCGAAAGACCGGAAAGCGCGCCTCGAGGAGATCGGCCTGCTTGGCGCTCGTCCCCGCGGTGTAGACCGGCGGATGCTCGATCAGCCAGACGCGCTCGCCCGCTTCGCCCCGGGCGATGCGGTCGGCGCGCTGCTCCATCTCGGCGAGCGCCGCAGGATAGTCGGTCAGGCCCGGCGCGACCGTCCATTCGACCGGCGCCGAGCCGGAGGCGGGAAGGAGGCGGCTGTCAAGCGCGGCGCGGGGGCGGGGTGGAGCAGTCATCGGCGGCCAACCCATAGCGCCGCCGCCAATCGACGTCGAGCGCGGCGGACCGCGCGCTTGCCGGTCGCGCCGGCGCTTGCGCCGACGCCGGGTGGCCTTGCGCCGGTTGGCGCGGCGCGAATGGCGCGCGGCGCGCGACGCCGCTAGGCTGCGCGCGGACTGTGGCGGCCTCGCGCGGACGGGCGCGGGGTCGGCTCCGACGAGGTTTTCGGGCTCGACGACGGGGGGCGGTCTTCGGCGCCCCGCGCGAGGGAGCGGGACAATAAGGTCCCGCTTGGAGGACGGGAGAAAGCCATGCGAATGATGGCGCGGATGCGGTTCGACACGGCGATGGCCAATGCGGCGGTCAAGAGCGGGTCGGTGGAGAAAACCTTCGCCGCCTTCATAGAGAAGGCGAAGCCGGAAGCCGTCTATTTCACGCTCGATAACGGTCAGCGCACCGGGTATTTCGTGTTTGACATGACGCAGTCGAGCACGATGCCCTCGCTGTTTGAGGACGCGTTCATGACGTTGGGCGTCGACGTGCAGCTCACGCCGGTGATGAACGCCGACGAATTGAAAGCCGGGTTCGCCGCGATGTAGGCGCGCCGCAGCGCTCGGCCGGCCGCCGCCCGCGCGAGCGAGCGGCGGCCACGCCAGGCGCGAGCGCCCTCTCGCGTCGTCGCCGGCTATCGCGCGACGCCCGCCGCCCTGGCGCGGGCGGCCGCGCCGCGCTATGGCGGGGCCCTCGTTCTTCGCAAGCCGGAGCGGCATGGTGGAGTTCTTCGATTCCGACGGCGCGCGCATCGCCTATATCGACGTCGCGCCGCGCGGACCGCAGCGCGGCCAGCCGATTCTGCTCATCCACGGCTTCGCCTCCAGCCATCGCGTCAACTGGGTCGAGACGGGCTGGGTCGAGGCGCTCGCCAAGAGCGGGCGGCGCGTCGTCGCCTTCGACAACCGCGGCCACGGCGAGAGCGCGAAGCTCTACGATCCCGCGGCCTACGCTTGCGAGATCATGGCCCGCGACGCGGCGAACCTGCTCGACCGCCTCGGCCTGCCGCGCGTCGACGTCATGGGCTATTCGATGGGCGCGCGCATCGGCGCGTTCCTCGCCCTCGGCGCGCCCGAGCGCGTGCGCCGGCTGGTCCTCGGCGGCTTGGGCGATCGCCTGATCGACGGCCCCGGCCTGCCGGACGCGATCGCCGCGGCGATGGAGGCCAGCTCGCTCGCCGACCTCGTCGACCCGACGCAGCGCATGTTTCGCGACTTCGCCGACCGCGGCGGCGCCGACCGGGCGGCGCTCGCCGCCTGCGTTCGCGGCTCGCGGCAGGCGCTGAGCGAAGCCGACGTGCGGCGCATCGCCTGCCCGACGCTGGTGGCGGTGGGGACGCGCGACGAGGTGGCGGGCGATGCGCATCGCCTCGCGGCGCTGCTGCCGCAGGGGCGCGCGTTCGCCATCCCGCGGCGCGCCCACAACCCGGCGGTCGGCGACAAGAGCTTCAAGGCGGCGGTTCTCGCCTTTCTCGACGAGGACGCCGACGCGTCGTTCGCCGCGCCGTGAGCCGGGTCGCGGCGCGCGCCGGCGCCAAGTGGCGTGAAGGAGCGTGGCGGCGGGGCGGACGGCGATGACGCATTTTGAGACAGGATCCGGGGCGACGGCCGCGGCCGCGTGTCTCGCTGCGCCCGCGGCGGCGTGAGGCGGAGGTTCTCGGCGAGCGTCAAGCGCCGCGTCGCGCTTCGTCAAGCCGCGTCAAGTTTTGTCAAGCCGCGTCAAGCGACGGGTTGACGTGTCAAGGTTCATTCCCTGCGATTCCAAGCGCTTAGGGAGGCGTCGAGGAGCAACGCGCGCATCTGTCAAATTTCGCAGCCTCCGCGACTCATGCGATATGCGACCGATCGTTGGCACAGTACCATGAATTCTGAATTTCGGAAAGGCGCAGTCGCGACGAGCGCCGCAGCCCGCAAGGAATAGCGCGACGCGGTGGGTCGGCAAGCCCGCGAGACCGAGAACCGGGCGGCGGCGAACGGGACATTTATGCAAGCGTCCCCGTGTGCGCCCTGAAGGGCGTTTCTCTAGTGGAGGAGGGTTCCACCCGGATAGGTGTCGATGGGTCCGGTAGCTGGCGCGAGGCGCTCGCGATCCTGCTGACCGGTGTGACGAAGAAGCGGCTGCAGCGCGACATCGAGACAGCGAAAGCGAGCTGGGCGGATTGCAAGCGGCGGCGGCCGCGCAAAGGATGACGGAGGCGACGATGGCCGTGACGAAAAGTTTCAGGGAACTTGTGCAAGGGCGCGTCGCGCGCGGCGCGGTTTTGTGGGCGATTTTGGGGATCGAGCGTATTCGAATTCGCCGAGTTTTGCGCTTGATCGACGGAAAAGCTGTGATTACGGGGACATGATTACGGCATGATTACGGGATTACGGGGACATGATACGAATTCCCCAATTCAACTCGCGTGGTCGTCGCGTGCCCCGCCTGGCGATAGAGTCATCCGGCCGACGTTCTCGTCGGGCAACGCGACGAAATGACCCACCGCGCCGTCGACCTCATGGAGGCTAAAACTTCCGAAGCCGAAGGGCTGTCAAGGACGCGCCTTTCGGCGCGCCGCCGTAGGCGGGCTGCGCTCCTTGACAGCTCTTCGGCTTCGGAAACAAGACGCTTCCATGAGGTCGACGGCGCTCTCCGCCGAAACGCGGCGAACGTCGTCGTCGGGGCGCCGACGCGAACGAGGTCAGACGGGCGGCGTCATGGCGGGCGGGAGCGAAGCCATCCAGCCGGCGCGCAGGCCGCAAGCGCTGGATTGCTTCGTCGCTTCGCGCCTCGCAATGACGAAGCCGCTTCACGCCGGGCAATGATGGCGCTCTGCGTTACGGCGTTACGCTGACAGGTGAAGATTTCCCGATTGGCGTTTTCGTCCGCGAACTCGCCGCGCGCCTCGGCGCCCCGCGGTCAGATCAGCTCGATCCGGGCGCTGACGCCGGCCGCGGCGGCGAGGCGGCGGTCGCGGGTCAGCAGCGGCGCTTCAAGCGCCTCGGCGAGCGCGACGTAGGCGGCGTCGTAGGCGGTGAGATTGTGGCGCAGCGCCCAGATCCTCGGCAGCAGCAGGTCATGGGGATAGCGCCGCAGGCGCAAGGCGGCGAGATCGTCGAGGGCCTCGCGGCCGCGATCGGCGTCGATGTCGCCATTGGCGACATAGCGCCGGACCACTTGCGCGACTTCGACGTCGAGCAGATGCGGCGCGTGCAAGGTTTCGCCAGGTTCGAACAGGCGCGCGTCGACCGCCGCGGCCGCCGGCGTGCGCAACAGGACCTCGATCATCGCCGAGGCGTCGACGACGATCATCGGCTGTCGCGTTCGGCGCGAACCGCTTCCGCCGGCCCAACCCGCGGATGAACGGCGCTGCGGCTCGCCAGACGCGCGCGCAACTCCTCGAGCGTCGGTCGCTCGGCCGCTTCGCGGATCTCGCCGAGCAGATAATCCGACAGCGACATTCCGGCCATGGCGGCGCGCGCCTTGAGCCGCCGGTGCAGAGCGACGGGAACGTTGCGGATCTGGATCATCGACGACATGCGATAAGCATGGTCGCATGTGAATAGCATGTCAATCGCCGCTGACGTCGACGGGCGCGCGTCGCTTAAGCGGCGCGCGCCTTCGGCGCAGCCCCTCGATCCGGCGCTTCGCGGCGCCTTCTCTTCGCAAGAGGGAAACGAGCGCGGCCAGCCTTTCCTTGACATTGTGCGGCGCATCATCGATAAGCCGCATGCCGCTCAATAAGCGGTCGATGCGCGCCGGCTGCGTGAAGGGCTCTTATGTCCTCCTGCCGAGCGCCTGTTTGTAAATCGCTCGATCGCCCGGACACGCGGGGCGTCCCCTTTAACGACTATTCGCCGCGGCGCGGGATTGAACGCGCCTTTGCGGCTGTGTGAAAGACAATCATTTGGAAAATTTCAACGGCTTCGGCCTCGCCGCGCCGCTCGTGACCGCGTTGACCCAGATGGGCTACGCCAAGCCGACGCCGATTCAGGCGCAGGCCATTCCCGTTCTCATGACTGGGCGCGACCTCGTCGGCATCGCCCAGACCGGCACCGGCAAGACGGCGGCCTTCGCGCTGCCGATCCTCAACCGCCTGATCGCCGACAAGCGGCCGGCGCCGCGCGGCGGGGCGCGCGTTCTCGTGCTCACCCCGACGCGCGAGCTCGCCAGCCAGATCGCCCAGAGCTTTCGCGACCTCTCGGCCGGCTTGTCCCTCAACATCGCCGTCGTCTTCGGCGGCGTGCCGCACGGCGCGCAGATCCGCGCGTTGGCGCGCGGGCTCGACGTGCTGGTGGCGACGCCCGGACGTCTCGTCGATCATCTCGACGCCCGCGTCGCCAACTTGAGCGGCGTCGAATTCTTCGTTCTCGACGAAGTCGATCGGATGCTCGATCTCGGCTTCATCCATCCGATCCGCCGCGTCGTGCGCGAATTGCCGAGGAAGCGGCAGAACCTGTTCTTCTCCGCCACCATGCCGCCCGACATCCGCAAGCTCGCCGGCGAATTGCTGCACGGTCCCGCGGAGGTTTCGGTGACGCCCTCGGCCACCACCGTCGACCTGGTCGAGCAGAGGGTCATCTACGTCGACGCGCCGCGCAAGCGCGACATGCTGGCGGAGCTGTTCGCCGATCCCAAGCTGACGCGCACGATCGTGTTCACCCGCACCAAGCACGGCGCCGATCGCGTCGCCAAGAGCCTCGACGAAGCGGGGATCAGCGCGCTCGCCATTCACGGCAACAAGAGCCAGGGTCAGCGCGAGCGCGCCCTGGCGGCGTTCCGTGCGGGCCAGGCGCGCGCGCTGGTCGCCACCGACATCGCGGCGCGCGGCATCGACATCGACGACGTCAGCCACGTCGTCAATTTCGAGCTGCCCGACGTCGCCGAGGCTTACGTCCATCGCATCGGCCGCACCGCGCGCGCCGGCAAGGGCGGGGAGGCGATTTCGCTCTGCGACGCTTCCGAGCGCGATTCGTTGCGCGCGATCGAGCGTCTGACGCGGCTGCGCATCTTTTCGCTCGATCGGCGCGGCGACAAGGGACCCAAGCCGGCGCCGGTGGTGCGCAAGGCCGAGACGAACCCGGCGCCAGACCGGGCGCGCCATGCGCCTCAACGCGACCCGCGCTCGGCGAACCAGCAGCCGCACAGGGCCCGCCCGGGCCGCCGCGTGCGGCCGGCCTATCAAGCAAACAGCGCGCCGGCGTCTTGACCGGCGCCGCTGGACAACGCCGCCGCGAAGGTTGATCGTCGCGGCGCGGCGGCTCGGCGAAGCGAAGGGGGGGCGCGATGCGCGGTTGGTTACGACGGTCGATCTACGCTCTCGCGCCGATTTTGGCCTCGCTTCCCGGCCTCGCGCTGGCGGACCCCTTTCAGGACGCCGTCAACGCCTATAACCGCAGCGACTACGCCGCCGCCGCGGCCGGCTTCGAGCGTCTGGCGGAGACGGGCGACGCGCGCGCCCAGCACAACATCGCGCTGCTCTATATCGAGGGCCAGGGCGTCGCGCACGACTACGGCAAGGCGATGCTGTGGTATCGCAAGTCGGCCGAGCAGGGGTTCGCCCCGTCGCAAGTGGACCTCGCCATCATGTACGAAGAGGGCGAGGGGGTTCCGGTCGATCTCGACCAGGCGATCGCGTGGTACGCGAAGGCGGCGGCGCAGAACTTCCTGCCGGCGGAGCAGAAGCTGGTCGGCCTCTATCTCGATCGCCAGGATTACGCCGACGCGCTTGTTTGGGCGCGCAAGGGCGCCGAGCAGGGCGATCCGGGCGAGCAGTTCAACCTCGGCTCGTTCTACTTCAACGGCTGGGGGATGCCGAAGGACCCAGCGCAGGCGCGTCAGTGGTACCTGAAGGCGGCCGCGCAGGGCTTCGAGCCCGCCGTCTCGGCGCTGCAAAAAATGAAGTGAGCGGAGGCCGGCGCGGTCGACGATTGCGCCGGCGATAGCGCGTCACGCTTTGGATTCGGCGCGGCGCTTGCGCTTGGCGAGCGTGCGCAGGCGCAACGCGTTGAGCTTGATGAAGCCCGCGGCGTCGTGCTGGTCGTAGGCGACCGCGCCCTGCTCGAAGGTGACCAGCTCCTGGTCGTAGAGCGAGTTGGGGCTGTCGCGGCCGATCACGTGAACGCCGCCCTTGTAAAGCTTGAGCCGGACGCGGCCGGCGACGAACTCCTGGCTCTTGTCGATCAGCGCCTGCAACAGCTCGCGCTCCGGCGCGAACCAGAAGCCGTTGTAGATCAGCTCGGCGTAGCGCGGCGTCAGCTCGTCCTTGAGGTGCGCCGCGCCGCGGTCAAGCGTGATCGACTCGATCGCGCGATGGGCGGCGAGCAGGATTGCGCCGCCAGGCGTCTCGTACATGCCGCGCGACTTCATGCCGACGAAGCGGTTCTCGACCAGATCGAGCCGGCCGACGCCGTTGTCGCAGCCGAGCTGGTTGAGCTTCGCCAGCAGCGCGGCGGGCGTGAGCTGCTCGCCGTCGACGGCGACCGCGTCGCCCTTCTCGAAGGCGATCTCGACGACGGTCGGCTGATCGGGCGCCTGCTCCGGGTCGACGGTGCGCGAATAGACGTAAGGCGGCGTCTCCACCGCCGGGTCCTCGAGCACCTTGCCTTCGGAGGAGGTGTGCAGGAGGTTGGCGTCGGTGGAGAAGGGCGCTTCGCCGCGCTTGTCCTTGGCGATCGGGATCTGGTGCTGCTCGGCGAAGGCGATCAGCGCGCTACGCGAGCCGAAGTCCCATTCGCGCCACGGCGCGATGATGCGGATGTCGGGCTCCAGCGCATAGGCCGACAGCTCGAAGCGCACCTGGTCGTTGCCCTTGCCGGTCGCGCCGTGGGCGATCGCGTCGGCGCCGACCTGGCGGGCGATCTCGACCAGCCTCTTGGCGATCAGCGGCCGCGCGATCGAGGTGCCGAGCAGATATTGCCCCTCGTATTGGGCGTTGGCGCGGAACATCGGGAAGACGTAGTCGCGCACGAACTCTTCGCGCAGGTCCTCGATGAAGATGTGCTCGGGCTTGATGCCGAGCAACTCCGCCTTGCGCCGCGCCGGCTCGAGCTCTTCGCCCTGGCCGAGGTCGGCGGTGAAGGTGACGACCTCGCAGCCGTACGCCGTCTGCAGCCATTTGAGGATGATCGAGGTGTCGAGGCCGCCCGAATAGGCGAGCACTACGCGTTTCACCGGAGTTTTCAAATCGGACATAGGAACTTCGCCCAAAAGCAATCGCGCCAGTTTCAACACCCCGACGCCGAGCGCGATCCGCGCGCGCCAGAGCCGTGTCCGCAGCCGGGACGGGTCGAGCTGCGCCGCGGCCTCGGATTTGAGCCGCGCCAACGACCGGGACGCAGCCAACCTCGCCGCGGCCTCGGACTTGAGCCGCGCCGCCGAGAGAGACAGACCTGTCCACGCCGACGCCGCCTGAGACCGCCGCCGGCTCCACCACTCGGACGAGGCCAGCCGCGCCGCCGAGAGGGACAGGCTCGACCACCCCGGCGCGAGCAGCGCCCGAGCGCGCGCCCAGGCCGCGTCCGCGGCCCTTATAGACGGCCAGGGGGCGCGCGCAACCCCGCCCGGTCGGCCGCGCGGCCAGAAGAGACGGTAGGCGGCCAGGACCACCAACAGCGAGATCGACCCGCCGAACAGCACGTCGGAGAGGAAATGCCCGCCAAAGGCCATGCGCAGCAGCCCGGCCGCGGCGCCGAAGACAAGGGCGCCGGTGACCGCCGGCGCGCGCCACGGCGGCGGCGCGAGCAGGGCCGGGGCGACCATCCAGAAGCCCGAGGCCGCTTCGCCGGAGACGAAGGAGCAGTTCTTGCGGCAGGCGCCGTCGAAACGGTTCCACGGGCGGAACGCGTCCTTGCCGCCGAATTCGACGACATGGATGGGGCGCGGCCGATGGGCGTGGTCCTTGAGGCCGACGTTGACGATCAGCCCTGAGCCGACGGCGATGGTGACGATCAGGAACGCCACGCTGCGGCCGTCGGGCGCCCAGGGGGCGCGCGCGGCGAACCAGCGGATCGCGCGTGCGAGCGCGCCGCCGACGGCGGCCGCCGGCGCGCCGAGCCTGGGCGATCGGCCGTCAAGCCAGCGCGCCGTCTGCTCGCCCCAGCGCGCGCGCAAATAGGCGAGAATGAATCCGGCGAGGACGACGAACGGCGCGATGCGGAAGAAATCGCGCGCGAACTGCGCCGTCCCGCCGCGGCCGATGAACCCGCCCTGATCGTAGAAATAATGTGCGGCGGCGAGATCGAGCCCCGGCTGCCAGGCGAAGATCGCGCCGGCCGCGATCGTCGCGGCGACAAGAGCCCAGAAGGCGCGGCCCATGCGCATCACAGCGCCCGGCAGACGTGGCCGGTTTGCCGGCCTTCGACGCTGCGGCTGAAAAGGATGCGCAGGCGGGAAGCGTCGGGCATGGCGGGCTCCGAAAGGGAAGGGCGCGGAACTTAGCCGAACCGCTCCACAAGGGCAAAGCGCCGAATGATCACGGCCAGGGCTTAGGCGTCGTCAGCCGGCGACGGGGACGCCGGCGAAGAACGGGTGGAGGAGGGAGAGCGCGACCAAGGCGATCGTGCCGGCTGCGAGCGACGTCGCGTCGGCGCGGGTGAAGGCGGCGCTCGGCGCGGCGCCGACGTCGCCGCGGCGGACGAGGGCGATTCGGGCGTAGATCGACCAGACGAAGAACGCGCCGAACAGCAGCGTCCCGCCGGCGTCGCCGTTGGAGAGGAGATGGGCGAGCGACCACAGCGTCGCCGAGGCGAGCAGCGGATGGCGCAGCCAGCCGCGGATCTTGCCCGGCGCGGGGTTCATGCAGGCGAGCGACACGAGGGCGAGCCACATCAGCGCCGCGGTGACGTAGCCGGCCCATACGGGCGGCGCCCACAGCACATTCCAGGCCTCGGCGCGATAGCGCCCAAATCCCCAGACGATCAGCGCCAGGCCGAGCAGCGCGATCAACGCATGGGCGGCGCGGTAGGGCTCCCGCCCCAGCCGCTCGACCAGTCGTCCGCGCGGCCCGCGCAGACTGGCGAAGACGTGGACGCCCAGCATCAGGACGATGCCGAGCGCGAGAACGAGCATGGCCGACCCCTGGACGGACAAAGCTGGAGGCGAAAGCCATATCGCGAACGACGCTGTCGCGCCAGCCGCGGTCCCCGCCGCCAGGCGCCGTTGCATTTGCGGCGGCGCAATTGCCAAGCCGCGCCGCGGCGCTATAAGGGTGCACATTTTGCTCGCCGTGGAGGAAAAGGCTCATGTTTCGTTTGGACGAGAAGCTCGGCCGCATCCGGGCCGGCCAGTACCGACGCGCCGATTTCATCATCGCCGCCGCGCTGGACTCGGAAATGGGACCGGGCCTCCACGGCTTCGGACTGGCGCGCGAGCGCGACGGAACGTTGAAGAAGCGGCTGCGCACCCGCGCGGAGTTTCTTGATGTGGTCGAGGCGGTGATCAAGCAGGACGTCATCGACGTCATGCTGACCTCGGTCTCCAATCTCGAGATCCTGACGCGGCGCAACGCCTACCTCGGCGTCGGCGTCAAGCCGGCGATCCGCGCCAACGACGCCACCGACGTCTGGCGGCTTCGCGGCGCGACCTACCACAAGCAGCCCTCCCGCCCGTTCCGCACCGCTTCGCTGGCGCGGCTGCGCGATCTCACCGACCTCGGGCTCTATTCGATCACCTTCAACAACGATCTCGACGCCGATATCGAATCGCTTTGGGACTTTGCGGAGTTCCGCGCCGAGGCGGCGGAGCGCAACTTCTCCTACTTCCTTGAGGTGTTCAATCCCAATGCGGCGGCGAACCTGTCCGACGCCGACATGCCGCATTTCGTCAACGACGCGATCGTGCGCTGCCTGGCGGGCCTCACCGAGGCGGAGCGGCCGCGCTTCCTCAAGATCGTCTACAACGGTCCGCGCGCGCTTGAGGAGCTCGCCGCCTTCGATCCCAACCTGGTGGTCGGCGTACTCGGCGGCGGCGCCGGCACGACGCGCGATTGCTTCGAGCTTTTGCATCAGGCGGAAAAGTACGGCGCGCGCGTCGCGCTGTTCGGCCGGAAGATCCTTCTCGCCGAGTCGCCGCTCGACATGGCGCGCCTGATGCGCGCGGTGGTCGACGGGGGGGTTGGGCCGGCCGAGGCGGTGACCGCCTACCATGACGCGCTGCGCAAGGCGAAGATCGCCTCCGATCGCGACCTCGCCGCCGACAACGAGATCACCGAGGCGCCGCTGAAAGCGCGGTGAGAATGGGATGAATGGGCGTCGCGGCGTCGTCACGGCGGGCACTTGGTGCGTCGATCTCAACAAGACGATCGCGCGCTGGCCTGCCGAAGACACGCTGAACCGCTACCTTTCGCTCGACCGGCGCGGCGGCGGCTCCGGCTGCAACATGGCGATCGACCTCAAACGGCTCGACCCGGCGATGCCGGTGTCGACGATGGGCGTGGTCGGCGACGACGACGGCGGCCGTTTCTTATGGAGCGAGTGCGACGCCTTCGGGGTCGAGCGCCAAAAGCTGGTGGCGCGCAGCGGCGTAGCGACGCCGTTCACCGATTGCTTCAATTCGCTCGACAGCGGGCGGCGCACCCACTTCTTTTTCCCCGGCGCCTCCGACGCGCTGACGCCGGACGACTTCGACTTCGCCGACTCGTCGGCGCGCCTGTTGCATCTCGGGCTGCCGGGCGTGCACGCCAAGATGGACGGGCCGTGGGGCGGCGAATCGACCGGCTGGGCGGCGACCTTGAAGAAGGCGCGCGCCGCCGGGCTGACGACCAACCTCGAAATGGCTTCGGCGCCGTTCGACGAACTGCGGGCCTTCGGCCGCTCCTGCGCGCCGCACCTCGACCTGATGATCGTCAACGACTACGAGATCGGCGGCTTCGCCGGCGTCGAGACGCGCGAGGCGGGCCTGTCTGGCCGCGCGGTCGGCGCGAAGGTCGAGGCGGCGCTACGCGCGGCGCTCGATCTCGGGCCGATGCGGCTGGTGGTCGCGCATTTCCCCGAGGGCGCGATCGCGTTGACGCGCGACGGCGGCCGCGCCGCGCTCGGCTCGGTGGCGATTCCGTCCGACCGCATCGCCGGCGTCAATGGCGCCGGCGACGCTTTCGCCGCCGGGACGCTGTACGGCTGGCACGAGGGCTGGGGTCTGGAAGCGTGCGTGCGGCTCGGCCACGCCTGCGCGGCGGCGTCGATGCGCGAGGTGTCGACCACCGCGGGCGTGGGGACTGTGGCCGAATGCCTGGAGCTGGCGGAAAAATGGGGCCTGCGGCCGCCGCCGGCTTGACGCGCGGCGCGCCGCGTGGGACGCAGCGGCGCCGCTTCCTCAACCAGCTGGAGACCTGTCGTCGGTGGCGCTGAATTCCTATCGCATCGTTTTCGTGCGCCACGGCGAGACGAACTACAACGCAGAGAATCGTCTGCAGGGCCAGCGCGACATTCCGCTCAACGGCAAAGGGCGCGAGCAGGCGAAAGCGGTCGGCCGAACGCTCGGCCGCGCGCTCGCCGACGAGATGGCGCGGCTCGACGCGGCGGGCGAGTTCTACGCTTCTCCGCTCACGCGGACGCGCGAAACCATGGAGCTCGCGCGCGCCGCGATGGGGCTGGCGCCGCAGCGCTACCAATTGTCGCCGATCTTGATGGAGCTGAGCTTCGGCGAGTGGGAGGGGCTGACTTGGGCCGAGACCGCAGCCCACGACCCCGCCGGCGCGCGGGCGCGCGAGAAGGACAAATGGCGTTTCGTCCCGCCCGGCGGCGAAAGCTACGGCATGCTGGTCGAGCGGGTCAGGCCGTGGCTCGAGGCGCGCGCCGCCGATTGCCTGATCGTCTCGCACGGCGGCGTCGCGCGCGCCTTCTGTCACATCCTCGCCGGCCTGGACCCTGCCAAGGCGGAGCACGCCGCCATCTGGCAGGGTCGGGCGCTGATTTTCGAGCACGGCGGCTATAGCTGGCTCGGATAGGGCGCGGGCTTCAAGCCGCCAGCGTCAGCCGCTTGCCCACCAGCTCGCGTAGCGTCGCGAGGTCGCGCGCGAACAGGCGGATGCCTTCGGCGAGCTTCTCGGTCGCCATCGGGTCCTCGTTGAGCAGCCAGCGGAAACGCTTCTCGTCGAGGTCGAGGCGGGCGGACGCCGGGCCGGGCGCGTCGGGCGTCAGCCGGCGCGGCAGCTCGCCCTGATCGTGGGCGAGCTCATCGAGCAGGTGGGGCGAGATGGTCAGGCGGTCGCAGCCGGCGAGCGCCTCGATCTCGCCGACGTTGCGGAAGGAAGCGCCCATCACCACCGTCGGGATGCCGTAGGTCTTGTAATAGGCGTAGATCGCGCGCACCGACAGCACGCCGGGGTCGGTTTCGGCGGCGTAGGGGCCGCCGCCCGCCTTGACGTGCCAGTCGAGGATGCGGCCGACGAACGGCGAGACGAGGAACGCGTGCGCGTCGGCGGCGGCCGCCGCCTGGGCGAGCGAGAACAACAGCGTCATGTTGCAGTCGATGCCGTCGCGCTGCAGCGCCTTGACCGCTTGCGCGCCCTCCCAGGTCGAGGCGACCTTGATCAGGATGCGTTCGCGGCCGACGCCGCGCTCCGCGTAGGCGGCGATGATCGCGCGGGCCTTCTCGATCGTGCCGGCGACGTCGAAGGACAGCGTCGCGTCGACCTCGGTCGAGACGTGGCCGGGCACGATGCGGGTGAGCTCGGCGCCGAAGTTGATGAGCAGGCGGTCGGCGACCACGTTCGGCGGGGCACCCGTCTTGCGGCCCCAATGAATCGCCTCGTCGACCAGATGGGCGTAGGCGGGCAATTGCGCCGCCTTGAGGATGAGGGTCGGATTGGTGGTCGATTCGTCGGGATGAAAGGCCTTGATCGAATCCATGTCGCCGCTGTCGGCGACTACCATGGTCATGGCGTGCAGTTGGTCGAGTTTGCTTGGCATGGCGGGGTTCCGTTGGTCAGGGGTCAAATATGGGACGCCGCGGGGTTGGGCCGCAAGGGCGGGACGCCAGCGCGACGCGCCTGGCGCGCGAAGCGGAAACCCGCGGAGAACCCGTTCCACATTCGCCGCCCCCGTCGCCCATATGCGCGTTTACCGACGTTCCTTGAAGATACCGCGAACCCGTGAATTCGCTCGGGCGGCGAGATCGACCGGCGCCGCGCCGTCACTTCACGGTCGCTTGAGGAGCGGGCGTCGGCGTCGGGCTCGGCGTCGGCGCCGCCGCCGGGAGCGGCGCAGCGACGACCGCGGAGGACGTCGGTAGCGGCGCGGCGGGGGCCGCCGCCGCGGGCGTCGGCGAAGCGGTCGGCGCCTGCGGGGCCGACGCCGGCGTCGCCTCTGGGGTCGACGCCGCGGCGGGCGGGGCCGCGTTTGGATCGGCGTAGCCGCTGGCGTC
>Ga0326727_10010685_pt1 | contig 21747 bp, 15 predicted proteins | sample MB2enrmetagenome_FD_207643 | JGI IMG/M metagenome (GOLD analysis project Ga0326727, IMG submission 207643) | Lab enriched peat soil microbial communities from McLean, Ithaca, NY, United States - MB29MY | ecosystem: Environmental > Terrestrial > Soil > Wetlands > Peat | place: USA: New York...
GCCATCGACCTGCGGATGATCATCGTGGCGCTAAAGATCAACAACGACCTGGAGCGGATCGGCGACATGGCGGTCAACATTGCCCGCAAGGCACGGGGGCTGCGCGACGATCCGCCGCCGGCGGTGGCCTGCGACCTGGGCACCATGTGGGCCAAGACGCAGGCCATGCTCCGCGACAGCATCGATGCCCTGGTGAACCTCAACGCCGCCGCGGCCCAAGATGTCTGCCGGCGGGACGACGAGGTCGACGGCATGAAGGCTTCCATCCGCAAGGAAGTCGAGCAGGTGCTGGGCCGCCAGCCCGAGCAGGTCGGGCCGCTGCTGAAGCTCCTGGCTGTTTCCCGCAACCTGGAGCGGATCGCCGATCTGGCCACCAACATCGCGGAAGACGTGATCTACCTGGTCGAGGGCCGTATCATTCGCCATGGCACCAAGCTCGGGGTGGAAAAGGGGCCGTAGGGAAAGCCTCCCCTCTCCCTCCGGGAGAGGGGCAGGGGGTGAGGGCGTTGTCGGCCGCATCGCAAGAACTGATTGTTTCCTCGCTCCCGACCCTCACCCTCGGGCACCATCGCAGATGGTCGCTCCCGGAGGGAGAGGGGACCACACACGCCAGCCTTCCAAACACGCTCTGAGCCAGGATTCACGGCTCGATCCGCTCGATGCGGCTGGTGGCTCGGCCGCGGGCGAAGCGGGTGCGGATGGACTCCCCGGCGGCCAGCTCCGCGGCATCGCGCACGATGCGGCCATCGGCCAACCGCTCGGTGAGGCTGTAGCCGCGGCCCAACACGGCCAGCGGGCTGAGTGATTCCAAGCGGGCCGCGGCCTGGTCGGCTTGGCCGCGGGCAAATTGCAGCCGCCCACGGACCGCCCGCGCGGCCCGGGCCGCCCGCTCGTCCAGGCCCCGCACCAGGTCCGCGATCCGCTCATGGGGCCGCCGCAGCACGCGGCGGCCGGCCAAGGCGTCCAGCCGGGCCCGCACCGAAGTCGCCTGCCAGCGCACCGCCGCCGCCAGCCGCTTCTCGATCTGCCGCAACTGGGCCAAGACTTCTTCGGCTGCCGGTGCGACCAGCTCGGCGGCCTCGCTGGGCGTCAGCGCCCGCACGTCCGCCACCAGGTCGGCCAAGGTCACGTCGATCTCGTGGCCGACGGCCGAGACCACGGGGATCCGCGAGGCATGGATCGCCCGCACCACGACTTCCTCGTTGAAGGCCCAAAGGTCCTCGAGGCTTCCACCGCCGCGGGTGACGACCAGGCAATCGATGGCCCAGGGGAGGCGATTGGCCGTGTGGATGGCGGCGGCGACTTCCTCGGCCGCACCTGCGCCCTGGACGCGGCAGGGCAGCACGAGCACGTCGGCCCCGCGCCAGCGCCGCCGCAAAACTTGCAGGAAGTCGTGGATCGCGGCCCCGCTGGGACTGGTCACCACGGCGATCCGCCGCACGAACCGCGGCAGGGGGCGCTTCCGCGCGCGGTCGAAGAGTCCCTCGCCGGCGAGCTTGTCGCGGAGCTGCCGCAGGGCCAACTCCAGGGCCCCGATGCCCCGCGGCTCAATGTGCTCGATGATCAACTGGTAGCTGCCGCGGGGAGCGTAGACGTCCAGGTGGCCGCGGCAAATCACTTCCAGCCCGTCGCCCAGCTCGAACCGCACGCGGGCGGCCGCGTGCCGCCAGAGGGCCGCGCGGAGCTGGGCCCGTTCGTCTTTCAACGTAAGATAGCAGTGTCCGGACTGCGGCCGGCTGAAGTTGGAAACCTCGCCCGACACCCACACGGCCGGGAACGACGCCTCCAAGAGATCCTTGACCTGGCTGGTCAGCTCCCAGACGGAGAGGATGCGGGGCGCCGCGGCGGCCTGCGGCGGCGGCCCGGCAGGCTGAGGAAACTCGTCGAAAAGATCGCGCGACGCCATGTGTTGACTCGTCCCCTAGAAAGCCGCGACCGTTGCTCGTGCCGGCAGCAGGCAGCCCAGCGCGCGGCCCCGCGGCGGGCCCTGCGGCCGGCGCATCCTCTGTTCTCCCGGCACGTGCGCGCCCGACTCGGCCCAGGCCTCCGCCTCGCCGGTCAGACGCTCCAGCAGGCGCTCGATCTGGTTGCGGCAGTGCTCCAGGCCGTCGCGATCGAGGTCCGGCGGCACGGGGATTTCCGGGCTGAAGATGACGCGGGCCCGCGAGAAGGGGCGGGGAACGGCGAAGCGGTCCCAACTCTTGGCCCGCCAGGGCCGGTCGTAGCCGACCCCCAGCGCCACCAGCGGTATCCCCAGCTTGGAGGCCAAGTAGACGGGTCCCGGGGCCAGCCGCCGCCGCGGGCCGCGCGGCCCGTCGGGCGTGATCACCAGGTGCATGCGCCGGCTGGCCGCCAACAACTGGCGCAGCGCCGCCGTGCCGCCGCGGGCCGTCGAGCCCCGCACGAAATCGTATCCCAAGTGACCCGCCACGTGCGAGAGGATCTCGGCGTCCCGGTGACGGCTCAACAGCATCGCCACGTTGCAGTGCCCGCGCATGTACAATGGACAGAGGATGTATTCGTGCCAGAAGACGTAGAGATAATGCCGCCGCCACCGCCGCAGGCCGGGGTCGACCGAGGACTCATAGTGCGCCACCCGGCAGTCGAGCGTCTCCATCCAGCCGCGCAGGGCCGCCGTGGTCAACAGGCCGGCGAACTGGTTGAGAAAAGCGCTTTCCAGTTTCATGGCATCCGTGCCGCTAAGTCGTGGGAGAACGTTTAGCGCGCCGGGCGGGCTAAACGGGCTCGTTCCACTCGCCGGAAAAAACTTCGACGGCCGGGCCGGTCATGAAGACGTGGCCATCGGGGGCCCAATCGAGTTCCAAGTCGCCGCCGGGCAGGTGGGCCAGCACGCTCCGCCCGGTGCGTCCCGCCAGGGCGCCGGCCACGCACACCGCGCAGGCCCCGCTGCCACAGGCGAGCGTCTCGCCGCTGCCCCGCTCCCAAACCCGCACGCGCACTTCCGCCGGCGAGAGGACCTCGACGAACTCGGCGTTGACCCGCTTGGGAAAGTGCGGATCGACTTCCACCTGGGGGCCGACGCCCAGCACCCACTGGTCGCTGAGCCGCTCGACGAACACGACCGCGTGCGGATTGCCCATTGAGACGCAGGTGACGGCCAGCGGGCGGCTGGCGACGGCCAGCGGCGCCTCGACCACGGCGCCGTCCGGCTGCCGCGGATCGCCCGGCAGGGTCGTGGGGATGCGGTCGGGCTGGAGGATCGGCTGGCCCATGTCGACCCGCACGCGACGGACGCGGCCGCCGGCCGCCTCGACCTGAATCGCCAGCACGCCCCGGCCCGTTTCCACCCGTAGCGCCTCCCTCCGCAAGCCGGCGTGGTCGTAGAGATACTTGGCCACGCACCGCACGCCGTTGCCGCACATCTCCGACTCGCTGCCGTCGGCGTTGAACATGCGCATGCGGGCGTCGGCCTCCCGGCTGGGACAGATCAGGATCAGTCCATCCCCGCCGACGCCGAAATGGCGGTCGGAGATCTTGCGGGCCAGCTCATCGGGCTGCGCGGGCATGGGCCCGGCAAGGCAATCGACGTAAACGTAATCGTTGCCCGCCCCTTGCATCTTCGTGAATCGCATGACTTGGTATTCTAGCGCATCGGCAGGAACGGGGCAACAGCGGTTGCAGGGCCGAAGGCCGCTTGCGGCTTCGCAGGTGCCCGCTGGGCTGCCGCTCAGCCGGCCAGATCCAACAAGCTGCCGCTCTGGCCGCTGGGATCTTTGGAGGAAGGCGGGCTCTCGGGCTCATGGGGCGTCCCGTCGCCCTGTTGCGCGGGTGCGCGGGGCTGCCCGGGGCGGCCGCGGCGGCGGAGGTTCCATGGCAGGCGGCCGTCGGCGTCGCGCTCGCCGGTTTGATGGTTGTCGCCGTCGGCCTGTCCGATGCCGGCCGCCGTTTCCGCCTTCTGCTGGCCCTGGACCTGGTGCTCCGCGGCCGCGCTGGCCTGCTGGGCCCGCTCGACTTCAGCGCCCTTGGTCTGCGCCAGCGGCGCGCCGGCCAGGCTGGGGATCACCGCCGGTAGGGGACCTACGCTCATGGCTCCTCCTAATACTATCGCGCGCTGTGGCGTAACGGGGAAAAAGGGGACTGTCCCCTTTTTCCCTCCGCCCGCTGAACTATCGTTGCTACTGGGCCGATCCCCGGTCCTGCAACTGTTGCAGGGCGTGGTTCAGGCCGGGCAAGGCCTCCTTGCGGATATCCGGGTTCTGCAGGGTTCCTCCCACGTGGATTTGCAGGAATTGCCCGCTGGTGGTGGTGAAGAAGTTGCGCAGTGCGGGCATTCCCAGCTCGCCGCGGCCGAGCTGCGCGGTGAAGGTCAAGTGGGTTTCGCCCTGGAAGTTCATTTCCCCTTTGCCGCGGAGGCTGATCGCGTCGCCGGTGAAGTCGATCCGATCGAAGTAGAAGTGTTCGCCCTCGATGCGGAAGTCGATGTCGCTGCGGCTGAAGGCCCGCTGGTCGGGGGCGCGGATGCTCAGGAGTTTGAGCATGGCGATCATCAAGGGCAGCTCGTAGACGTCGCCGTCCTGCAGGTGGAGGCTGCCGCGGCCGGCCAGGTTCTGGGTGCCGCGGCCGGCGCCGCCCAGCTCGATGTTGCCGGAGACGCGGCCGTGCAGGTTCTGCCGGTGGGCGGCGATTTCATGGGCGGCGCGGGCCAGGTCGGCATCGACCAGCGTGGCCTGCACGCCGTAGCGGGGGTGCGGCCCCGTCGCGATCCAGGCGTCGCCGTAGATGCTCCCGCCGAGCAGCTTGGCGGTGATCGGCCGGGGCGTCCTGGGGGGCGTGCCGACCCGCGGCGGCTCCGCAGCGCGACGATCCACCCACGAGCCCAACAACACCTGCTGGTCGTCGATCCACAGCGGGCCCAGCACGTCCGTGAACTGGTGGTCCTTGTAGCTGAGCGAATCCAGCGCCAGCTCGCCGCGGCAGCCGAGGGCCTGGCCGTCGAATCCGCCCGCCAGCGACAAGCCCCCCTGGATGTTCTCCAGCCGGATGCCGGAGTCGATGCTCACCTGCTGCAGCCCCACGGCCAGGTCCCACTGGGAGCGCATGGGGTCGTCCAGCCCGCCACCGCGGGCCAGGTCCAAAGAGCCGCGGAGATGGATCAGGCCCGACAGGTTCAGCTCGCCCAGGGGCTTCTTGATCCGCGCGGGCAGGGCCTGCATCAGCTCGCGGTCCAGCCGCAGCCGGTCGACCGTCAGAGCGTCCAGGTGCAGGTGCCAGCCGCCGTCGGGAAGGGACTGGCAGAAGCCGCTGCCCGCCGCCACCTTCACCGCGCCGTGTTCCGCCCGGAAGTGCTCGATCGTCACGCGGCCGCTGTGGTAGGTGAGCACCCCCTGTACCTTCTCCAAGCGATAGGGGAACGAGACCGGCTCGATCGAGCAGGTTTCGCTGCGGGGCTCGGCCCGCACGCTCACGTCGAGCTGGTTGGAGGCCTCCAGGTAGCGGACGTCGGCCGCCAGGTCGATGATGCCGCGGGGCTGCAACACGCCCCACACTTGCCGCATGGCCGGCGCCAGGGCGTCGCGCAGCTCCTGCTCCAGCGAAACGGTGGTGGCGCGGAGCGAGAGGAGGAGCTGCGGGCCGGCGGGCGTGGCGGTCAGCGACCCCTCGCCGGTGACCCGGCACGTGCCGTTGTTGCCCTCCAGCTCGCGGAGCTGCCAATTTCCGTCGACCATCTCCAGGTCGCAGCGGACGTTGGCCAGCGAGAAGGGGAAGTGCTCGTAGCGGAGCCAGCAGCGATTGGCCCGTACCGCCAGGTACTGGTGGAACGGTTCGGCGGCGGAGTCCCGCCACAGCCGGTAGCGGAAGCCCAGCTTTCCGCGCAGGTCCAGGGCGTGGGCCACGGCTTGCGGGTGGTTGGGCAGCGCCGAGAGCAGCTTCTCGTCCAGGGACAGGTCTTCGCCCTTGGCTTCCACCCAGCCCCAGGCCCCCGTGAGCGGATCGCGCAATTCCCCGTCGATCCGCACGGCCTGGTTCTCGCTCTGGCCCGTCATGTTCGCCGCCAGGACGTTGTCTTTGAGGTGCAGGATGCCCTTGCCGTGCTCCAGGCGGTAGGGAAACTTGTGGTGCGTGAAGGAGACGTTCAGGCACCGCACGCGCACCTCCGGGTTCCAATTCCGGCCGTCGTAGGCGAGCCGCACGTCGGCATCCACCTGGCCTTCCGGGCGGAACTTGCGCCACTGATCCTGCAGCCGCTCGGGCAGGACGTCGAGCAAGCGGGAGTCGAGATCCAACTGGCGGATCTCGGCCTCCAGGTTCAGCGGGCCTTGCGGCCGCAGGCCGGCACCCCGACAACTCATCGCCAGCGTCGCCTGGTTGCTGCGGGCGGAAAGGTTCTCCACGGCGAAACCCTCGTTCGTGACGTGTACCAGCGCCCGCATCTCCGTCAAGGGATGCGGCAGGCGCGGATCGTCGATGCGGCCGTGGACCAGGTTGGCGGTCAGGTCGAACTCCAGCGGGCTGGGCTGCTTGGGATCGTAGCGGACGCGGAAGCTCAGCGCCGCCTGGCCCCGCAAAGTGCCCAAGACCGACAGATCGCCCAGGAGCGCGCCGGGTAGGGCATCGCACAACTCGGGCGAGACCTCCATCCCCTCGATCGACCCGCTGAGGGAGAACTCCGGCTGGTGCGGATCCACCTCTCCTTCGAACGTCGCCTGCCGGAAGTAGTCGCCGCTCAAGGTCCCCTGCACCTTGCGGCGGCGCGACTGCGGATCGGACGAGCCCTCCATCCCCGCCGCGGCCGCGCATGGCACCAGCGTCAGGTTCACGTCCCGCAGCGTGAGCGTGCTGGAGGGGACCTTCGTCGGATCGAAAATCTCGATCGTGCCGTTCTCGATCGTGACCTGCGGCGGCCGGGTGCCGAACTTCGGCAGCGGCAGGAGCTTTGCGGTGCTCCAGGTGCCGTCCGCCCGGCGGGTCATCCGCAGCGTCGGCCGGCGGACCGTCACCCGCGAGACTTCCATCTCCTCGCGGAGCAACGTGTTCAGGTCGGTCGCGCAGGTCAGCGCGCATTCGTCGTAGGTGAACAGCTCGGCCCCGGGGCCGTCGGCGGCCGGGTCCAGCACCGAGAGGCCGCGGATGGCGATGCCTTCCCCCTTGACCAGCACCGCCGAGCGGATCTTCACTTGCAGGTTCGGATACTGGGCCGCCAGCAGCCCTTCCACCCGCGCGCGGATCTCACCGTCCAGCCGGTGGTAGAAGTAGGGGACCAGCAGCGCAGCACCGACCACGCAGGCGATCAGGCCCCACTTGAACCAGAACCAACAGAAGTTGATCAGGCGGCGGCCGATGCTCGGCACCCTCCTCAGACTGAGAAAATAGGGAGGGCATGGTACTCTTGGGGGACGGGCGGGTCAAGGCAAGTTTGCTCTTGCGTCAACCTCGAAATTGGTGTATGACATGCCCTGCGCGAGGGAGAACCAGGCATGACGCACGCTGCACCCCGGCGAAAACATTACTACGTCGAAATCCTCAAGCCCTCGCACTACGACGACCAGGGCTATGTCATCCAATGGCGCTGGGCGTTCGCACCCTCCAACTCCTTGGCCTGCCTGTATGCGCTGGCCAGCGACGTCGCGGAGCGGCACGCCTTGGGCGCGGACGTCGAGCTGGTGGTCAACGCCTACGATGAATCGCACGCGGTGATTCCCGTGGGCAAGATCATTCGCCGGATTCGCTCGGCAGGCGGACGGGGGATCGTGCTGCTGGCCGGCGTGCAAACCAACCAGTTCCCGCGCGCCGCCGACCTGGCCCGCCAGTTCCGCGCCGCGGGAATTCCGGTTGCCATCGGCGGCTTCCACGTCAGCGGCTGCGTGGCCATGTTGCCCGAGCTGCCCGTGGAGCTTCGCGATCTGCAAGCGCTGGGGGTAGCGCTCTTCGCCGGCGAGGCCGAAGGCCGCATGGAAGGCCTGCTGGCCGATGCGTACCGCGACCGCTTGCAGCCGCTCTACAACTACCTCGGGGACCGTCCGGAGCTGCAAGGGCAGGTCGGGCCCCACCTGCCGCGCAAGGTTGTTGCGCGGGGCATGTTCTTCGCGCCGTTCGACGCCGGCCGCGGCTGCCCCTTCGAGTGCAGTTTCTGCACGATCATCAACGTGCAGGGCCACAAGTCGCGCTGGCGCACCGCCGACGACGTGGAGCGGCTCGTGCGGGCCAACCAGGCCCAGGGCGCCCGCCGCTTCTTCATCACCGACGACAATTTCGCGCGGAACCGGAACTGGGAAGCGATCTTCGATCGCCTGATCGCGCTGCGCGAGGAAGGCCTGCACTTCCGCTTCACCCTGCAAGTGGACATGATGTGCCACAAGATCCCGCGCTTCGTGGAGAAAGCCGCCCGCGCCGGCTGCAACCGCGTGTTCCTGGGCCTGGAGAGTATCAATCCCGCCAACCTGGCGGCCGCCGGCAAGCGGCAGAATCGCATCGGCGAGTACCGCGCCACGCTGCGGGCGTGGCGTTCGCGGCGGGTGCTGATCTCGGCCGGCTACATCCTCGGTTTCCCGTCCGACACGCCCGAGGCGATCCGCCGCGACATCGAGACGATCCAGCGGGAATTGCCCGTCGATATCCTGGAATTCTTCTTCCTCACGCCGCTGCCCGGCTCGGCCGACCACCAGCGGATGGTCGAGCGCGGCCAGTGGATGGAGCCCGATCTGAACCGCTACGACGCGGAGCACGCGACCACGCGGCACCCGCGCATGAGCCGGCAGGAGTGGGCCGAGATCTACGACCGGGCCTGGCACCTGTACTACAGCCCGCAGCACGTCGAGACCTTGCTGCGCCGCGCCCGCGCGCTGGGCGCCGGAGCGAGCCACGTGGCCTCGGCAATCATGGCCTATTACGGCAGTTACCGCTTCGCTGGCGTGCACCCGCTACAGGCCGGCCTGCTGCGGAGGAAGGTCCGCGGCACGCGGCGTCCCGGCTCGCCGCCGGACAACCCCGTGCTGTTCCACGTCCGCCGCGCGTGGCAATCCCTCTCGGCCGGCGTCAGGCAGGGCCTGTACTGGCTCTGGCTGGATCGCCTGCGGAAGCGTATCCACCGCGACCCATCTTCCAAGGCGTATACCGATGCCGCCCTGAGCGACGACGACCTAAATGGAGTTGCACGGTCCTGGGAGCCCGCGCCCGCAGCGAGCCCCGGGCGTCAGCCCGGGGATGGTGCGGACTCCTCACGGGACGGTGGCTATCTTGACACCGATCCCCGGGCTAACGCCCGGGGCTCCACGGCTGGTTTCTCCTGGAATCAGGCAAATTCGCTTGGCGCCGAAGACCCGCCGGTCGCCAAAGCGGCTTAGGCGTCCGAGGGGCGGCGGCACGCGACCTGCTCACGCGCCCGTGGCGCCGGTGTGCTCGACCAACCGCGCCAGCAGGGCCGCGGCGGCGCCGGAATCGATCGCCTCGGCCGCCCGGCGGACACCGTCGGGAAGGCTGGCAACGGCCCCGGCCGTCCAGAGGGCGGCGGCCGCATTGGCCAGCGTGATGTCCCGGGCCGGACCGGCCGCGCCGGCAAGGACTGAGCGAATCACCGCCGCGCTCTGGTCGGGCCCGGAGACTTGCAGGGCCGATAGTTCGCACCCCGGCAGCCCGAAATCGGCGGGCGTCCACTCGAAATGGCGGACGCGGCCATCGGCGGTTTCCGTGACGCGGGTCGCCCCGCCCAGCGTCACTTCATCCAGGCCGTCGGAGCCGTGGACTACCACCGCCCGCCGGCAGTCCAAGAGCGTGAGGGCCTCGGCCAGGAGCGGCCGCAAGTCTGCGCGGCCGACGCCGATGAGCTGGAAGGGGGCACCCGCCGGATTGGCCAAGGGGCCGAGGATGTTGAAGATTGTCGGCCGGCCCAGCTTCTTGCGGACCGGTGCAACGAATTTCATCGCCCCGTGCAGCATGGGGGCGAAACAGAAGCAGATGCCCAATTCTTCCAGGCAGGCTTCGACCCGGGCGACCGGGGCCTCGACGTTCACGCCCAGGGCGGCCAGCACGTCGGCCGAGCCGGAGCGGCTGGTGGCGGCCCGGTTGCCGTGCTTGGCCACGGCCACGCCGGCGGCGGCGGTGGCCAGCGCGGCGGCGGTGCTGATGTTGAACGTCCCCGAGCGGTCCCCGCCCGTGCCGCAGGTATCCAGCACCACGCTGCGGCGGCTGCGGATGGGGGTCATTTTCCGCCGCATGGCCAGGGCCGCGCCGGCGATCTCGGCGACGCTTTCGCCCTTTTCGGCCAAGGCCAGCAGCAGCCGGCCGATCTGGTCTTCGCTCGCGCGGCCTTCCATGATCAGGCCGAGCACCTCGGCACCTTCCTCCATCGACAGGTCCCGGCCGGCCTCGACGTGGCGGATGGCAGCCTCGATCATGGGATCACTTCTGTCCTTGTCCCGGGGCTTGACATTATAGTTCAGAAAGATGGCTGGCGCCCACCCTATGCCTGAAACGTCCTGCCCCCGGCCTTGCCAACTGGCTGCCGGCCGATTAACATGGAGCTTTCTGCTGCACTGGAGATTTCCATGCGAAGACTTTGTGTTTTGCTGGCGGTGGTGACGGCCGGGGCGGCCACGGTTGGCTTGCGGGGTGCGGAGCAGGCGGGTGGGCCGCCGAAGCCCGACGCCGCGGCGTCGCCCGCCGGCAAGGACGCCCCGAAAACGCCCGCCACCCCGGCCGCAACAAAACTGCTTGAGGCGACCGTCGCCAACGAAGGGATCGCCATGGCCGTGTTGAGGCAGAGAGGGGCCTCTCTCGAGGTGGACGAGCAAGGCCACGCCCAGGGCGCCGTCCTGGCCGGTCCCAGGCTCGACGACGACGTTCTGGCACAGCTTGCCAACCTGCCCGCCCTGGAGTCGCTGGACATCGGTGCAAGCGGGGTCACGGAGGCGGGGATCGCCCATCTCCGCGGCTTGATCCGCCTGAAACGCTTGTACCTGCACGACCTGCCCATCGGCGACCACGCCCTGATCAACCTGCGGAGCCTGGTCGACCTGGACGTCCTCTCGCTGCGGAACACGCAGATCGAGGGCCGAGGACTGATCTATATCCGCGGGCTGGTACACCTCCGCGTCCTCAATCTCAGCAAGACGAAGTTCTCCAACGAGGCCCTGGTCTACCTGAAGGGCCTGTGGGACTTGGACACCTTGGCCCTGGAGGACACGGGCGTGACGGGCGCAGGCCTGGTGCAACTGAAATCCTTGGGCAAGCTCCGCGTGCTGAACCTCAGCGGCTGCAACGTGACCGATGCCGACCTGGCCGGGCTGGTGGGCCACGACGCCCTCCGCATGTTGTATCTCAAACGCTGCAAGGTGTCGGAAGAGGGCGTGGCGGATTTCAAGAAGAAGATGATCAGCCTGGCCGTGTACCATTACTGAAAACTGAGAACTTGCACTGGAGAACCCCCATGTATCGTATGCTGGCGACAATCCTCGTCCTGCTGGGCCTGGCGACGCTTCCGCTCCGCGAGGGCCGGGCCGCCGACGTGCCGGCCCGCGAGTCCAACAAGGCCGACGTGGTCTACGTCCCCACGCCCAACGACGTGGTGCTGAAGATGCTCGAGCTGGCCCGGGTGGGCAAGAACGACCTGCTCTACGACCTCGGCTGCGGCGACGGGCGGATCGTCGTCCTGGCCGCCAAGAAGTACGGCTGCAAAGGCGTCGGCTACGACATCGACCCCCAGCGGATCAAGGAATGCCATGCCAGCGCGAAGAAGTACGACGTCGCGGCCCTGGTGAAGTTCGAGCAGGAAGACATTTTCAAACTCGACTTGAGCAAGGCCAGCGTGGTCACGTTGTACTTGCTGCCGGACCTCAACGTGCGGCTGATCCCGCAGTTGCAGCAGCTCAAGCCCGGCGCGCGGATCGTCTCGCACGACTTCAGCATGAAGGGCCACCTGAAGCCGGACAAGGTGGTCACGATGACCTCCAAGGAGGACAACGGCGAGCACACGCTCTACTTGTGGACGGCGCCGCTCAAGAAGCAGAAGCCGGCGGCGGACGAGGAATGACTCGGGGATGAAGACCAACGCGGCCCGGATGCTGGATCGCCTCGGCATCCGTTATGAAATCCGCGAGTATGCGGTGGACCCGCAGGACCTCAGCGCGGCGAAGGTGGCCGCGGGCGTGGGGCTGCCGCTGCCGCAGGTTTTCAAGACGCTGGTGGTGCGAGGCGATCGCCGCGGCGTCCTCCTGGCCGTGCTGCCCGGCGACGCCGAACTCGATCTGAAGGCCCTGGCCAAGCTGTCGGGCGACCGCCGGGTGGAGCTGGTGCCGCTCAAGGAAGTGCAGCCGTTGACGGGCTACGTCCGCGGGGGCGTGACCGCGCTGGCCGCGAAGAAGGACTATCCCGTCTTCGCCGATCAGAGCATCCGCGGCCACGCGGTGATTTCGGTCTCGGCCGGGACCCGCGGCCAACAGCTTCTCTTGGCCCCGGCGGATTACCTCCGTGCGACCGGCGCCGCCGTCGGCCCGCTGGCGCGGGGCGAAACGGCGGCCCCCGCTAACCCGGACTATTCCTAGCGCTGTGTGTTGGGGGGTCGGATGAACTGGAAACGAGTGATCGCCGCCACCTTGCTCGCTGCGGCTCTTGGTCTGGCCGTCCTGGCCGGCTGGTTGGCGGTGCGGCACGCCGGGGGCGGGGCGGCCCAAGCTACGGCCGACGGGCCGGCGGCCGGCGCCGCCGGGTCGCAGCCGCCTGAAGGTTCGCCCGCAATCACCGTCGATTACCCCGAGGACGGCGCGATCTTCCCGCCGGAAATCACGCCGCCGACCTTTCTCTGGCACGACGCCTGCGAGGCTGCCGCCTGGCGGATCGAGGTGGAGTTCGCCGACGGCTCGCCCGCGGTGTCCCTGCCGGTACAGGGCGAGCCGCCGCGGGTGGGCGAAATCGACCCGCGATGTATCGCCGAGACCAACGAGCTGCCGAAGCTGGCGCCTCAAGAAGCCGCGGCCCACACCTGGACGCCCGATGTCCGCGCCTGGGAGGAAATCAAGAAACACTCCGTGGCGGGGCCGGCCACGGCCACGATCACGGGACTGAGCGGCGCGCCGCCGCGGGCCGTTTCGCGGGGGCGGGTCGCCTTTCGAACGTCGCGCGACCCGGTCGGCGCGCCGATCTTCTACCGCGACGTGCCCCTCATGCCCGCCAAGTTGGAAAAGGGCGTGATCCAACCCATTGCCAAGAACGCGCAGCCGCTGATTGCCTGGCGGCTGCGGAGCGTGGGCGAGCCCCGCAGCCGGCTGCTGTTGGAGAACCTGGCCACCTGCGCCAACTGCCATTCCTTCTCCCGCGACGGCAAGACGCTGGCCATGGACCTGGACGGCCCGATGAACGACAAGGGGGCCTACGTGATCGCCGCCGTCCGCCCGCAGATGTCCATCCGCGACGAGGATGTGATGACGTGGACTTCCTACCCGGACAAGCCGCCGGGCCACAAGACGACCGGTTTCATGTCGCAGATTTCTCCGGACGGGCGCTATGTCGTGACCACGCTCAACGAAGCGCTGTACGTGGTGAATTTCACGGATTACCGCTTCCTGCAGGTGTTCTATCCCACCCGCGGGATCCTGGCGTACTACGACCGCGCGGCGCGGAGCATCCGCGCCCTGCCCGGGGCCGATGCCCCCCGCTACGTACACACCGGGGCGGTGTGGACCCCGGACGGCAAAGAACTGATCTTTTCGCGAGCGGAGGCTAAAGATCCGTACCCCGAGGGGCGGAAGCTGGCAAGCTTCGCCGGCGATCCCCAGGAGCTGCCGATGCGGTACGATTTGTACCGGATGCCGTTCGACGGGGGGCGGGGCGGCCGGGCGGAGCCTGTCCGCGGGGCGGCGGGCAACGGCCGCAGCAACACGTTTCCCAAGGTCTCGCCCGACGGCCGCTGGATTGTCTTCGTCCAGTGCCGCAACGGCTTGTTGATGCGGCCCGACAGCCAGCTCTACATCATGCCGGTCGCAGGGGGCACGCCGCGGCGGATGCGGTGCAACACGCCGCTGATGAACTCCTGGCACAGTTTCTCGCCCAACGGCCGCTGGCTGGTCTTCTCCTCGAAGAGCCGCTCGCCGTATACGCAGATGTTCCTGACGCACCTGGACCCCGACGGCCGCGACAGCCCGGCGATCCTGATCCCCGACGCGACCGCGGCCAACCGCGCGGTAAACATCCCCGAGTTCGTCAACATCCCGCCCGACGGCCTGGCGAAGATCGACGTGCCGGCCGCCGAGGTCTACCGGCTTTTCGACCTCGGTACGGAGCTGTCCGAGCAAGGCCGGCAGGAACCGGCCATCGAGTGTTTCCGCAAGTCGCTGGCCATCGATCCGGCCTTCGACAAGGCGCACTACGGGCTGGGGGTGGCCCTGGCCAGGCGCGGGCGGCTGGAGGAGGCCGCCGCCGAGTACCGCAAGGCCGCGGAAATCAATCCGCGGCACGCCGAGAGCCATAACAACCTCGCCGTGATCCTGGCCGGGCAGGGACGGCTGGATGAGGCGATTGCCCATTACCGCCTGGCGCTGGAAACGGAACCCGGTCATGCGGGGTACCACGGGAATCTGGCCGCGGCCTTGGACGGCCGCGGACAAGGAGACGAGGCGCTGGTGCATTATCGCAAGGCCGTGGAGCTGGCGGGCGGGTACTCGGCCCACTACAACCTGGGCCGCGCACTGGCCCGCCGGGGACGGCTCGACGAGGCCATCGCCCAGTATCAAAAGGCCCTGGCACTGCGGCCCGAGCTGGCGGAAGCCCACAACAACTTGGGCAATTGCCTGGTTGCGGCGGGCAGGCTTCCCGAGGCGATCGCACATTTCCGGCGGGCCCTGGAGCTGAAGCCCGACTACGCCTTGGCCCGCAGCAACCTGGAAAAGGCCCTCGCCGCTTCCCAGGCCGCGCCTCTCAAGCCCGACGATCCCGCCCCGCCCAAGCGGCAAGCGGGTCCGTAAGGCGAGGCCGCAACCCCTGGAAAAGGAGGTCTGGACCTATGACCCAGAAGAAGACCATCCGCGCCGGCATCGTGGGCGCCGGGTTCGCGGCGACCTTCCACTTCGATGCCCTGCGGCGGATCTACGGGACCCACGTCGAGGTGGTCGGCGTACACGCCCGGGACCGCGCCGGCGGTACAGCCTTTGCCCGCCAACGCGGCATCGAGTTCTTCGACGCGATCGAGCCGCTCATGGACTGCGCGGACGTGCTGCACGTCTGCGTGCCGCCCATGTTCCACGAGCCCATCGCGGTGGCAGGTCTGGGCCGCGACAAGTTCGTGGTCTGCGAGAAGCCGCTGACCGGCTGCTTCGGCGACGGGGCACCCTCCACAGCGGCCGATTTCCACTGGGAGCGGGCCGACAAGCAGGCGGCGCTGGACTCCGCCCTGGCCAGCGTGCGGCGGATGATGGCCGCCGAGCAGGCCAGCCGCGGCCGGCTGCTCTACGCCGAAAACTGGGTCTACGCCCCTGCCGTCCAGAAGGAGCGCGAAATCCTGGAAAAGACGGGCGGGCAGGTCCTCTGGATCCACGGCGAAGAGTCGCACAGCGGCTCGCACTCGGCCGACTATGCCTACGCCGCGCGGTGCGGCGGCGGCGTGCTGGTGGGCAAGGGCTGCCACCCGCTCACGGCGGCATTGTACCTGAAGCGCGTGGAAGGCCGGGCCCGGCAGGGCCGCCCCATCCGTCCCCGCACCGTCTCCGCCCGCACCCACGCCCTGACCCGCCTGCCCGCCTTCCGCGACGAAGGCCACCTCCGCGCCGACTACTACGACATCGAGGACTTCTCCGTGATGCACGTCGAGCTGGATGACGGGACGGTGGCCGACGTGTTCGCCTCGGACATCGTGCTGGGGGGCATCCACAACTGGCTGGAAGTCTGCGCCAACAACCACCGCGCGGTGTGCAACATCAACCCGAACACCGCCCTGATGACCTACAACCCCCGCGAGGAGAACTTCCGCGACGTGTACGTCGTCGAGAAGATCGGCACGAAGCAGGGCTGGGCCTGCACCTCGCCGGAGGAAGACTGGTTCGCCGGCTACCCGCAGGAAATGGAGGCCTTCTACCGCACCGTGGCCTACGGCGAGCCGCTGGAGAGCGACATCCGCCTGGCGGCCGATACAATCGCCACCATCTACACCGCCTACTTGTCGGCGTCGCGGGCCGGCCAGGCCGTCGCGGTAAGCCTCTGCGAGTGACCCATTCATCGAAAGGAGGTGTGCATGCGCATGTCTTATAGTAGTCCATGTTGCGGAAGCGTAGGGTGGGACAAGCAAACCGGGGTCTTGGTGGGACTTCGGTCGCGGATCAGGCCGGTTTGCGAAGTCCCACCAGCGCGCCGTGACCTTGTCCCACCCTACCTCCTGGTTCAGGCGGCTATCGCTGCCGTAACGCTGGCCGTGTGGTTGTCGCCCGCGCCGGCGCGGGCGGAGCCGCTCGACCGGCTCTTTCACATCACCGCGGGCCGCAGTGATACGGCCGGGCAGTACCGCACGTTCGAGATCCCGGCAGGAAAGCAGGAGACGCTCGCCGACCTCCAAGGCCCCGGCAAGGTGACCTACTTCTATTTCACGGACGACAGCGGCGGAAAGCTCTACGACGGCTTGGTGCTGGAGGTCTTCTGGGACGGCGCGGCGGGGCCGAGCATCCGCGTGCCGCTGGCCGACTTCTTCGGGGCCATCGGCTCCCGGACCATCGACTACCAGTCGCAACCCATGCAAATCAATCATCTGTGCTACATGTGCTACCTGCCCATGCCGTTCTCGAAATCGGCTCGCTTCGTGCTGGCCAACGACGGCTTGCAGGGTTATCGCCGGAGCGTCGCTTACGCGGTCGACTGGGAGCAAGACGCGGCCTACGCCGCCGAGCTCGGCCGCTTGCACGCCTGCTGGCGGCGTTCGAACCCGACACAGGGGATGCACACCATGCTGGAGACCCGCGGCCGCGGGCACTACGTCGGCAACTTTCTGCAGGTTTACACGCGCTACCAAGGCTGGTGGGGCGAAGGCGACACGATCTTCCACGTCGACGGCAAGCCGATCACCCACACGCCCGGCACCGAGGACGAGTACGGCTCGTGCTGGGGCTTCGGCGGCACGTTCGCCTCGGCCTGTTGCGGTTACCTGGAGAACCACGCGGGACAGAACCGCATGTATCGCTGGTACCTGGCCAACCCGGTGCGCTTCCAGCAGTCGCTCAAAGTGGAAATCCAGAACCAACGCTGGGAGAAAGGCCAGGTCCCCAGCAGCGACGACTATATCAGTGTGGCCTTCTGGTATCTCGATAAACCGGCGGCCGTGCCGCTGCAGCCTTACGCGGAGCGCACCGCCGCGAGCAAAGCCCGGGAATACGGCAAGCCGGCGCTCAGGACGGGAGCCAATTAGCGGCGTGTGCCAGCGCAAAATCGGCGGCGGCCGGCGAGGCACCGGCCGCTTGCACGGTCATCGTGGCGGTGGCCGCCGTGCTGCGGGCCGTCCCGTCGTTGACCACGACCGTGATCGTGCGGGCGCCGGCCTGCGGCGACGATGCCGTGTCGCTGTAGGTGATGCTCTGCAGAATCGTCTGGTACGTGGACACGTCGGCCACGCCGGACAGCGTGAGTACGTTGCCGGAATAGGCCGACGTAATGGAACTGCCGGACGGGATCGTGGCCGTCAGGACCTCGGAGGCCCCGTCCTTGGGGTTGGTGATCGTGACCTTCAGCCAGGCGAGCGTGGTGCTGCCCGGGCTGGTGATCGTCGCGCTGGAGGAGGCGATGGCCGCGGCCGAGCCGCCCGCCTGGTAGTTTGCGGCGAACGTGGTCCCGCTGCTGCCGCCCGACAGGTTGACGGTGGGCGCGGTGTGCCAGTTCTGGATCGTTTGCACCAAGGGGGGGGCGGAAGCGAAGAACAGCCGGGCGGAGAGCATCGCCGGCTCGATGCCCTTGGCGCTGAAGTCGTACCCGGTCCCGTTGACGCCCGCGCCGAGGGTCACCTGGATTTCGTCCGTGCCGGACACCGTCCCGCTGGGGCTGCTGCCGGTGACGCTGGCGCTCCAAGTGCTGTAGTCGGGCGACTCGACCAGCTCGATCGTGTAGCTTCCCGCCGGCAAGGCCGTGAACTTGTAGGAGCCGTCGGCGGCGGTCTGGACGGGCGACTTCCCGCTCACCTCCGTGCTGCCCGAGAGCAGGCGCACCGTCACGCCGCCGAGGCCAAGCTTGCCCGAGCCCAAGGTGACCGTTCCGGCGAGGGTGCTGGTGGCCATGGCGACGCTGAAGACGCCGGACTGCGTGAAGGGCACCTGGGTGTGCGTCGCGGACGAGTCCATGGCCCCCTGGACCCCGACGTCGATGCTCGACATGGTGAGTCCCTCGTTGGCCACGTCGTAGGAGGCCACGTAGGTCGTGCTGTTCGTCCAGGCGCCGGAGTCGAAGGTGAGCGTCCCGCCGGTGGTGGGGTCTTTGCCCGAGGTGGGGAAGGAGATCGTCGGGTGCGCGGAGCTCGCGGTGTCCATCGCCGTGCTGTAGACCACGGTGAGCGTGAACGCGTCGGTCCCGGTGTCGGCGGTCGCCACGGTAGTCAAGTTGGGCGTGATGCTCACGACCGCCGGGTCCACCGTATCGACGCTGAAGTTCTTGCTGCCCGAGTAGGCCGTCTGGGCGTTGTCCGCCGTGTCCTGGGCGCCCGTTACGTCGACGCCGATGCTCGTTTGCGATACGGCGGTATTGGCCACGTTGTAAGTCGCCACGTAATGGGTGGTGTCGGTCCACTTGGAGGCGGCGCTATCCAGCGACAGGACACCGGTCAGGCCGGAGAAGGTGACGGTGGGCGCGGGCGAGGCCTGCATCGGTTTGTCGAAGGTGAGCGTCACCGCGAACTTGTCGCTGCCCACGTTGGCCTGCGTGACGGTCGCCAGGTTCGTGGTCACGGCGGTCACGATCGGCGGCGTGACCACGGAGATGTCGGCGGCGGTCAGGCCGTCCGCACCGCCGGTGGCGAGCGAGCTGGCCACGACGGCATTGCCCGCGTTGTCCTTGATCGTGCCGCCGTTGAGGTTCAGCCCTGCCGAGGTGTAGTCCAGGGGGGAGGCGTTCTGGCCCGCGGCCACCGTGTAGTTAAAGGTGAGCGTGGACGTGCCGCTGCCGCTGCTGTAGGCGGCCACCGCCCCGGAGCCGGCGTTCAGTAACAACTGCGGCGTGCCCGTCACGGTCACCGGCTCGCTGAAATTCACGGTGATCGGGATGCTGCCGCCGATCCCGTAGGAGGAGCCGGTGGTGGCCGTAGAAGACACGCCCGTCACGACCGGCGGACCGGCCGTGACCGTGAAGGTCTGCGTGGTCTTGTTGCCCGAGGTGTCGGTGGCCGTGACCGTGATCGTGGCGGTGCCGGTGGCCCCCGATTGCACGTTCAAGAGCATCACGCCGTCCAGCGGCTCGGCAGCGACCGAGGCCGAGGTGATCGTGACCGGGCTGATCGGCGTGCCGGTTCCGCTGCTGGCTGTGGCCGCCACCCCGGCGATGTCGCTGCGTATGTTCGCGCCGGACGTCTGGGTGCCGAAGATCGTGTAACCGCCGTTCAGCCAGGAAGCCGCTTCCGTGGTGATGAAGAAGTCGTTCCCGTCCGTGTCGGTGCCGCCGGCGTTTGCGATCGCCAGGATGCCGGACGTGGTGAACTGCAGGTCCTTGTCGATCTCGGCGGTGTCGCTGCCCACCCCGCTGTTGGTTCCTCCCTGGATGGCGAAGATGTCCGTCGTCGAATTTTCGGCAATGCGGTAGAACGTCTTGTTGTTGTAACCGCCGCTGTTGGCCACGCCCGCGATGCGGCTGACGGTGTTCGGGGCAATCGCGTCGAGCAACTGGAAGGCCATGCTGCCGGAGAACGTTGCATCGCCGCTGCCCGAGGAGGTGTGACTGACGTTGAGCGTCAGGACCTGGTCGGTCTTTGTGAGCATGCTGACGGCGAACAGCGAGGGGTTGCTGCTTTGGACCTGGTAGGTCAAGCCGGTGGCCCCGCCGCCCGTGAGATCGATCATGTAGGGCGTGCTGGCCGACACCGCCTGGTTGGGGATCGCGGCCACCGTTGGGCTGAGGACCAAGCGGCTTTCGAGCAGCTCGAACGTGGCTCGCCGCCCGTTTCGAGGGCCCGCCCCGGACCGGCTGACACGTGAAAACGACCGCTTTCGAAGAACGAGACGAGACTTCATCATGGATTTCACCGGAAGGGACAATGTGGACCACTCTGGGCGTGCGACCGCGAACCTACCCCAATACACCTATTCTAACCTGACAAGGGGACGCCTCCAAAGAAAAGCACCGCGGCCGGCCGCTTGCTGTGCGCCTTATGCAGTTTGATTGGGACAGGACGCCGCGATACGGCCGTCAGATGGGTCGCAATCCACTCACTGGACGGGATAGGCGGCATGGGGGCCGTCTGCCCACGCCGGATCGTGCGCAGGTCCGAACCGCCGGCCGGCAGGCTATCCGGCGGTGGCCTGCCCGCAACACTTCCGCAGGTAGTCGCGCGACGTGGCCAGGGCGGTGGACATCGGGTCCGGCGCCGGGTGGCCGTGCATGAACGGATTCACGTATCGCCCGTAGCCCGCCTTGGCCAGCGCGGCGATCCACGGCGTGCAGTTGGTCGGCCCAATGCCCGGCAACTGCTTCAGACCGTCGCCGTGCTGCCAGGCGTAAAAGAAGAACAACTGCTGGCCGGCGATGGCGATGATCTCGTCCACGGCAATGCCCGCGGCCTGAAGGTGATAGGGCGCCAGGGCGATCCCGAGCCGGCGGTTGGCGTTCAGGTCCACGAAGGCCTTGAAGGAATCGCGCGAGGAGAGCAGGGCGCCCTCATGGTTTTCGACGGCCAGGTACGAGTCGTACTTTTCGGCCAGCGCGACCTCCGGCTTGAGCTGTTCCAGCAGGGCCTTCATCTCGGCGGTCAGGTTGGCGACCTTGCCGTAGCGCGACTCGCGGATGGCCACGCCGCCGCCGGCCTTGCCCAGCAACTCGGCGTATTTCGCGTAGCCGACCGTGTAGCAACTGAAGCCGCACAGGTGGAGGCGGTGTTTCGCCAGCAGGTCCTTGAGTCCCTCGGCCCCCAGCCGCTTCTGGATGTCGTCCAAATGCGGGCAGCCGAAGGCCGCGTTCCAGAAATCGACGGCCTCGAAGCCCAGCGCGGCAATGCGCTCGCAGGCCTTTTCGACCGCCAGCGAGCTGAACTGCACGGTGGAGGTCGACAGGCGCATGGTCCAGCGGCCGGGCGCCGCTTCGCCACCCGCCGCCGCCCACGGGGCAGCCAAAGGCGCCAAGCCAGCCACCGCCAGGCCCCCGGCCGACGCGGCCAGGAATTTACGCCGATCCAGCGTCGATGCGTGTCGCATGGTTACCTCCCGAGAATTGGGGATTGGGGTTGCAAGTCAAAGCCCCCGGACTGCGTCCGGGGGTTTGCGGCCGGGCAGTGGCACGACTTTGGGCGGCTCGACCGCCTCGGCCTGCAGCGGCTCGCGCTTCTTCTCCGTATTGATTTCCGGCCCCACCTTGCGGCGCTTGTAGGTCACGCTGTAGCGGACGAGCTGCTTCTTGCCCGGCTCGAGGTCCAGAAAATACTTCGCGTGGTTCTGGTCCACCCGCTCCACATGGCCGGCGAGCGTGTGCAGGTCCACGTAGGCCCCCGGCTCGTCGCCGTCCCAGCCCACGGGTTTACCCTCCGGGGCGCCCCCTGGGCCCCAGAGATAGACGTTGGCGTCGAACTGCCGCTCCAGCTCGACCTTCGCCGCCACCGGCTTGCCGGAAACCAACTCTTCCTCGTAGAAGAATGTT
>Ga0326727_10010686_pt1 | contig 21746 bp, 31 predicted proteins | sample MB2enrmetagenome_FD_207643 | JGI IMG/M metagenome (GOLD analysis project Ga0326727, IMG submission 207643) | Lab enriched peat soil microbial communities from McLean, Ithaca, NY, United States - MB29MY | ecosystem: Environmental > Terrestrial > Soil > Wetlands > Peat | place: USA: New York...
GCAGCTCGCGATAGTTGTAGATTTCTCCGTTAAAAGTGATCCAGATGCTTTCATCTTCGTTCGAAATAGGCTGATGCCCGCCAGGGAGGTCAATGATACTGAGGCGGCGATTGCCAAGACCCACTTCACCCTGGAGATAAAACCCCTCATCGTCCGGCCCACGGTGCGCCATAGCGTCCGTGGCGCGCTTCAGGGCATCACGATCAGCGGGGGCGCGCGTTCCGAAATTGAAGACTCCGCAAATACCGCACATTAGAACCGTCCGTGAACGATCCACAGCCGTGGAAGAACGGCATCAAGAGCGCGCTGCGCGTTCGGCAAGGCCAGAACGCAATGCTCCTCAACCATACCAATTCCCGGGTGGCAGCCCAATTATAGCATTCGTCTCGCTGGATGCCTGAGTTCGAACGTCATCCATCCCGATGCTTGGGTTGCGGCCAAAGGTCGCGCTGTACTAATATTAGTCCCCGTGACCGAAGTGTGTTAGCCTTTGAAAAGTGGTGGCGTGGAAGTGCATGCTGGCTGGTGTCCGTCCGGGACTTCAAATCCGAACAACGCCCTTTTCCCTTCAACTGCCACACTCCGCATGAATACTGGTCCAGCCTGAGATTGGGCAAACACAGCGTAACCCTTAGTGACACTCCGTACGGGACTGTACTCACTACAGTTTTCACTACAGCCATCGTTGGGAGAGTGGGAGAATTTCTCGTGCGTTGATTGTACTGCATTGTAGCGAGCCGATGTTTTGTGGAGTATCTGAAAATGCCGCGTTTCTGGCAGGTAGGCTTACAGCCTTGGCCGGTGGCCTCGCGCGCGTGTGCGTGGCAGGAAACGCAGAGAGCGGCCTATCTACTAAGCCGCCTACCCCCCGGTGGCAATGAAAAGTACGCCTCGGGTCCCGATTTGGTTGGGCGGTGCACCGAAATCCGGGCGATGACCAGAATTTAGGTTGTCAACACTTTTGGCGGGGGTAGTGGTGTCCTAACTTGCTGGACCATTCCATTCCCTTATCGGGCAACTGGTATCGGCTTATGGCTTAACTTCGAGAACTGTATTGTCCGAGAATACGACCCTGCGAACGGTCAGACGGGCCTTGATGTCCGCCTTCTTCAAATCTTTCATCCGAAGCTGGTCGCTTATAAACTCGTTAACAGGGTAGTCGCCCAATACAGTGTGTCTCTGGCCGGGCGCAATGGTCTGGTCGGGAGAGATTTTGATGGCGTACATATGCTGGTCGAGTAAGTCAGAAAACGCGACCGAAGCGTCAACGAGCTTGATTTGCTTAGTTTCGGTATTGCGGAGCGTGAGAGTTATTGCATAGAAGTACTGACTAAGGGTGCCTTTGAAGAACTGGTAATCCCAATCGTCAAGCACAAGCGGCGGGCCAGCCGTTTTTGCTTGCTCGACTCTGACCACCTTCTCAAGCTCATCGGGCATGTCTGCATGAACCGCCTCTGACCCCTGGGAGTTTCCTTCACGACCGCTGGCCGTTAAGTTTTCCCCGCCCGCACGGCCCAGACGGTTGCCGCAATGACTGCAATAAAGGTCGCTCTCTTGTGTGCTCGTGCCACACTTAGTGCAATGCATTAGAGTCCTCCCACACGAATGATTGTCGAACGCCGACCTTCCCCTACCATCCCCTCCGCCGACCGCCTCCCAGCAGTGCCGCGAGAATCTGCAAGATGTGGTACGGTATGCGTCCAATTAAGCCCAAGACCCTCAGAACGTACAATCCTCGGCCTACTCCCATATATCATTACCTCCTTGCGAAACATTCCACAGGAATGCAAGACTCGCTTCCGTGTGCTGTGAGAGGCGCGTGATCCTCCATTGCAGCCTTGGCGGGCGGAATGGTAACTAAAGGGGGCATCATCAGCGCAGCCTCACTTGTCGAAGGAGCACTTCTTCACCTTCGCAATTCGTGAGTGGTTATGTCTGGCATGCCAGACACATGCGCCCAATAGCATGTCCAACATGAAGGGATGTCCAGCGCAAATCACGCCCTTTTGGTCAAACTGGGGAAGCGCGTCCGGGCGCTGCGAGAGAGAAAGGGTTGGACTCAAACTGACATGGCTGTTTGCTTAGACATGAACCGTGGGCACATCTCAGACATTGAGCGCGGCAAGCGCGAGGTTGGAATTATCACCTTGCAGGTAATCGCCACCGGCCTGGACACTACTATGGCGACTTTGCTCAGGGGCCTTTAGCTTGCCCAAGACCGTCCAACTACCGTGACCACGCCTCGGAACGTGGGCCTGCGCCAACCAGCGGCACACTGGGGCATTGTCCTAATTCCTAATCCGAACTCAAAGAATCGAGGTACAATCACCCACTACGGCAACCCAGCATCGGCCAGCGGATGTCCCTCATAAATTCAAATGAGGGCGCAACCGAGGGAAACTCGCTCTCTCGGGAGGGCACTAGCGGTCAGGCAGAACTAGAGTTAGACAGCTAATCGTGGGGGGCGGGACATGGATGAGACGCCAAGCGCGACCAGTAGCTCGGATCGGCTCTTTGCTTTCTTTGCCAAACCATGGGTCGGCATTGTCGGCTCAGTGGCGAGCATCTTTGGTGTTCTACTCGCCGTGTATTTTTACTTCCATACCAACGGCTTCCCGGAACTTGTGTACTATGTCAACCCTGCACGTGCAGTCGTCGTGAAGCAGGGCACGGCTTCGCGATTGACCGTTCTATTTGATGGTCGCCCGCTCAACCAAGACCTCTCGGCGGCTCAGGTGGCCTTATGGAACCGGGGTCGGCAGGCGATCAGGCGAGCGGCCATACTTCAGCCCATCATCATCAGAACGGAACCGAGAGTTCCCATCCTTGAGGCTACCGTCCGCCGAACGAGTAGAGATGTCGTGAGTTTAGACCTCGATCGCACGCGGCTCGCCGACGGGGAAGTATCTGTGTCGTGGAATATCCTCGAACAGGGAGACGGCGCGGTGGTACAGGTTGTTTACGCCGCCGGACCTGATACGTAGATTCAATGCCTGGGTGTGGTAGAGGGTCAGGCGTCTATTCGGGAACTCCGTTATCGGGGCACCATCAAGTCACCCGCCGAGCAGATGCAGGAGAGGAGATGGTTACAATATATCGTGTGGCCAGTCGTAGTCCTTGCGTTGGTCTCAATAGCTAGCTCGCTCTGGGAATTACGCCGCCCCAAGGACCTTAGGTCGTATACTGCTGCCGCATTTGGAATGGTTCTATTCGTGGGCATGATCGCGCTGGTAGTGTACATGTACTACATGAACACAATTCCCGAACCCCCGTTTGGGTTCTGATAGCTGGGAAGCGCGGACCTGCTGTGAAGGCATGCGGCTTTTCGCGCTCGCCAGCGCTCGCCGGTTCTCGGCCCGACACTGGCAGCAGATCGAGGCGGGCCGACCCATTACCGTGACCACACTTCTCAGAATCTGCGATGCCTTCCGCGTGCCGATGGCAAGACTTGTCCGGGGATTGGATAAGGGACTCTACGGGAACTGAACATCGAGAGGGAAGGGCCACCCGCGAACGGGACCGCCTTGAAACGGGCAGTTAATCACCACACTCGGCCAGGATAGCCTAACACCAACGTGGTCGCCGAGCCAACCCAACCGTGGGTAGTGGTCTAAAAGTGTGTTGCTGGAAATACGTTAGTCTCTTGGCTGGGTGTTGATGCACTCCAGATTTGAATGCCCGGTCTTGCCGGTGGGCAACCGAGACGAGTCAGGAAGCCGCTATTATCGAACAGCCGTGCGCACCGGGGGTTAACGTAAATTACGTATATCTTCTTTGCAAGGGACTCTCTCAAGTTACTAATTACCGTCTGCATAACCTCTTCCGAGAATGGGTTAAAGAGATAAACAACCATGTCGCTATCTGGAAAGCGATATTTGGCCGCGTCGGTTTGCACCACCGCGGCATTGGCTATTCCCATCTTTCTTAGATTCTTTTTTGCGATCTCTGCTAGTTCATGTGAAAACTCCACACCGATAACCTGCTTGAACCCGAAATTCGCAGCGACCAGAAGAACCCTACCCTTTCCACAGCCAAGGTCGATAAAAGTGAGGACATGTGGATCGTCGCGCAGGGCTCTCATGGCGTCTACTGTGGCCTGTTCCTCTATGGTTTGGTATGCCGTTCCAAAGCGCGCATTCGGTGAGCTTATTTTTTTCAACCGCCATAACGGCAAGGTTCCGCCTGTGTCGGTACCTTGTCTCAGGTCGAACTCATCCGTTGTTCGACCACGCCTCAGAAGCCCCAACCCGTCGCGCAGTGTGGCCCGGAGACCTACTCCGGGCAGCCTTCTGAAGAGTTTTACAACAAGAAGCTGGATATCCATACTTATCGAATGACGCTGCCTTTGGTACCGGCAACAGGTCGCCGTTTTTCCCGAATGACAAGCTGCCTTTATCTTATCAGCGCTACGTTGTGGGTGCATACTAACAATTCTACTAGATCCCAGACGTGATTGGTGAGGCCCGCTTCCATCGCGGGCGTCACGCGCAAGGTCTGGTACACCCGGCAGAAATTGTACCACGCCATGTAAAGTGTAACAGCGGCTTTTAGACGGTCAAGGCTCCTGCTGAAAGCATCCCCCTCCCAAAATCGTGATAATCTACGTCAACCTGATTCCGAGATTGCGGCGGCGGGGCCGCCCGCGAATTCGACCACCCACGCCGACAAGCGCGGCAAATCGCCGCACTCACCCAAATTAGGGCAACAATGTATTTGACTGACCAAGGTATTTGTTCCCTCGCGGTTGTGGTTTGCTTCTTGGTTTTTCCCATCCTGCTACTTTGTGGTCCCGCAGTCATCGCAGGTATTGTGAATGGGGCAAGGTCCGAATCCCTTGAGATCAGTTCCAGGGTAGTAGCAGAACTGTGTCCAGTGATGTTTTCCGAAAACATCTTGATACCAGATCGTACCGTAAATATAGAGTCGGACGCCCTTTTTGATGAGTTGTATCGCTTCAGGAGGGTATGGCTTTTGCGTACTTGTGTTGCCTATTCCATTGGGACCAAGAATCATGGCATCCGCGCCACTCAATTCCTCTGGATTAGTAACTGGAATCGACTGCAAATCTGGCGTGGCTGCAATCCACGCGTGAGTTTTAAGAGCAGGCGTGCGCCCGGTGTTCTTGAAAAGAACCTTGAATATAGTTTTTATGGGATCACCCGTGAAAGGTTCGGCAGACAGGTCGAAGGGGACCACCCAGGCACGCTGTTCAACCTTAAAGTTATCCCGCAAATCAAACCACTGGAGAGCAGTGAAAGTGGTATAGGCGGCTACGACCATGACACCGACAACCGACACCCAAAAAGTCTTGTTGTGGTGGCCATCCTGTGCTCGTTGGGATTCCCGATAGTCGCGGCCTATGGACTCTATCGCGTTAAGGATCAGCGCAGCTTCTGGTAGGGACTGCTCTTTTTGTACGGCATCTTCGGCTTTATGTGTGGCTTCGGTTTGCTTCTCTACCTGCTTTTGGACTGCCAACAGGTTTGCGCCGACAGTCTCATTCAGTGCCCTCAACTCTCGCAGAATACGCTTGGCAATCAATGTGAACTTGGAGTTATCGTCCATGGTGGAGTCCTCCCGCACCGGCGCGCCGCCGGGCGAACTCCGAGGGTTCTACCGACTGCCGGAAGCGTAGACCCGCGAAGGGTGCTTGTCAACGGGATAGCTGGGCTAGGGATAGCTGGGCTTGACAGGCCCAACGGGTTGTACTAGATTCCTGCAAGGCCATTGCGGGGGCGGTCGCGCTCGGAGAGGGGCGCGGCCAAGCGGCCTCCGTCAGGGAAGTGAGGTTGCCAATGTTTCGAGTGATTCGGAATTGGCTCTCCGCGCGCCGCAATGCCAAGCGCAACGCGCAGCTCGTGGCGCAGCGACTGCGCGAGATATGGGCAGCCGAGGGAAAGCCAGTTCAATTCCAAAAAGCCGCTTGAGTTTGGGGGATTCACCATCGACTGTTGGGAAGAGCGAGCGAAAGCAGTTAAGGCGCAGCTTCCGCTTTCCTTTGTACCTCCCGTTCGGGTATCGAGCTTCCGCGCCCTCCTCCCAATACTATCCTTGCCCGGAGCCAAACGCCCGGTTTGAGGTTACGTCCATTCACTGTCTGAAAACTAGCGGTCGCCGTGCTGGTGCAGGAATTGCACCACGTCCTTATGGCCCTGTTTCGCCGCCATGTAAAAGGTGATGGCCGCTTTTCTCGTCACACCACAACCCGTCCTCACCCCGAACTGCCTCTAGCACACCCGTGGTTTTGAAAACCGCAGCTCGGTCCGTTTCCACCATGCCACTCCTCGCCGCGGGCGCTCTGATTCTGAAATACGAATGCCGCGGCACTCTACAGTCTGTCGCCGACGGGCAAAGTGTGCTCGATTCCCGAAATGCAAGTGGGAGGGTATTCCTATTAAGTCCTTTCGCCACGCACCGAGGCGTAACTCGCCGTGGCAATGGCGATCAGAAAAAACAGAAGCGCTCCCTTATAGAAACTCATGTACCAAACAGTTTGTCCCTGCTTCACGACTTCAGGGGTCATTATTCCAAACGCGTTCAATGACCGCAGACCCAACGCGATCAAAGAACTGAGCAGGCCTAGCCAATAGCTCCCCTTGACGATTTTTTCCATGAGATGTCTCCTCTCTGCGGGAATGAAGACGGTTGTAATATGACCAATGCTAAGTGTGGAAACGCGCCATGTCAATACAAGCCAGGGTAATGCCATTCTGTGTATATGCTCAACCTGAAAATAATGCTAGTGCCACAGAACCGTAATCTTTTGGGCCCGAATTCCGCCATTTTCTATCGCTTGCTGGGAGCGTAGGCCCCGATCTGGCGATTGTCAATTGGACACCGCGAGGGGTTGGGCCGGGAGTAGATCACGACCCCTTGTTCACTAGGTGTCCCCTGCGAGGAACCCCGAGGGTACGCGAAGGCTTTCCCACGCATATGCACGTGGGGTTCTTACTGTCGTAACTTTGGTTCATACACCACCTCCAAAAACCCAGAAGGGCGGACCCACAGTCGAGGCGACAAAATTACTACCTACGGTTTTCACTACAGTGGGGTAAGGCGAGGTTGACGCGCCCGAAGAAGGCATTTAGAATGAACACGGAAGTGCATGCGGGCTGGTGTCCGTCCGGGACTTCAAATCCTGCGGGTCTGCCTATGGTGGACCGGTCGGTTCGATTCCGACACACTTCCGCCACCTCAACTTTTTGAAATTACACAGATTAGTTGACGAACAAAGTGTTTTGTGGCTAAATTGTGGCGGTTCAGACAATTCGCCGCAAGGAGCCCATATCATGTCTGGGTCTACAGACGCCGCCAGACTCATTCGTAACTGATGACTAATTGGCCGGGAGCACTGGCCAGACCAGGCACTAACTCGCTGCGGTAGAAGATCTCGCCCTAGCTGACGATGACGGGCCCTGCACGCAGCCAAGCAGTGGCCGCGGCGAGCGACATCACCATGTTGGTTTCCGCGCATCGTTCGTTGGCAACAGTGGTGGAGGCAGGTTGCAAGGCCATCATCGGTCAGCGCCTAAAGCTGTGGGACAGTCAGCGGTGCCAAGGCCATTGTCGCGCTGAGATGGTGCCAAATGAGTGCGCGTTGGGAAGAGGTCTGCGAGTGGCGTGTGACAGTCTGCCCCTGTACCCGAAAATTTGACGCACACCCCTTTGACCGTTTGACAAAGACCAAATCCAAAATTAAGCTGGTTTATAACTGGACAGGGGGAGCCAAATGCAGATATTTCCTAAGCTCATCCGATTCGCGCGAAAATCCCCTCGCGAACAATTGCGGAGCGTGCGGTCCCATTTGGTGGAGATGGATTGGTATTGGAAAATCCATAGTCCAGGGAACGACAGGACAGTCTACCTTACTGGACTGTTCGGCAGCGGACGTCAGTATGTCACTGAACTGATGCTGCAGTACATTGGAGAAAGAGCGAAATATTTGCACCAGACGATCCGTTGTCACTCAAATCCGACATCTATGATCTACAGTGGCCATGCCACGATGAGGCATGTTTCTAACGATCAGGCATTGCCAGCGGTAACGGGCCGTATATTGGAAGCGGTCAGATCGGGATTTGCCAATTTGATCTTTGTCTATCGTCATCCCCTCGATTCGTTGCTGACAAATTGGGTTTATTGGCGGGCATATATTCGCGACACCAGAACCGGGATCTGGAGTATCTCGTGGGTTTATAAGAACACAGACGATCTATGTGCCGATTTGGAGCGGAACTTCTTGGAATTCAAGGCGTTTGCCGAGGGCGACCATAGTTTTTGGGCGGGCTTACGCGAGCCGCGATTTTTGTCTTTTCAGGAATTTGTTGAGGAGACCGAGCTTTTTCTCCAATCCGCCACGCTCACGTTGCGGCTCGAGGACTTCATGATCGATCCGTTAAAGGAGTTTTCTAAGATCGTTGAGCTCATGGGGGTTGATCTCGATTTGAGCCGTTTAAGTCTGCCCCCTCCGAGAAGCAAACCTTATGGCTACTTGGCTGTTAAAGAAAAAGTTCCTCCGTTCAGAAACTTTATCAACGGGCTGGATGCGGAGACAAAGAGACGGATTAAGGAAATCGGGTATCGGCTATGATGCGAGGGTCTTAGCTGAGTATATTTTGGGTCGATGGATTGTCTGGGGGCGGATTCAGCCGGCAGGACCGTGTAATTGTCGTGGGCACACCAAGAGACCACAAACAGTAATTGCTGAGCCCCTCAAGTGGTTGCTCGTTCCAGGGCGTCGCGAATCGAGTCGAAGGCGTGGGAGCACTGTCTGGCGGCGGGGCTGAGGGTAGAGCAGACGGTGGGCTAGAGGTCGGCACCCCAGGTTCAGCGAAAGGTTCCAATATGTCGCAGCCGCGGGTTAAATTTGTCCGTCTCTGGTGCCGAAGACGGTGACACCACACACACCTATACGCAGCCCGTATGAGCTTACTCCATCATGGTGTGACCTTAGCGTGGTCGCCTTTTGGGTCGGCTACGAATCGACAGAGGCGACCCACGTCTATCTGCATGCCGACATCCAGCTCACGGAACGCGCAGTTGCACATGCTACTATTTCCAGTCTTGCACCTGACCGCTTCCAACCCCCAGATCCCTTACCTTCCCAGAGAGCCTGTGATTATGCCGACAGGCCGAGCCACGAAAAACGGAGATCTTTCCCGAACCGCGACAGCCGACCGCTCCGATGCAGCACCCACGGTAGTGGGCATTACGAATGCATTGCCGTGCCCCGCAGTCGATCCGTTGACGTCTGGGGCGATTCGGGATGATACGAAAAGATGAACATTGAGGCGCCATGCTCGCAATGCCGGTCACCGAAGTGCCTAGGCGCGGCGCGCCACCCAGGCGCGAGTCAGATAGGTTGTCTCGATCGCCGTTAGACCCGAGATGCGCTTCTCTGTGAACTCCAGGAACTGCCGGAAAAGGTCCGGACCTAATTGCACCCGCAGATCGTTCACCGAGCGCCACGCGCCAAGATACTGCTGTGGCGTTTGGCGAAGGGAATGCCTGCCTTCGAGGTACAGCACATCGGTGAATTGTGGCTTGGCGCTTAACATGTCGGTCAGACGCTCGGTGATGCCGGAACGGCCCGACGATACGCGACGGAGGTCAGGCTTGAGTCGCGTGAGCTGGGCCTCGATTTCGACGAGCAGTGGGTTCCCCTCGATGAAGCGCGGATTCCACAAGGCAGCGAAGACGCCGCCCGGGCGCAGGATGCGGTGGAACTCGCCGCACGCTTTGTCGAAATCGGCCCAGTGGAGCGAGGAGGCCATTGTGACAAGGTCGGCCGAGTCTTCCGGCAATCCTGTAGCCTCAGCCGAACCTTTGCGCCAGACAATGCCTGTGCCGCTCGAGGTCTCGATTCCTTGCCCGCGCATGTCGTCATTGGGTTCCACGGCGACGACGGAACGCAGGCCACGGGCCGCGAGCATGCGTGTCCAAATGCCGGTGCCGGCGCCGATATCGGCGGCATCGATGCTGGTTGCGTCGCGTCCCACATAGCTCAGGATGGCTGTGGCAACCTGCGACGCATACCCGGGTCGGAACTTGGCATAGTCGCCAGCCAAGCCCGTATAATCTCCATGTTTCATCATCGCTGACAACCTGCACGCCAAACGTGAGACGGCAAGCCGACCCCTACAAGTTGGAGAGGCAGGGCTTGCACTACCCTCTTCAGCAGGTTTCCTCGAGCAGGAGCTCCCCTTCCCTTATCATGTCCTGGTAAAGTGCCACGTCCTCCGGGTTGTCAATTTCGCCCCATTGACCCTCGGTGGCGAAAGTACCGATAGAGAGGAGCTTCCCGGCAAGCAGCCGGCGCAGCAATCCGGTCACATCGAGGCTGTTGCGGATCGGCGCGTCGAGTGTGCCGAGCAGCACCTCGACGACACTCCAGGCCGGTGGCGTGAATTTGAAGAGGCCCATATATTGCCCCTGGATGTCTTCGATCCGCGTCGTCCTGCCGCCGATCTCCAGTAACTGGCCTGTGGCATTGATCCGAAAGGTCTCGGCGTCACCCAAAGGATCCGAAAAACGCCGGGTCCACAAACGCCGCCAGGCTCGGTCGTAACTGATGACTAACTGGCCGGGAGCACTGGCCAGACCACGCACCAACTCGCTGCGGTAGAAGATGTCGCCGTAGCTGACGATGACGGGCCCTGCACGCAGCCAAGCCGCGACCGCGGCGAGCGACATCACCATATTGGTTTCGGCCCATCGTTCGTTGGCGAAATAGGAGAGGCCTGGAAAATCGATCATCTCGGCGCGATAGCCACGGACGACCCCGATCTCGTCCACTCCACCACGCCGGAGCGCCGCGATCTGGCGCTCGATCAACGGCTTGCCGGCGAGCTCGACCAGGCATTTTGGGCGGTCACCGCCCGCGTGCCTCAGGCGGCGGCCACGGCCGGCCGCGAGAATTACTGCTCGAATCATTCGACCTTAAAGACTCGGCGGAATAGTGCCACGTCAGCAGGCAAGAATGGGGCGGACCGCTCAGGGTGCCACATAATCCCAGTTATGGGCAGGGCCAAATGGCGAATTGCTTTGACCACGCCGTCGTTGGCCACCGCCCAGACCTCCAGCGGCGGCTGCGAGTCGAAAGCGCCATAGTGATGATAGCTGTTGACCTCTCTCGCCTCGCCGTTGATTCGGATGAGCTGACTTTGCGCCACATGGCTTTTCACGCGGCGTAGCGCTATAGCGAAACGGCGCTGAATCACTTGCATGCCGCGACAAACGCCCAGGACCGGCAGCCTGCGCCGCTCTGCCCAATCGAGCAGGGCATATTCGACGACATCGCGTTCAGGAGCATCGCCACCCAACTCCGCCAGATCGTTACCGCCCGTCAATACCAACCCCGCCACGGCGACGCCCTCGCACAAGGCAAGAGCCGTCTCGCGGTTGTTGGGGAGCAACACCGGGAGCAGCCCACAGGCCCCCAGGAACTTTGTCCATGCCTGATCCAGGCAATCACGCCGCTCGCCATAGTCCGGAACAACCGACACCCGTTGGGTGATGGCGACCATTTTCATGCGATCACCAAGACCTTCTGGTTGGTGCAATCGAGGCACAGCGTGCGCGCCATCTGCCATCGGCGGAACAGGCTTTCGCCGGCGCCGATTACCGCAGGTATGCCGAGCTCACCGGCGCGGATGGCCATGTGCGAATTGGCGCCGCCGAACTGAGTGACCAATCCGCTGATATGACGGGTGAAGATCCAGTCGAAGCCGGGGTCGGCGCTGGGCACGAAAAGAATCCGCCCGGCGAAGCTCTCCGGCGGGTCGTCAACGGAGGCGACCGGCGCGGTGACGCTTTTTCGGGTAATGAAATTCGGCCGGCTCGGGGGCAGGTGGAAGGCGATCACTTCCCCGGGCGACGTGATGACGGGTGGAAGCACGAGATTACGGGTAAGTGCATGACGCTCTCTGCCCTGGGCGACACTGTCCTGCAACACCGCGCGCACTGAACCGCTCTCCTTATAGAGCATGCGGATGGCGTCGTAGTTCAGAAATGCGCAATCCTGCGCCGCAAGGCCGTGCGCCTCACCCAGTTGCCTGATGAGCAAGAGGGCCTCGCTGACGCTTCGCGTGAAGACGAACTTCGCGTATTCGCGCCCTTCAATGCCTGCCTTGATGAACTCGATCAGACTCAAGACGTCAATGTCGAGCTCATGCTCCTTGAGCAATTGCTCGATGTGGCGCAACTGCTCGATCGAAAGCGCGAAGCGTGGCGCCACGGAGGGCGTCGGTCGGTCGCTTGACCAGTCGAAATAGAGATCGGGCGCCTCGTCGTAGCGCGGCGAGAGGATGTCGTAGGTCCCCGGCCGCAGGTGGCCGTAACGCGCCAGGAAGTCGGCCTTCGGAACTGTCGCCAGATCTCGCCCGATGCGCGATCCGATGGCGTCGATGCTCGCCATGAATGTCGCGCGCTCTTCGGCATTGAGAACCCCCACCGCCACCAAGGAGTGGAGCATTTGAACCGCTATAAAGCCCGCCCGCGCCAGGCCGGCGAATGGCAGTGTCCCGTATCGTTTGCAGTCTTCAACGAGCCAGTAAATGCGGCTGATCTTATCGATCTCGGCGTTGCAGATAATCGGCAGCCGCTGTGCCAGCAGCTCGACCTTGGCGCGATCGCGCCGCCACAGTGCGGTCTCGCCATACATGATGCGATTAGTGAGCCGCCGTAAGGCGCCAGTAAGTTCGGCAAGGTCTTCTGGAGAAAATCCGTTCTCGGCGAGCCTGCCCATCCGCTTCGGCAAATCAAGGGTGTAACAGGTGTAGATGATCTCAAACTCGACTTTGTCATGGAGATGTGGCTCGGAGAGCAGGCGATCGATGTAGTAATTCACTAGACGTCCGGCGAGATCGTCGGATAGGTCGCGTGGTATCCAGGAGTTAAAGTCGACACGCACGTCGATGTAGGGTAAACCGTGGAAACTGACCAGGAGGGGAAAACTGCGCAGATTCTTGTACCCGTAATTGTCCCGCTGATAGGCCCAGATCGCATCGGTGATGAGCTCGCAATAAAGCGACAACGAGAGGGGGTAGGGCCGCAATCCGATCATTTCCGCGGGGTTCCAGTCCGGCATGACACCGAATATCGCCCGGTTGCCGTGCAGGTAGGGATGGGGGCGGCTGAGTAGCTCGACCTTGCGCGCGACATCGGCGAGCGCGCTCTCGACCTTCGCGTCCGCGACCCTCCCTTGGTTGTCCGGGGCGAGTGGCCGGACTTGCAGAAGGTAGAGTTGCCCGTCCTCGCCGACGGCGAATTCCACGTCGATGGCATCACAGGCAAGAAGGGTTTCGAGTTCGCTAACGAGAGCGATGACCGGGGCCAGCGACGGCGGGCAGGCATCAGGCCGCGACTTGAGGCAAAAAAAGGTCTTGAGATTGTCGCCTGTACCGGCGGTCACGCGATCGGTCAGGCCGGAACGGTCGTCGTAATTGATAACCATATAAGGGCCGCCGCTGGGGCAGCGCGAGAAGGCGACCCCGGCCATCGCCACGCGGTCAAGCATCGGCTGCACGAAGACTTGGTCATCGTCCCTTCTCTCATTGCCGAATGAGTCGATCACCCGCTCGATGGCCTGGGCCACGGCTGCACTGCCGGCGACACCGAGTACGGACTCGTACCTTCCGGCCTGAGTGCTCGTGGCGCCGTCCTCGCCCCGTGCACTGCTCCGCACCACGACCCGACCCGAACCCCAGGGGGCAGCGGTGAGGGCAGCAAGCACCGCAGAGGCATCCGCGCGCCAATCGCCAACCGAAAATCGGACCTGGGGCAAGACGCGCCCATTGCGCAGCAGCGGCGCCAGCGCCTCCAGAGTTTCTGCTTTCGTTTTGAAGCCCACTGGGCGCGCCGCCTGCGCCGCAGCCGCGCCACCCGGCCGGTCGCAGACCGCCAGGATGCGGTCGACCGCCGTAGCAACGTCGAGCGTCCCATAATTATCAAGGGCCAGATCCGGGGTCTCGGGGGCCTCCGCCGGAACATCGATGCCAACCACGTCGCACGCATCGCCGCGCTCGGAGCTCAGGTAGATGCCCTTGCTATCACGACACCGTAGCTCGTCGATCGGGACCCGAAGGTAGATCTCGCGATAGCCAGGGATGTTCTCGCGGTTCCAACGTTGCACCTCATGAAACAGCGAGATGGTCGCACAGACGACGTCGACCCCCTGCTCAGCCAGCAACCGGCACAGCCGCGCATTGCGCATCGCCGAGCGCCGACGGTTGCCGACGCTGTGGCCAAGATCTTCGGCGATCACGGTACGGAGTGCGTCGCCGTCGAGGAAGACGACCGGACGACCGGCGGCGCGCAGGCGGCTCCACAGTTCTTGCCCCAAGGTTGTCTTGCCGGCGCTCGATAACCCGGTAATCCAGAAGACGCGCCCCGCTGAAGCTTTTTGTTCGGCTTCAGGGTGACGTGCAGCCTTTGCTGTGTATGTCAGCGTCCGCAACCGTATCCCTCCCGACGAAGTACCAGTTATTCATATTAACATTTCTGCAACAGTCCGGCAATATATCGCTCGCGGAGGCGTTGGAATAATACGCAATATCCTTTTGTGGTCTTGACGTTCCTGGCCGGGGAGAGGAGGGTAGAGATCGCTGCCTTGGTGGGGGAACCGAGGTAGGGCGGGCAAAATCGCCGACTTATGTCGTCTCCCGTCCTTGTTCAACTTGGTTCGTCACATGAAGAACTCCCACAACGGAGGCCTGAATCTGAGGCAAATCGTCTACTAACTCGATCCCCACCTCCCTCCCGACATCTGCTTGCTTCCTCCTGTCTCCTTGGATTATCGTCCCCACTCCCCAGGTGGATACGATCTACCTGGATTTCCCTATATATCGTTCACCAGTGTGTCAAGCCCCATTAGAAATGTCGCCTTCTTCTTGCTTTTCTTTTTTGCTCCTTTCTTCTTCGTCGTTGGCCTTGGCCCGAGCGGAGCCCGAAGAGCGGAGCATCAGAGGCGAAGCGGAGCGTAAGGCCAAGGGCTCGTGCGGAGGACCTGTGAAACTCAGCTTCTCCCATTTTCGGCATGCCGGCTGCCGCAATGGGGGGTTGGGTCATGGGTAACCACCATTCCTACCGCAAGCAGATTTCTCACGAGGGAAAGAATTGCGGGGCTTCACAGGCCAATGGAAAACCCCTGGAGGGTGTGGTCCGCTGCTGACAAACTTCTTAGCGGTAGGATATGGCCCTACGACTTGTCAGCAGACGCCCGAAGTTGAAAGTCACTGAAGAGGGGAGCAACTGGTTGCAACAACTGGTCGCAGTCGCCCTCGGAGGCCGTCGGCCGCGTGCAGCGGGCAGAGATTCTCCTGCGCTATCACACCGGCGAGACGGTTTCCGGCATTGGCGCCGCCCTGCGCACCAATCGGCCGCGAGTCGAGCGCTGCACTACCAAAGCTCTAGAACTGAGCGTACGTTCGGCGCTAGAGGATCTGCCAGGTAGAGGCCGACCCCCGGCGCTGAGTGCGGAAGCGCGCGCCTGGGTGGTGAACCTGTCTTGTCATAAACCTAAAGATCTGTGGGTTACGCGCAGAAACTTCGGACGGCGCGGTTGCTGGCGCACTACGTGCCGAAGCACTGCCTGGGCGCGGGCCATCCCAGCTTGCAGCGGCTTTCGTGAGGCACGGTATCGAAAATTCTGCATGCCAATGCCGTTCAGGCTCATAAGGTGCACTATTACTTGGAACGCCGGGACCAAGAATTTGAGACCAAAATGAAACGAGTGCTGCATGTCTATCGGGCGGTGGAGATTTGGCACCCGCGCGTCGCTCCCTCGGAGTTGCTGGCGGTGTTGGCCTACGATGAGAAGCCGGTGATTTAAGCGATGGAGAACACCGCTCCCGATCTGCCGCCCGTACCTGGTCAGCAGCCGGCCGCGGGGCGCGATCATAAGTACATCCTCCATGGCACGCTGACCTTGCTGGCGGGCATTGACCTGTGGAACGGAGAAGTCCTGGGCTTGGTGCCCGACCGCCACCGCAGCGCCGAGTCCATTGAATTTCTGCGATTGGCGGAAGCCCATTACCCGGTCGAGGCCCACATTCGCATGGTTCTGGACAATCATTCGGCGCACATCTCCCGAGAAACGCGGGCTTACCTGGGCACGATACCGAACCGTTTCGAATTTCACCCACGACTCGTGGCTGAATCTGATCGAATCCTTCTTCGGGAAAGTGCCCAGGACCTTGCTCCGTGCGGTACGGGTCAAGTCCAAAGACGTACTGAAAGCCTGCATTGAGACGTATCTGCGGGAATTCAATGAGTAGCCCGTCACCTTCAGGTGGAAGTGTCAACTTGAAACACTCTCAGTCGTGTAAGCGGATTGCTATTTTATTTAGGAACGCATTAGTAGGAGTCGGATGGTGTGACTGCTCACGCCGCGAGTGCGTTATGATCAAGATTGGGCAGTTTGTTTCAGTCTTGCAGAATCCAGAGGCAAGCATGGCGACCAAGGCAGCGGCGCTGAAGTTGGTCGTGCATTTCGTGGGTGACATTCACCAACCGCTCCATGACGAAGACAACGGCGACAGAGATGGAAGCACGCTGGAGGTGTTATTTGACAGCGATCCAGACAATTTACATTGGATGGGGGATTCACGTTTGCTTCAACACATCAACGGCAACTCGCAGGCGCTGGCCGAGGAGTTGGAGAATCGGATAACAGGACAGAACTTGGATGAATGGGAAGGAGGGAGCGTGCTACAATGGGCGAGTGAGGCCCATCAGCTTGCTAGAGCGGTTGTCTATGGCAATCTGAAGGCCGACAACCCTGCACCGATCACCGCCGCATACAAGCGTGGGGCGGATCGGGCGATAAAGGTTCCGTTGAACACGGCGCGTGTGAGGCTAAAGTGGCTGTCGAACGAGACTCTCAGGTGAGATGAAAGTCGCTAGCAATCGCCCCCCTCGGTGAGCGGAGACGCCATAGGGGGTTTTACGATCAAGGAATTGAGCAGCTGGAGTACGAAATGTCGTGTCGCAATGTCACTTTGGTCGGCACGATTCACGTTGGGCCGGAAGTTCTCATTTGGGCCGCCATATCGCCGTTGGTTTTGTACGCCGCTGTGTTCGAATGAAGCCATCCACTCAGGTGGAAGGTCGACATGTGGTGGGTGCCGAAGATCGTCCTAATAGGCGTTTGGGGTTACAGTCTCCTTACCCGCGCGACAAGCTTTGGAGAGCGTTCAATCCTGCTGAATGGGGTACCTGACGCGAAAACCAATGACGATAGCCGAGTTTCGATTGTTGAAACTCCTCGGTATTGCCAGCGGTGGAATGAAATCATCGATTGGATACGTTTGCTGCAATTGCGGCTCGGCCCCCTGTTTGAAATGTGAATCGCTCGACAGTAGCCGGTTGTTTTGTGGCGTGAAGACTTTAGAGCAGAAGGGTCTAAACATCGCTTAACCTTAGAATCAGCAAGTTATATCGTATGAGTACGGGCGCGATGTTCGATTCCGACACACTTCCGCCGACCTAGTCGCCGAGGGCTCCGGAGAATTAGGAGATGACGCCGGATGAGTCCACCCAGGCAGAAGCAGTTCCGAGCCAGTAAGGAAGTCAAGCGGCGGGCGCGGCGCGAGCTGGGATCTCCTCGGCCGACCCAACGTCATGAAAGCCGCAAGCACAAGCCCCCCAAACACAAGCAGCAAGAACTCGAAGAAGACAATGGCTAGCCCTGCTACGTTGGTTACCCTCCCGGCCGGAATGTTGTGGGCGAGGGCCGCGCCGGAGGGGTCCAATTCAGCGGTGATGGCGCTCACCCACGGTCGGTTCGGGACAACGGATCCAACCCCCTCCGCCCTCTGCGGGGACGTTTACCCACTGCCCATAGGGACTCCCCATCTTCCGGTCTTCTCCGAGCTCAACTCGATCGGCGCGGTCTACACGAATTCGCTGAATGTTCCGGACCAATATTTCGGAGGCATTTTCACTGAACCCGGAAGTTCACCATGGTTTGGCATCACCTACCAGGGCATGTTTTGGCTTACCAAACGACGAGAGTTTCACTTCGAGTTGACATCGGACGACGGCGCAAAGCTATACATCGATGACCGGTTGATCATCAACAACGACAGATGTTTGTGGGCACCAATGTCTTTAGAATCGTTGGACTCCTGCCACAGTTGTTTGTGGCGATAGCGACGTAGCAATGAGTCATGGCGACGAATGCAACTTTGACTTCATCCTTGCGGAGTACACGTAGCGCGGCAGCCGTCCGCCCATGCCTCGCCAATCCTGATTCCATCACTAATCACCATTTACGCAGTCTTGCCGAAAGTTCACATTCGTTACGAAACTCTATTCCGGGACGAAACGGTGGGAGCTCTGGATGCTGTCAATGGCAAGGAGTACGTGCGCATGCTGCGCCGGGCGATGGACCATGGAGGATTCCACCAAGTGATCTTCATCTGCCACACGCTACTCGTGCGGGAACTGGCGGACCGCTTCCTATCAATCGGCGGAGGACTCGTGGTCGTACCTGACTGAACTGCAGCGATACGCGGCGGAGCTCGACTTGGCTACGGAGTTTTGCACGTCGAAATGAAAGATCGACTTGGCCCCGGGGCCCGCTCTTCCGTCACTCTTCTCCGGCACGCATTCCTGCCTCGGGCGCCCTCGCCGCCGCAATCGCCCCCCGAGACCTTCTGAACAGTAAGGATCGTCCCCAACTGGCTCTGGTGGTCCAGTACGTCTGTGCCATTTCCCTAGTGGTTCCCTCGCCGTGGGAACCGTGCTAGCTTGCAAGCGGAATACCGATCAGCAAGCTATCACCCCTCACGGGTGGAAACCGAAGCGGATATTATCGATGGTGATGAACCTTTGTTCATCTGAGTCGAAACTCGCCTAACCAAGCTTGTGTGATGGAAGCTTAGTCCAGATTCTCGCGACCAGGACTCGCCAAAGGTTCAATCGATACAACCAAACCCCGATACACGTGCCCAAAGTATTGGTGATGAGATCTGTGGTGCCGGAATCACGCGTTGGCAGGAATGCCTGAAGAGACTCGATCGTAAAGCTGAGTGTAAACCCGAGCAGAATCGTGACCAATGCCGGGGTTTTGATTCGTCTGGCCAGCGAAAAGTAGGCGCAGACAAGAAACCCGAAAGGAACAAAACCCGCAATGTTGATCAGCACGTCTTCCCAATAGCCCCAATTTGGACGGAATTCCTCCCAGAATGGAAGGAAGAGGACCTGATCCAACACCATGTAACGGTCCGGAATATACAAGTCCGTTCCCGAGCGCACTTGGTTATGAACGACGTGACCCTCGCGTTCATCGAACAAATAAAGGGCTACGGCACTTTCATTATCGGAAACGTCAGGTCGTCCTTTTTCAATCCATGTCTGGTAGTGGTGTAGGACCTGCGCTGGAGAAAGCTCTTGGTCATAAAAGGCAAGGCCTCGCAAAAGACCTGACCAGCTATCATCTGTTTTGGGTAAGGTGCCGATTACGAGTTTTCCGTCAAAATCCTGGCTGGAGAGCGGAAACTTGGGGGTTGATCCAGCCAGCGCGCCATCAATATAGACTGACATCCGCCCCCGCTTTGACGTAACCGTGACGAATAACGGCTTCCCCCGACGGAAAATTTCCCCAAAATAAAGTTTGGTGGTTACGGTTCTGTAGCGCCCCTTGCGAAGCTCACTTGCCAAGAGGAGGTCAGCAATAGATTGGTGCAACGAGAACTGCCGAAGTTTCTCTGGCGCATAGAAGGCGAAGAGAGCACCTCCGCCCTCAGTAAGATCAGGCACGAACCAGATCTCCAGGCTGCATGGGGCACCCGACGGCACGTTCACCGGCTTGATTTTACCGGAACTTAGTATCGTCCCATGACGACCAAGGTGCAGGCCCTTGCCACCCTCGGACCACGTCACTTGGTTTTTGGGAGAGTGAAAGGGCCAGAGCCCGGCCACCAACATGCTCGCTAAGACCACTCCACAAGCCACGCCGAGGAACCTGGGGCTTAGCACTTCCCTGTTATTCTGGCCACTCTTCATTTGAATTTCCGACGTAGTAGGCGGCCCGCCAAACATGGTGTCGAGTTGTTTCATTTGAATCCCCGGGTTCGCCAGCAAAGTCTCTTGCTTACAGGAAAACGCAATATATACTCTACCATATCGTGAAGGCTCTGCCTTCTGGACTTCCCCTGGCAGGCAGGGCTTTGCGATGAGGCGCAGTTACGATCCTTGCGCCGTGCGTCAGCTTCCGCCAGCCAGTGACGCTTTGTGCGGGTTGCCACCTGCCTGAGCACGGGCAGCTTTTCTATGTGGTGCCAGCGGCACGAGTTTGCAGGAAGCTAAGACCACACACCAAGTGTGATTCACCGCAGCAATCTCGAAAGCGGCCATCGAGGAGCGTCGGCGGGGGCGAGTTGGATCAGATCTTCAGGGGGAAGATGGCGCGATTAGCGCTGAATGATTAGTGTCCTACGAGAACCATCTCTTCCGGTTCCAAGCCGTGGACCGTGCACCACGTGCCAGTTTAAGGGCGAGGATTCGTCCAGAAAGGACCAGGGAGAAGCATCGGCTGCAAGTAAGGAGGTCCCGGCTTACTTTATTAAGAAGTCTCGGCGCCGGCGAAGCCCGTGCGCGCCAGAATTAAGGCCGCCGGAAGGTAGTCGAGTCACGTTCAGATCGTACAGAACCTCGGCGGCAAATGCGCGTTTCCCGCCAATTGGGCATGGCATCAGGCTCTTTCCGCATCCTTTCTTTCTGGCTTCGTACTCAGGATCACCTTTGGGCTGCGTAGGAACCATTCCAACCTGAACCACAAGAAAACCCTAACACTGGAAGGAACAACCACGGAGTCTCAGCAGGGGAGCTTCTACTCAGAGAGGAACGGGAACAAATCCAAGAGGATTTGGGATTCTTTTCGGCCGATCTTTTTCGATGTTTTTTAACTCTTGATTTGTATTGACATCGTGTATTTCAAGAATTACGATGAGTTCCCTTGTAACGGCCTCATTTTATACCGAGAGGAGACGTCTCGTGGAAAAACAAATCGTCACTGTTGGCTATTGGCTGGGCATCCTCAGCTCTCTAATCGCTCTGGGGCTGCGGGCATTGAACATTTTTGGAATACTGGCCCCCAACGTGGTTCAGCAGGGAAAAACTCTTTGGTACATGAGTTTCTATAAGGGAGCACTTCTGTTTTTCTTGATCGCCATTGCCACAGCGAGCTACACGTTCGTGCGCTCCGAAAAGACTCTATAACAACCTCCTTTCGGAGCTTTGGCGCGATCGCTCCCCCCCTTGCACCTTTGCTACGAACCGTAGCGTGTAGGTCAATCCGAATTCCAGAATACCACGGGATCACCTCGTCCGGACCCGTCCTCGTGGAGTGTGTCGAAGTTGTGGTCAGGGGCCTGCAACCGGCACTGGCCCTGGTGGTTGTTAGCGCTCTTATCCCCTGCTCGACCAAGATTCTTTACAGACGTGCGATACAAGCGCAGCTCGATGACGTCCTGTTGAGCCTGCAGTGCCCGCTCAAGTACAAGTACCACTACCTGGAAGGCTGGCAGGAAATGGAAGACAAAGCCAGCCTGATTTTCGGGCGAGTGTTCCAAAGGTCGGTGGAAGCCCAATACCAGGTGGCCGACTCTGTGCGGTTCTTCCGTGAGGATTGGGGGAGAGTCAAGGACATGCCGCTCGAGTACATGAACGGCGACAGTTGGGAGAAGATGCTGGAGCAGGGGCAGCAGTTATTGGAGCAGTTCCGTGAGGACCGGCGGGTGCTG
>Ga0326727_10010688_pt1 | contig 21743 bp, 19 predicted proteins | sample MB2enrmetagenome_FD_207643 | JGI IMG/M metagenome (GOLD analysis project Ga0326727, IMG submission 207643) | Lab enriched peat soil microbial communities from McLean, Ithaca, NY, United States - MB29MY | ecosystem: Environmental > Terrestrial > Soil > Wetlands > Peat | place: USA: New York...
AAGAAAACTGAATCTCGAGCAGTTTCTCGAGTTCCTGAAGAAGCAGCAGGGCGGCCAGACTGCCCAGCAATTTGCTTCCCGGATCGGCGTATCTCCGCAGTACCTGAGCGATGTCTACAACGGAAGACGGCCTCCTGGAGAAAGCATCACCTCCGCGCTCAAAGTCGAGAAAGCGGTGGTCTACACCGTGGCGACGCCTTCCAAAACCAGCCCGTTTAGAGCAAATACGAAAACGGGGGAGGAAAAATGAAAAACAATCTTACGCGAATTGCGATCGTCCTCGACCGCTCGGGCTCCATGGAAAGTTGCAAGGAATCAACTGTGACCGGTTTCAATGAGTTCATCCGAAACCAGAAGAAAATTCCCGGCGAAGCCACGGTCAAGCTGGTGCAATTCGACGATCAGTACGAGACGGTCTTCGATAAGCCCCTGAAGGATTGCCCGGAGCTCAACCAGAGCACGTTTGTGCCGCGCGGCTCGACCGCGCTTCTGGATGCGCAGGGGCGCACCATCGTCGATCTGGGCCAGGAGCTTGCGGCGCTCCCGGAACACGAGCGTCCCTCCAAAGTCATCGTGGTCACGCTCACTGACGGCCAGGAGAACGCCAGCAAGAGCTACAACCTCGACAAGATCGGTGAAATGATCCGGGAGCAGAGGGATAAGTACAACTGGGACTTCGTGTTTCTGGGCGCGAATCAGGACGCCATCGCCACCGCTGCGGCCATGAGTATCCCGCTGCCTTCGGCGATGAGCTACAGCACCAGCAAAGCGGGCATTGCCGCCACCATGGCTGCAGTTTCACATTATGTTGGCGCCGCGCGCGCCGGCCAGGCTCCGGCCTTCTCCGCGGAGGACCGCAAGGCTGCCATGGAAAAGGACGCTTAAGGTTGCGACCGAGCGATCTTGCATCGCCGGATGTGCCACCGCTCTCCTGACCGGGGTCCCCAACGAGCGATTTGTGCTCGTTGGGGTGGCTGACCGGCTGTAGTGCGGGTCTCCTGACCCGCACAAGTCCCAGTGTGGTGAGCCGGAAGTTCGCATCACAATGAAGTTGTCATCCTGAGCGAGGTCGCCGCGGCGACCGAGTCGAAGGATCTGCGGTCGTCTTTTCGTCAACTCCGGATTGACCGGATTAGTCTTTGCCGAACAGTTCCTTCCCGTCCTCGAAAAAGCTGATCAGCACCACGACCGCCGATCCGGCGAGGCCGAGAAAGAACATCGCTTCCAGCACGCGCATTGCGAAGACGGCCAATATCATGATCTAGATTCTACCCCAGAGCTTGTGATTCACCTTCGCCCCACGCGCCAATGTTAACAACGGGCTCCCCGGTGAATGTTTTACACTCGCCTTTGTATGCGCACATCATGGAAGCCATGGACAGCCGCGGTGCTTTCCGCCGGCCTGCTGGAGTTGCCGTTTCCGCTTGCCGGGCCGATGCCGCCCTGGCGCTCGATCTTTGCCTGGTTCGGCCTGGCGCCGCTGCTCTGGGCGCTGCTCTCGAATCCCGAAGCCAATAAGCGCCATCCCCTGCGCCACGGATTTCTCATCGGCTATCTCTGCGGCTTCCTCTGGTACATGGGCAATTGCTACTGGATTCGTGACACCATGTCGCATTACGGCGACATGCCGCCGCTCGCGCCCACGTTGCTGCTCATCGGTTACAGCCTCGTGCTGGGGCTCTACTTCGGGTTGTTCGGACTGGGACTCGTGTTGGTCCGCCGCTCGACCGGCTCCGTGCGCATGGCGCTCGTCTTCGCGCCGTTCTTGTGGACCGCTCTGGAACTTGCCGCCGCGCGCATCACCTCCGTTCCCTGGGATCAGCTTGGTTATTCGCAGGTGGATAACGGGCTCGTCAACCAACTCGCGCCCTGGACCGGGGTCTACGGCATCAGCTTCGTCCTCGTCCTGGCGAATGCACTCCTTGCCGGCACACTGCTTGTGGGCACGACTTCATGGTCCGAGGAGTTGAAGACAGAGTTCACTCAAGTGTGGAAGTCCGAACGGCTGAATTGGGCCATGAGCGGAATTTGCCTCTTCTTCCTGGGGTTTGGCGGCCTTGCTGACGAGCCGCCCAAGCCCGCGCCCACGGCCACCGCCGTCCTCATCCAGCCCAACCTCGATGTAGGCGACGCTAATAACTGGCAAGGCGCGGAATGGGATCGCCACATCGCCGAGTTCACCCGCCTGGCCACCGAGCCGGCCACGAAGGACACCACCTACATCGCCGGAATCCCGCAGACCGGCGCGCCGCTGGGAGAGATTGTTCCGCCGCCCTACCCCACGTATCCCGATCTCGTGGCCTGGCCCGAGTCGCCTGCGCCCTTCTTCGGCGTCGAACCGCGCTTCAAGCAGGCTATGCAGTCCGTCGCCGCGGCCACGCATGCGCCGCTGATTGTCGGCGGCGTCGGCATGGACCTTTCGCCTCAGGATCATACGTGGCTCGACTACAACTCAGCCTTCGTCATCGCCGCCGACGGCAGCCTCGTGGGCCGCTACGACAAAATCCACCTCGTGCCCTTCGGCGAGTACATCCCTTTCCAGAATCTGCTCACCTTCGCGCACAAGCTCACGGGCCGCGTGGGCCTGTTCACGCGCGGAACCGACCGCAATTCATTCTTATTACCCGTCCAAAACCAGGGAAAAAATCGATACGGCGTCTTCATCTGCTACGAAGCAGTCTTCGCCGACGAGGTGCGCCAGTTCGCGCGCCACGGCGCCGAGGTCCTCGTGAACATCTCGGACGACGGCTGGTACGGCGACACCAGCGCACCCTGGCAGCACCTGAACATGGCGCGCATGAGGGCCATCGAGAACCGCCGCTGGCTGTTGCGCGACACCAACTCCGGCGTCACCGCGGCCATCGATCCCTACGGCCGCGTGCGCCAGTCGATTCCCCGCCACCAGGCCGGCGCGCTTGAAGCCGAGTTCGGCTTCCGCAACGACCTGACTTTCTACACTGTCCACGGCGACGTGTTTGCGTGGCTGTGCGTGGTGCTGAGCCTGGGGATCGTGGCTTGGGCTGGAGGGCGACTTTCACGCCAGCGGACTGGACCCCGAAGGGAGCAGGAGCCTTCGGCCTCCTGAATACAGACGTTCAGCGGAGGGAGCAGGAGCCTTTAGGCTCCTGAATGCAGGCATTCAATCAAAGTGGCTTTAGCCACGGGCCCTTCGTTTATGATTCCGGGATGCGATTGGCGCCTCAGGAAACCCGTACCTATCTCGTGACCGCGGTGACGGCGCAGCGTCGCAGTCTCTTTCAGGTCACGGCTACTGCGGAATTGCTGCAGCATACCATCCTCGACTATCGCAGCCAGGGAAAATTCCTCTTGCACGCATTCGTCATCATGCCCAACCATTTCCACGCCCTGATCACGCCCGCCCCGGATGTGTCGCTCGAAAAAGCTTTGCAATTCATCAAGGGCGGATTCTCCTTCCGTCTGAAGAGCAAGCTCGATGTGTGGATGCGCAGTTTCAACGAGAGCCAGATCGTGAGTGAAGAGAAGTTTATCAATAGTGTGCGTTATATCGAGGAGAACCCGGTGCGGCGAGGGCTTGTGGCGGCGCCGAATGAGTATCGATTCAGCTCCGCAAGCAGCGGGCCGTTGGACCCGATGCCGTCCCATTTCGCGGGGAAATGAAGGCGCCTGACGGAGGGAGCGGGAGCCTTTAGGCTCCCGATTGCAGGCATTCAACGGAGGGAGCTGGAGTCTTTAGGCTCCCGATTGCTGGCATTTAATCGAAGTGGCTTTAGCCACGGGCCTCTTGCAGAGGAGACGAAGTCCCGGGCCTGAAGGCCGCGCATTGCGCTACCGGTATTCAGGAACCTTTAAGTCGGAAGGAGCAGGAGCCTTCAGGCTCCTGAACCGCAAGCATCAAATGAGAGCGGCTTTAGCCGCGGGCCATTGGACTCGATGCCGCCTCATTTCGCAAGGAAGAAAACCCGGGCCTAAAGGCCGGGCGTTGCGCTGCCCGTATTCAGGAGCCTGAAGGCTCCTGCTCCCTCCAGAGACAATAAAGCGTCCTCATCCCGATCTGCTCGATGAGATCAAGGTGGCGTAAGACTGCACAGCTGTGGCGGGAACACTGCGGAACCCTGTTAGGCAACCAATCCTGGTGATAAATTTCTAGATGTGGGCCGCTCGCCTTGTTTTACGCCGGGCCGAGTTGATGGAGCCTTTGGACAGCGGCGCTGCAGACGAACGGATTGCTGTACTCCATGGCAATCTTCGCTAGCAGATTCTGGTCTGTGAGCCTCCAGACGGCGGCGCAGCGGATGTCCGAAACCTTGTCCTCCACGGCAATCTTCGCTAGCAGATTTTGGTCTGTTAGCTTCCAGATGGCGGCGCTGCGGACGTCCGAATCCTTGTCCTCCACGGCGATCCTTGCCAGCAAAGCCTGGTCGGCGAGCTTCCCGACGGCGGCGATGAGGACAGACTTATGGTTATCCTCCACGGCAATCCTCGTCAACAGAGCTTGATCTGTGAGCTCCCAGACGGCGGCGCAGCGGGTGTCCGAATTCTTGTCTCCCACGGCGATCTTCGCTAGCAGAGCTTGGTCTGTGAGTTTCACAACAGCGGCGCGGCGGACTTCCCAATCCTTGGCCTCTACGGCTATTTTCGCAAGCAATATCTGGTCGATTACCTGTCTGGTCGCCATCGGTAATACCCATACTTTCAGCTCCTCTCGCAGGGTCCGATCAGTGAGCTTATCGAAGGCGGCGCGGCTGATGACCGGACCTTCTGCCTCCAAGGCGACCTTAGCCAATAGAGCCTGGTCAGTGAGCTTTTCGACAGCGGTGCGGGAGATGTACGAATCCTTGGCATCCAAGGCGACCTTAGCCAGCAAAGCCTGGTCGGTGACCTTCCTGAAGGCGGCGCTGCGGACGAACTCATGGCTGTCCTCCACGGCAATCTTCGCCAGCAAGACCTGATCGGTGAGCTTCTCGACGGCGGCATCACGGACATGCCTATCCTTGGCCTCCACGGCGATCCTCGCCAGCAATATCTGGTCGGTCGCCTGTTTGGTCAGCTCCGGTATTACCCACACCCCCATCTTTGCCCGCAGGGTTTGGTCGGTGCGTCTCTCGACGGCTTCACGGCGGACGTCCGAATCCTCGTCCTTTGTCACGGCAATTTTCGCAAGTAGAGTTTGGTCAGTGAGCTTCATGACGGCGTGTTTGCGGACGAGCTCACTTCTGTCCTCCACTGCGATCCCCGCCAGCAAAGCCTGGTCGGTGAGCCTCTCGACGGCTGTTGTGCGGACTATTCCATCCCAATGTTCCACGGCAATCTTCGCCAGCAGAGCTTGGTCTGTGAGCTTCGCGACAGCGGCGCAGCGGACGTCCGAATAATCAGACTCATTTGCGACTTTCACGAGGAGTGTTTTATCGGTGAGCCTCCAGACGGAGTGCATCGCCCCCTTCGGAAGCTTGTATGGATTCCTGGTCTTGGCGTATGGGTCTTTGGTCGTCCCCAAGGCGATCTTCGCTAGCAGAACTTGGTCTGTAAGCTTCTCCAAGGCGGCATCGCTGACCTCCGATGCGAAATCTGGGGACTCTAGTGCGACCATCGCCAATAGATTCTGGTCGGTGAGCTTCTCGACGGCCGCGAGCCGTTCGGTGAAAACAAACGTTTCCGAACCATTACTCCAATCGTAGGTTGTATCAAATCTAGCTTCCAAGGCGATCTTCGCCAGTTCGGCTTGGGTATGGATCTGCGCCGGTTTGGCCTGGGCACGGATCTGCTTTGTTTCGCCGCCAAACACTTTTTCCCAGATGCCCATGGTTGCCTCTCGGTATCAGTTGTATCAGCCGCTCGTCGACCTGAAGTTCACCACCCCACCGTCAGTGACGCCCAACAACCCAATTATGACAGCTTGCACGAATCTGCCCAGTAAGATAAACGAATATGCCAGCTAGCCACTGTGAACTGGGATGAATTCGCATAAAGGACTACCGAATCTTCCGGAACCATTACAGTGATATTCTAGGTCAGTCAATAAGGCGCAGCTTCACAGTCCAATCCAAGTCAGGTCAAACGAGCAAAAAATGTCGCTGAACGATCTCGAATTCGCTTACGCTCCCGTGCGCAACCAGGTGCGCGACCTGCGGGAGTATCTTTGACCCTGCCCGCCTCCGCAGGGAACTCTCCGAAATAGAAACCAAGCTCGCTGACCCGAAGTTCTGGAACGATCCCGCGGCAAGCAAGCCCCTGATGCGTGACCGCAAGCGTCTCGAAGCCCTCATCCACGACGACGACGAACTTGTCCGCCGCACCAGCGACATTGAAGCCTACTTCGAGTTAGCCAAAGAGGGCGAAGATGTTCTCCTGGATTTGGAGAAGAGCATCAAGGAACTCGGCGCATTCGCCGAGGAACTTGAAGCGCGCACCATGCTTTCGGGCGAGGCCGATCCGCTCAACGCCATCGTCACCGTGCATCCTGGCGCGGGCGGCACGGAAAGCCAGGACTGGGCCGAGATGCTGCTGCGCATGTACCTGCGCTGGGCCGAGAGTGAGGGCTTCAAGACCGAGATGAACGACTACCAGGCCGGCGAAGAGGCGGGCATCAAGTCGGCCACATTCACCATCATCGGCGACTACGCCTTCGGAATGCTGGCCGGCGAGAGCGGTGTGCATCGCCTGGTGCGCATCTCGCCCTTCGACCAAGCCAAGCGCCGCCACACCTCGTTTGCTTCGGTCTATGTTTCACCGGAGATCGACGAAACCATTCACGTCGATCTGAAAGTGGAAGACCTGCGCATCGACACCTACCGCTCCGGCGGCAAGGGCGGCCAGCACGTGAACACCACCGACTCCGCGGTGCGCATGACGCATATCCCGACAGGAATCGTCGTCCAGTGCCAAAACGAGCGCTCGCAGCACAAGAACCGCGACAAGGCCATGAAGATGCTGCGTTCGCGGCTTTACGAATACGAGCTCGAGAAGAAGCGCGCCGTGAGCAAGAAGCTCGAAGACTCCAAGCTCGATATCAACTTCGGCTCGCAGATCCGCTCCTACGTTCTGCAGCCCTATCGCATGGCCAAAGATCACCGCACCAAGGTCGAAGTGGGCGATGTGGACAAGGTGCTCGACGGCTATCTGGAGCCGTTTCTGCGCGGCTATCTGCTCGCCAAGCGCCGCGGCACGGCAGTAGCGACGGGCGCGGAGGATGATTTCGAGGAGTGACCGAGGAGGGACATCGTTGAGCCGAAGCCCGCAGATCCACCTCCACATAGCCGCCGTCTTTCTCGCCGTAGTTCTTCCTGTCGCCAGTGCGCAGCAATCATCCCCGACGCAGCTCACCATTCAAGTCAAGGACGAAACGGGATGGTTTGTGCCGGGCGCACGCATCGCAATCGATCCTTCGCCCATCGCTTCGGGATCTGTTCTGATGGCGGACAGTCAGGGACAAGCCATACTTGATCTTCCGGCGGGAAGTTATACGCTCTCGATTGCTGCCTCCGGTTTCAAGAAATGGGGCCGGCAGATCGATATGCAGAGCAGGTCGGGCCAAAGGATAAGGGCCACATTGGAGATAGCTGAGCCTGACAGCCCAACCGTAATTGCCTTTTCCCGGGATATTCCGCTCGAATCGCCGGAGCCTGTTTACCTTTCGCTCCAGCCCGAAAGCAGCTCTGCCCCGCTTCCGCACCACCGCGCCCGAAGGCGCTGGTAGCCGCGCGCCCTTTATTTTTCCGATGCCACGCGAAGAATGCCTTGGAAGGCGGGCTTGGGTTGGCCGCTGCGATCGAAGAGCAGCGGATAACTGGTTCGCCCCTTGACAGGCCAGTCATTGAGCCAGGAATCGGCATCCGTGACTCCCCAGAACGTGACACGCGAGAGGGCGCCGCGATGCTTGAGGAAGACGCGGAAGAAAGCGGCGTAGCGATCGGCCAACTGCTGTTGGACGGAGTCGGGCAGGCCATTGACATAAGGATTCAGCTTCGGGTCCTGGCGGACGCGGAGCGACACATCGGCCGTGGGCCCGTAGCCCGCGGAGGGCAGCACGTCTATATCGAGTTCGGTGATGGCGACCTTGACGCCCAAAGCCGCGAAGGCAGAGATGGCGGCGTCCTCCTGCTCTGGGGTGGGCGAATCTAGGCGGAGATGGCCCTGTATGCCGACGGCGTTAATGGGGATTCCCTCGGCCTGAAGCTTCTTGACCAGCGCGACGGCGCCCTTGCACTTGGCCGGGTTTTCCAGGTTGTAGTCGTTATAGGTGAGCTGCGCCGCGGGGTCGGCCTCGTGCGCGTACTGGAAGGCTTTTTCGATGTAGTCCGGACCGATGATCTTGAACCAGAGCGACGGGCGCAGGGTTCCGTCTTCGTTGAGCGCTTCGTTCACTACATCCCAGCTCTGAATCCTTCCCTTGTAGCGGCCGACCACCGTGTCGATATGGTCGCGCATGCGGGCGAGCAGGGCGTCGCGGCCGAGGAGATTGCCCTTGGCATCGTGAAAGACCCACGCCGGAACCTGCCGCTCCCAGATGAGGGTGTGGCCGACGATGAACATGTGGTGCTGTTCGCCAAAGGCGACGTACTGGTCGGCCATGCGGAAATCGTACTTGTCCGGCTGAGGATGAACCTCCTCCCACTTGAGCGCGTTTTCCGGTGAAATTGAATTGAACTGGGAGTCGATCAACGCGTCGCCGCGCTGGTCTTCGCCGCCGATTTGCGTGTCACCGATGGCCACGCCGATATAGAAGTCGCTTTTGTAAGCATCTTTGAGGGCGGGCGCGCTCTGGGCCGAAACGAAGGCGGCCGCGGCCAGAACGGCGCCTAGTGGTAACAAATGGCAATAATCCATGCGGAATGACTCCCCAATAGTCTAGATGAAACGCGGATTACGAAGCGAAATTCGAAGCCGGAGGGCGGCCGCGGGTACGGAAGCAGCCGCCCGGACTGGCATTATCAGATCTTATCCTGCGAAAAGCTCTTGCGGCGCAGGCTCAAGTCTTGCGAGATTTTCAGATTCAGATTCATGCTGATGCCGTAGAAGAGCAGGCCCACGGCGGCGGCCAGGAAGGCTGCGCCGGCCCAGACCGAAGCGGTGAGGCGAATGCCTTCAAGAGCACGCGCCGTCTGCACGGCATTGGACTGGTAGCCATAGAACGAGAGCAGCCGGCTGGCGATGAATCCGCCGATGGCCAGGCCTATCCACAGCGCAAAGACCACGCCGGAGGTGACCGTGGCCGTGGCGCGGCGGCCGGTCTTCCACTCGCCAAAGTCGGCCACATCGCCCATCATCGACCACAGCACCGGACCGGAGCAGCCAAAGACGAACTGGCGCAAAATCTCGGTGGAGAATACCCAACCGAAGGGTATCTGCAACACATGACTCCCGAGGCTCAAGTTGAAGAACACTGTGCCCGTTGCGGACTGAAAATAGAGCGCGCTGGCCAGCAGGCCGGACAGGGTCATGCTCCAGAAAAAGACGTTACGCTTGCCCAAGCGCCGGGTGAACGCCGTGGAGCAGGCCACGCCGATCAGCAGCGCCGTCAGCCCATAACAGTTAAACCAACTGAACAGGATCTGGTTGCCGGCGCAGTATTTGAAGTAAGGGAGCATGACATTGCCGCGGATCATCAGCGCAATAAAGTAGAACGTGGTCACCAGAAAAAGCGCGATCCAAGGGCCGTTGCGCAGCAGGTCGGCCAGATCCTGGGTCACCGAAGTCACTTGCTGCGGGTCGGGCTGGATGCGCTCCTTGCTCACGGCAAAAGCGACGAGAAACAGCACCACGCTGACGCACAGGAACGAACCCATGGTCAACTGGTAGCCGCGCGCACTGTTGCCGCGCCCCAGGTAAACCACCATGGGGATGGCGAGGCCCCCCACAATGAAGCCCGCGGCGTTGGCGAACATCTGGCGGTAGGTGGCGATGCTGTTGCGCTCGTTGGGATCCTCGGTCATCACTCCGTTAAGCGACGCGTAGGGCACGTTGTTGACGGTGTAGACCAGGCGAAGAAGCATATAGGTGACCCAGGCGTAAATCAGCTTGGCCGGGAAGCTCAGGTTGGGCGTGGTGAAGGTGAGAACGCCAATCACTCCGAAGGGAACCGCGGTCCACAGCAGCCAGGGACGGAAGCGGCCCCAGCGCGTCTGAGTGCGGTCGGCGATCATGCCCATCACCGGATTGAGCACGGCCATGGCGAGGCCGACGACCAGGAACATCCAGCCTGCCTGGTTGGCGGTCAGACCAAAGGTGTCCGTGTAGAAGCTGAATTGCAACACCATCAACGCCTGGAAGACGAAGTTGGCGGCCATATCGCCCAGGCCGTAGCCGAATTTCTCGCCGAAGCTAAGTTTCTCTGTCATAACGTCCTCGAACTGCGCCCCTTGACGGTCACGCCACCGGGGTTCTTTTAGGCAAATTACCGCGCCCTTGCTTCCGTGTTGCGAGTTGCTCCTGCATTGGCTCCGATCCTGTGGAGCGATGCAGTCGGAGACTGCGCTAGTGGGGCATCCATTACCGCCCCCATTACCCCGTCCGGGCACAGGACAGATGAGCCCCTCCCAGAGGATACGACTTCCCATGCCGATAGACTGTGCCGCAGAGAAGTGTATCCGGCGGAGACGCAAAGAGCAACCGGGAAAAGCGATTTTCTTGAGGGGCTTTGCTTTGGGTTCAGTGTCCGGTAGCTCGCGCGGCAGGGCTCGCGGCCACGCCGATGCGAGCATTGTGCGGGGCGAAGTGTTCAGTAGGCTCTTTTATGCATTCGTGCAAGGGCATATCATCGCAGCAGATTCGCGCGACAGAAAGGGCCTCTATGAAATTCCACAGTCGCATTGTCTCTGCATTCATTCTTCTTCTTTTCGCGTCGGGCGTGGCCTCGGGGCGAACAACACCCGCCAAGTTTAGCTTCGACGTGGCGACAGTGAAGCCGGCGGCGCCGCTCGACATGCAACGAATGGCTGCCGACGTGCAGGCCGGCCGGATGCCGAAGATCGGGCCGGAGATCGGCGCCTCGCGCGCGACATTCACCTACATGTCGCTTGCGGACCTTGTGGCTTTCGCCTACAAGGTCAGAAACTATCAGATCAGCGGCCCGGACTGGCTCGGCGGCGAGCGCTTCGACGTCGAGGCTACGATTCCGGAGGGCGCGACCAAGGACGATGTTCCCGCCATGCTGCGAGCGCTGCTCGAGGAGCGGTTCAAGCTGGTTGCGCATCAGGCTCAGGAGGAGCACAAAGTGCTGGCGCTGGTGGTCGGCAAAGGCGGGCCGAAGATGAAGGAAGCGCCGGCCGCGCCGCAAGCCTTCGACCCCAACTCTCCGCTCCAGCCCGGCGAACGGCAAGTGGACGACCCGGATGGGCCGGTGCGCATGAAGATCAGTCCGGACGGTACGGTCACAATGAATCTGGGGGCCAGGGGCACGGTGATCCAGAAGATCGACAGGCAGAACATGACGATGCACCTTGATTCGAGCGGGGTGACGATGGCGGGATATGCGCGGTTGCTTTCGACCTTGCTACTGCAAATGGGCGGCGCGAACAGCCGGCAGGTCGTGGATATGACCGGCCTGAAGGGCTTCTACCAGGTGGATACGGAGCTCTCGCTCGCGGATATGATGGCTTTGGCTCGCGCGCAAGGCATGATGATGCCTTCAAGGCAATCCAGCGGAGCCGCTGCCGCGAGCGGCGTCCCGGAAGCGTCGGATCCGAGCGGCGGCACAAGCGTCTACCAGTCCGTGGAGCAGATGGGCCTGAAACTCGAAGACCGCAAGGCCACCGTGGATCGGCTGGTGATCGACCACGTGGAGAAGACGCCGACGGAGAATTGAAGAAACAGGGATCGGGGAAAAGGGAGTAGAAAGACATAAAAAGCTATAGATACGGATATCCGGTCTTTGCCGGTGCGCTGACCGGCGTCACTGGCACGTGGCACGGCGCATGATTTACCCTCGTAAGCGGCATGAAAACTCAGCGCGTAGTTCTCTTCTCTGCCCTGGCCGCGTGTTGCGCCGCAGGCGCGGCCCTGCTTGTCTTGGCTAAACAACCGTCAGCTCCGGCGAGCCAGGAGGTCCCCGACGCTCCGCTGGCAACCGCCGAGGCAACGACCGTCCCCAACGGGCCGTTCGTGGTGATGGACACATCGATGGGCCGCGTCACGTGCCAGTTCTACCAGCAGCAGGCGCCGAAGGCCGTGGCCAACTTCGTCGGGCTGGCGGAGGGCACGAAGGACTGGATCGATCCCAGGACCAGGCAGGTGCAGCACCACAAGCGATACTACGATGGCACGACCTTTCATCGCGTGATTCCGGAGTTCATGATCCAGGGCGGCGATCCCACGGGCACGGGGATGGGCAGTCCGGGCTACACCTTCAACGATGAGTTCGATCCCAACCTGAACTTCGACCGGCCGGGACGGCTGGCCATGGCCAACAGCGGACCCAATACCAACGGCAGCCAGTTTTTCATCACGGAGCAGGCAACGGAATTCCTGAACCAGCACTACACGCTCTTCGGTCAGTGCGACGACGCGAGCGTAGCCGTAGTGAAGGCGATTGCACGCGTGCCGCGCGACGCGAACGACAAGCCACGGACGCCGGTGGTGCTCGAGAAGGTCACGATCGTGCGCAAGGGCGAGCCGATGCCGCCAGCGCAGTAAAACAGAGAACAGAGATCAGGAAGAACCAAGGAGTGTTCATGGCACTTGCAGCAGGAACCTACGCCGTCTTTACCACCACGGAAGGCAGGATTACCGTGCGCCTTTTCGAGGCCGATGCGCCCGTCACCGTGAAGAACTTTATCGAGCTGGCCGAGGGCGCTAAGGAGTGGATTCATCCCAACACTCGGGAGAAATCCAAGAAAAAACTTTACGACGGCACCATCTTCCATCGCGTAATTCCGGATTTCATGATTCAGGGCGGCGACCCGGCGGGCAACGGCATGGGCGGACCGGGCTACCGCTTTGAGGATGAGACCCAGGGCTCGCCGCACAAATTCGACAAGCCGGGCAAGCTGGCCATGGCCAACGCAGGACCGAACACGAACGGTAGCCAGTTCTTTATCACCGTCGCTGCCACGCCGTGGCTCACGGGCAAACACACTATCTTTGGCGAAGTGGTGGAGGGCCAGGACCTGGTGGTCGCCATCAGCAAGGTTGCGCGCGGCGCGCAGGACAAGCCGCACAAGCCGGTGGTGCTGGAGTCGGTCGTCGTCGAGCGCGTCAGCTAACCGGCGCCGCGCACAACTTCAGAATGGCCTCGCCAAAACGCTCGGCTTTGGCGGGGCCAATGCCATCGATCCCCAGCAACTGCGCGGGATTTGCCGGCCGCGACAGCGCAACCGCTTGCAATGTGCGGTTGTGCAGCACCACGTACGCGGGGACGCCGAGGCGTTTGGCTTCGGTCGCGCGCCACTCGCGGAGCCGCGCCGCAAGCGCGTCGGAAGCGGGCGTCGGCTGCGGCGGATTTGCTGCCGAGGCGACCGGCTTTTGCGCAGCGGATTTAGCTCGCTTCGTCCGCCGCGGCGGCGTTTCGCCGGCATCGAACTCCTCGACAATTCCGTCGGCGAGCAAGAGCTCGAGCGGCGCGGCCGGCCTCACGCCGTATCCCGCCTCGCTCAGCATCACCTTGCGGAAACGCAGGACTTCTCCGTTTTTTTCAAAGGCCGATTCCTCGATCCCGATGAGCCCGGCGCGCACCATGGCATCGAGCAGCGCCTCGAACTCATTGCGGCTGATTCTGCCCACCACGTCGAGCTTGCGTTGCAGGGTTCCCGCCGCGACGTAAGCCACCGGCCGCAGTTCGTCCACCATCGCGCGGGCGATATTCTGCTCGGCGGGCAAGGCATAACGGAAGCGACGCAGCACCGCGCCTTCGGGATCGCAGACGTCGCAGATGCCGCAGGGACGGCCGGCATCTTTCACATCCCCAAGATGCCGCACCAGTTGCGACATGCGGCACGCGCTCGAATCCGCGAACGCGACCACCTTCTCGAACTGTTCGGTGCGGTGCAGGGCTTGAATGGTGTAAGTTTTTTGCCAACCAGCAGCGCCTTTGGTCACGATTCCGCCGAAATCGACGCGCGCGCCGCCGTGAATTTCCAGCTTTTCGAGAGCCTTGTCGAACTCTTCCTCGGCCAGATCCGAGGCGGCGCGCAGCTCCTCGACCGGCTGCGGCTGTTCGCCGAGCGCCGCGAAGACCTGCTTCAGGTTTTCGACCGGAGGATAGTCGCGATTGAGGAAGAAGTCGTGGGTGCGCTGGTCGGCATAGGAGTGCATCAGGTAGGTCCGGCTCAGTGCGCCGTCGCGGCCGGCGCGGCCGATCTCCTGATAGTAGCCCTCGAGCGTGGCCGGCAAGCCGGCGTGGATCACGGTTCGGATGTTGGCCTTGTCGATTCCCATGCCGAATGCGATCGTGGCGACGACGGCCTCCAGCTTGCCGGCCTGAAAGGCCCGCTGCACACGGTCGCGCGTCTCCGAGTCGAGTCCGGCATGGTAAGCGGCGGCGGGAATCCGCGAGGACAGCTCCGCGGCCAGGCTCTCGGACTGATTTCTCGAAGTAGCGTAGACAATGGCCGGCCGCCGCGCGGGATGGGCCAGCAGGCGGCAGATGACACCGGCGCGCGCCGGGATGGCGACCTCGACCACTTCGATGGCGAGATTCTCGCGGCGGAAGCCGTGAATGAACTTGAGTGGATCGATCATGCCGAGTTGCGCGAGGATGTCTGCCTGCACGCGCGGCGTGGCAGTTGCGGTGAGCGCGATCACCGGCGCGGGGTCTTCCCCTCCGCGCAACGCAGGCAGATACTGGCCCAGCATCCGGTAGTCGGGCCGGAAATCGTGGCCCCATTGCGAGATGCAATGCGCTTCGTCGATGGCGACCAGTGCGAGCTTTTGCTTGGCCAGCATGGCCGGAAATCCGGAAACGCGCAAGCGCTCGGGCGCGATGAACAGGAATTGCAAATCGCCGCGCAGATACTCGGCGCAAATCTGGCGGGCCGCACCGCGCTCGAGGCCGGAGTGAATACGCCCCACGCGCAGGCCCACAGCCGTCAGTTTTGCCGCCTGATCCTCCATAAGCGAGATCAATGGCGAGATCACCAGCGCAGTTCCGCCGCGCGCGATGGCGGGCAACTGGTAGCAGAGCGACTTCCCTGCCCCGGTGGGCATCACCAGCAACAGATCGCGCCCCGCAATGGCCGTGCGGCAAACTTCTTCCTGATTGGCGCGAAATCCAGCAAAGCCGAACACAGATCCCAAGAGCCCGCGCAATACGTCCGGATTGGAGAGATCCATCAAGACAAGTGAGTCCCGCACCAGTGCCGCAGACTTAAGGTGAATACAAGAAATCGCTCAGTACTTGGCATGTTGGCGTCGCTTCGCGACCGAGCAGGTTCGCGAGTTCGCCGGATATTTCTTTCCAGGCGGTTCAACCGCAAGAGCATTTCCCATTCTTGTCCATTCTCTCAGAGCGACGGACATCACCGCTTTCGCAGCACGCGCGCGATTCTTTAGAGTAGAAGGAGAGAAGGAACAATCAGATAAGACCGTCAGGAATCGGCGTCTCCGCGTCCGGCACGCGAGGAGCAAGTTTGACCAGTAGCGCAAAACGCACAGAAACCGCAGGCATCTCGTACGCTTGGCGCGCGTTGCGGCACCGCAACTTCCGGCTGTTCTTCGGCGGGCAGACGATTTCGCTCATCGGCACGTGGATGACGCGCATCGCCACGTCGTGGCTGGTGTACCGGCTCACGCATTCGGCGCTGCTGCTGGGAACGGTGAGCTTCGCGGGGCAGATCCCCACCTTCCTCTTTGCGCCCTTCGCGGGTGTGTGGATCGACCGGCTCGACCGCCAGCAGGTGCTGGTGTGGACGCAGACCCTCGCGATGGTGCAGTCGTTTGCGCTGGCGGGGCTCACCTTTTCCGGCCACATCACCATCCATTGGATTCTGCTCTTGAGCGTGATGCAGGGCATCATCAACGCCTTCGACATGCCGGGGCGGCAATCCTTCATGGTGCGGATGGTGGAGGACCGCGCCGACCTGAGCAACGCCATTGCCATTAACTCGTCGATGGTGAACGTGGCCCGGCTGATCGGCCCGTCGCTGGCCGGAATGCTGATCGCGGTCACCAGCGAGGCGTGGTGCTTCCTCATCGATGGCGTGAGTTATATCGCCGTGATCGTGTCGCTGCTGATGATGCACGTGCATGTGCAGGCAGTGGTGCGCAAGGTGACGTCGACCCTGACGGAGCTGAAGGAGGGCTGGAGTTACGTCGCTGGATTCCTGCCCATCCGGACGATCCTTTTGTTATTTGCTCTGGTGAGCCTGATGGGCATGCCGTTTGTGGTGCTGATGCCGGTGTTCGCGGCCAAGGTACTCCACGGCGGGCCGCATACGCTCGGGTTCCTGATGGGCGCGATGGGGGTGGGCGCGCTCTTCTCCGCGCTTTCGCTGGCGGCGCGCAGGAATGTGCGCGGGCTGACTCGCATGATTCCGATTGCCGCGGCGGTCTTCGGAGCGGGGCTGATCGGATTTGGGCTATCGAGCGTCTTCTGGCTTTCGATGGTAATGGTGCTGGTGGCGGGCGCGGGCATGATGCAGGGCATGGCGGCCAGCAACACGATCATCCAGACCCTGGTGAGCGAGGACAAGCGCGGACGCGTGATGAGCTACTACACCATGGCGTTCATGGGCATGGCGCCGTTCGGCAGTTTGCTGGCCGGATCGATGGCGCATGCGATTCCAGCAACGCCGCTGTGGATTGTATCGGGACCGGTCCTGGCCGGCGCGCAGTGGACCGTCATCCTTAACGGGCTGGTCGTGGTGCTGGGCGCGTTGTGGTTCGCGACGCGGCTGCCCGCGCTGCGCGTGGTGGTGCGGCCGATTTACCAGGAGATGGGCATCATTCCCGCGGCCCAGGAGATAGCGGCGGAGCAGTGAGTGACAGCCGACAGCAAACAGCAGACGGCAAACAGCAGACTACAGACATCACTCGCTGTTGGCTGTTTGCTGTTTGCCCCCTGCCGTCAGCGCACGATGTCGCGGTGCAGGGCTTTCACCTGATAGCCGGCCTTGTCGAGGCGCTTGGCGATCTCTTCGGCCATCATGACGCTACGGTGCTGGCCGCCGGTGCAGCCGAAGGCCACGGTCAGGTAGCTCTTGCCTTCCTCGACGTAGTGCGGCAGCAGATAAAGCATCAACTCGGTCACGCGATCGAGGAACTCCTTGGTCTGCGGGAAACCGCGTACGTACGCGGCGACCCTGGGGTCAAGACCGGTCTTCTTGCGGAACTCGGGCACAAAGTGCGGATTGGGCAGGAAGCGCACGTCGAAGACGATGTCAGCGTCGAGCGGGACGCCATTTTTGAAACCGAAGCTGAGGCAGGAGACGAGCAGGCGCTTGGTTTCCTCCTCCTGGCCGAAGCGGGCGAGGATGTCGGCGCGCAGCTCGTGCACATTGAAGTTGGAGGTGTCGATGAGCGTGTCGGCAACGTTGCGGATGGGGTCGAGCAACTGACGCTCTTCCACGATGGAACGCGACACGGTCTCCGTGCGGCCCAGCGGATGCGGGCGGCGCGTCTCGGAATAGCGGCGGACAAGCACGGCGTCCTGGGCGTCGAGAAACACCACGCGGGTTTCGAGCAGCTTCTTGATGCTCTTGAGGATCTCAGGCAGGCGGTCCAGGGTCACGCCCTCGCGCACGTCGATGACGATGGCCGCGCGCGCCACGTCGCTGGACGCGCTGACGAGGCGGGCAAAATCGGGCAGGAGCTCGAGTGGAAGATTGTCGACGCAGTGAAATCCCAGGTCCTCAAAGGCCTTGAGCGCCGAAGCCTTTCCTGCGCCGGAGATTCCCGTGACGATCACCAGTTGCTTGCCAGCCGGCTGACGAAGACCTGTCCGCGGAGGGCCCGGCGCGGCGGCTTGATTCTTCCGGCGAGATGCACCTCGCGATTTGCCCACATTGCGCGCTGTTTTACGGGGCGTCATGGGATCATGCTACACCGGGCGCGCGGAAAGCAGAGCGCGGAGTCGCAGAGCGGCTTGAGGAAAATCGTCCTCAGGTACGATTGAACGGGGCGGGGTGGCCGCGGCATCGGGAGTCCGGTTGCGCGCGGCCCCGGGATGCTATGGAATTTCGACCAGCTCCATCTGGCCGTCGCGGCGGCGATGCAGCACGAACATCTCTCCAGCCACGGTGCGGAAGATAAGCAAGTCGCGGTCGCGGAACTCTGCGTCCTTGACGGCCTCCTCAACGGTCATGGGCTTGAGAGCGATGGCTTCGCCGCTCTTGACGATGTGCGGCTCGACGACGGTGGCACGCGCGGGAAACGAGTGTACCGCGATGGATGCCCGCGCCTTGCCGCGGACCGGCTTGGCCTCATCGGTTGCGGGCTCGACCCGCGCCTTGGGCCGCGCGACGGGAGGAGCCGTGAGCACCTTTTCCCCTTTGGGGAGGCGCTTGCTGTCGATGCGCCGGTCGCGGTGCCGATAGGCCTGATGCTCGGCGTGTTCGATGGCCTCGCGCAGCGCCGCGTCGGGTGAATCGCCCTTGCCCGTGGCAGCAAACTTCTGTGAGCGGGCCTGGATATTCAATTCGACGATGTGGACATGCCTCTGCGCGCTGAAGGTGATGCTGGCTCGCGCGGTCCGGCCCAGAATGCGGCCGATACGTTCCATTCCCTCCTCGGCCTGCGTGCGCAGAGCGCGGGAGATTCTGCCATTTCTTGCCGTGACTGCCACATCCATGATTGCCTCCGTTTTCCGATCGTCAATTCCGCGCCGAAGGCCGGTGCGGTGGTGGACAGTATATGACGGATTAGCTTCTAGCTGCTAGCTACTAGCTTCTAGCTTGCATTTTTCTATAACGGGCTGCTAGTTTCTCGCGGGCCTTTGCAGATTTGGGAAACCTTGTTACGCCCCCTTCGGGGGCTGGGGCTTCGGCCTGCTGCAAGCGTGCCGGAGCACAGCGCGTGGTTCTGCGCAGGATGAGCTAGCAGCTAGAAGCTAGAAGCTGCTTTTCAGATCTCCCAGCGCAACAGCACGGTGCCTACGGTGAAACCCGCGCCAACGGCAGCCAGCAGCACCAGGTCGCCTTTCTTCAGCTTGCCCTCTTCAACGGCCGTCTCCATGGCCAGGGGAATACTTCCGGACGAGGTGTTGCCGTATTTTTCGATATTGATAATCACGCGATCGGGGCTCATGCCCAGCCTGTCGGCCGTGGCCGTGATGATGCGCTTGTTGGCCTGGTGGGGAATGAAGCAGCCGAGATCGGCGCCGGTGACCCCATTGCGCTCCAGCAGCTTGCCCGTGGCCTCGGCCATCTTGCGCACGGCAAATTTGTACACCGCGGGGCCGTCCTGATGGATAAAATGCATTTTCTTGTCCACGGTCTCGTGCGTAGAAGGATTCAGGCTGCCGCCGCCGGGCATGTTAAGGCTCACGCCGCCCGAGCCGTCGATCTCGTTCAGGTAGTCAATGAAGCCGATCTCGCCCTCGGCAGCCGGCTCCAGGAGCACCGCGCCGCCGCCATCGCCGAAGAGTACGCACGTGGTGCGGTCGGTGTAGTCGGTCATGCGCGTATTAGCGTCGAAGCCGCAGACCAGGACCTTGCTGTGCGCGCCGCTCTCGACCATCTTCACGCCGGCCTGCAGCGCATACGTGAAGCCCGAACAGCCGCCCGAGACATCGAATCCCCAGCAGTGCGGGGCGCCGAGCTTGTGCTGCACAAGGCAGGCCGTCGAGGGGTACATCATGTCGGGCGTGACCGTGCCGACAATGATTAACTCGAGCTCATCGGGACCGATGCCGCGCGCGGCCAGGCACTTCTTTGCGGCTTCCACGCACATATCGCTCAGGCCCAGGCCGGCAGCGAGCTTGTGACGCGTCTTGATCCCGGTGCGCTCCGTGATCCACTGGTCGCTGGTTTCCACCATTTTTTCGAGGTCTTGATTGGTGATCAGATCGGGAGGAACGTAGGTACCGAGCGCCGAAATCTTGGCGCGGCGGCCCACCACGGGGCGAACGGTCAAGCTCAATGCATTTCTCCTTGCGCAGGGCTCGCGTATGCGGCCATTAACCTTCGAGTCTTGGTCCCTGTCTTCTTGGTCCCTCGTTCCCTCGGTCCCTTGTTCCCTGCCTCTCGCAAAAAAGTACCGGGTGACCTACTGCGCCCGTACGAGCCCGTTACCGTTGCTTCCTTCCGGACCTGGCGGGGTTGGCGGGATTACGTCGCGTAGGACCCGGCACTTGATGATTTTAGCACTCGAAAGCGACCATCATTCGGCCTGCGCCTTCGATTGGATTCATTGAGAGCCGTCGTGGCAGTTGGGCGCGAATTGCACCGCGAGCGATTGTCGAAAGCTGCGAATATATGGACAGGGCATCCGATGAGTTCCGATCGCTCTCATGCGCGTGTTTTCGCCGGGCTGGCTGCGGGTGCAGCGCTCGCTGCCGCATATCATCTGGGCGCATTTGGGCTGGCATGTGCGCACTCTCACCTCAATGCGGCCGCGTGGCGTCACCTCGTCTTTGTGGGCATCGACGCCGCACTCTGTCTGCTGCTGCTTTGGCGACCGCGCTGGTTGATTGTGCCCGTCACGATCCTCGCAGCCCAGGCTTTTTGGTCACATGGACGCGGGCTCTGGCTTGCGTGGCACAGCACGCGGCAAGTGGATTGGATCTCCTTGGCTGTTGTGCTGTATCTACCGGTGCTTCTGGCCGCGGCTCTCTGGAACGCATGGCAGCCAGGAAAAAGACGAACCTAAAGTTCAATCTGCGGAGAAGCCTTTGTCTCTGTGGGCAACGCACAATGACTCCCCGGGTCATGAGCATCACTGCGCGCCAAGGTACTACGAAATCCGCGGCTCACGTTGCTGTTCCGCAGCGCCGGTTTGCGCCATGCGGAATTCCGCCCCTCTTATCCACATTGGCGCCTCTTATTCGCGTTGACCCTGCCTTTCCGCATCCGTAAAGTCTGTAATGAAGCGATGCGTTTCCGCGCTCCTGCTGCGCCGCGTGAGGCCGCTGGCGGAGGCACAGGAGAGCTTCAAGCGCAGGTTCACCAACGCGGAGTCAAGATGCTGAAACTAAAGAAAATCCATATCCTCGGCTTCAAGAGCTTTTGTGACCGCACGGAAGTGACCGTGGCGGGCACGGGGATTGCCGTGGTGGTGGGTCCGAATGGGTGCGGCAAATCGAACATTCTGGACGGGGTGACCTGGGTGCTGGGCGAGCAGAGCGCCAAGAGCCTGCGCGGCTCGCACATGCAGGATCTGATCTTTGCCGGAACGCGCGACCGCAAGCCGATGGGCATGGCGGAAGTGACGCTTACTTTGGTCGATCCCGAGGCCTACGAGGGGCCGGTGCCGGTGGAACCGGAGGTCGTGGTCGATCACGAGGGGCCGGCGGATTGGGACGAGGAGGAGTTGCGCCGTCAGCGCGCCGCCGAAGCCGAGGAGATCGTTGCCAACGAGCAGCCGGGACAGGTACTTGAAGATGAGGCTGCGGAAGGGGCTGAGGGGCAAGAGTCAGGCGAGAGCCTCGACCAAAAGGCTGCCCCACCGCAGGTGGCTGCCGCACCGCAGGTGCCGCAGTTGGTGCAGGTGCCGCAGGGGCAGCAGGGCGTGCTGCTCAAGATTCGCCGGCGCAGATTCCAGAGCAAGCCGCAGAAGGGCGAAGTGGTGATCACGCGGCGGCTGTTCCGTACCGGAGAAAGTGAATACCTGCTGAACGGCAAGCTCTGCCGGCTGCGCGACATTCAGGACATCTTCATGGGCACCGGCCTGGGGCCGGA
>Ga0326727_10010689_pt1 | contig 21743 bp, 22 predicted proteins | sample MB2enrmetagenome_FD_207643 | JGI IMG/M metagenome (GOLD analysis project Ga0326727, IMG submission 207643) | Lab enriched peat soil microbial communities from McLean, Ithaca, NY, United States - MB29MY | ecosystem: Environmental > Terrestrial > Soil > Wetlands > Peat | place: USA: New York...
CGGCGACGGCGGAGGGGTGGGGGTGGTGCTTCGCCCACCGGCTCGGCGTCGGTGAGGCCGGCGATGCGCAGCCGGGGCTGGCCCTTGACGCCGGCGAGCTGGGCGGCGCTGATGGCCCGGCAGAGCTGGCGGTAGCCGCGGCGGCCGCGGGCGATGAGCCGGAGGCGGCCGGCGTCGACCAGGTCCAGCTCGACCCCGATCACCGGGCGGATGCCGGCCCTGCGGGCGGTCTCGATGAAGCCGACGGCACCGTAGAGGCCGTTGCGGTCGCAGAGGCCCAGGCTCCCGATCCCCAGCCGGGCGGCGACCTCGACCAGGTCGCGGGGCGAGGCCGAGCCCTCCAGGAAGGAGTAGTGGGAGCGGGCCGCCAGCTCGGCGAAGGGCAAGCTTGACATCATCTACAAACTTGTGTAACTATGCAGGACAGTCGTTCGGCAGAGGAGAGCGACAGACCCGAGCAGCAGTTCCTCACATGGGCCGCCGGTACCCCTCGACCGGCGGCCCTCCACTTCCCCGCCCCGAGGCTGGAAGCGGTTTGCATCTGATGTAGCATCAGCATCATGGAGAGGCGCACCACGGTGACGGCCCAGGACGACGACCTCGCGGTGATCGCCACCGACGCCCGCCTGCGTGGCATCGCCCTGAGCCGCGCCCTCGGTGAGCTGGTGGCAGAGCGTGCCGCGCAGCTGCGGCAGCGGCGCCGACCACGGCTCGGCACCTTCAGGTCGGGATCGACGGTGGGCATCGCCGCCCTCATGGAGAGCAACCCTGATGCCCCCGCAGCCCAACCTTTCCGCTCCTGATCCGCAGGGAGTCGGAGGCCATGGCGCTGCTCCTGGATACCGGACCGATCGTCGCAGCCCTGGATGAGGATGACCCGGAGCACGACCGCTGCCTCGCCCTGCTGGCAGGCGGCGATGACCGGCTGGTGCCCAGCCCGATCCTGGCCGAGGTCGACTACTGGCTCAGCAAGCTCGGCGGTCTCCGTGCTTGGGCGGACCTCGCCGCCGACATCAGTGGCGGTGCGTACCGTCTGATCCATCCTTCCGAAGCTGACCTGATCCGGGCCGCGGAGCTGGAGCTTGTCTACGCCGACCTGAAGCTCGGCTTCGTCGACGCCTCGATCATCGCTCTCGCCGAGCGCCTCAACGAGACCAGGATCGCCACCCTCGACCGCCGTCATTTCTCGGTGGTCCGCCCCCGCCACTGCCCCCACTTCACCCTCCTGCCGGAATGACCGGGACCAGGCGGGAGCGTCGGGCGCATCCCCCTCCCTCGCCTGCAGACCAGGCCCGCCCCATCAGTCATAGCGGCGGGACCAGTGCCACTCGCCGGTCTCCAGGTCGCGGTAGAGCTCGACGCATTCGTCCGCGGGCTCCTGCCGGTCCGTCGCGCTCGGGCCGGGGGCCCGGCGCCCACCTCCCCGGCACTCGAGGAGAAGCCGGACGTAGTGGCGCCGCACCGGGATGCACCACCAGTCGGCCTCGACCAGCCACTGGTTGGCGACCCGGCTGACCCTGCACCAGCGGCCGTCCAGGCGCACGGCGCAGACGGCGCCCGAGACGTCGACCCGGACATCGGCGACGCCGCTCAGCAGCTCGGTCATCGCCGCAGCGCCGGCATGACCGCCGCGGGTGTCCCCGGCGGCACCGGCTCCCGTGCCACTCCGGGCGCGGGACCGGACGCCCGGCGACCGCGACCGTCGCCGTCGACCTCCACCGCCACCGGCTCGGCCCAGCGGAAGCGCCGCTCGGGGAGGTCGCCGGGGTCGACGGTCAGCTCCGCCCGCCGCACCGCCGTCCCGCCGAAGCGGGCGCGCAGCCGCGCGGCGGCCCCGCCGATCTCCTCACCGGCGGCATCACCGCCCCGCCAGAGGTCGACCTGGCGGCCGGCCCCCGGCTCGAGTCCGGTGACCTCCAGGCGGACCGCGGTCACCGGCGCGGTGAGGGGCAGGCCGGCGAGCAGCTCCAGGGCCACCGGCCAGAGCTCGGCGCCACCCCCCGGCGGCTGCAGCGGGGTGATCCGCAGCCCCGACGGCTCGGCGTCCTCCAGCTCGCAGACCAGGGTGACCGCCGCCGCCCGGCAGCCGCGGCGGCGCAGCCGGTCGCCCAGCTCCAGGGCGCAGCGGTGGACGGCGAAGCGCAGCGCCTCCAGGTCGCCGGTGCCACCCTCGAGGACGATCCGCTCTCCGAGCTGCCGGGGCATTCCGGGCTGGTCGACCCCGCCTCCCGGTCGCCACTCCTCCCTCCCGTCCCCACCTCGAACCCGGCGCCAGAGATCCATCCCCGCCGGTCCGAACTGACGCTGCAGGTCGGCGGCGGAGAGGTTGGCCACCGCTCCGACACAGTCGAGACCGAGGGCCGCCAGCCGGGCGGCGACAGCCGGGTCCAGGGGGAGGACGCTGAGCGGGAGCGGGGCGAGGAAGGCGGCCTCCTCGCCGGCAGCCACCCGGCGGATGCGGCGAGACCCCGACTGCCGGGCGGCGACCTCGGCCACCAGGCGCGAGGCGGCGACGCCGACGGCGATGTCGTCGGCATCGAGCAGCTCATTGATGCTGCGGGCGATGGCGACCGCCCACCCGGTGCCGTCGGGATGGGCGGCATGCCGGCCGGTGAGGTCGCACCAGGCGGTCTCATCCCCCACCTCGACGGCGGGGGCGAGCCGGTAGAGGCGAGCGAGCAGCTCCGTGCGCAGACGCGCCACCTCCTCCTCGCCGGCGGGCACGAAGGCGGCACCCGGACAGCGCTGCTGGGCCTCGCGGAGCGGCTGGCCGGGGCGGACGCCACAGGCCAGCGCCGACGCCGACGCGGCGAGGACGGGCAGGCGGAGCTCCGGAGCTCCGCCGACGACCACCGGCTCAGTCCGCAGCTCGGGGTGGCGGCGCCAGGTGACCACCAGGGCGAGGTGGGGGAAACGGGCGCAGAGGAAGCGGAAGTCGCCCACACCTCATCCCGCCGCTGCCGCAGGGACATCGGTGGCCTCTGCCGTCAGGGGCAGGTCCACCACCGCCGGCCGGCCCACCGCCTCAGCGGCGGCGAAGGTCCGGGGATAGCGGAGCAGCAGAACCGCCGTCTCTCCCGGCGCGCTCACCTTGCTCTTGACCACGGTGAGGCGGGTGCGCAGGCCGAGAACGTCGCCGTGGGCCTCCTCCCAGCCGTCCGCCGCGCACTCCAGGGTCAGCGAGGCGGCGTGCCCCAGCGCGAGTGGCGGAGGTGAGGTGGCGGAGACCAGGCAGACGGCCCGGCGGGTGGCGACCGATTCGACCAGGATGGAGAGGCGGTGCTCCCACCCGGAGCTGGAGCGCGGGCTCGAGCCCGGCTCCGCTCCCGAAAGCGCGACGGCGAGCCAGGAGGCACCGGCCGCCACCAGGCTCCGAGCCATGGAGAGCCCCTCCCCCCACCGGCCCGACGGCGGCCGGACCACCAGCAGGGCGGTGAGATCGGCCCCGAGGTCGGCGAGGTACCCGGGGTCGAGGCTGCCCACCAGGTCGAGGTAGACGGCGACCCGCTCCCGGCTGGCGGCGGCGGCCAGTGCCTGGAGCAGGGTGAGCCGGCCGCTCGCCCCCGGGGCGGCGGCCAGGAGGCTGACCCGCCCGACCGGCAGGCCTCCGGGGGTGAGCAGCTGATCCAGGATCGGCAGGCCGGTCGGCCAGGCCTCGACGCCGCTCAGGGTGTCGCCGGACCGGATCACGCCCTCGCCATGGCGCCGTCGCAGCGTTGCCAATGCCTGAGACAGCGGGGTGGACATCGCTCCTTCGCCTCCGTGGTCCCCGGCCCAGGGGGGATGACGGGACGGGAGCGCGGCCGGGAGTCGGATTATAGCGAACCCATGTTTGGTTCACGTACATCTGTTCGCCATACTTCCAGCGTGTGTGACGGCGGCGGCGAGACCACGGTCTGGCCAGAGCGTCTGGAGGGAACGGCTGAAACGCCGGGAGCTGCGTCCTGCCGGCGCCGAACGGGACGGCCCCGATCCCCTAAGCTCATGAGTGTCACCCGGCGGCTCGCACGGGGCGAGAGCCCAACCAAGGCTCCGTCGTGCCGTCCCGGGAGAGGGAGGTGTCATGGACAAGGATCTCGTCGATCAGGTCGTCGATGTCGCCCAGCGAGTTGTCGCCAGCGGAGCCATCTCCGCCAACGGGCACGGGAACGTCAGCCTCCGTGTCGCCGGCGCGAACGAGATGTACTTCACGGGCGGCTCATCACTGCGCGGCCATCCTGCCTCCGCCGTGGTGCGGGTCGGCCTGGACGGGACCGTGCTGGAGGGCGAGCTGCCACCGATCCAGGGTGCCGTCGTCGCCATGCACACGGCGATGTACGCGGACCACCCCGAGGTCGGCTGTGTGCTGCACACCCATTCGCCGTACGCCACCGCGTACGCGGTGGCGCGCCGCCCGATCGGTTGCTGGGTCGAGGCCCTGGCAATGTTCGGGCTCCCCAGCGGAGTGCCGGTCGCCCACTACGGGCCGCGCGGCTCCGCCCAGGCCGTGGCCAACATCAGGGCCGCGGTCGTTCCCGGGGTCCCGGCGGTGCTGCTGGCCAACCACGGGGTCCTGGTGTTCCACCGGACTCCCGACCTGGCCATCCTGGTGGGCGGGGTCGTCGAGGAAGCCGCCCAAGCCGGCATCAATGCCGCGATCATCGGCGGCCCGGCTGAGATCGAAGATGACCTCCGGGTCGCGGCGCTGCAGCGCGCCATGACCTTCGAGACCAGAGGCACGGTGCGCGTCTGATCGAGTCACGGCGGACATGGGTCGGCGGAGCCGGCCCCCCGGGTCGGGAGGCCGAATCCCGCCTACGCCGCTTCGGGAAGGACCTCGCCCCGCGAGATGCGCAGCGCCACCACGACCCGCTCGAAGGTGGACGGTCCCAGACGCTTGGAGATCCCCCAGACGCCGACCTCGCCCTTCCCCTCCCAGAGGTCGTGGGCGATGTCCACCAGGAGGCGCTCGCCTCCCGACATCGTCTCGGTCGCGGCCAGGAGGCCGAACCAATCGAAGTCTCCGTCCCGCATGTACGGCCGGGTTCGCGCCGCGATTCTGGGGCTCTCCAGGATGTGCCGAGCGGCGGCGTAGGCAGCAGATGGGTGGCGGGTGTCGCTGGGGCCGTGCTCTGGCCTCGCCGCAGCGGTCGCGCGCCCGAGGATCACCTCGGGATCCCTCGTGGTCCAGGTCGTGGGCATGGGCTCCTCCTTGATTTAGTAATACAATCCTACAAAACAGGGACGGTTACGGGTCGCGGGAGCGCCGGATCGGCGGCGGCGAGACCGCGCCACGGGCGGGAGCCCTCAGCGCCCCCACACCGCAGCGGTTGGGCATGGCCCCATCGCCCCGGCCGCGGCGGCGCAGAGCGCGGCGCCCCTCGATGCCAGGGATTCCAATGCAGTACGATCCGGCCCAATTCGGCGCACGAGGGTCGGAGAGAGGTAGGTCATGACCAAGCGAGCCGCTTCCCCGCCGACGCAGGACAAGGGGGTCCCGATCGCTCCCCCGACGCCGCCATGGTGGCGCCACTATCTCTGGCTGATCGCCCTCGCGATCTTCATCGTTCTCTTCTACGTCCTGCCCGCGACCCAGAGCACGGGCGAGACCACGCTCACCTACTCGCAGTTCATGAGCGACGTCGCCGCGCACAAGGTGAAGACGGTCACCCTCAACACGGACTCGAGCGCCACCGGCACCCTCTCCAACGGCGACCAGTACACCACCGCCATCCCGACCCAGGCCGGGCAGGAGTTCCTCGACGAGCTGGCCACGGACGGCGTGCAGGTCACGGCGGAGACCTCGGGTGACCTGGGTTCGGACATCCTGACCTGGATCCTGCTGCTCGGCCCCTTCCTCATCATCGGCTGGTTCTGGTGGCGCCTCTCCAAGCACGCCGGCGAGGGTATGCAGGGAACGCTCGGGGTCGGCCGGTCTAAGGCGAAGGTCTTCGACGAGGAGCGGCCTCAGACGACCTTCGCCGACGTGGCGGGGTATGAGGGCGTCAAGCAGGAGATCCGCGAGGTCGTCGACTTCCTGCAGCACCCCGAGAAGTACGCGAGGGCCGGCGCCATGGCACCGCGGGGCATTCTCATGATCGGTCCCCCCGGCACCGGCAAGACCCTGCTCGCCCGAGCGGTGGCAGGGGAGGCCAACGTCCCCTTCTTCTCGGTCACCGGATCGAGCTTCGTCGAGATGTTCGTCGGCGTGGGGGCGGCACGGGTCCGCGACCTGTTCGCGGAGGCACGCAAGCGAGCCCCGGCGATCATCTTCATCGACGAGATCGACGCCATCGGTCAGCGCCGGGGTGGTGCCGGCATGGCTGTTGCCAATGACGAGCGGGAGCAGACCCTCAACCAGCTGCTCGCCGAGATGGACGGCTTCGATCCCGCTGTCGGGGTGGTCGTCCTGGCCGCCACCAACCGGCCCGAGATCCTCGATCCGGCGCTGCTCCGGCCGGGCCGGTTCGACCGCCAGGTGACGGTTCCGCTGCCCGACCTGCGCGAGCGGCTGGCCATCCTCCAGGTCCACTGCCACGGCAAGCAGCTCGACCCGAGGATGGACCTCGACGTGGTGGCGAGGGGGACGCCCGGCTTCTCCGGGGCAGACCTGGCCAACCTGGTGAACGAGGCGGCGATCTGCGCGGTGCGGGCGGGCCGTGACGTGCTCACCGCTCAGGACTTCGACGAGGCGCGCGACCGCATCATCCTGGGCCGCCGCGAGGGTTCCAACGTCCTGCTGCCCGAGGAGCAGCGCTCCGTCGCCGTCCACGAAGCCGGCCACGCTCTGGTCGCCGTCTACTCGGACAAGGCGGACCCGGTCGCCAAGGTGACCATCCTCCCCGCCGGGCAATCGCTCGGCGTCACCGAACAGCTCCCGCTCATCGAGCGGCACCTGTACGGCGAGGACTACCTCAACCAGACGCTGGCCGTGTACCTGGGGGGCCGCGCCAGCGAGCTGGTCGTCCTCGGGCAGGGCTCGACGGGCGCTTCCAACGATCTCGCCCGGGCAACCGATCTGGCCGTCAAGATGGTGCGCGAGTTCGGCCTCTCGCCGGCTCTCGGACCGGTGGGCTATCCGGAGGGAGGATCCGTCTTCCTCGGGGGTGGCGGCTCCGAGCTCTCCAGCCGTCCCTTCGCGGAGCAGACCCAGGCGACCATCGACGCCGAGGTGTCACGGCTGCTGGTCCAGGCCGAGCAGCGCGCCGTCGAGATACTCAAGGCGCACCGCGACGTGCTCGACAAGCTGGCGCAGCTTCTCGTCACCGAGGAGACCGTGGACGGCTCGGAGATCTACGCGCTCGCCGGCCGCCCCGAGCCGGAAGGGGGTGCGAGCGTGACCATGGCGCCGCGGCGCAGCGTCGCGGCGACCGAGGAGCCGCTGGCCGCGGACCCGGCCCGAGAGGCGGGGGCCGGCCCGCCCGGCTGAGATCCTTCGCATCCTGGTCGCGGGCCCGGGCGGCGGGTGCGCGCCTCGCGCGACGCGACCTGCAGGGCTGGCGCCGACCGCCCTAGCTCGAGGCGCCGGCGATCGCCTTCTGCAGGCTCAGCCCGGTGCCCGACACCGACGGGCCGCGGAGGTTGGCCGAGACCATCTGGTTGTACGTCTGGATCAGCACCTGGTACGAGTCCGCGTCCAGTTGAGGGGTCCAGGTCAGGTAGCCGAAGAAGCAGCGGGCGCCGTCGAAGAAGGCCACGTAGGAGAAACCCTGGGAGCGCACGTAGCTCACCATCGCGGCGACGTAGCTCTCGTCGAGCGGCTCCCAGAAGCTGAAGCTCACGTCCTTCTGCTCGTTGACGGCCCCGTCACCGGCGAGCTCCGAGGTGCCCTCGGGACCGAAGCTGCCGTCGGTGTAGTCCTTGTAGAGCCAGGTCTCGTCCATGACCAGCGGCTTGTGCGCCGCCCTGGCCGCCGCGACGTCGCTCTCCAGGTTGGTGATGTCGGCCGATGCGAGCGGGTAGACGTGGACGTCCAGGTAGTCGATCGAGGTGGCCAGGAGCGACTGGTCGATCGCCGGGCTCGACCAGGTGCCGCTGCCGGCGCCGACCAGGGTGCTGTCCCGATTCAGCCCGGAGAGCTCCTCGCTCACCACCTGGGCCGCGGTCGCCGGGGTGTCGAGGGTGAGGTGGAGCACGCTCGAGAAGGTGTCCGGCTCGGTGAGCAGCGAGAGGTACGCCGGCTTCATGTCGTCGATGATGAGCTGGGCCTGCTGCTGCTCTTCGGCGGCGTAGGAGCTGAGGGTGAGCCCCGCGTAGCTGAAGGAGAGCGAGCTCAGCGGGGTGCCGGAGAAGACGGGGTTCTCCTCGACCGAGAGGACCATCCCCCGGGAGTGGACCTGCTCGGCCACCTGCTCGTAGAAGCCGAGGTACTCGGAGCTGTCCGGCGTGCTGGGCAGGAGCAGCGGGAAGGAGACGCAGACGGTCACGCCCTGGATCCCCAGAGCCTGGTACGCGTCGAGCTCCGCCTCCACCCCGGAGATGGCCTGCGGGTCGAGCAGCCCGCTTCCGATGTTGCCGTTGGCGGCGAGGAGCTCCGCTCCCACGGTGGTCGTGCCCCCCGTGGACGGCGCGCTGCCGGACAGGCTCGCGAAGGCCTGGCCGTCCGCCTGGACCAGCGCGTACTCCGACTGGTACTCGGCGGGCACCGCCGCGGGCGTCTGACCGAGCGGCGTCAGCTGATTGCCCGAGGACGCGACCGGTGGACTGCTGGCGAGCGGCTCCACCGAGGAGCCGGAGGTGGATCCGCAGGCGGCGAGGGCGAGCGCCGCGAGCACGCCCGCGACGCCGATCAGCCGCCAACGTCCAACCGGGACCGCCGAGCCGCGCACGCTCCGCGGCCGGTTTGCAGTGGGATTCGTCTGCGTGCGCCAGGTCATGGGTCAACCCTATGGCGACGCCGATCGCGGTCGCTGAGAGGGCTCTGAGAGGCGGCTGAACCCGTACTGAGATAACCCTGCTCGGCGCGCGCCGCGGCGCATCTCCGCTACCCTGACCGGCAACGCCGTGAACCATTCCTCCGCGGGCGGTGACGTCCCTCCACGCCCGGCTCAGGGAGACGGGAAGGGGGTCGTCGCCGTGGCCGGGGAGCAAGCGGTCCCTGCGGTGACCGACAGGGGGCGCCTGTCCCGACGCGTCGGCCGGAGCCTGCCGCACCTCTCGCGCTTGCGGCGGACGCTGGTGGTGAGGGTCGTGCGCCGGTATGCCGATGCCAGCGCCGGCCACTGGGCGAGCAACATGGCGTGGAACGCCCTCTGGGCCTTCATCCCCATCCTGCTCGTGGTCGCCACGGCGGTGGCGCTGCTGTTCAACGCCCAGAGCTTCGAGCTCTACCTCGCCCGGGAGACGGCAATCCTCTTCCACGTCAAGCCGGGCCGTGTCCTCACCGTCTTCGACAGCATCCGCGGCAAGTCCTGGCTGCTCGGCCTGCTCAGCTTCGTCGGCCTGCTCTGGAGCGGCTCGTCGCTCTTCAGCTGCGTCGACTGCGGCCTCAGCCACCTCTCCGGGGTCGAGCCGCGCCCGTTCGTGCGGCGGCGGGCGAGGGCGGTGGGGATGACCGTCGTCTTCTCCCTGCTCCTGATCCCGGTGCTGGTATCCTCGGCGCTGCTCTCGGTTCCCGCCAAGCATCTCCCCACCTCACTGGTGAGCCTGCCCGGCATCGTCACGGCGACGGGTGGCCCCCGCATCGCCCTCTACGTGGTCCAGTTCGTCGCCGGCACGGTGCTGGCGACCCTGCTCTTCATCGTCGTCTACGCGTTAATCCCGAACCGCCGTCCGCGGCTTCTCCACGTGCTGCCCGGCGCCCTCTGTGCCGGCGCTCTCATGGAGGCGCTAACCCTGATCTTCCCCATCTATCTCCGCTCGACCTCGAGCAACGGCAGTGTCGCCCTCCTCCTCGCCCTCCCCCTGCTGCTCACCTTCTTCTACTGCGTCGGCCAGATCATGGTCATCGGCCACCTGGTCAACCTGGAGACGGGCGACGTCGCGCCGGCAGCAGGGCCCGCGCCCCCCGGTGCGCTCACGTGAACGTGACGCTCCGACGTCGCGGAGAGTGCGCCGATCACGCCCTTCGAGCGCCCACCCGGCTTCACGTACCACGAGAGCTTCACCGGCCAGCCGATCGCCGCTGCGATCGCGCGCTGATGGTGGCGGGAGACAGGGTGGCGGGCCCCGACCGCTGACCTGGGTCAGGTCAGCGGCACCCCGAGGGGCTCGCGGTGGGGGCGACGCCGGTCGGGCTCGACGCGGTGGGCGCGGTGCTGCCGCACGCCGCCAGCATGACCGGGGTTCCGATGAGTGCCAGCAGCACGCGGATCCCGCTCGACGTCCTGGCCATGCCGCCACCTCCTCGCCCTCCGCCGCGGGGAACTTCCAGGGCGGGGCGCGTGAATCCCACCTCGGGCGAGGGGCGCACCGTCACGTCGCCGCGCCGCAGCACGGCGACGCAACCGTCAGTCGACCGCGGCCGCGTCGCCTCGAGCCGGCTGGGCGCGCGCGTCCACGACCTGCTGGCGCGCGCCGCGGTTGGGGAGGAGGAGCGCGGGCGCCAACGCGAGGACGGTGAAGCCGATCGCCCACCAGAATGAGGTGTCGAAGGCCGCGACACGAAACGCCGCGGTGAGGACGGCGTGGCTCGCGAGCTGGGTGGCGAGGATGACGGCCAGAACCGCCGCGCCGAATGACCCGCCCACCTGCTGGACGATCCTCATCATGGTGCTGGCATCCGGGACCTCCCGGTGCGGGACTCCCTGAAAGGCACCGGCCATGACCGCTATGGTCACGGCGCCCAGGCCGGCCCCCCGGACGATCAGGGACGCGGAGAGCAGCCAATCCGAGGGCGCGGAGCCGGCCAGCGCGAAGGCCAGGGTCCCGATCACCGTCAGTGCGAGGCCGGGGATGACCACGAGGCGGGGGCCCACGCGGTCGGTGAGCTTCCCCGCGAGGGTGCGGGGAAGCAGCGAGCCGATGCCCTGCGGGGCGAGCAGGAGACCCGTGATCAGCGCGCTCTTGCCCTGGACGTCCTGGTAATAGAGGCCGAGGAGGAGGAGCGGGCCGTAGAGCGACAGACCGGCCAGGAGGAAGACGCCGGCGGCGGCGGCGAAGGAGGGGATGCGCAGCACCCGGATGTTGACGAGCGGCCCGTCGCGCTTCCGCGCCGCGTGGACACCGAAGACCGCCAGGAACACCGCCCCGAGGGCGATGGGCACGACCACGGCCGGGTTCGCGAAACCGGCCGCGCCCGACACCTGGGCCAGCCCGTAGAAGATCAGTGCCAGCCCGGGGGAGAGGGTGAGCAAGCCCACGATGTCGAAGGGGTGGCGCTCCCCCGTGGGAGCGATCGGCCGCATCCAGCGCCACGCCAGTCCGATCGCGGCCAGGCAGATGGGGACGTTGACGTAGAAGATCCAGCGCCAGCTGAGGTCGGTGACGATGAGCCCGCCCACCACCGGGCCGAGGGCGGGCACCACCACCGCCGGAAGGCTGACGACCGCCATCAGCCGGCCCAGCCGCCCGGGGCCGGCGGCCTGCACCAGGATCGTCATGAGGAGCGGCATCATGATCCCGGCGGCGGCGCCCTGGATCACCCGGAAGACGATCAGGCTGGTCATGCTCCAGGCGAGCCCCGACAGGGCCGAGCCCGCCACGAAGAGCACGAGGGAGAGGATCCAGAGGCGCTTCGCCCCCAGGCGCTGGGTCGCCCAGCCGGTCACCGGCATGGCGATCGCCATGGCCAGCAGGTAGCCGGTGACGGTCCACTGGGTGACGGCGACCGAGGCGTGCAGGTCGCGACCCAGGGTGGCCAGGGCCACGTTGACGATGGTGCTGTCGAGGATGGGCGCTATCCCGCCCAGCACGAGGATCCAGGTCAGCCGCCGCAGGGCGGGGTCGAGGCGGCCGTCCGAGGGGGTGCTGCCGGCCACGACACGCTCAGTTGCTTGAGTCATCTGGCAGCTCCTCCTGCTATGCTCTACCTGTCGCACGGTAGGCCACGTCAGAAGGGTAGACCCTGAGATGACCTGTCGTCAAGTAGTTTACGGGTCGAACGAGGTACGCAAGGCGCCGATGAGTCCCCGCCGCACCGACACCCGGAGGAGAGCCGTCGAGGTGGCCCTCGAGCTCTTCACCGAGCAGGGCTACGAGAAGACCTCGCTGCGGGAGATCGCCGACCGCCTCGGCATCAAGCAGGCGTCCCTCTACTACCACTTCCCCTCGAAGGACGCCCTCCTGGCCGGGATCGTGGAGGACCTCATGGCCCCGGTCGACGAGCTGCTCGCCTGGAGCCAGGCCCAGCCGCGAACGATGGAGGCCCGCCAGGAGGTGCTCCGCCGGATCGCCGTGGCCGTCCAGGGGCCCTGGAGTCGCTGGATCCAGTTCGCCCAGGCGAACCCGACCACGCTCCGCGACCACCAGGCGGAGGGCGAGCAGATCCGGCGCCGGTTGATGGGACTGTTCGCCGCCGTGGTGGACGCCGACGCCGAGCCGCGCCAGCAGGTGCGCTCCCTGCTCGCCCTGGTGGCCGTCTATCTCGGCAACCTCACCCCGGTCGTGGCCATGCTCTCGACCTTCGGCATCCGGTCGACCGTCGAGGAGTTCGGGGCCGCCGCGACGGAGGTGGCCGAGGAGCTCGTCCGGGACCGGTCGTGAGGACTATCCGTCGACTCCCGTCGGCGCTCGGCGAGGCGCCGGGACGGGGTGAGGCGGAGCGGCATCGCTCGCGGCCGGGCCACGATCGGTGACCGTGAAGCTCATCCGGTTGCGCACCCGCGCCAGGGCGGCCAGCACCGGGGCGCCGAGGACGATCACGGCCAGGGCGTCGCCCACGGCGCGAAACGTGTCCCACACCGCCGACGTGGCCAGGTAGAAGCGCGAGAAACGCTGCAGCAGGGTGAGCGTGCCCGCACCCGGCAGGAAGCCGAACGACGGGCTGCCCCGGTAGAAGGTGGTCCAATCCCAGACGTCGAGCAGCGCCCCGTAGGCGTAGCCGGCGACGACGCTGACCACGGCCAGGATGGCGATGTCGCGCAGCCCCGGGGTGGAGCGGCGGTGGAGCCCGGCGAGGCCGGCCGCCGCCCCGGTCCAGCCGCAGCCGAACATCTCGTAGGGGAGCCACGGACCGACCCCGCCGGTGGCCACCGCCGAGGCGAGCAGGGAGGTGGCCCCACAGAGGAAGCCGAACGACGGTCCGTAGACGTAGCCGGTGGCGAGGATGAGGAAGAAGATCGGGCTGAAGCCGCCGACGCCGGTCACCAGGACGAGGCGCAGCGCCGCGTCGATGCCGGCGATGGCGGCGAGGAGCGCAAAGCGCCGCGCGTCCAGGCGGCGCGCCGCGACCTCCACGGCGGCGAGCGCCGCGAGGGTTCCCAGCGCCAGCGAGAGCGCGACGACCGGCGCGGGCACGCTGGAGACGAGGAACGGCCACAGAAAGAGCGCCGCCCCCAGGAGCGACACCGCGATCAGCATGATCGGGACACCGCCAGCAGCGGCACCGGCTCACGGGCGGCCCCCTCGCGCAGCTCGACGACCCGGGTGGCGACCGCGGCGACCAGGTCCTGATCGTGGGTGGCGACCACCACGCTCCCGCCCCGCTCCGCGACGCGGGCCACGGCTGCAGTGAGCGCTGCGCGAGCGGCCTCGTCCATGCCCCGGGTCGGTTCGTCGAGAAGCACCAGCGAGGGGCTGCCGGCGAGCACACAGGCAAGCGCCGCGCGCTGCCTCTGGCCGCTGCTGAGGTCGCGGGGGTCGCGGCCGGCGACCGTGCCCAGGCCGAGCTCCTCGAGCACCGTGCCGGCGTCGCCCGCGGAGCGGGTGCGGCGCAGCGTCCAGTCGATCTCGGAGCGCACCGTCGCCCGATGGAGGAGCGCCGACGGGTTCTGGGGGAGGTAGGCGATCCGCCCCGGGCGACGCTCCACACGGCCGGCCAGCGGGGCCAGCAGCCCGGCGATGGTGCGCAGCAGGGTGGTCTTGCCGCTGCCGTTGGCGCCGACGAGTGCCACCACCTCGCCCTCCCCTCCCACCAGCTCCAGGTCGTGCAGCACCGGCGTACGGCCATGACCGGCGCTGACCCCATGGAGACGCCAGCTCAGCTCCGCCGGCTGCGACCGCCCGTGCGGCAACGCGACGGGGAGCGCCGGCGGCGGCGGGGAGTCGGCGACGCGGCCGCCGGACATGGCCAGCCAGCGGTCCGCGCTCTCGACCACCAGCTGATGGCGGTGCTCGGCGACCAGCGCCGAGGTGCCGGCCCGCACGGCGGCGCGGAGCGCGGCCAGCAGCGCCCCCGATCCCTCGGGATCCAGCTGCGAGAAGGGCTCGTCGAGCACCAGCAGTCGCGGCCTCATCGCCAGCACTCCGGCCAGGGCTAGGCGCTGCCGCTCGCCGCCCGAGAGGGTGGCGACCGCGCGGCGCCGGAGATGGGCTATCCCGCACATCTGGAGGGCGTCGTCGACCCGCCGCACCATCTCGGCGTGGGCGACGCCGATGTTCTCGAGACCAAAGGCGGCGTCGCGTTCGACGCTCGGATAGACGGCCTGCAGCTCGGGATCCTGGAAGACGAAACCGACATCGCGGGCCAGCTCCCGGGTCGGGGTGCGCAGCACATCTCGGCCGAGCACGCGCGCGCTGCCTCCGATCCTCCCCCCGTGGAAGTGAGGGATGAGACCGTTGCAGACGCGGAGCAGCGTGGACTTGCCGCTGCCCGAGGAGCCGCTCACGATCACCAGGCCGGAGCCGATGTCGAGGTCGAGCTGGTCGAGGACGCGCGCCGCCGTGCCGGGGTAGGCGTAGTCCAGCCCAGCGAAGGCGACCGTCCCCATCACCGCCGCACCCGCAGCGAGGGCACGACCAGCAGCGCACAGCAGAGCACGGCGGGGACGCTGACCACCGGGGCCGTGGCCACCGGGAAGGGGAACCAGCCGGGCACCTGGCCGGCGATGGTGAGAGCGAGGAAGAGGGCGGCGGCGAGCAGCGCGCTGACCGCGACCAGCGTGTCGAAGGGAGTCCAGCGCTCTACCCCGAAGTGGGTGCGCACCGCGGCGCCGTAGCCGCGGGATTCCATCGCCTCGGCCAGTGTCAAAGAGCCCTCGATGGCGGTGAGCACGACCGGCACGGCCACCGCCGGCCAGTCGGCGACACGACGCGCGCGCCATCCCCGCATCCGCTGCGCGTCACGGATCTCGGCGGCGCTGCGCGCCGTCCCGGGGATGAGGTTGAGGGCGGCGCCGATGGCGGCGCCGGTGCGCGCCAGCACGGGCGGCAGGGCGTCGACCAGCTCGTGAGGCTGACTGATCAGCGTCAGCGGCGCCACCACCAGCATCGCCGCGGCGATGCCCAGCCCGGTGGCCACCCCGAAGAGGAGCGCCTCGAGGGTCAGCGGTCCGCCGATGGCTGGGATGGCGGCGGGCAGCCGCGCCAGCACGTGCTGACCGCTGTGGCTGAGCAGGAGCGTCAGCGCCGTGGCGGTGAGGGCGGCGATGCCGATGCCCACCAGGAGCAGGCGGGGGCCCGCGCCGCGCCGCCCTCGGGCGAGGAGGAGATTGATAGCGCAGAGCAGGACGACGGCCCGGTACACGGGGTTGCTCGTCGACAGGACGATGACGAGCCCCGCCCCCGACCAGGCGGCCAGGGCGCGGGTGCTCACGTCCGCCTGCGCCGCAGCGCCAGCTGCAGCCCCGCCAGGACGAGGAGGACGCCGAGGATCGCGGCGGCGGCGATCAGTGCCGGGCTGGCGCCCGTTCCCGCGGCCCCGGCGGGAGCGGAGACCACGCCGCCGGAAGCCGGCGCCGCAACGCCGGCGGCGGCGCAGACGCCCGCCGGGGAAGGTGGGGCGGGGTCGGGGCCGGTCTCGGGGTCGTAGCGCAGACCCTCGGCATCCCCGTTGGCGAGCTCCAGGCTCGAGATGCCGACGTCGGCCGTCTGCCAGGCTCCGCCGGCGCGCGAGGTGAAGAGTGCCCAGTAGGAGCCGCTGCTGGGGAGGCAGGTGCTGTAGGCGGCCGGCTCCCCGTCCACCTGGCACACCGCCTGGCCGAGCGAGCCGTAGCCCTGCGTTGCGTACTGAAGGCCGCTGGCCTGCAGCACCTCCTCTCCGCTGATGCTGGAGGCGTTGAAGCCGACGCACCTCCCGACCGACTCGCCGTCGCCCAGCTCGACGACCAGGGCGACGTGGTGAGGGTAGGTCGCGGCGCTGCACGGAGAGGGTGCGGGGAGAATCCGCACCGCGCTGCCCGCCAGGCCGGCCATCGTGCCCAGCAGGCAGATGGCGAGCCCACGCCGCGGCCCGATCCGCCTCACCGCCGTGCTCGCATCACCGCCAGCCCACCGCCTCCGATGACCACGACGGCCGCCAGGGCCACGAGCGCGTAGATCAATGCTGCGGGCGGCGATCCGCCAGAGCCCAGTCCCACCCCCGACTCGTAGAGGCGCCGGCTGGCGAAGGGGACGGGGAACGCGAATCCCTCCAGGGCAGGCGGAACCTGGCTGGTGGTGAAGGCGTCGGGGCCGGACTTGCCCGGGAAGGTGTAGCCGCCGTCCTTGTCCTGGGTGCTCACCAGGTAGTCGCCCGGCGTCTTGCCCGCTCGCGACCACGCGGCACCGGAAGGGTCACCGCCGGTGGCGACGATCGCCTGGATGACCAGGGCGCTGGAGTCGGGGTCGCTGCCGTCCCCCGACTGGTACGGGAAGCCTCCGTCGCTGTCCTGCTGGGTGGCCAGCCAGGCCAGCGCGCTCGAGTCGCGCGCGTGGTCACCGGCGGCGTCCAGCGCCATCACCGCCATCGACGTCGAGTTGGTGTCACTGGTATCGAAGTCGGTGGACGCCTTGGGATCGTTGGCAACATCCTCGTAGTCCCAGCCGCCATCGGAGTCCTCGGCGGCGACGAGGAACTGGACGGCGGATGCGGGCACCCGGGCGCCGGCGGCGATCAGCCCCTGGATGGCGAGGGCCTGAGTGAACGCCTCGCCGTCGCCGTACTCACCGGTGGTGGGGGCGTACGCCGAGCTCAGGATGGCGAGCAGATCCTGCCCCCCGAAGGCCCTGGCGTCGTCCCCGGCCGCGACCACCGCCTGGACGAGGTCGCCGCACCCGCCCGGGCTGCTCGGGGTGCAGGCCTTGGCGGCGTTCGCCGCCAGGTAGTCCATCACCGACTTCCCCGAGCTCGCGGTCAGCGCCTTGGGATCGTAACCGCCGGCGGCGGCGCCGATCGCGTACAGCTCACTGTCCGCGTAGCTCCCCGAGGGTCCGGCGATCGCCCCGTTCGCCCCCTGCTGGGACTGGAGGTAGAGCAGCGCTCGGGTGGCGGGCGTCGTGCCCGCCTGCACCGCCCCTCCCCCCGGCACCCCCAGGGCCGCGCCCACCACGATGAGGCTGAACGCCGCCACCACGCCGGTGCACCTGCGGGATCCTGTCATCCCACTGCTCCTCAGGCGGCGATGGTGCTCCACCTCGCCGAAGGCATCCTCGCCGCCATGAGGCCGTCCTCCCGTCACGCGCGGGGGTGGAGTCCCGCCTCGGGTCGGTCTCCTGGCTTGCGGATCATCGTCATCGGTCGCCTTCCCACGAGAGACGTCTCTCGCAGTGGCACGCTGGCCTCGGCTCCCCGCTCACAGTTGCGCGACAGCGCCGGATTCCCACCGGCTTCCCGTCACCCGGGGCGTTATTCAGGTGTCACCACGGATTATGGGCCGGGGGCAGAGGCGAACGCAGTCGCCCCCCGCCCCACCCGCCGGCGGGCTCAGCCGGCCACGGCTCAATCCCAGCGAAACCTCCATGTGGCCAGCGCGATCGCGCCCACCGCCCAGGCCGCCATGACCAGGCAGTCGGTGGTGATGGCGCTGAATCCGGCCCCGTTGTTCATGACCTGGTGAAGGGCGTCGCTGGCCCAGGCGAGCGGCAGGATGCGCGCGATGACCTGCACCACCTCCGGCAGCCCCGTCATCGGGAAGAAGAGCCCGCTCAGGAACATGAGCGGGAAGGTGACCATGGCCGCCATCGCCCGCGCCGCGTCGGTGGTCTTGGCGATGCTGGTGATCAGGAAGCCGATGCCGACGAAGGCCGCGGTCCCGAGCAGGATGGGCGGGATCACGAGCAGCCAGCTGCCGTAGTTCCTGGCCCCGAAGACCCAGACCCCCATCAGCACCAGGACGAGGATCTGAAGCAGAACGATCAGCCCGCCCCCCACCACCTGGGCGCTGAGGATGGTCCCGGCGCGCACCGGCGTGGCCCGGAAGCGGCGCAGGATCTGACCCACGCGCATCTCGACCAGCCCGAAGGCGATGTAGTTGACCCCCGAGAACAGGATGATGTAGGCGATCATCGAGGGCAGCATGTAGTCCATGGCGGTGACCTGGTTGACCTGAGCCGCCTGCGGCGGAGCCAGGCTGACGCTCGGGCTGCCCCCGCCCGCGAAGGCGGCGGTCACCTGGGCCACCACGTCGTCGGAGATGGCCGCCCCCGAGGAGGCGGCGCTGGACTGGTAGATCTGCACCTGCTGCGGCGGTCCCTGGCGCGCGACCGCCGCCCCGAAGCCTTCGGGGACCACCAGGACGGCGGTGACCGAGTCGTCTTTGAGATCGGCGAACGCGGCCGCGTGCGTCTTGGTGTGGAGGGTGACCCCGTCGATGGCGCCGAGCGTCTTGAGGTAGGCGTCCGACTGCGCGCTGTGGTCGTTGTTGACCGCGTCGAAGCTGACCGAGATGCCGTTGCCGCCGAAGAGCAGCCCGAAGATGACCATGAAGAGAACGGCCAGACCGAGGGTGAAGATGAGCGCGGTCCGGTTGCGCACCGAGGCACGCACCTGGTTGAGGGCGAGGGCGCGGAAGGCTTTCATTCGCGCAGGCTCCTTCCGGTCAGGTTGAGGAAGACGTCCTCGAGCGTGCCGTGGCGGACCATGAGGTCGCGGATGGTGTTCTCGGCCTCGCCGCCGCCGTCGCTGCCGCTCGTGGCCCACGCGGCCTGCGGATCGAGGAGCGCGTGGAGCACGCTCTCCGGGGTGCGGGTGGAGATGCTGACCCGGCCGTCCACCACCACCCGCTCCACACCGGGAAGGCCCCTCAGGGTGTCGGCGTCGAGGCCGGGCACCAGGGCAAACTCCACGGTGGTCCCGGGCGCGTACTCGGCGATCAGGTGGCGCGGGGTGTCGAGGGCGACGATCCGGCCCCGGTCGATGACCGCGACGCGATCGCAGAGCCGCTCGGCCTCCTCCATGTAGTGGGTGGTGAGCACCACCGTCTTGCCCCGCTTGCGCACGCCCTCGACGACCTCCCAGATGTTGAGGCGCGCCTGGGGGTCGAGCCCGGTGGTGGGTTCGTCGAGGAAGACGAGGTCGGGATCGTTGATGAGCGCCAGGGCGATGCTCAGCCGCTGCATCTGACCCCCGCTCAGGTTGTTGGTGTAGGCGTTGGCCTTCTCCTCGAGGTTGAACTCCTCGATCACCTCGTCGGTGGGCCGGGCCCGCCGAAAAAGGGCGGCGAAGAGGTCGATGGCCTCGCGCACCTTGGTGAACTCGGGGAGGGCGGTCGCCTGGAGCTGGACCCCGATCCGCTCCTTGACCGTCCCGGGGTGGGCGAGCACGTCGGTGCCGAGGACCCTGACCTGACCCGCATCGGGGGTGCGGAGCCCCTCGATGATCTCCAGGGTGGTGGTCTTCCCGGCCCCGTTGGGACCGAGCATGCCGAAGATCTCGCCCTTCTCCACGGTGAAGCTCACGCCGTTGACGGCGGTGATCTCGCCGTAGCGTTTGACCAGACCGGTGACGTCGATGTCTGCCATCTCTCCTCTCAGCCTCGTTGCGGCCAGCATCGGCTCGGCGGCGATCATATGGGCTCAGCAATGGGGGTCGACAGCGCGGTTGGGGGCGCCGCAGGCACCGGCTCGACCGGGTCGTCGCTGTGGCTGTGCCCGATCCGGCGCGCCGCCGACTCACCCCGCCGGGCGACCGGCACGTGGGCGGTGGCCGCCGCCAGGCCGAAGACCGGCATGTTGGCGTAGATGCACTCGAGGCCGCCGGCCGGGACCCGGTAGGTCTCGTGCCAGATGCCGACGTCGCCGCTCGTGCCCACCGACCGGTTGAAACGCCGCCAGGCGCCGCGGTGGGGCTCGTCGGGGTTCCGGGCGAACTCCGCCAGCAGCTCAAAGCTGCGCCAGTACTGGAGCACGGTGATGACCCGGAATCCGGGCAGCAGCCGGTAGCCGAGCATCCCCTGGGCCGGCTCCCGCCGGAGGGAGCGGAGCATGGGGAACATCGCCCGGGCCACGGGCAGCCACTTGTGAACCTTCCAGAGGCGGTTGATGCGCATCCCGACCAGGAAGACGACGACCTCGTCCTCGACCTCGGCGGTGTAGCGACCGGGGAAGACGGTGGCCATCTGCGACTCTCCTCTCAGTTCCAGAACGTTGATATGAAACGTGGTTATAGAACCACGTTCGGATATACTGTGTCAAGTGGCCAGACCGAGGACCCATGACGAGAAGCTCCGCCTCCGTCTCCTCGACGAGGGGGGCCGGCTGCTGGCCGAGGAGGGCCCCGCCGCCCTGACCGTCCGCCGCCTCGCCGAACGGGCGGGCACCTCCCCCTCCGCCGTCTACAGCCTCTTCGGCGACAAGTGGGGGCTGGTCGACGAGATGTTCCGCGAGGGCTTCCAACGCTTCGCCGATCGCGTCGCAGCGCTGGAGCACACCGACGATCCCTGGGCGGACCTCACCGCCCTCGGTGCCGCCTACCGGGCCAACGCCCGGGCCAACCCGCACCTGTACGACCTGATGTTCGGTCGGCCGTTCCCCCAGTTCTTGGCCGGAGAGGAGGCGCGGGTGATCGCCATGGGGACGTTCACCGCCCTGGTCGAGGCCCTCGGCCGCTGTGTCGACGCCGGAATCCTGCACGGCGATGCGCTCGAGCTCGCCACCATCTTCTTCAGCCTGATCCACGGGCTGACCAGCCTGGAGCTGGCCGGGTGGATCGTGACCCCGGAGGGCGCCGACCGCGTCTGGGAGCGCATCCGCCAGGCGCTGCTCGTGGGCCTCGCCGAGCCTCAGCCTGGGGGCTGAGCCGCGGGGCCGGGACCGGCTTTCGGGTCAGGCGCGGCGCGGCATCCAGCGGAAGAAGCGGAGGGCCACCAGCAGCGCGGCCGCCCCCCAGGCCAGGAGGATGAGCAGATCCTCCCCGTCCCACCCGCCCGAGGACGGCTTGGCGCCGTAGGCGGTGAGCATCGCCTCCTTGAACCAGAAGATGGGGAAGACGTTGGCGATGCCGTTGAAGACGGCGTTGTGGAAGCTGAAGAAGAAGCCGGAGATGAACATCAGGGGCAGGTAGCTGATGTTGATCACGGCGATGGCGGCGTCGGCGTTGGGGATGACCACCGTGATCGCCATGCCCAGGGCGCAGAAGACGACACCGCCCACCAGGACGGCGACCAGCGTCGGCACCCAGTTCACCGGCCATGGGGCGGCGTAGAGGAAGTGGCCGACCGCCGAGGTCAGCGCGACCAGGAGGACGGCGGTGATGAGCGCCGAACCGATGACGCCGGCGATCATCGCCGCCGGCGCGAGCGGCGTCCCGCGCGTCCGCTTGAGCAGCCCGGCGTCGCGGCGGATGCAGAGGGTGACGGCCACGTTGACGTAGCAGGCGGTGATCACGCCCCAGGCCGCCATGGCCGGGACGAAGAAGGTGTTGTAGGGGACCAGCGCGCCGCCCACGCACTGGCCGTGCGTGCCGTAGTAGCCGTCGAGGCACTCCATGTCGCCCTTGAAGATGGTCCCGAAGATGAGCAGGAACATGATCG
>Ga0326727_10010690_pt1 | contig 21742 bp, 18 predicted proteins | sample MB2enrmetagenome_FD_207643 | JGI IMG/M metagenome (GOLD analysis project Ga0326727, IMG submission 207643) | Lab enriched peat soil microbial communities from McLean, Ithaca, NY, United States - MB29MY | ecosystem: Environmental > Terrestrial > Soil > Wetlands > Peat | place: USA: New York...
AACAACGCGATCACGATCCCCTCAAGACCATTACTGAAGCTCTGGCCGAATACCTGCGAAACGGGAAACTTCCCCCTTTACCGCCATAAGAACTTCACACCGCTAAACTGTTACGGATTTGGTATTTTGCCTCCTGTTACGGCTTCTCTTGCAACTGTGCCTTGGCCGGGTCAATCGCCATTGCCCAGGCCTCTCCGCGATAGGTGAAAACGTAAACCAGCTTCCGCCGGGCATCGTAGGACCAGCCGGTGCTGTAGCCATCGGGCACGTCGCCCGCTTTCAACAGCAACATCTTGTTTCGCCCGCAGTCGTACACCCGCGTAAAGCCTTCGCCCTTTCTCCGCTCGTCGCCGCCTACATAAGGATAGAGCTCTCCGATGAGCACCCAGTCGGCATGCTCGACATAGACCATCTCGCGGGCGCAGCGGGTCTTGGCCAGCTCGGCGCCCTCCGGCGTGATCGGCGTGATCGCGCGGCTCTGGAAGTCGAAGGACAACAACGAGCCGTCGCTCTGCTTGCCGTAACTGCCGCCGACGCCGCCGATGAGCATGCGGTCCCGCTTCGAGTCGTAGACCATGCCGTGGCAATCGCAGTACGGCAGGAAGAGCTTGCCTTTGGGCCCCAGGTCGATCCAATGGCCCGTGCGCTTGTCATCGCTCACCCCACCGACGCAGTCGGCGGGCTTTGCGCCCGTAAACAGCCACAGGCCGGCCTGCTCGCCCTGCTTTTTCCTGGCCCAGGCCACCGCCCCGTGCGGCGAGGAGGCGACGTAGGTGCTCCCCCAATTGAAGGCGAACGGCAGCGGGATGGGCTCGATCCTGAGCCAATCCATCCGCGCGGGATCGTAGAGGTATCCGCGGCCGGAGACCAAGAGCTTGCAGTTCGGGTCGTAGGCGTAGTGGTGATAACTGTGCACCGAGACCCAGGGGCGGTTCAGCAGCGACGAATCGAACCCGCCGCCGCCATTGTGACTGTAGGGCTCGTCGGCATCATAGCTCTCAACGATCCGGCCGGAGGCGGGCGACCAATGGGCCACGACGCTGGCCGAGCGGACGCAATGCCCGCCACCCCACATCAGGACCTGGTCGCGGTCCGAGTCCCAGGCCGTGGTGCTCCAATCCCGCTGGCGGCAGCCCCGGCACGGGTTGCGGGGCGCTTCCGGCAGCCGCACCCAGCGGTTCGCCGGAAGCTGGTCCAGGCCCATATCCTTCGGCTTCTGATCCACCTCGCAAAACTCGGCCCGGAACGGGCCGGTGCGATAAAGCCGCTCGTCGGGGGCCGCGGCGAGCTTCCAGCGCCCCGCCGCGTCAGCTTTCGTCGCATCAACCGCCAGCAGCCACGTTTCGCAGGGCCGCTTCCACCGCCAGGGGTAAGCCCCACAGGCATGCCCGGCGAGCAGCAGCCGGTCGCCCGCATTGGCGGCTAGGGCAGGCGGGCAGAACCACTGGCTGGCGTAGCCGTCGAAGAACCCCAAAGGTGCCGGCGTGCTGCGGTCCTCGGCAGCCGGCAGCGGCCAGCTCCCCGCCAGGTCCCAGCGGTGCTTCTCGATGTCATAAAGCCAAAGCTGCCGCGGGTTCAGCGGCGCGGAGGGCCCGGCCGCGTAATCCGTGTTGGAACTCTGCACGTAGCCTTCGTAGAGCGCGATCTTGCCGGTGCCGGGCAGGCTGCACAGGGCGTGGCCCGCCCGCGGCCTCGGGGCCCATAGCGGATCGCAGAGCCGCCAGCGGCCCTTGGCCAGGTCCAGCACCCACGTGTCGTTCATCAGACAGTCCTCATGATCCCCGCCGAAGAGCACGCAAACGTGGCGTTTCTCATCAAACACCAGCGGCGAGTTGCGCCGCGCACGGGGCGTGGGATGAGTCTCAGCCCCCTTTTCGACGAGCTCCTGCGCCCGCTCTCGGGCGAACCGCAGCGGACCCACCAGGTCCTTCTGGTACAGCGGGCGGCTGGCGACTACCGCTACGCAGGGGGCGAACCGGCGCACCGCCGGCATCCGTGCCACCGCCCTCCACCGCCCGACAATGGCTGTGCGCTCTTCATCGGTGCCGATCCCCTGTGGGTCTCGGTACCACGCCAGGCGAATTTGGGCGACGAGGTCGTGCATCGCCTCGTTGGCCGCCACGACCTGCCGATGCTCCTCCCGTACTTTCTCGTCGGCAATTTCCAGGCGGGACCACCTGCCCGAGGCGATGTCGTAAAACAACGTGCGGCACCAGCCGAGATTGTCGGCCCGCTTGTCGGCCCCAACCACGACCAGCCGCCGGCCGATCGTGTCGCAGGCCATCGTGTGCCAACTCAGGCCCTCCAGCTCGGCGGCCGGGGGATAGACCTTCCAGGTTTTTTGGGCGACGTTGAACGAATACAGCACTGGCCCGCCGGAGAGGCAGTAGATCGTCTGGCCGCCCGGGTCGTAGGCCGCCTGGTAATAGGGGTGCAGACCGCCCTGGACCGTGGGACCGGCGGCGCTGAGTTGGCTCCAGGTCTGCGTGGCCAAGTCGAAGGCCGCGACCGAGGCCGAATTCTCGGTCGGGCTGACCAAGAACATCCGCTTGAGGTCCGGCGCCGCCAACAGCACCGCCCCACCGCGGGCGCCGGACCTGCCCTCATCGACCTTGGTCCACCCGGGGGCCGCTTTCGGCTCTCCGCAGGTACCGCCCTGGGGCCAAGCGGCGGCCGACACGAGCGCCACGGCGAGGATGAATCTCATGGGGTCCCCCCTCACAAAACCCAGTAGGTTATGCTTCAACATAACGGGAATGCGAGCGTTATGCTGAAGCCCAGCCTGCCGGCCTTGCCTCATAGGCTAACATTCCCTGGGGGCGATGTCCAACAAGGGCGGGGTTTTGCGGGCGTTGCCCGGCGGCTGACGAGATGTTACAACTATTTTGGCGAGGGAGACGGCCCCCTATTCCCGGCCCCAGCACTCGGAGGGTCCTTACGCCATGCGATTGCTTGCGATTACCGATTTGCACGGGGATGCGGCCCGGCTGGAGGCGATCCTGGTGGCGGCGGCCCCGGTCGACATGATCCTGCTGGGCGGCGATTTGACGGACTTCGGCACGCCCGAGGACGCCGCCCAACTGGTGCGGCGGGCCCAGGCCGTGGGACCGCCCGTCTGGGCGGTGGCCGGCAACTGCGACTCGCCCGAAATCGAGCACGAATTCTCGGTCATGGGAATCTCGCTCGATGGCCGGGGCATCGTCCACAACGGTGTCGGCCTGTGCGGCCTGGGGGCCATGCCGCCGTGGGGCAAGCACATGAACATGTACCAGCTCCCCGAAGAGGAGCTGGCCGAGCGGCTCGAGGCCGGCTATGCCTCGATCCACGCCGCGGCGCGGCAGGTAGTCCTCTCGCACGCCCCGCCGCACGGCGTCCGTGATCGCACCCTTCTCTTGCAACACGCCGGCAGCCTCGCCCTGCGGCGCTTCATCGAGCGGCGACACCCGGCCCTGGTTCTCTGCGGGCACATCCATGAAGCCCGCGGCATCGACCACCTCGGACCGACCGTGGTGGTCAACTCCGCCCCGGCGCGGGCCGGCTTCTATGCCGTCGTCGAGATCGGCCCAAGCGGCCGCGTGCAAGTGGAGATCGAGCAGGTGCGAGTGCAAACGGTGAGGGCTTAGCGCGCCGGGCTCGCCCGCCGCCCTTCATCCTTCGCGCTACCCCGCCCGCAGTTCCGCGCCGAACTCCTGCCGGCAGGCGGCGACGATGCGGTTGCGGACTTCGTCGGCTTCGGCGTTGGTCAGCGTGCCTTCCTTCGAGCGGAGCGTGAGGGTGAAGAGCAAGCTCTTCTTGTCCGGCCCGAGCCGCTGGGGATCGCGATAGGTGTCGCGATATTCAAGGTCTTCCAACTCCGGCCCGGCGCTCTGGCGGACAGTGGCGGCCACCCGCGCCCAGCGGACGGCTTCGCCGACCACGAGGTTGACGTCCCGCGACACGGCCGGATAGGGCGAGAGGGGATCGTAGACGGGCACCAGGTCGGCCTTGGCCACCAGCGGCGCGATCCTGACCTCGGCGACGCAGGTCGGCCCGCGGAGGTCGAACTGCTTGATCGCTTCCGGGCGTAGCCGCCCGACATAGGCCAGCGGCTGGCCGGCAAGGCGCAGCCGGCAAGAGGCCTGCGGGTCGAGCAACTCAATCTGCGACTCCTCGGCCTCGAGCGTGGCGCTGCGGTTCAAGGCGGCCACCACGGCCTCCACCACTCCCCGCACCGCCGCATAGTCGCCCCCGCTGGTGAGGCCCAGCATCCACTGCTCGTCCGGCAGGCCGGCTACCCGTTCACGGGTGGCCGGCAAGTAGACCTTGGCGATCTCGAAAAGCTCGATTTGCGGGTTGGCCAGGGCCTCGTTGGTCCGCCGCGCGGCCAGCAGGCTCGGAACGAGGCTGGTCCGCAGCCGGTCGGCCCCGCGGATGACCGGCGTCAGGCTCCGCAACGGCTCCGCATCGGTCCAGGGCCGGTGGGCCCGGGCGGCGGCCTCGTCGACCACGCTCAGCGTGATCGCCTCGTCAAAGCCGGCGGCGACCAGAACCTGGCGGATCTTCTCCATCACGCGGTCCTCGGGGAGCCGCGAGGAGGGGGCCATCGGCACGCTCACGTCCTCGGGGATGCGGTCGTAGCCGTGGATGCGGGCGACTTCCTCCACCAGGTCGATCTCCCGCGTCAGGTCCGGCCGCCAACTGGGCGGGATGATCACTAAGTCCCCCTCTCCCTCTGGGAGAGGGCCGGGGTGAGGGGGCGCTGTCGCAGGCGTTGCCTTGTCCTGCGCTTCCCCCCCGATCCAAACCCGCCTGGAAACACGCTGTTGACCCTCACCCTCACCCCCTGCCCCTCTCCCGGAGGGAGAGGGGAGTTCGCAATTCCCCAGGGCCACGAGGATCTTGCGGACCCGCTCCGGCTCGATCTGGATGCCGAGGATTCGCGGCAGTTGCGAGAACCGCAGCACAATGGGCTCGCGGGCCTCGGGCGGCCGGCCCACGTCGATCACCCCCGCGGCCAACTCGCCGCCGGCCGTTTCCAGGATCAGCTCGCAGCACCGCCGGCTGGCCCAATCGACCCCCGCGGGATCGACCCGCCGCTCGAAACGGTAGGACGAGGCACTGTGCAGGCCCAGCCCGCGGGCGGTCGTGCGGATGGACACCGGATCGAACTCGGCCGCTTCGACCAGCACGTCGCGGGTGGAGCGGGAGACCTCGGTTGCCGCCCCGCCCATCACGCCGCCGATGGCCACCGGCACTTCGGCATCAGCGATGACGCATGTGCCTGGCTCGAGCCGGTAGGTCTTGTGGTCGATGGCCGTGATCGTTTCGTCCGGAGTCGGCCGGCGAACGATGATTTCCGGTCCCCGCAGCTTGGCGTAGTCGAAGGTGTGCAGCGGTTGGCCACACTCCATCATCACATAGTTGGACACATCGACGACATTATTGATGGCGGGAATGCCCACCGCGGCCAATCGCTGCACGAGCCACTCGGGGCTCGGTCCGACCCGCACGCCGCGGAGCACGCGGGCCGTGTAGCGCGGGCAGAGGTCCGGGCAGTCGATCCGCACGCGGACCAGGTCCGCCACGCTCGTGCGGCCCTCGGCGGGCTGGGCCGCCGGAACCGCCAGCGGCAGGTCCCACAGCACGGCGATCTCCCGGGCGATGCCCACGTGCCCCAGGCAGTCAGGCCGGTTGCTGGTGACCTCCAGGTCGATCGCCAAGTCCTGGCCCACCCGCTGGGTCGACTCGTGGTTCAGCCCGGCCATCATCAGCCGCTCGGCGAGCTCCTCGACTTTCATCGAGAGCGGCACGTACTCTTGCAGCCAGTTCCAGGAGACGATCATGAGGGGATCAAAGATTTCAGATTTGAGATTTCAGATTTGCCGCTTGCGGCTTCGCACGCGCGGCGTCAAAACTGGTGCAAGAACCGCACGTCATTCTTGAAGAACTCACGGATGTCGGTCACGTTGTGCCGGCGGGCGCAGACCCGCTCGATGCCCAATCCGAAGGCGAACCCCGAGACCTCCTCGGGGTCGTAGCCCACGGCACGGAAGACGTTCGGGTCGACCATCCCCGCCCCGCCCATCTCGATCCAGCGGCCGTGCCAGCTCATGTCGACCTCCACGCTCGGCTCGGTGAACGGGAAGAACGAGGGCCGGAAACGAATGTGCACGTCGTCCTGGAAGAAGCTGCGGGCGAACAGCCGCAACACGCTCTTCAGGTCGGCCATGGTCACCTGGCGGTCGACCAGCAGGCCCTCGATCTGGTGGAACATCGGGTAGTGGGTGGCGTCAGCGTCGTCGGGGCGGTAGACGCGACCCAGCGAGATGATCCGCACCGGCGGCCGCACGCGTTCCATCACGCGGATCTGCACCGTGCTGGTCTGGCTCCGCAAGAGAAATGGGCCGGGCGAGGTCCCCTCTCCCCTTGGGAGAGGGTTAGGGTGAGGGCGCGTTTCCGCCGACACAGCCCTCACCCCCGGGTACCCACTCGTGGGTGCCTCTCCCGGAGGGAGAGGGGAGACACCGGCCGTGGCCAGGTAGAAGTTGTCCAGCGGATCGCGCGCCGGGTGCTCCAGGGGGATGTTCAGCGCCTCGAAGTTGTGCCACTCGTCTTCCACCTCCGGGCCATAGGCCACCGTGAAGCCCAGCCGGCCCATGATGTCCTTGAGGTCCTCGATGGTCCGGCTGATCGGATGGACGTGGCCCGTGCGCGGGCGGTGTCCGGGGACGGTCGGGTCGAAGCGGGTGGGGCCGGCTTGGGGTCCGGCCGCGGCGGCCAGCCGGGCCTGGGCCGCTTCCAGCGCGGCCTCGATCGCGTGTTTGACTTCGTTGAACCGCTTGCCGGCACTCGGGCGATCGGCCGGCGGAATGCCGGCCAGCCCTTTTTGCACCCCCCGCAGCCGGCCGCTCTTCATCCCGAGAAACTGGATCCGCGCCGCCTCGACGGCCGCAAGGTCGCCGGCCGCCGCCAGCGCAGCGGTCGCCTCGCGGGCCAACGCATCCAGCTCTGCCAGATAATCCGCCAGTGCCATGGGAGGGAGAGCTTCGTTCTCAGCCGCTGGCGGCACAAGGGGCTGCTGCCGCCAGGCCTTCGCGGGCCGCCGCGACCACCTGGTCGAACGCCTCCGCGTCCGCCACGGCCATGTCGGCCAGGATCTTGCGGTCCAGCTCCACGCCCGCGCGGTGCAATCCGCAAATGAAGTCGCTGTAGCGGAGCCCGCGCTCGCGGACCGCCGCGTTGATGCGAATGATCCACAGCTTGCGAAACTCGCGCTTGCGGTTGCGGCGGTCGCGGTAGGCGAAAGCACCGGCGCGGACGAGGGATTCCTGGGCGGTCCGAATCAGGTGCCGCCGCGCGCCGACAAACCCCTTGACCTTCTTAAAGAGACGTTTCTTGCCCCGATTGCGGGCTGCGCCCTTGGTGGTTCTCATGGCAACCTTACTGAGAGGAGCGGGGGCCAGGCCCTTCCCGGCGTGGGAAGCGTTTTTCTGCCCGCCACCACGGCTTTTTCAATAACTATATGCGCCCAACGCCTTCCGGATCCGCTGGCTCTCGACGCCACTGACGACGGCCGTCCCGCGGAGATTCCGCTTCTGTTTGTGGGTCTTCCGCGTGGCCAGGTGGCTGGTGCCGGCGTGCCGGTGTTTGGCCTTTCCTTTGGCAGTCAGGCGGAATCGCTTCTTGGTCCCCTTGTGGGTCTTCATCTTCGGCATGGCTGGCGGTCACTCTATCGGATGCGGTGTGAGCGAAAGACCAATCATTATAACTGCCGCGGGGGGTGGGCGAAAAGGGGGGATCTCGACAAACGCCCCTAGCCGGGCTGCTCGGAGATTCCCACCAAAAAATCGCGGGGACTGGCCAGCGGCCGTTGTCCCCGGTAAGCTACTAGCGGTCCAACACGTTCCACTTTGCCGGTCGAGGACGCCATGACACTCGAAATGCCGATCTTTGCTGCCACTAACGGGTTTGGTGATATAACCCTGATGGTGGTAGGTGTGATCATCGTCCTTGCCCTGTTCCTGGCGGCGGCGGTGGTCGTGCTCATGTATGGCCGCATCTGGCTGCAGGCCTACGCCTCCCGCGCCAACGTCTCGATCTGGAGCCTGATCGGCATGAGCTTCCGCCGCGTCAACGCGCGGATCGTGGTCCAGGGGAAGATCATGGCGATGCAGGCGGGCATCGGCGCCGAGCGGGAGACGGGCGTAACCACCCGGCGGCTGGAGGCGCACTACTTGGCCGGCGGCGACGTGCTGAAAGTCATCCGCTCGATCATCGCCGCCCACCGCGCCGACATCGACCTGGATTTCGACCGGGCGGCAGCCATCGACCTGGCCGGCCGCGACCTGCTGGACGCCGTGCAGACCAGCGTCTACCCGAAAGTGATCGATTGCCCCGATCCCAAGCGCTCCGGGCGGGCCACCCTCAGCGGGATCGCCAAGAACGGGGTCGAGCTGAAGGTGCGGGCCCGGGTGACCGTCCGCACCAATCTCGAACAGCTCATCGGCGGAGCGACCGAGGAGACCATCATCGCCCGCGTCGGCGAGGGCATCATCACGGCGATCGGCGGCTCCGGGACGCACCTGGACGTGATGGAGAAGCCGGACCGCATCTCCAAGGCCGTGTTGGACCGCGGCCTGGACGCGCAAACGGCCTTCGAGATCGTCTCGATCGACATCGTCGAGATCGAGGTGGGGCAGAACATCGGGGCCCGCCTGCAGGCCGATCAGGCCGAGGCCGACATGCGGGTTGCCCGCGCAAAGGCCGAGGAGCGCCGGGCGATGGCCATGGCCCGGGAACAGGAAATGAAGGCCCAGGTCGCCCGCAATCGGGCCCAGGTGGTGTTGGCCGAGGCCGAAGTCCCCATGGCCCTGGCCGGCGCCTTCCGCAAGGGCAACATGCAGGTTGCCAGCCCAAGCGTCTGAAGCGAGAACGCGGTCGCCATCGTTTGGCCGAAGCCGAGGGGAGGTCGCGTGTCGCGTTATTGCTGTGCGACTTTCGATACCAAGGAAGGTCCCCTACATGGGCACCAGGGCAAGCTGTACCAACCGTTCCCCGCCACGGGCGCGCCCTCCCGGCTCGCTGGTAAGCGCGACCTTGTCCGCCTGATCCGGGGCGAGCCGCGCGCGGGCTACGCATACGTAATGAGATCCGTGGTCCTTGAGGACGGCGAGCTCAGGCAGACAGGATGTGGCCCCAACTTCCGAGATGGCTACACCACGCTCTGCACCTGCAAGCACCGCATGCGCACGAGCCTTTCCGCCGATGAGTGGCAGGGGAGGTGGGTCGCCGGTCTCACGAGCGTCGGGTGCGGTAGACACCGCTGGCTCTTCTACCTCGCGCTGATCAAAGAAGCCTATGAGTCGCAGTCAGAGCTCTGGCACAGCGACGCGCTCCCCCCGGAGGTGCGGCAGGCTAAGTCCGCCAGGTACTCCGAACTCGGCGACCTCTACGAACCCAAGGGCGAGCTGTATTCCGCCGCCCGATTCGATCCGAATCGATACCACCCGCCAGGCCCAGGTCACAGCCACCGCTCCAACGCCTGCGACGAAGGGTGGCACACGGACATCAATTACAACGGCAAGAAGGGTCTCAAGCGCAAGGCGAAGCGTCCCCCATCACTCCTCGTCGGTGACCCGCAGTTCAGCTTTCTCTGGCGCAAGCCGCTGCTGTACGCCGATGGGCGCTGGAGGCAGAAAAATTACGGCACGCTCGGGGAGTTCCTCGAAGCCTTGAAAGAGGCCGGGTGAGGGTTTCATGCCGAAGCAGGTCGTCCTGTTGCGCGTCGGTGTCGACGCTGGCTGCGGCGGCATTCAGGGGCCATTGTTCCAGGATGGGACGTTCGAGTTCATCTGCATTCCCGACCGAAAAGGAGTGAGCGTCCATACCTACGGCACGATGCTCGACAGGCACGGCGAACCCCTCGTCAGGTACTTCCCCAAGTCTCGTAGGATGGCGGTGGCGCGCCAGCACGTGCACGTTGACCCGGAGTTCCAGACGTTCACGTACGGTGACCCGACCGCCCCGAAGCGGTCGTTGCGGCGTTTGAGGCCGGGCGACCTTCTGGTGTTCTACTGCGGCCTGCAACCTTGGAACCAGGAAAGGGGCTGGGAAACCGCCCACCGCCCGGCCCTCTACCTGGCCGGGTACTTTGAGGTGTCACTTGCGGGGATGGCCACCGAGTTCGGCAAGGAAACGCTGGAGAGCCAGTTCGGTAAGAACTTCCACGTCCGTTATCCGAGCGTCTTCAAGCGGCAGAGACGCGACTTGGTCCTGGTGAAGGGTGGCCCCGGTAGCCGTCTGTTCCGCACGGCGCTCCAGATCAGCGTCGAAGCGAAGGACCGGGCCGGCAAGCCACTGAAGGTGCTATCGCCCCGGATGCAACAGGTGTTCGGGACCTTTGGAGGCCGCATTGCCATCCAGAGGAGCCCGCCGCGCTGGGTCGATTCACAGTTCGTTGCCAGGGCGTCCGAGCTCGTGACAACGTTCGACTGAGGGCGACCGCGATGAACGCGCGGCCACCCTGGCGGCGCAATTGCGCGGGCGGGAGCGGGGGACGGGCAACGTTCAGGCGACCAGCCCCGCCGCGTGAGGGCCGGTGCTGTGGCACAGGCGTCCCGCCTGCCCCTGAGATGCGGCCGCGACAACTTGAGCGCACTGGACAAACCGAGCCCGATGTTGTATTATATGTTAGCAAGCGAGCGACCACCCGTATGCCGTACTTCGATCTTGTATGGAACACGGAACCGGGCGGAAACGTCGAGCATTTCCTGGAACACGGGATAACACCGGAGGACGCCTAGGAGGTGCTGTTCAACCCGGTGGCGGACGCCGTCAGCCGTTCGTCGGGCAGGCCGATTGCCTTCGGGTTTACTTCGGACGGCAGATACATCGCCGTCGTGTACGAGGAAATTGACGACTGCACGTTATATCCTGTGACCGCGTACGAAATGGAGGACTAGACCATGGATAGGAAGCTTGGCAAGCGTATTTATCGGCCGGCAACGGAAGAGGAGAAGCAGCGCCACGCAGTAATTCGCCAACAGGTCGCGGGCGAACTTCCCGAAATCAAACGCCTTGCACGTCAAAAACTGAACGAAGCGGCAGGTCGCGGCGTGGCGGCGCGCCACGTGGTCGCCGTGCTCAAGGCGGAGCGCCAGCGGCAAGGATTGAGCCTTGCCGATATGCGCCAGCGCACAGGGATGGAACGCTCAACCCTGTCGCGGCTGGAGAACGAGGAGCAGACAAACCCCACGATCGGCACGCTGAGCCGATATGCAGGCGCGATCGGAAAGCAACTGCTCATTGTGCTTGCCGACGCTTCCGCCCGCTGATCGCTGGGAGGCGCGGAGCCTGGTGATCCAGGATTACACGGACCCGTAGCCGGAGTCACGGCCCGAACGGATCGGTCGAATCGGCCGGGGCGGGCTTGGCGGGTTTCACCGGGGCCGGCTTGGCGGCTTTCGCCGGGGCCGCGGCGGCTGGTGTTGCCAGCGGGTCTGCCGGAGCAGCGGCCGGTGCCTTCGCCTTGGGCTTGGCGGCCGGGGCCGGCTCCTCGGCGAACGGATCGGAGACCGCCTTTGCCTTGGGCTTGGCGGCCGAGGCCGGCTCTTCGGCGAAGGGATCAGCGGCAGCTTTCGCCTTCGGTTTGGCGGCCGGGGCTGGTTCGTCGGCGAACGGATCAGCGGCAGCTTTCGCCTTCGGTTTGGCGGCCGGGGCCGGCTCCTCGGCAAACGGATCGGCGGCCGCCTTTGCCTTCGGCTTGGCGGCCGGCGGACTGCTGGAGGGCTCCTCACCGCCGATCTTGGCGGGCGGATTGGCGGGGACGGCGGCGCTGAAAGGATCGGTCTCCGCGGGCTTCGCATCCGTTTTGGCAGGCACGGGGGCGGGGCCTAGCGGCGGGGCCGGCTTGGCGGGCGTGCTACCGCCGGTCTCCTCCCCGCCGGCGGCCGATCCCAGCGCATGACCCAAGGCGTCAAGCAAGCTCGGTTTCCTGGCGGGACCCGCCGCGGACTTGGCCGGCGCGGGTGAAGCGGCTGGCCCGGGTTTCTCAGGCGCGGCAACAGGTTTCTCAGGCGCGACGGCCGGCTTCTCAGGCGCGGCGAAGGGATCCTCCGTGGCGGCCGGCTTGGCGGTCTCCGGTGCCGGCTTGGCTGTCTCCGGCGCCGGCTTGACGGGAGGCGCGAAGGGGTTCTCAGCCTCAGGTTTCGTCTCCGGTTTTTCGGCCGGTGCGGGGGCGGGCTTCTCCGGCGCGGTTTCCGGCTTGGCCGTCTCCGCAGCGGGGGTTTCCGGCAGCACCTCGGGCTTGGCCGTCTCCGGGCCCGGCTTGGCGGGCTCGGTCTCGGGCTTGGCCGATTCCCCGGCGGGCGGCTTGGGGGCGGCCACACCGCCGTCGAACGGGTTCGCGGGCGGCTTGGCCGTTTCCACAGGCGCTTCGCCGGTTTTCTCCGGCGCCCGCACTGCCTGCTCCTGCAAGAGCTGTTGCTCTTGTTTTTGCGTCTGTTCGTAGCGGGCCTTGCGCTGCTCTTCCGCCTTGGCCATGGCGAGCATGCGGGCTTCGAGGCGGTATTGCTCGACCTCGGCCCGGTCCGGGCCCTGCACCCGCTCCAGCGCCTTGGCCACATTGTAGGTGCGGTTCGCGTCCGCCGATTCCAGCTTGGCGCCTTGCTGGAAATCGATCTGGGCGTCCTGCGGCCGTCCCAGCCGCAGATAGGCCAGGCCGCGGAAGTAATAACACCGCGGGTCCTGCGAGTGACCGTCGATGGCAGAGGTCAAGAATTGGTGGGCCCGCAGGTAATCGTGGGCGAAATAGGCGTGGACCCCGCTGCCGTACATCTGACCCAGGACCCCATCCTGTGCGCACAGGCAGGCACCCGCAACAAGCACCCACCCTCCCACGAGCAACATGGCGCTGCGTGACATGAACGATGACTCCTCTTCTGGCTCCCGGATCAAGCGACGATGGCAACCCATCGGCCCACGCAAGGATACAACCGGCGCTACAGCCGATCCTAATTGTTGGCGCGCAAAATAGCAAGTAACGTCCGTCTTTTCGCGTGCGGCGCCGGGACACCCCGGGGTTGCCGCTTGGAAATGGGCCGCTTGGCCAAGCAACCCGCTGGTGGGGGTTGGCCGGGCGTCTTGGGCCTTCGGTCTTAGGTCTTGGGTCTTAGCTTCTTGGGTTCCGGGTCTTGGCACCAAGACCCAAAACCCAAGGCCCAAGACACAAATCGCAGCCACCAAATCACTTACTGCTATCGGAGCGGTGTCGAGGTCAAGGGACCGTCTGGCCGATGTCGGCCTTCGGCGCCACGTCGCGAAAGGGGGTGCCGCGACGATAGAGTTCCAGCCGGCTGCGGAGTTCCGCCTCGGTAGTCTTGTCGCCCTGTCGCCGGGCGACCGTAATGCCCTCCTCGGCTGCGCGGATGGCATCGGAGAATCGGCCGGCCTCGGCGTAGGCCGCCGCCAGGCTGTCCAGCGAGTTGGGCTCGCGGCGCCCGGAAAGCTTTACCGCCTGCTCGGCCAGGGCCGTGGCCCTCTTGCCGTCGCGGACGGATGGGTCCGGGCTAGTCGCCAGCGCCCACGCCAGGGCGTTCAGCGCCGCCGAGTTCTGCGAATTCTGATCGAGCACGGCCAACCACTCGGCGATGGCCTCTCGATACTTACCCTGCATCGCCTCGACGGTGGCCAAGTTGTTGCCGGTGACAGGGTTGGCCGGTTGCAGTTTGGCCAATCGCCGCAACAGGTCCTCGGCCTCCGCGAAGCGGTGTTGGCGCATTCGCACGCCGGCCAGATCGTTGCAGGCACCAAGGTCGTCCGGATTGAGTCGCAGGATTTCCTCCCAGCATTCCGCCGCTAAGGCCGGCTTCTCCTGGGACAGGAACAGCCGTCCAAGATTGTCGAGGTTGGTCAGGATCCCCTTGTTGTCGGGTAGCAGCGCGTGGGCTATCTTCAGATGCTGTAACGCCTCTTCCGTCTTGCCCTGCTCCTTGTAGATGACGGCTAGCAGATTGTGCAGCGCGTCCGACTCGGGGTGCAGCCGCAGGGTCTTCTCCGCCTGCCTGTATGCTTCGTCGTAACGCCCGTCTCCAATCAACAGCACGACCATGCCCTGCATGGCAAACTGGTCGGTGGGACGGATCGCCAGGGTCCTTTCCCAGTACTGGCGGGCCTCGCGCGGGCGGCCGTGCTCCCACAGATACGCGGCCAGGTTGTCGCAAGCCGTCGGGCTGTCGGCGGTCACGGCCAGGGCGTGCCTGAAGAGCGTCTCGGTGTTGGCCCAATATTGGACTTGCCCGGCGGTGCGCAACATGCAGGCCAAGAGCAAGGCGGCGGCGGCCGGCGCGGTGACTGTCGGGCCCAGTCGCCAGCGGGCGGCCCGCTCGGCCGCGGCCCAAACCGCTACCAGGAACAGGCCGACCAGGGGCAGGTAGGTGTAGCGGTCGGCGTGCGCCTGGTTGCCCACTTGCACCACGCCGATGACCGGCGCGAGCATCCCCAGATACCATGCCCAGCCGACCGCCAGCCAGCGGCGGCCGCGCCACGCGCCCCAGATGGCGCCCGCGGAGCAGGCCGCCAACACCGCGGCGGCCGCCAACACCCATGCGGCGGCGGGAGGCTCCTCGAAGGGATAAAAAACGGCCAGGTCCGCCGGCCAGAACATCTGGCCGACATAGGTCACGTAGGAGACCAGCGCGTTGGCCAGTCGCGGGCCCAGTGGGATGAACTCCAAGGGGATCACCGCCCCGCCGCTTTGCTGCACGCGGTAGGTCACGATGCTGGAAGCCGCGGCCAAGACGAGCAAGGGAATCTTCTCCACCAGCAGCCACCACCCGCTGCGCCCGGGCGCAGGCGGCGCCGCCGCGGGCTGGGGACGTTTCTGCCGCGACCAGTAAGCCTGTCCTGCTTTTTCGGCGGGCCATCGCCCCAGCGGCCAGTAATCCAACAGCAGCAAGACCAGCGGCAACGTGACGAGCATCGGCTTGGCGAGGAGTCCCAAGACGAACAGCGCGAAGACCAAGGCATAGCGGAGCAGTCCCGGCTGCCGCGCGTAGCCGGCGTAGGCCGCCAGGGTCAAAAGGCCCAGCAGCGTGCTCAGCACGTCTTTTCGTTCCGTCACCCAAGCCACCGATTCGACGTGCAGGGGATGGACGGCGAACAGGGCGGCCACCAGGGCACTTCGCCAGGCGGCGCCCGTCATGCGGCAGAGCAGCAGAAAGAGCGTCACGGCACTGGCTGCGTGCAGGGCAAGATTCATCACGTGGTAGCCCGCCGGCCGGACGCCGAAGCACGTGCTGTCCAACATCAGCGAGAGCCACGTGAGCGGGTGCCAATTGCCGCTCAGCCGCGCGGTAAACGCCCAGGCAACGCCGTCCCGCGTGAGCCCCTGCCGCACGTGCGGATTGTTGTACGCGTAAACCGGGTCGTCCAGGTTGACGAAATCCAGCCATCCCACCTGCCCGTACGCGGCCAGAGTGATGAGAACCAGTCCGAGAGAAATCGCCAGATTGCGCCGCATGGGAGTCTCCGGTCCTGCCCGGGAAATCGCTCCTCTATTCTACCCTACGCGTTGCGGCCGGGTGTTCTCGCTAGGGCCTCGTAATTCGGGTATATTCACTGGCCGGTCACGGAAGCCAAGCCAGGCCGGGGGTGTAAGCCCTGGGGAAGTCATGCACTGGGTCCAAGTCTACGATCCGCTGGGGCAGCCGCTGCTATCGTCGCTGGTGGCCGGCGCGCCGATCGCGGTGCTCTTGGGCCTGCTGCTGGCGGGTGCGTCGGCCCCGCGGGCCGCCCTGGCCGGGCTGGGCGTCGCCCTGGCAGTCGCCGTCTTCCTGTTCCGCATGCCGGTCTCCGCGGCGCTGGCCGCGGCCGGCGGCGGAGCCTGCTTCGGCCTCATGCCCATCGGCTGGATCATCCTGCCGGCCGTGTTCCTGTTTCACCTGACGGTTCGCTCGGGCCAGTTCGAGGTGCTGAAGCAGTCGGTGGCCGCCATCTCCCCCGACCGGCGGATGCAGGCCCTGCTGATCGCCTTCTGCTTCGGCACGCTGCTGGAAGGCGCGGCGGGTTTCGGCGCACCGGTGGCCATCTGCTCCGCGCTGTTGATCGGGATCGGATTCTCGCCCCTTTACGCCGCGGGGCTGGCCCTGCTGGCCAACACCTCGCCGGTGGCCTTCGGCTCGCTGGGCATCCCCATCCTTACGCTGGCCAAGGTCTCCTGCTTGCCGGGGATGGACTTGGGGCAATGGGAGATGGCGCTGGGGCAATTGGCCGGCCGGCAATTGGCCCTCTTCTCGCTCATCATTCCCGCCTGGCTGGTGGTGATCATGTCCGGCTGGAAGGGGCTGCGCGGTTGCTGGCCGGCCGTGCTCGTGTGCGGCGGCAGCTACGCCGGCGTGCAGTTCGTGGTGTCCAACTACCACGGTCCGGTGCTGGTGAACGTGGTTGGCGGGCTCACCTCGCTGGTGGTGATGGTCGTCTGGCTGCGGTTCTGGCAACCCCGCGAAGTCTGGCGGTTCCCCGGTGAAACCGCAAGCGGGGACGGCGAAGCCGCAAGCGGCCAGCCGCCAATCACCCCCCGCCAAGTCCTCTACGCCTGGATGCCGTGGCTCGTGCTGGCGATGATGGTCTTCCTCTGGGGTTGGCCGGCGTGGAAGACGATGCTCAACGGCGGCACCGCCGAGCGGCCCAACGCCCTGGCCGGCATCAGCAAGCTTTCCCTGCCCGTGCCGTACCTGGACGGCGTGGTGTATCGCACCAGCCCGGTGGTCGAAGTCCCGCCCGGCGCGGACCGCGCCGCGGAGCCCGAGCCGGCGATCTACGAGTTCAACTGGCTCTCGGCCACCGGCACCAGCCTGTTCCTGGCGGCCGTGCTGGGGGCCGTGTGGCTGCGGATCGGTCTGCGGGCGTTCGTGGCGCAGTTCGCCGAGACGCTATGGCGCGTCCGCTGGGCCCTGGCCACCATCGCCTGCATGCTGGCCCTGGCTTTCGTCACAAAGTACAGCGGTGCGGACGCGACGCTCGGCCTGGCCCTGACCCACACCGGCCGGCTCTATCCGTTCTTCGCGCCCTTGTTGGGCTGGCTCGGGGTTGCCCTGACCGGCTCCGACACCTCGGCCAACGCCCTGTTCGGCAGCCTGCAACGGATCACGGCCGAGCAACTCGGGCTGAATCCCACGCTCATTGTGGCCAGCAACAGCACGGGCGGCGTGATGGGCAAGATGATCGACGCCCAGAGCATCGTGGTGGCCGCCACCGCCACCGGGCAGTCGGGCGGCGAAGGCCGCATCCTGCGGTTCGTCTTCCTGCACAGTCTCGCCCTGGCGGTGCTGGTGGGCCTCGTCACGCTCGCCCAGGCCTACCTCCTGCCGTGGACCGTCCCGTAGAGGGCAAGGGAATGAGGGAATGAGGGAATGAGGGAATGAGGGGATGAGGGGATGAGGGGTTCAAGGAGTTGCCCAGCCGCCAAAACCCCCATCCCCTTATCCCCTCATCCCCTTTTCCCCCGGTGGAACACCCGTTGCACCTGCTCGACGGCCGGGCCGAGCTGGTCGACCTCGGCCAGCGTGTTATAGAGGTAGAAGCTTGCCCGGGCCGTGGCCGTTACCCCGTAGCGCTGGTGCAGCGGCATGGCGCAGTGATGGCCGGCGCGAATCGCAATCCCCTGCCGGTCCAGGACCTCGGCCACGTCGTGGGCGTGGATGTGGCCGAGGGTGAAGCTGACGATGCCGGTTTTCTTGTCCGGCGCGGGGCCGAGGATCCGCAGGCCCTCGATCTTGGAGAGGACCTGGTGGGCCCGCTCGGCCAGCCGCCGCTCGTGCGCGGCGATGGCCTCCAGCCCCACCTGGTTGAGATAGTCGATTGCCGTGCCCAGGCCGATGACGGAGACGATTGGTGGCGTGCCGGCCTCGAACTTCGCCGGCAGGTCGCCCGGCTCGAAGCGATCCAACAGGACGCGGCGGATCATGCTCCCGCCGCCCAGAAACGGCGGCATCCGCTCCAGCAGGTCGCGCTTGCCGTAGAGCACGCCGACGCCCGACGGCCCGAGCATCTTGTGCCCGCTGAAGGCCAGGAAATCGCAGTCCAGGGCCTGCACGTCGGTCTTCTGGTGCGGCACGCTCTGGGCCCCGTCCACGAGCACGACCGCGCCAACCTGGTGAGCGCGGCGGACCAGCTCCTCGAGCGGGTTCACCGTGCCCAGCACGTTGGACACGGCCGCGACAGCCAGCACTTTCGTCCGCGGACCCAACAGCGTGTCCAGGAGGTCGAGCCGCAGGAGGCCGTCGTCCGTCAGGGGAATGTGCCGCAGCACGGCGCCCGTACGCTCGGCCAACTGCTGCCACGGTACGAGGTTCGAGTGGTGTTCCATCTCGCTCAAGAGAATCTCGTCGCCCGCGCGGACGTTGGCGTCGCCCCAGCTCCGCGCCACGAGGTTGATCCCCGAGGTCGTGCCGTAGGTGAAGATGCACTGCTCGGGCGTGGGGGCGTTGATGAAGGCGCGGACCTTCTCTCGCGCCCCCTCGTACATCTCGTCCGATTCCTGCGCCAACTGGTGGATGCCGCGGTGCACGTTGGCGTAGTGCTGCTGGTAGCAGTCCACGATGGTCTGAATGACCTGCCGCGGCCGCTGCGTGCTGGCCGCGTTGTCGAAGTACACGAGCGGCACGTCCCGGCGGGCGCAGCGCGCGAGGATCGGAAAATCCGGGCGGAACAATTCCGGATCCAGCGGGACGCTAGCCGAGGAGCTGCTCATCACTTCGCTTCTTGGTCTTTGGCCTTAGGTCCTGGGTCTTGGCACCAAGACCAAAGGCCCAAGACCGCTACCGGCAAGCATCCGGCCCCTTGCGGGATTCTGCCTGGGCCTGATCTAGGGGTGAATAAATCGCCGCCTGCAGCACCCGCCACGGCAACAGGCAGCACTTCTGCCGGTTCGGCGTGAGCCGCGCGCCGAACAGATCGAGCATGTCGTGGGCCGTGAACTGCCGCACTTCGTCGATCGTACGGCCGTCGAACCGCTCGACGAGCATCGACGCCGCCGCCTGGCTGATGCAACAGCCGTCGCCGTCGAAGAACACCTCCCGCATCGTCCCCGCCGGGTCGATTGCCAATTCCATGCGGATCACGTCGCCGCAGAGGGGATTGTCGTCCTGGTGGGCGTGCGTCGCGCGGCTGCAATGGCCGCGGTGGTACGGGTCTTCATAATGATCCAGGATGTGCTCCTGGTAGAGTTCTTCTTCGTCCAAGGCCATATTATTAGTGTAGGAAGCCATCGCGACACGGGCAAGTGCTCCCGCTGTAGGCCGCCAGCCCGGCGCGTCATGTCAACTGTAGCTCTTGCGACCCGCGGTGTCCCGACCGGCGGCGCGCTCGATCGAATTGATCGATCTTTATGGTTCTCTTGGGGAACTTAGCTAGAACTTCAAGCTCGCCGCCAAGTGCCTTGACGATCTTCCGCAGCGTCGAAATCTGCATATCGGACTGCTTTTCCAGTTTCGACAGGCTAGGCTGCTTGATGCCGAGGGCTCGGGCCACTTGCTGTTGGCTCTTGCCCGCCAGTTGCCGGACCTCGCTGAGCAGCAGCTCCGCGAGCAGTTCCTGGGTGCGGCCGGCGGCCCGCGCTTGGGTCTTTTTTGTGGTCGTCCGCTTGACGAGTTCGTCGAATGACTTGGCCATAGGATCACCCCTTCCCTTTCTTCCTTGCCTTCAGTGCCGCCAAGTGCGCCGCGTACAATCTGTCTGCTTTGTCGACCAGTTGCTTGTAGAACCGCCTTTGGCTAACGCCAGACTTATCGCCGCCAACCAGTAAAATGCCGCTTCGGTCGGGATCGAACGCAAACGCGATCCGCAACACCGCCTCGGCCGTGCTCGCCCGAAGCTCTTTCATGTTGGCGTACTGGGACCCCTTGAGCGTATCGGCGTGCGGCCGGCCAAGGCGCGGCCCCAGCCGTTTCAGCAGTCCCACGGTGGCAATTATCTCGACCTTGGCGTCGTCGTCCAGGTCGGTAAACCACTTGTCGAAGTCAGCGGTCGTTTCTACCGGCCACATCATTCAATTATAGCCTATAGGCTATTGTCGGTCAATGGCCTTGCGAAGAGCGGGGAGCCAAGAAGGGCGGAGGGCGGAACGGCACCGGCCCTTGGCCACCGCTCCTCTCCCGCGAGCGGGAGAAGGGAGTTGCTTCACTCGTCACTCTCTCAGCACTCCAGGATTTTCGCCGTGGCCAGCCAGCGGAGTTCTCCGGCGGCGGGCCGGATCGCCTCCGCGAACTCCAGGGCGGCCACCGCCCCCTTGGCGAAGTGGATCTGTCCGCCGCCCGGACCGATCAAGGCGGCCGCCAGGTGCTCGACGTCGGGGGCATGGCCGACCCAAGCGATCTCGTCGTGCTGCCCGCGCTGCGCGTCGGTCCAGCGCAACAGGCCGTCCGCATCTCCGCCAGGCCGCAGGTCCTCGCAGACGAGAACCTGCGCTTGCTGGCCGATTGCCCGGGCCAGGATCTCCGCCGTCTCGACACAGCGCACCAACGGACTGGTCGCGATGATCTCCGGGCGCACGCCGCGCGCCACGAGGATCGCGGCCATGCGCGCGAAGCGATTGCGCCCCTTCTTGGTAAGCGGCCGCTCGGCGTCGGTGGGCCAAGTTGGATCGCCGGGGGCCTCGGCCCACGCATGTCGGATGATGAATAGCTTCATTTCAGGCTCCTTTCGCAATTTGCGGGGGGGACAACACAGGCGGCAGCGGATGCGGCGCCCGATGCCGACTTCACATTTCATGCCGGATCATTGTCATACGGGCCGTCATTTGACCCGCCACAGAACTCGCTCTTCGATGCCTAGTTCGCGCCGCGTTGCGGCAATGTCGTTGCGGAAGCGGCGGGCGTCTTGCGGGTAGCCGGCGGTCGGACGCAGGCCGGGCACCCGCGGGCCCCAAAACGCGTTCAGCGCCCGCATGGCCAGCTCGCGCAGGTATTTCGAGGCCATCGAGGCCAGGGCGGTCGGCAGGTGGGACTCGCCCTTGGCCTGGAAGCAGATTTCCAGGCGGCGGTGCGGCGGGCCAAAGCGGTAGACGCTCCGTTGCCGCCCTTCGCCGCGGGACTGGATAAAATGCTCGGGGAAAAACTCGACCAAGAGCGGCAGGTAGCGGTTCCGGCCCCCGTGCTTGTCGCAGAAGATCTGGATCCGCTCGTCCCCCAGCGGCGCGAGCACCCGGACCAGCAGCCCGAGTGTCCAGCGGGACAAGGCCTCGCCCTTCGAGCCGTACTGCCGGAGGGCCTCGTTCAGTTCGGCCGGAAAGATCGCCAGGCTTTCGAGCGCGAGCAGGCGGACGCCGGCCGCCGCCAGGGCCGCATCGAAAGTCGGCCCCAGGCGACGCAGCTCTTGCGGATCGGCGTCCAGCGGGGCCCGCAGCGCGTCGCAGGCATCGCACAGGGCGGCGTGGCGTCCCGCGGCCGACGCGCCGGCCAGACGCTGCCAGACTGCCGCAAAGGTGGCAGGAACCTTCTCCTGCGCGCCTGTGGGCGTTGCCGGAACTAAGGGTTGGGGATTGGGGATTGGGGATTGGCCGGGAGGCTTCTCTTGCGCGCATGCCGGCGCCGCCAAGGAATCGGGCAGCGTTCTCTGCTCGGCCCACCAGGCGGCCCATAGGCCGCGCTCCAGGAGCCGCAGCCCCTGACCGCCATGGTAGAGCAGCTTCGAGTCGGCGATGACCACCCGCGGCGCCCCGGCCCCCGCCACCCGCCGGGGCTGGGCCGTCACCGCCGCCTCCCGCCGC
>Ga0326727_10010691_pt1 | contig 21742 bp, 17 predicted proteins | sample MB2enrmetagenome_FD_207643 | JGI IMG/M metagenome (GOLD analysis project Ga0326727, IMG submission 207643) | Lab enriched peat soil microbial communities from McLean, Ithaca, NY, United States - MB29MY | ecosystem: Environmental > Terrestrial > Soil > Wetlands > Peat | place: USA: New York...
TTTCTGCTCCAAATCGCGCGGCGGAATATCCAACACCGTCATTTTCATGCGGCAGGCAATGTCCACTCCGACGGCATAAGGAATCACGGCGTTGTCCGTGGCCAGCACGCCGCCAATGGGCAGGCCGTAGCCAACATGAGCATCCGGCATGAGTGCTCCTGCCACGGATACCGGCAATAAACAGGCTTTCTCCATTTGCATCACCGCGTCGTGTTCAAGTCCTTCGCCCCACTGCCGGTATTTCACAGGCTCGGCGCGCGGCGGGGGCGGCGCCTTGAGCAACGCCCTCGCCAATTCACCGCGCAGCGGGTCGCCCGCATACGCCGGCGGATTGGCGACAATGGCGGCGACTTCCTCGCGCAGCCGCGACTTGTCGCCGCCGCCGAGAATGAACTTGGCGACAAAATCCGTCGCCCGCCGCGTGGCCTCGCCGAGAGGAACGCCCAACCTGAGAAAATCTTTGGTGTTCATGTGAAAGGCGAAAAATGCCTGGCAAGTTTTCAATCACGACCCGGCCGAACGACTTCAAAACCGGCTTCGAGGGCGGCCTTGGCCTGACTTTCATCGTGCGTCATCAAGCGCGAAATCTTCAACTCTTCCATGGCTGCGAGGTGCAAGCGATCCAACGAACGGCAGTGCATGCCGCCTGAATTCCGGTGCTGACGCAACGCCACTTGGAAAACCGCGGACCCAAGTGTGCGAAACTCGAACGGCGGCTGATTTCTTAAAAGGCCAAATTTGGCCTCCACTTGCCGCCACTGACTGCGGGTAATGCTGCCACTTGCCCAAGCCGCCTTGAGTTGCACCAGGGTTTCCAACTCCGCCAGCGCGGAAATAACCACCTGGGATTCCCCTTCAATGGCGCGCCATACGCTTTCACTCAAAGGTTCGGGGCGGAGAACTTTCAGCAGACAACTGGTGTCGGTGTAGATCACGCGATCAAATCAACTTTCTGTCCGCCCGCGCCGCCGCCAGTTCCCCGTCTATGCTGGGAAACACTTTGTTTCCATACACCTTTTTGACCCACTTCTTATGCTCTTCGGGATTCCAACGCCGGCATTGGGTTTCCGGCTGGATGAAGCGCACCAATTTGGCCACAGGCTTGGAATCGCGCGTGATGAGGATTTCATCCTCAACTTTCAGGGCGGCTTCCGCATCCGGCCAGCGCTGGCGCAAATCGCGAATCGTGATCGTTTTCATGCGCGAAGAGTAACATGTTTCACCCAAAGGTCAACAAGCCCACGCCTTCCACCGCCGGGAATGAACTTGGCGACAAAATCCGTCGCCCGCCGCGTGGCCTCGCCGAGAGGAACGCCCAACCGTAAAAAGTCCCTTGCGTTCATGTCATTTGATTCAACCTTGCTTGCGGCTTGGAAACCACACTTTAAACTTAGACGTCTAAACGGCTCTCCACACTCATGCCCGGAGGAAAACCTCGCTTGCACGGCGGCTTGGATATAAACAACGGCATGACCTATCAACGAGAAATCCAGGTTCAAACCGCCGGACACAAGGAAATGCACGACCTCACCGGCGAGGTGGCCCGGATCGTGAACGAATCCGGCGTGCGGTCCGGCGTGGCGCATGTTTTCAACGTCGGCAGCACCGCCGCGGTTGGCGCCATCGAATTCGAGCCGGGTCTCCAGGAAGACCTGCCAAATATATTGGACAAGCTGGTTGCGCCGAGCCGTGACTACGGCCACGAACACGCCTGGCACGACGGCAACGGCCATTCCCATTTGCAGGCGACGATGCTGGGCCCTTCGCTCACCGTGCCCATCCGGGATGGCAAACTCCTGCTGGGCACATGGCAGCAAATCTTTCATCTGGAGTGCGACATCAAACCGCGCCGGCGCACGATTGCGATCACGGTGATCGGCGACGCGTGACCCTCCGGCTGCTCTAAGATTGCCTCTAAACCACCAGGGGCATGGAAATTCAGCGGCTTTCTGCCGAAAGCCGCTACGGCGCGCGGGTGTAGCGGCGGATGGCAATCCGCCGCTGACTTTTTATACCGCCGGTGTGCGACGGTGGCGGGACAACTTTCCAGACATTAGAGCGGACCTGCGCGTGACCCACCGGCGGATTCGGCGAATTGGAACCCCGTCTGTGGGTCGCAACCACACGCGTGGTTTTGCGGACCACTGCCCCGGCTGCCCGGCCAACGGGGCGCGCTTCAGATTTCGGCGGTCAGCAAAGGATTAAACCCTTGGCAGAGTTCCTCCGGGGATCCCCTCTGATTCGTCAGGACGCGGGTTGAACCAATTGCCGGAGGAGATTGCGCTCGCGGTCGTAGATGCTGACACGGAGCGGCAGGTGGCCGGGCAAGGCGTGAGTGGCGCAGCCGAAACAGGGGTCGTAAGCGCGAAACGCCATCTCCACCATGTTGAGCAGGCCCTCGCTCACGTTGCCTTTCTTGATGAGGCCCTTGGCGGCTTTCTCCACGCTCATGGCGATGCGGGCGGCGTTGTTTTGGGTGGCCACGATGAGGTTGGCCTTGGTGATGAGGCCCTGGCCGTCCGTCTCGAAATGATGATAGAGAGTCCCGCGCGGCGCCTCGACCACGCCGACCCCGGCCGTCGGCTTGGCGCTGGGAATGACGCGCAGGTTGGCGCTGGTGATCTCCGGGTCGTTGAGCAATTCCACGATGCGTTCGGCGGCGTAAATCATTTCGACCACGCGCGCCCAATGGTTGGCCAGCGTGTGATGCACCGGCCTGCCGCCCAGCGTGTTGAAAAATTCCTCGCGAGCCTTTTGCGCCTGCGGCGTGGCCATCCCGTCGGCCACGTTCAGCCGCGCCAGGGGCGCGACCGAATAGACGCTGCTTTGCGGCCCCTCCTCGAATCCGTGCCAGCCCAGCGGTTTGAGGAAACAGAACTTGACGTAACTCCACGGCTCGACGTGCTCGGCCACGAAGTCGCGATACTGCCGGGCGGGAAACTTGGCATACTCCTTGCCGCCGGCATCCACCACCCGCACCAGGCCGTCGTAGAAGTTGACTCGATTCCGCTCGTCCACCAGGCCCATGTAGTAAGTCCGGTGGGTATAGGCGTCCGACGTGATGAGTTTGACATAGTCGGGATTCTTCAAAACGATGTCCTTGAAGACCTGGAGGGTGAACAAGGCGAATTCCAGCGTGTCTTTGGCCAGCGCCTGGAACGGCGGCAAATCCTCCGGCTTGAGTCCTTTGGACACGCCGCCGGGCAGGCCCAGCACCGGATGAATCACCTTGCCGCCGAAGTAAGCGATGAGTTCGCGCAAGCGGCGGCGCATGGAAATGACTTTCTTGCCGACTTCCACGCCCACCTTCTGGATCACGCCCGCCACATTGCGCTGTTCCGGCGGCGCTTGCGGCCCGACGATGAAGTCCGGCCCGCCGAGGATATAGACGTGCAGCGCATGGTCCTCCACCATAAACGTGTTATAGACCAGCTCGCGAATCTTGCGGGCGGCGGGCGGCGGCTCCACCTGGTAAAGGGCATCCAGCGCCTTGGTGGCGGCCATGTGATGGGCCGTCGGGCAAACGCCGCAGATGCGGCTGGTGATCTGGGGCATCTCCTCCGCGGGCCGGCCCAGGCTGAACACCTCGAAACCGCGCAACTCGGGGACTTGCAGGTAAGCGCGCTCCACGTCGCCCTGGTCGTCCAGGAAAATGTCAATTTTGCCGTGGCCTTCGAGCCGGGTAATGGGGTCAATCGTGACACGGCGCCGCTGCGCGCGGGCAGCCGCATTGGCGCGGGAGGAGGCTTCATTCCAAACTTTCGTGGCGTCGGGGTTCATGGGGAGTCCTTGGCAGTTTCCACCGGCAGGTTCGCCTTGCGACGCAACAGACTCTTGCCCAGCCCGTAACGGTAGAATGTTCCCACCGGGTCGGGGATGCCGGCCAGGACGGCGCGGATTTCCTGGTCGTCCTTGGCGGCCATGTTCGCGCACAGCGAGGAAAGGATTTTTGCGCCCTGGTCCTGCACGCGCGAGGTTGGCCCGAAACACCCGGTACAGGGCATGTTGCCGCCGGGACAGGCCGCTTCGCAGCCGGCGCGCGTGGCGGGGCCCATGCAGACGATGCCCTGGGCGAGCAGGCAGAGATTGGGGTCAATGACGACCTGATGCGGGCGCTGGAACCGGGTGAAGCTCAAGTCGGCCGGTTTATTGGCCTTGCGCGGGCACTGCTCGCACAGCGCCACGTCGGGCGCCAGCACACTGCCTTTGGGCGGCAGTTTGCCTTCCAGCAATGCGCCAATGGCGGCTTTGGTGATTTTGGGCGTGGGCGGGCAGCCGGGGATATAGAAGTCCACGTCCACCACTTGGTCGAGCGCGCGGACGACGTTGCGAAATTCCGGCAGTGTCATGGTGTGGCCGTTGTTCTGAGAGGAAGTCCGGGGCCGGGTCTTGGCCTCGTTCACCACCGTGGGCGCTTCCTCGTACACGTAACGGAGAAGCTGCTCGCGCGGAAATTCATTGGCCAGACTGGGGATGCCGCCCAATTGCGCGCAGGCGCCATAGGCGATGAGGTATTGGCTCTTGCGCCGCAGCAGGCGCGCCATCTCCTCCTGCTCGCTGGTGCGGATGGCGCCGTTGAGCAGCGTGGCGGCGATGGACTTGTCCGGCATCGCCTCGACATGCTTCTTCTTGAAATCCATCGCCACCGGCCAGAAGACAATGTCCACGGCCTGGAGCACGCCGAGAATGTCCTCGGCGAAATCCACGACGGCTTCTTCGCAACCGCCGCACGAGGCGCACCAATAAAAGCCGATTTTGGGTTTCTCAGGCATGGGCCGCCTCCGGTTCCGCGCGTTGCCCCGCCCATTCGTCCTGTCGCGCCGGCCCGGCGGGATGGGCCATTTCGCGGTCCCAGTCCTCCCGGTGTTGCGGCAGGCCGAGCGGCCCGAGCGCGCGGACTTGCTCCACCATGTCGTTGATGACGGTCTTGACCCGTTCGCCCTCCGAGGCGGAAATCCATTCCAGCCGCACCCGTTGGTCTTCGATGCCCATGTCGCGCAGGAGGCGCTGGAGCATTTGAAACCGGCGCGCGGTCTTGTAGTTGCCCTCGGCATAGTGGCAATCGCCCAAATGGCAGCCGCCAATCAGCACGCCGTCCGCCCCCAGGGCCAGCGCGTCCAGAATGAACTGCGGGTCCACGCGGCCGGAGCACATGAGCCGGATGATGCGGACGTTGGGGGCGTACTTCAGCCGCGAGACGCCGGCCAGGTCGGCGGCGGTGTAAGTACACCAGTTGCAGAAGAATGCCACGATGCGGGGTTGCCATTTCGGGTCAGACATAAGCCAGCACTCCTTCGATTTCGCTGAAAATCTCCTCGTCCTCAAACAGATTTTGCCGGATCGAACCGCTTGGACACGACGCCACGCAGGTGCCGCAGCCTTTGCACAGCGCCCCGTTGATCCGCGCCTTCTGCTTCGCGTCGTCGAACAAAATCGCCGTGTAGGGACAGAGCGGGAGGCACGATTTGCAGCCGGAACAATCAGCTTCGACGATGTAGGCCGTGTTCGGCTCCTGTTCGATATAGCCCTTGTCAACCAGCGCCATCGCTTCGGCGGCGGCGGCGCCCGCTTGCGCAACGCTGTCCGGGATGTCTTTCGGCCCCTGGCAGCAACCGGCGATGAACACCCCGTCGGTGAAGGTGCTGACGGGCGCCAGTTTGGGGTGCTTCTCCAGGAACCAGCCTTCCGTCCCGCAACTCATGTTGAACATCCGCCTCACCTCCTGCGAATCCGCCTGCGGCTCCATGCCCGCCGCCAGCACGATCATGTCCAACGGAATCCGGCGCACGAAACCCGCCAGCGTGTCCTCCACGCGGATCACCAGCTTGCCTTCTTCTTCCGGCGCCATCGCCCAGTCGGTCACCTCCGCCACGCGACCGCGCACGAACTGGATGCCTTCCTTGAGCGATTTGTCGTAGAATTCCTCGTAGCCTTTTCCTGGGGCCCGGATGTCCATGTAGAACACGGTCACATCCGCGCCGGTGTGTTCCCGGACCAGTTGCGCCAGCTTCATCGAGTGCATGCAGCAGGTGCGCGAGCACCACCGGTTGGTTTTCAGGTCGCGCGACCCAACGCAAAGGATCACTCCCACCGACTTGGGCTGGCGGCCGTCGCGCAGCACGATTTCACCCGCCGTCGGGCCGGAGCTGTTGACCAGCCGTTCCAGTTCAATCGCGGTCACGACATTCGGAAAATGACCGTAGCCGTATTGGGGAATCCGCTTGGCATCAAAGAGTTTGAAGCCCGTGGCCACGATGATGTTGCCGACTTGGACCTCCACCCGTTCCTCTTTCTGCGAAAAGTCAATGGCGTGGCGGTCCGCGCAGGCTTCGATGCACGTCTTCTTGCACTTGCCGGTCCGGACCTGAAGGCAGCGTTCCGGGTCAATCACCACCACCGGCGGCACGGCTTGCGCAAAGGGGATGTAAACGGGCTTGCGCTTGCTGAGGCCCACGTTGAATTCGTCCGGAAACTTCCCCTCCTTGAAGACGCAGGCCGTGATGCACTCCAGGCAGCCGGCGCATAATTCCTCGTTCACATAACGCGGCTTGCGCCTGACGGTCACCTTGTAATTGCCCACGTAGCCTTCCACCTTCACGACCTCCGAGTAGGTCCAGAGCGTGATGTTCTCGTGCGAACGCACGGCGGACATCTTGGGCGTCAGAATGCAGGCGGCGCAATCCAGCGTGGGGAACGTCTTGTCGAACTGGGCCATGTGCCCGCCGATGCTCGGATCGCGCTCCACCAGGAAAACTTTCTTGCCCGAATTGGCCACCGTCAGGGCCGCGTGAATGCCCGCGATGCCGCCGCCCACCACCAGCACGTCGGGGTTAATGGGAACCCGCGTCGTCTCCAGCGCCCGATGAAAACGAACCCGGCAAACCGCCGCGTGCGACAGCGACTTGGCTTTGGCGGTGGCTTCCGCCCGGTCGGTGTGAACCCACGAATCGTGCTCGCGGATGTTGACCATCTGGAAATAAAACGGGTTGAGTCCGCCCGCGGCCACGGCCTTGCGGAAGGTGTGCTCGTGCAGCAGCGGCGAGCAGGACGCCACGACCACGCGGTTGAGCTGGTGCTCCCGGATGTCCTGCTGGATCAACTCCTGCCCCGGGTCCGAGCACATGTATTTGTAATCGCGGGACACCGCCACGCCGGGAAGTTTGGCGATGTGCAGCGCCACGGCGGCGCAATCCACCATGCCCGCGATGTTGTGCCCGCAGTGGCAAATGTAAAAGCCGATGCGCACTGCGCCGTTCTTGGGGTTCGTGTTCATGCCGCGGTGGGTTGGGCCTGCAATGGTTTCATGGGAATAAAGTTGCGCTTCAGGCCGAGTTGCTCCGGCGGCAGGCCGAAGGCCAGCCCCATCAACTGCGTGAAATATACTGTCGCGATCCGCGTCGGCCCCCAGCGCCGGCTGATCTGGTCGTGATACGCGTCCAGGTTGAACTGGCAAAGCGGACACACCGTGGCGATCACGTCCGCCCCGCGGCGGACGGCTTCCTTGAGCAGGATATAGGTCAGGCGCAGCCCGGCTTCCGGCACGGTGCCGGTCAAACTCCCCCCGCAACACTTGGTCTTGAGCGGGTAAGGAACGACCTCCGCCCCCAGCGTGGCCAGCAGCCGGTCCATCGTCGTCGGATTCCAGGCGTCGTCGAACGTCGCGTAAGGGCGCACCACCTGGCAGCCGTAGTAGGGCGCCACCTTCAATCCCTTCAACGGCCGGACGACTTTTTCCTTGACGACGTCCAATCCCACGTCGTGAACGAGCATATCGAGCGGATGACGCACCTTCACACTGCCGCGGTAAGCCAGATGAGCGCTCCCCAGGGCGCGCTGCACGGTCGCGTTGATTTCCGGATAGTCGGCGATGTTGTGCTTGGTCTTGTTGAGCACCAGATAGCAGGCGCTGCAGGGCGTCATCAGATCCTCCGGGCCGGCTTTCTCGGCGATGGCCAGATTGCGCGCGGCCAGCACCGCCGCCTTGCCCTCGTCCACCGACATGTAGGCCGTGGCGCCGCAACAGTTCCAATCGTTCAGTTCGGCCAGTTCCATGCCGAGGTGCCGCATGACAGGCAGCAGAGATTCCTCATAAGAACGGCCCAGTCCTTTGAGCGAGCAGCCGGGGAAGTAGGAGTATTTCATGCCGTCTCCCTGGGTTTGGCATCCCCGTTGCCGGCCCCGTCCAGCATCCCGGCCAATTCGGCGCGGCGTTCGATGTGTTCGGGCCGCAGGTCAAACCGCCCGGTGCGCATCACTCCAATTCCCAGCCGCCACGAGCCAAGCGCCGCCAACCAATCCGTCTTGAGGAACAGCCGGATCACCAGCAGCATCTCGGTGATGCGGCCCTGGCGGCGGACCATCTCGTAGAATTCCTTGGCCAGCACCGGAATCGGGAAACGCTTTGGATAAATGCCGTCCTGGATGGCCCGCTGCTTGAGCGCGTACATAATATCGGTGATCCGAATCTGGCGCGGGCACTCGGTGGTGCAGGCGTAACACGAGGCGCAAAGCCAGACGGTGTGGCTCCGCAGAACTTCCTTCTTGAAATCCGCGCGGGTCAGCGCCATGACCTGCCGCGGTGAGAAATCCATGTAGATGCTCAACGGGCAGGTGCCGGAGCAGGTGCCGCACTGGATGCAACTCACCAGTTGCTCGCAGCCCGGCACACTCATGATCTCCTTCCCGAACCCTCTGACCCGGTCGCCTTCGTATTTGATCGTGCGTTCGATTCGCATCATATTATGCCTCGATCTCTCGCGCAGGCCCCTGCCCCGGAGCCGCGCAATTTGTCCCGTAACTGGCTCAAACTATGTAGTTGCCAAACGAAAAGTCTCACCCTGCGTTGGCAAAAACAGGCCATCCTTTGCATGAAGCCGCGCTCCCCAAAAGCCCTCGTCCAGCATTATTAGCGCACAAACTTCTCTTCTATTTAGCGTCCACTGCATGAGTTGTCATAATTCCAATATTCAACAACATAAGAATGTCTTAACAAGAAAAACGCCGGGCGTTTGCCCGAACCGCTCTTCCAACCCGGAAACCCTGGCCGGCCCGCAAATCCCCTACATCTGCTCCATGACGGCAATGCCCAGGGCGTCCAGGCCCTGTTGCAGGACGCGCGCGGTGACATCGCACAAGGCCAGGCGCGTGGCGCGCGCGCCCCCTTCCGCTTTGAGCACCGGGCAGTTCTCATAGAAGCGGGCAAAATCCCCCGCCAGATCATAGAGATAGGAGCACAGGAAATTCGGCCGGTGCTCCGCGGCCACCGCTTCCAGGACCAGCCCAAAATCCAGCAGCCGCCGCGCCAAAACAATTTCTTCCCGCGCCCCCAGCGCCAGGCCGGAGCCGGAGGCGGCCGCGTCCGCCGCGCTCTCGCCGCCTTTGCGAAAAATGCCGCGCGTGCGCGTGTAGGCGTATAACAGGTACGGGGCCGTGTTGCCTTGCAGGGAGAGCATTTTGTCCCAACTGAACACGTAATCGCTTTGCCGGTTTTGCGAAAGATCGGCGTACTTGATCGCGCCCAGGCCCACCAGGCGGGCAATTTGCCGGCGCTTCTCTTCGGCCCATTCCGGATTTTTTGCCGAGACGACCTGGAAGGCGCGCTCCTCCGCTTCGTCCAGCAAATCTTCCAGGCGCACCGTTTCGCCCGAGCGGGTCCGGAACGGTTTGCCGTCCTCGCCCAGGATTGAGCCAAACCACACATGGGCGAGCTGGACGCGCGCTTCCGGCCGCCAGCGGCGGAACACCATGAAAAGCTGTTGGAAATGAAGCTGCTGGCGCCCATCTGTCACGTAAATGATTTCGTCCGGCGGCCCGTTGCCGCATCCGCCTTCCAGCCGGAATTGCAGCGTGGCCAGATCGGTGGTGGTGTAGTTGAATCCGCCGTCGCTTTTTTGCACCAGCGCCGGATGCCCCTTCAATTCCGGCACGTCGTCGAAAAAGACCGCCATGGCCCCCTCGCTCTCCCGGGCCAGTCCGCGCCGCTGCAAGTCCTCCACCACGGATTTCAAGCGCGGGTTGTAATGGCTTTCGCCAAAAGTGTGATCGAACTGGATGCCCAGCCGCGCATAGACCCGGTCGAATTGCTCCTGGGAAAGGGCGATCATCCGCCGCCACAAGCGCAAATTCTCCTCGTCGCCATTTTGCAGTTTGACCAGTTCCTGCCGGGCGCTTTCCAGCGTTTTGGGGTCCTGTTCGCAAGCGGCGTGGATCAGTTTGTAAAGCCGTTCCATTTCCGCGACGGGATCGCGCGCCAGGGCGGCGGCATCGAGCCGGGTTTTCCAGCCAAGAATCAATTTCCCAAACTGCGTGCCCCAATCGCCCAGATGATTGTCCGTCATTACCCGGTGTCCCAGCAGCCGCGAAACCCGCGCCAGCGAATCCCCCAAAATTGTCGAGCGAATGTGCCCGACGTGCATCGGCTTGGCCGCGTTGGGCGAACTGAAATCAATGATGACGGCCCGGGGCCGCGGCGTTTTCTCCACCAGCGCCCGCCCGCCGCGCGCCACGCTCTCCAGCGCCTGCGCGATGGCGGGGATTTTGAGCCGGAAATTCAGAAAGCCCGCCCCGGCAATTTCCACCGGCTCGCACCACTCCGCCACGTCCAGCCGGGCCGCCACTTGGGAGGCCAACTGGCGCGGATTCATCTTGCGCGCCTTGGCCAGCGCCATCAGCGCATTGGCCTGGTAATCGCCGAAGCGTGGATCGGGGCAGGGGCGCACCAGCGCCACGCTGGCGTCCGCGTCCGGCAGCACGGCCGCCACCGCCTCCTGCAATCTTTGTTCCAGAAACTTGTGAAGCACAAAAAACTCCATTCGGACCCGTTCACCACCCCGGAACCGCCGCGCGTGTTTCTTCTCCCTCTCCTCCGCGCACCTGTGGAGGAGAGGGCCGGGGAGAGGAGGCTTCCGGCTGGTTCATGGGCAGGAGGTCCGCCGCTGCCGCCCTCAACGCGGCGCGGAGTATTTGAGGATAACCTGGAACATGGCCTCCCCGTCGGGGGCTTGTTCCAGTTCCTGGCGAAATTCCTTGATGTGAAGAAGTTTGGCGATGTTGGCCAGGGTATGGAGATGTTTTTGGAACTGGCCCTGCGGCACCAAAAACAGCATCACCAAATTCACCGGCTGATTGTCCAGCGCGTCAAAATTGATCCCCTTGGCCGAGCGTCCCAGCGCCCCCACCACTTCGGGAATCAAATCCGTCGAGGCGTGCGGAATGCCGATGCCAAAACCGATGCCCGTGCTCATGGACGACTCCCTCTTCTTGACAACAGCCGTGATGGCGTCGCGGTTTTCCGCCTTGATTCTGCCTGTGGCGATGAGATTGCCCACCAAATCATCAATGGCGGCCCAGCGGTCAGCCGCCTGCATGGCGGGCAGTATGTTCTTTGGGCCTGATAAGATATCAGCAAGGTTCATAAGATTGTTGCGTTATTTGGCCCGATTTGCCGTTCCATTTCAAGACCAATCGGCATATTTCATCGTTTCCTAATTTTAAGGAGCCGGTTGGCCCGGCGCGGGGGAATCGTCCGCAGGCGGCGGGCTTTTGTTGTGGAACGGCTCCCGGATGAGAGTGAGCGCCAGAAGCTGGCGGGTCGGCGCGTCGAGCGTCCCGCCCACCTTGTATTCGAATAACCTGCTCAACGGCGAAATGGCAAAACTGAAGACCCGCCCAAAAATCGGGAAATCGCGCAGGACTTTGGCCTCGACGCGCGCGTCCAGTTCTTTTTCCGTGTTCAAGGTGCCGCGATAAAGCAGGCGAAAATCGGTGGAGCGGATTTCCAGGTTGTCGGTGGCAACCATGCCGTTGGTCACGACAAAATCCATGCCGGCCTGATAGGCGCGGCTGTCGCCGGCGCCGGGGATGATTTTGTTGAGCATGGGAGAGAAAATGCCGAAGAGCCGGATGTCCCAGAGCAGGGCATGGGCGACAGAGAGGCGGCCGGAACCGGTCCAGCTTTTGTTGTTGGCGGTGTTGCCGCTCGTGAGCGCCATGTTGCCTTCCAGCACGCCTTCCAGGCGGTTGGATTTTGCGCCCCAACCCTGCACCAGCAGAGGCAGCTCGATCTTCGCCAGGGAGGCCTGCCCGCGAAAATCAGTTCCTGTTTCCGGCTCATCGTCAAAAAAACACCAGCCGCGCAAGGTTCCGTCGTACAAGCCCGCCTGGACGTTGGTCAGCGCGACCTTTTGCCCGGTCCAATGCACCTCGCCGGAGGCCGTCCCGGCCAGCAGCTTGCTGTAACGGAAATTGCGGCCGGATATGGCAAAACGCAGGTCCGTCGCCATCGGGTCGTTGAGGACAAAGGAGCCCCCCGCATGGATGACCGGCGGCGTGTCAAATCCAATCACCCGGAGCCAGGCGGGCGCGCGCGCTCCGAGCAAGCGGGCGGCCATGCGCGGGTCCAGTGTGCTGACGGCGTTGCTCAGGGAGATTTTTTTCGCCGTCCAATCCATCTCCGCGAACGGCGCGGCCAGTTCTCCCCCGTCCTTGAAAACCCGGACGTCGCGCAGCCGGGCCAGCGAATTGGTGTATTCCACCGTGGCCTCCAGGCCGTCCACCTTTTCCCCCCGGGCCGTGAAATTCGTCGCGGTCAGCCGGGCTTGGACGGCCAGGGTGGCGGGTTCCTCCCGGCAGCCGCGGATTTCGGCGTGGATCCTGGGCGGATCGGCTTTGGAAAAGGCCGCCTGGCCGAGGAGCGGTTGTTGCCGCTCCGGCAGCAGCGGGCGAAGGCCGCCGGGGTCCAGATGAGAGTCAATAATAAATAGGAAGCCGCCGGTTTCCCCGTTCCCGGTGAAATCCACATACGCCTCGCCGCCGGGCTGCGCCAGATGGAGGCGGGGGATGTTCCAGACCCGGTTGGAATAGGCGAAGCGGGATTGGGCGGAGTCCAGAGCCATCCCGCCAAAGGAGGACGCGCCGACGGAAAAATCGCCCGTCAATTGCAGCGAAGGCAGCAGCCGGGCGGCCCAGCCGGGCGGCCGGTTGGTCCACGGCGGCAGCGCCACCCGGGCCTCGAAGGCAGCCTGGGGCGGGCGCTCCCACTGGATTTGGTTGAGGCGGGTTTGCACGGCCGGAGGCAGGAGCGGGGCAAGCCGGTGCGCCTCAAAATCAAATCTCGCGCCCGCCTCCAGTTCGCGCGACGCCACATCCAGGCGGGCGCGGCCCGACAACCCGCCGCTGTAAAGCACGGCCTCCACGTTTGTCAACACGAGTTCCGGGGCGCGCCAGGAGCCGGCGCAGCGGAACCGGTCCATTTGAATATTGGTTGTGGCGACCCGGGACAAGTCGGCCTGCCAGTCCAGGGACCAACGGTTGACTTTGGCCCAGAGGCCCCACGAATCGTCGGCGGCCGGGGAGCCTTCGACGGCGGCGGCATTCCAGGTCAGGGCGGCGGAGTCCGCCGATCCCCACAGGGTCGCCACCCGGACGGCCTGCCCGTCCAATGCCCAACGGTTTATTTTGGCCCAGAAACCCCGCGAAACGCCGGCCGCCGGGGAACCTTCCACGGCGGCGGCATTCCAGGCCAGGGTGGCGGAACCCGCCGATCCCCACGGGGTAACGACCTGGTCAGCCTGCCCGTTGCCGGACGCGGCCGCCAGGGCCAGAGGAGAGGGTTGCAGTGTCACGCTTCCATTCCAGCGAAGGCTGGCGGCCTCCAGCGCATTGGTTGCGGCGGGGCCGGGCCGGCGGCCCTTGAAATTGGAAACGGCAAAGTGGATGGCGGCCTGCCAATTGGATCCGGCGGCGCGGGAAATCCCGGCAGTCAAGTCGAGGTTCTTGCCCTGGGCTTGGGGCGCGGCAAAGGCGCCGGCCCGGAGCCGGGCTGTGACGAACGGCGCGGAGCCGGGGTTCGCCGGCCTGGCGCACTCGGCCTCCAGATTCAAGCCGGCGGCCTCGCCCCAGGGGGTTTGGACGCCGCCGGATTGGAGCGCCAATTTCACCCGCAGCGTGTCGGGATCGCGCCCGTCGGCGGTCAGATTGAGGTCCAGGCGCGGCGGGGCCGGGAAGTGAATTCCATCCAGCGCCGCGGCGAACCGGCGCAGGGAATCCTGCGGCGCGCGCTCCAGGGCCGGCGTTGGGCCGGCGCCGGCCGCGGCCGGCCACAGGTTCCAGTCGCGCGCCGCCATAAAGTTGGTGACCGCGCCGCGCAGGGCGATGGGAATGCCGTGGAAGGAGGCATGGCCGTCCTGGAGCCGGATGGTATCGTTGGGGAGCAAAACCAGGTCGAGGTCAATATCGTTGACAAAAAGGAAATCCCCCGCCGCTTCGGACATGGGAAGTTTGAGGCTGCCCTGGGAGATGCGCAGGGCATCGGCGCTGAGGCGGCGGCGCAGGAGTTTGGCCGGGTCGAGATGGACCCGGGCCTGTCCGGCGGCAAGGCGGGGACCCAGGGGCCGGTCCGAGCGGTGAAAGGCGGCGTTGTCCACCACCACCTCCGGTCCCCAGCCCAGCCGCGCGCCGGTGAATTGCGCCTCCAATCCCCGCTCCCGCAGGTGGTGGAGCAGGGCCTGTTTGGCGAAATCGGGCAGGCCGATGAGGTGGAGATAAGCCACGGCCGCCACCGCCAGAAAAACGGCGAACAAGAGCGCGACGCGTCCCCAGCGCAAGACCGCGCGCAAACGGCGGCCGGTCCGGCTTTGGAAGAGGGCGGGTGCAGACATAGGGCTACCGGCGCTGGCGGTACAACGGCGGAATGGCCAGGCAATTGACCACCAGGTTGGAGTACAAATCCACCGGAAACTCAAAAATCAGCCGCCGCCCGTCGCGCATCACCGAGGCGTAGGGATGGAGGAGAGGGGAAGGTTTGCCGAATTGGATGGTGTTGGTTTCCATTCGCCCGCCTCTCCGGATTTCAAAGGCGATCTGGTAATCCGTCTCGTCAAAACCAAACCGCTCCAGATGATCCTCGCCGCAACCGCTCCAGTAGATGGCGCGCAACCGGCCCATCTGATAGAGCGTTTCCTCGATGGCTGGCTGCACAATCGTCACGATGGAACCGGGCGGCAGGGTCCATTGATGATTGGTGTCCCGGGTATAGCGCAGATCGGCCCCCTGCTGATGAACGTCAATGGCGGCGACTTCGTTGGATTCAAAATGCCAGATGGCGCGGTCGCGCAACTGCCAGTAGGCGTTGGGCAGACGGCTGAATTGCGGAGCATCCATGGAATTGACGTACTTCTTGTCATTGCCCATCTCGAAAATCCTGGCCGGCGGGTTGGTGCCCAGGCCAAAGAGCAGGTCCGCCAGGAGCAGGCTGGTCTGGCCGGCGGGGCGGGCGTCAAACAGCCGGTAACGCAGCAGGGCGCCGGCGGGCTTGTCCAGTCCGTAGGGGGTTTTGTCCTCCACCACGGAGCGGCCGATCTCAACCTGGATGTTGGTCAGGTCGGAGAGCCATATCTTCATCAGTATTTCGTCCGCCAGGAAGGTTTCGCCGCCCACGCTGCTGGTGACGCGCCAGGGGCCGTCGGCGGTTTTATCCACGGTAAAGGTTTCCAGGCCCCGGCCCGAAACTTCGATGGAGCCAATCAAGCCGGGCGCCACGCTCAGGAGATGGCGGTCCAGAAAATTGGTGTAGTCGCCCTCCCAGGGCAGCAGCGGAGCTTTGTCAATCTCGATGAGGCCGGGCGGCTGAAGCCGGCGGGCCCGGGCCAGGTTGGTCTGCAGGTTGGTCTGGCCGGCGGCGCTGCCTTCGACCCGCAATTCGAGGGCCTTGTTGGTTTCGCCGGCATCGCGCAGAAAAGTCAATACTAATTGCTCCGCGGGCGGCGGGCCGGGCGCCCCGGCGGGGCGCAATCCCGGCGCGTCCTCCGGGACGAACCGCCGCACCCGCAGGGCTTGGAGTTGTCCGAGCCATTCGTTGATCTGCGGGGTGTCGGCGCGGGCCTCGATGGGCTTGGTCATTTTCCAGAGGCCGTTGGTCGCGTCCCGTTCCAGCTCAAAATTCCAGTTGGTCGAGCGGACTTGGAGCGTTTGGAAATCAGCGCCCTCCAGATTCAGCACGGTCAAATCGCGCCACTGGAACTGGTTGGTGGGGATCCCGAGAAGCGCCCCGGAGTTGGCGACGAGGATCTCATCGCTGCCGCGCTCGTTCAAATAGACCAGGTCGCCGACCGGGGAGATGCGGCCAATCTTCAGGACACGTTCCTGGCCATCTTCCTGGAGCCGGAGGGTGAACTGGCCCTCGACCAGCCCGTATTCCTTCCACGAAACCGGGTGGTCAATGGACGTTTGCCAGTCCCATTGCGCCAGTTCCTGCAAAAAACTCTCAATCAAGGCGCCGGAGGCGGGATAGGAGTCCGGCTTGGCCAACTGCCAGCGCCGGCCGGTTCTCTCGGCGCGGATGACGGGCGCCCCGCCCCCGGCTTGGACCTCCAGGGCGGCAATTTTGGCGGGGTCCAATTCCGGGAACACCCGGTGGCCGGCCGTCATCCGGGCCGCCATTTGAGCGGGCCGTTCGACGAAATAAATAAAAGCGAAAAGGAGCGCGGCGGCGGCGAGAAGAAAGCCGGTGGCTTTGGTGCTCATGTTCGTCTCCGGGCGCCAGGGGTTCAACTCCGCCGGCGCAGCCAGACCAGGCCGCCCAGGAACAGCACCGCGCCGGGCATGGCGGCCAGGAACAGCCAGCGAAGCCGCGCGGTTTGCGACCTCGTCGTGAAAAGCTGGTACTCCCGGATCGGACGCGGTCCAATGTCCCCGGCCAGCGCCTCCGGCCGCGACAGCAGCCAGTCCAGGGCCTGGCCGGCGAAGTAACGATTGGCGCTGCTGTCAATCATTTGATCGTCCAAAAAATCGGCGTCCCCCGCCACGACCATCCGGGTGCCGTCGTGGCCGTTGATGACGCCTTGTTCAATGGCGGCGGCCAGCGTGTATTTGGATTTCTGGGGCGGCAGCGGCGCTCCGTTGGAGCCGGTCAAGGCGCGCTCGGCCGGCCATGGGATGCCATTGCTGCTGGTCGCGGCCAGCGCCGTCAGAGTGGGCGCGCTGGGATCCCCGGGAGCTTTGGATCTGAAGATGGGGCGGGGCGAGTCCATCAGAATGGTCAGACCTTCCCTGGCCAGCCCTAGCATGATGGGATGGACCGAGGAACTCATGGCATCAAAGGCCGGCTGGACCTTGAATTCGCCGCCGCCGATCAAAAAATTCTTGTCCGAATCAATGACATGCAGGTCGGGCAAAAGCACGCCCCAGTTGCTCAACACCGGATCCAGTCCCTCCGTCGTGTCGAGCAAGGCCAGCAGGCGGGCGTTGCCGTTTTTCAAATAGGTCTGGACTTGGAACAGTTCATTGGAAGAAAGCCGGCCCGTCGCCGGCTCCCGGCCGCTGGGGATGATCAGCAGGCTGCAATCGGCCGGAATGGAATCCGTCTGGCTCAGGGACAGGTTCGTCCAATCGCAGGACATTTCGTCCTTGAGGATGGCGGCCAATTTTGCGCAGCCCGTTCTGTCCGGCGCGGGTCCCAGCCCGCTGGGATCGCCCGGATCGCGCTCGCCATGGCCGGTGAGGAAATAAGCCTTCTGATCGCGCGGGTGGGCGATGGACATAATGGCGGCCGTGAAGTACATCTCGCCCAGGAAGGCCGTGCGGCGGACTTCCGGCAGGTCGTTGAAATTGAAATTCGACAGCCGGGTGTCCTCGCAAATCTTGTGCCGGCCAGTGCTCTTGCTCTCAAACGCCACAAAGTCCTTTTGATTCGGCCCAAGATGAAGCCGGGCCAGCAGCTCGGCGGCGTCCCCGGGGTATTTGACATAATCCAGGTCCTTGACATGGACGTGCGTGGGGTTGGCGTGCTGGTACTCGGCTAGCAGGGCGCAAATCATCGTGTACACATCCTCCTTGCGCTGATAAAAAATGGTGACCTGGACGTCGTTGGTCAGGGAATGCAGGACGCGGAGCGTCTGGGGAGAAAGTTTGAAACGGGTCGCCTCGGCCCACAAGAACCGTTTGTAATGACCGGCGGCCAGATAGTTGATCATCACCCCCAGGGCCAGCGCCGCCCCGATAGCCAGCAGCAGATTCAACGTCGTCAGCCAGCGGCGGCCCTGAGAGAAGCCGGAAGAATGGGAATCGGGTGGCGGCATGTTATCTCCAGCGGCGGCTTTGCACCACGCGGTGCGTGAGAAACAAAAAGAAGGCGCTCGACGTCAAGTAGAAGACCAGGCAGCGGGTGTCCACCACCCCCTGCGAGAAGTCCTCCATGTGCGCAATCAGGCAGACGTAGTTCAGCGTCGCTGTCCCCCAGGTCTTGTCCACCGCCAGGCGGTCCGCCGCATAACTCAGGATGAACAAGCCCAGGCCGATGGCAAAGGTGATCATGGCGGCCACGATCTGGTTGCTGGTCAGGGACGAGGCGAAGCAGCCCACACTCATATAAAGCGTCCCCACCAGGAAAAGCCCCAAAAAAGTGGCCGCCAGCGCGCCCGGATCCATCAAGCCCGCCTCATGCGCGACATAACGCAGAACCAAAATGAACCCCAGCAGCGGCAGCCATGCGATCCAGTACAACATCAGGGCGGCGCTGAATTTGGCCAGCACCACCGCCAGGTCGCTCACCGGCGCGGTCATGAGGGTTTCAAAGGTGCCGGAAGACCTTTCCAGCGCGAACAGCCGCATGGTGATCACCGGCGCGGAAAAAAGCAGGATCAGCCAGAAAAATGGCGTGCGCAGGAAAATTTCGGTGACCGGCATCAAGGTGGGAACACTGTTGAGCTGGGTCACCAGGAGCACGAAGCTCATGCCCATCAGGAAGACCGCCCCGGCAATGACGACATAAGCGATCCAGGAAAAAAAGAAGCCGGCCAACTCGCGCCGGGTCAAAATAAGGTAGGCCCGCATCAGGAACCCTCCTCGCTCTGCGGCCGGGTCAGCCGGATGTAAATGTCTTCCAGCGAATAGCGCTGGCGGGAAAGTTCCCGCAATTTCCAGCCCCGCTCGGCGGCCAGCTCGAAAATCCGCGCCCGCAAATCCACCCCGTTGGCTGCCGTCAGGGAGCAACGGTGATATTCCCCCTCCGCCGCCACAATGTCGTAGTCGGCCACTTCCGCCATCTGCTCCCAGCAATTCCTCAGCTCCTCCAGCGGCGCGGCAATCTCGGCAATGATCTGGCCGTGGCTGCTCATGCCCTTCTGCAAATTCTCCGGCGTGTCCGCGGCCAGGATTCTGCCCTCGCGCATGATCAGCACCCGGTTGCAGGTCAGCTCCACCTCGGGCAAAATGTGGCTGGAAAGCAGCACGGTATGACGCCGGCCCAGGTCCTTGATCAACTGCCGCACCGCCCGAATCTGGCTGGGGTCCAGCCCGAGGGTCGGCTCGTCCAGGATAATCAAATCCGGCTCATGCACCAGCGCGTCGGCCAGGCCCACCCGCTGCCGGTAGCCTTTGGAAAGCTGGCCGATGATCCGCCGGCTCGCCTCCGTCAAGCCGCATTGGACGATCACGCTCTCCACCCGTTCGCGCGCCCGGCTGTGGCTCAACCCCTTGAGCCGCGCCCGGAACCGGAGGTATTCCCGCACCCGCATGTCCTGGTGCAGGGGATTGTTCTCCGGCATGTAACCGATCCGGCGCCGCACTTGGTCCGCGTGCATGGCCACATCCAGGCCCCCCACCCGCGCCAGGCCGCTGCTGGCGGGCATGAAACAGGACAAAATGCGCATGGTCGTGCTCTTGCCGGCGCCGTTTGGCCCCAGCAACCCGACAATTTCTCCGCGGCCAACCGTGAAGGAAACATCCTCCACCGCTGTTTTTCCCGCGTAGCGCTTGGTCAAGTTCGCCACCTCAATCATGTTGTCGTCGGTCATGGGCGCTCGGCTTCCTCGTCGGGTGTCCCGTTGCGCAACGGGCGCGCCCCGGAACAACCAAGCCCATATTAAACCCGCCTTGGTCCAGTTGGCAGCTTAATTTTTGCGCAAAGTCCGGCCTTGACTTTCGCGCCCCGCCGCCGGAGAACAGATGGGCGTGCCCGCAACCCACTCCGATTTCTACGCCCGTTGGCGGGCGCAAAATGAAGCGCGCCTTTTCCTCGGCGAGCGCGACGCCGCCCATCCCCCGGAACGCCTCCTCCAGAGCATCTGGCTCCATCAGCGGCTGCGGCGCGAGGACTTGCAAACCCTCGACGGCCAGCCCTTGCGCGTCCTCCATCCCGGCTTTTGGAACCGGGCCGCCGGCCCCGACTTCCACGGCGCGGTCCTCCAATTCGGCCGCGAACCGCCGCGGTCCGGCGACGTGGAAATTGACCGCGTTCCCGGCAACTGGCAGGCCCACGGGCACGAGGGCAATCCGGCCTTCGCCAACGTGATCCTCCATGTGGTCTGGGAGGCCTCCCGGCCCGGACCCCAACCCATGCCCGCCCTGGCCCTGGAAAAATTTATGGACATGCCTCTGGCCGACCTCCAACTGTGGGCCGGGGCCGGCGCGGCGCAGGACTGGCCGGAGACGTTGCAGGGCGCCTGCTCCGCTCCGCTGGCCGAACTGGGGCCTGAACAAACCGCCGAACTGCTCCATCAGGCCGCGCGCGTCCGTTTCGAGCGCAAGGCCCGCCAGATGGAGGCGCGCGCGCGCCAGACCGGCTGGGAGCAGGCGCTGTGGGAGGGGCTTTTTCGGGCGCTGGGTTACAAACAAAACATCTGGCCCATGCAGCGCATGGGAGAGTTGCTCCCGCGCCTGCAAAGCTCCCCCGGCTCCGTCCAAGCCTGCCAGTCGGGGTCTGAAAGTGGCAGAGCCGTCCCGGCTCTGAATTCTTCCGTCCCGGCTTGGCAGGCGCGTCTGTTGGGCGTGGCCGGCTTGCTGCCCCCGGACCTTTCCAGTGCCGATGCGAACCCTTATTTGCGCAAGCTCTGGGACCACTGGTGGCGGGAGCGGGAGAGCTTCAGCGACGTGACTTTGCCCCGCAACCTCTGGCGATTTGGCGGCCTGCGCCCGGCCAACCAGCCCCAGCGCCGCCTGGCGCTGGCGGCCCACTGGCTGTCAACAAACGATTTCCTCCCCCGTCTGGAACGCTGGTTCACCGAGGAACGGCCGGCCGCCTCCCTGGCCGGCTCCCTCCTCGCCTGCCTGCAGGCGCCGGAGGATGATTTCTGGTCCTGGCACTGGGGATTGGGCGCGCCGCGCCTGGACCGGCCCCAGCCGCTGCTGGGCGCGACCCGGGCCACGGACCTGGCTGTCAATGTGATTTTACCCTGGTTTTGGATGCGGGCGCAGGCGGGCCGGAACGAGCCGTTGCGCCAGATGGCCGGCGAACGCTTTCGGGCCTGGCCGGCGGCGCAGGACAACGCGCTGCTGCGGCTGGCCCGGCGGCGGCTGCTGGGCCGGGGCGGGTCCGCCGGGATCCATTCCGCCGCCGGCCAGCAAGGCCTCTTGCAAATCGTCCATGATTTTTGCGACCGCTCCAACGCCATCTGCGCCGACTGCCAGTTCCCCGCGCTGGCGCGCGGCTTTGTGACGTGAAAATGAACTCGTGAACAGGTGAGTGAAGTCGTGAACAGTGGAAAGGAGCCGTGAACAACAGCAAGCGTCTTGCATTTTTGGTCTGCATGCTTTCGAGCACGCTGCTCGGCGCTTCATTTCGGGATGATTTTGCCGTGGTCTTCATCGACGCAGCATCGGAAGCCAAGTACGGCGCGTTCCCATGGGACCGGTCACTTCTTGCAAGAGCGATTCGACAAGCAGGCGATTTCGGAGCAAAAGGCGTAGTCATGAAATTCTTTTTCGATCAGCCAAGCGGGGAGGCTGGAGACTCCTCGTTTGCCGCCGC
>Ga0326727_10010693_pt1 | contig 21737 bp, 15 predicted proteins | sample MB2enrmetagenome_FD_207643 | JGI IMG/M metagenome (GOLD analysis project Ga0326727, IMG submission 207643) | Lab enriched peat soil microbial communities from McLean, Ithaca, NY, United States - MB29MY | ecosystem: Environmental > Terrestrial > Soil > Wetlands > Peat | place: USA: New York...
TCAGCGCCACGCTCGAACCGCTGCTGGGAGCCAACCGCTTCCGCGCGGGCGCATCCGTGGAATGCGACCTTACCAGCGGCGAACAGCAGGAAGAAACGCTCGACCCGTCGAAATCGGTGATGCTCAGTTCGCAGAAAACCGAAGAAGGCGCCGACCGCCCCGTGTCCGGCGGCGTACCCGGAACGGCTTCCAATCTGCCCAATCCCCCAAATAACGCGCCCAACAAGACCACCACGGGTGTCGCGCGCCGCACCGAGAATATCACCTACCAGACCAGCCGCACCGTGCGCACCACGCGGATTCCGCAAGGCGTCGTACGGCGTATGTCGCTGGCCGTGCTGGTGGACCACACGGCGCAATGGGATGGCGGCAAGAAAACGCTCGTGCCGCCCACCCCCGAGACACTGAAGACCATTCGCGATCTGGTGGCCGGCGTCACCGGGTTCAATGAACAGCGCGGCGATCAGCTGATAGTCGAAAGCCTGCCGTTCGAATCGACCGTCAACGCCCAACCGCCGCCGCCGGGCGGCCCGGTGAAGTCCAAACCGGCGGTCAAACAGCCGCCGATCGTGGAATTCTATAACAAATACCACGATCTCGCCCTGCCGGCCGCCATCGGCCTCGTGGTGTTGATCGGGCTGGCCGCCGTGCTTTTCCTCAGCGGGCGCAAGGCGAAGCCCGGCCGCGGCTCGGTGGAGAGTCCGCAACAGTCCGAGTTGCCGGCCGGCTCCTATACTCCCGGTACGCACGGTCTACCAGTCGCGGAAGGCGCGGCCGCGCGCCTCGATCTCTCGCCAAAGGCCCAGCAACTCGCCGCCGGCCCGCCGATTCCCGAAACCCAACACGATCAATTGGCCGACCGCGTCCGGGGAGTGGTCAAGCGCGATCCGGCCGCCACCGCCAACGTGCTGCGCCAGTGGATGCAGGACAACCAGACGTAACCGGCCACGGAACTATGAACCTTTCCACGGTTTCCCATTCACCGCAAGCTCTCAGCGCCCGGCTCGCTTTTCGATCGAGCTTTGCTGGCCGGGGCAAGTTGGTGGGACATGCTTCCGCTCAATGCCGCATAGTTCCTTCGTATCCGGACGTCTGCACACATAGTGCGGCGGACCCCCAGGTCCGCAGCCGACCCCCTGGTCGGCTCTTACGGGCGTATTCGGAGCTGATTCTTCGAGAGCAAAGCGGGACGAGGGCGTCCCGCGCGGACCTGGGGGTCCGCCCCACCAAGAAATCTGCGCGGCATTATGCGTCAGCTTGTCCTGCGCGAGTATTGGTTTCCGCCGCCGGAGATGCTCCGGCCGGAAACCGCCCTCTGCTCATCCCGACGCATCGAGAACCGGTGACCCATGCTATCTAAAGTCCTCACCGAAGACTCGGCCGATGTCCAGCCGGTGACGTGGCGGAAAGGCGCTGCTGTCCTGACCGATGCCGCCCGGCCGGTCCACGGCAACGCTTCGAGCGATGTTCTGCAGCTGCGCGCGCGCATAACCGAATTGAGCGCCGCCGCCGAGCAGCAGGCGCGCCAGGCCTACGAAAGTGGACTGCGCGCCGGCGAAGGAGCCGCCCGCAAGGCGCTTGAATCGGAAATCCGCGCCGCCGCCGATCGCCTGACCGCAGCCATCGCCGATGTCGCCGCCGCGCGCTCCGGCGTCATTCAACGCGCCGAAGCCGACACCGTGCGGCTGGCCATCGAAATCGCCCGCCGCGTCCTGCATCGCGAGCTGACGGTGGACGCCAACGCTCTCCAGGCGCTCGCCAAGGCCGCCCTTCAGAAGCTGCAGTCGCAGGAGATTCACCGGGTGCGGGTCCACCCCGGCCAGGAGCAGGTGGTGCGCTTGAGCCTCCAGGAAAGCGGCCGCGGCCAGGCCATCGAAATCATTGCCGACCCTTCGCTGCCCCCCGGCGGAATCCTTTTCGACATCGGCCGCGGCGCACTCGATGCTTCCGTCGGCACGCAACTGGACGAAATCGTGCGCGGCCTGACCGATCGGCTGGAGGGCCGCGCATGAGCGCTCCCGGACCCGCGCCCATCCCCGCTTTCGCGCTCGATTCCTACATCCAGCAGGTGCAGACCACCCGTCTTCTACCCTGGACCGGCGAAGTAGTGGAACTCGTTGGCATGCTCGTGGCGTCCAACGGACCGGCTGCCGCGGTGGGCGATTTCTGCGAAGTGATTGCCTCCAGCGGCCGCCGCGTGCGCGTGCAAGTGATCGGTTTCCGCGACGGCCACGTGCTTTCCATGCCGCTCGAAGAGATCGACGGAATCCAGTTGCGCGACCGTGTCATCGCGCGCCAGGAAGACGCGCAGGTAGCCGTTGGACCCGATCTGCTGGACCGCGTCCTGGATGGTTTCGGCCGTCCGATCGACCGCAAACCACCCATCCGTCCCGCCGCGCATTACCGCCTCTATACCGCTCCCGGCAGCCCGCTCGACCGGGAGCACATCGCCGACCGGATCGCTACCGGCATTCGCGCCATCGACACCGTCACGCCCGTGGGCAAAGGCCAAAGAATGGGAATTTTCGGCGGCAGCGGCGTGGGTAAGAGCACCCTGCTAGGCGCCATGTCGCGTCACAATTCGGCCGACGTCACGGTGATCGCCCTGATCGGCGAACGCAACCGCGAGGTCCGCGCATTTATCGAGCACGAAATGGGACCGGAGGGCAGCAAGCGCTCGGTGGTGGTCTGCGCGACATCCGACCGTCCCGCGCCGCTGCGCGTGCGCGCCTGTTTCGTGGCCCTGGCGATCGCCGAATATTTTCGCGATCAAGGCGCCAACGTGCTTTTCATCATGGACTCCGTAACCCGCCTGGCGATGGCGCAGCGCGAAATCGGGCTGGCCGCGGGCGAGCCGCCCAGCCAGAAAGGCTATACGCCTTCGGTCTTTAACTTACTGCCCAAGATTCTCGAGCGCGCCGGCAATTTTCAGAAGGGCTCGATTACCGGCTTCTTCACCATCCTGGTGGAAGGCGACGACTTTAACGAGCCCATCTGCGACGCGGTCCGCGCCATCCTCGACGGCCACATCGTTCTGTCGCGCCGCCTGGCGGCGGCCGGCCACTATCCCGCCATCGACGTACTGCACTCCATCAGCCGGCTCACCTCCCAGCTCTCCACTCCGGAACAACTGGCGGCCGTGCGCAAGATTCGCGAAGCGCTTTCCACTTACGAAGATTCCAAAGACCTCATCGAGCTCGGCGCCTACACTGCGGGGAGCAATCCGCGGCTCGACGCCGCCGTCCGCATGCAGCCCGAGATCGCAGCGTTCCTCCGCCAGGACACGGCGCAGGACGCGCCCTTCGCGGACAGCATCGCCAAGGCGGAGGCTATCGCCGCGAGATTGTAGCCTGCCATGCAGACCTTCCGTTTCCGGCTGGCAAAAGTGCTCGAATGGTATACCCGCCAGTACGAACTGGAGGAGCGCCGCCTCACCGCGTGCCTGGCCGCTCTCGCCGATGCCAAGGCGGACATCGCCTCCCTGCTGGCCGAGCGGCTGTCCGTGGAAGGTGAGATGCTTTCGCGCAAGTCCATCCCGGCGAACGATCTCGCGGCGTTGGGACTCTATCGTCTGGGCGTGAAGAAGCGGGAATTGGAACTCCATGGCGTGCGCGAACGCTGTCAGGCGGAGGTGGAAGCGCAGCGTCTCAAACTACGGGCCGCCGAACGCCGCCTGCGGCTGGTGGAGAAACTGCGCGAGCGCCGGGTCGCGGAATATACCTACGCGGAGACTCGCGAGCTCGAAGAGTTGGCGTCCGACGCGTACTTCTCAAAATGGGCCGCCAGATAAGCGGTTGGCTTTTTCGTGGGACATGCTTCAGGTGCCTGTCAGGCGAGCGGGGCTCGCCCGTGACAGGCTTAATTCCTCCGGCTTCGCCGCCGCGTGCCTTCGGGAACCAGGCCGAAGGAGTTTCTTCGGCTTGGTAACCGAGCATCCGCCGCGGTGAAGCAGGAGAGATTTGTCGGGCGCCGTGGAAGCTGGCTAAGGGCGAGCTTCCCTCGCTCTGGACAAGCTGAAGTCAGCATGTCCCACGAGGAAGCCCAATGCCCAGGGGCGAGCTTCGCTCGCCTGGACAAGTTGAAGCACTATTCGCTGAGCTGCGCCCGCACCGGGCTCGCCATCACCAGCTTGAAATGCACCGGATCGCGCCGGATGTCCGGGCGCCGCAGACCGGCCATCAACGCCAGACGGTCCAGGCTCACGCTCACGCGGCGCTTCTTGGATCGCACCACCACCCTCGGCATCATGACGGCAGCGTCGAAGGCGATGCCGCGCGTATGATCGGAATCCGTTACCGGCATCTGGGTCGGCATCAGCTTATGCCGCGTGAACTCTTCTTCCACTTGCGCGCGCATCGCCTGGCAGCCAGGCTGACGATTGAAGCGCAATTCGCGCATCCACTTAAACCAGACCTGTTGCAGATGCTCCTGGTAGGCTAGCGGACGATAGGCGGACTTGAGATCGAAGGTGCCGCCCGCGGACGTTACCAATCTGCGAAACCTCTCCAAGGCTTGCGCCATGGCCGGCAGAAGGCCGCCCGTATCGGGACCGTCTTCATTTTCGAACCGTACCGCCTCGGCATCCACGATCTCCGGCAGCGGCGCCACGCTGCAGTGGGGTGAAGGCGATGCGAATTCGATTACCGAAAGGTCCGGCTGCGGAATGGTGACGTGTTCGACGACCGGCAGAGTGAGCAGATCATCGTCATCGGGAGCGGCGGCGGCCGCAATCAGCGTGCAGCTCGCCAGAAAAAACCAGGACCAAAAAAGACGGCGAACAAGCAAACCGGGGCTCCTGAAATAAATTCAAAACACTATTGAAACTCAGATGATATTACAGTTCGCGCCGCCGTGGGGGAATCTCCGACAAAAAAACACAAAACTGTTGCCTGCGTTATCATGCCCTTTCACCTTTAGTTAATCCGGGCTCCTGCAATGACTCTGAAAGATCCGCCCCAACCCGGCGCCGAGCGCCGTTTTCTACCCGTGTTGCTGGTGCTCTTCGCCGCCAGCGGCTGTTCCGCATTAATTTACGAAATCGTCTGGTATCAGCTGCTGCAACTGGTCATCGGCTCCACGGCAGTTTCCCTGGGAGTGCTACTGGCGACGTTCATGGGCGGACTGTGCCTCGGCAGCCTGGGGCTTCCGCGAATGGCCCGCGTGCGCCAAATGCATCCCCTGCGAGGGTACGCGCTCCTGGAGCTGGGCATCGGCGCCTGCGGGATTCTGGCCCTGGTAGTGATTCCCCTACTCGATAACGTGTATGTCGCCGCGGTCGGCCATGGCATGCCAGCCGTCCTTTTCCGGGCCTTGATCTGCGCCATCTGCCTCATGCCGCCCACAATTCTAATGGGCGCATCGCTGCCCGCCGCCGCCCGCTGGGTGGAATCCACCGCGGAGGGCGTCTCCTGGCTCGGGCTTCTTTATGGCGGCAACACCGCCGGCGCGGTCTTCGGGTGCCTGCTCGCGGGCTTCTACCTGCTGCGCGTCTTCGACCTGACGGTGGCCACACTGGTCGCCGCAGCGATCAACGGAATCGTCGGCCTGGCGGCGCTGGCATTGGTAAAGAAGACGGCGGCGCCTGTGCAGCGCCCGGACACTCTCCCCACCCCGGCACTCGGTCCGTGGCCGATTTACGTCACCATCGCGATTTCGGGCGCCACCGCGCTGGGCGCCGAGGTCGTTTGGACTCGCCTGCTCAGCCTCCTGCTGGGGGCCACGGTATACACCTTCTCGATCATCCTCGCGGTCTTCCTGGCCGGCATCGGTATCGGCAGCGCAGCGGCATCGGCGCTGTTGCGCGGTAAGGTGCGGCCCCGGGTGGCCATCGGCGTCTGTCAGCTTCTGCTGGCCGGCGCGGTGGCGTGGACTGCCGTGATGCTCTCCGACTATCTGCCGTTCTGGCCGGTCAACCCGCTGCTTTCCACCAGCCCGGCCTTCACCTTCCAGATCGATCTCGCCCGCACGCTCTGGACTGTTTTGCCGGCCACGCTCCTCTGGGGCGCCAGCTTTCCATTCGCGTTGGCGGCGGTGGCCGCGCGCGGCGAAGACCAGGGCCGCATGGTTGGCGGCATCTACGCGGCCAATACCGGCGGCGCCATCGTGGGCGCGCTGGCGTTCAGCCTCGTCCTCATCCCGTGGATCGGCACGAAAGGCTGTGAGCAGGTCTTGATTGTGCTCTCCGCGTTAGCTGCGGTCTTCGCCCTTGCCCAAGTGGTAAAGCAATCGCGGGGCATGGCCGGCACTGTCGGGCTGGCGGCCGCGCTGGCCATGGCCGGATGGCTATCCGGCAAGGTCTCCGATGTCCCCGGCAATCTCATCGCCTACGGCCGCCGCATCCTGGTCAATGGCAACTCGTCGAAGATTCTGTACACCGGCGAGGGCATCAACTCTTCTATCGCCATCTCCCGATGGAACGACGGCGCGTTGCAATTCCACGTCAGTGGAAAAGTCGAGGCCTCCACCGAACCTTACGATATGCGCCTGCAGCGTATGTTGGGCGATCTGCCGGCCCTTTTCCATCAAGGCGAGCCGCGCTCGGTGCTGATCGTGGGCTTCGGCGCGGGCGTAACTGCGGGGAGTTTCGTGCCGTTTCCCGGCGTCAAGCGCATCGTGATCTGCGAAATGGAGCCGCTCATTCCGCCCATCGCCACCGAGTACTTTGGCAAGGAGAACTACAACGTCCTGCACGATCCGCGCGTGCAGATTGTCTATGACGATGCGCGCCATTTCGTGCTTACCACCAACGAAAAGTTCGACATCGTCACCTCCGACCCCATCCACCCCTGGGTGAAAGGCAGCGCCACGCTTTATTCCAGGGAATATTTCGAACTGGTGAAGCGGCACCTGAATCCCGGCGGAATCGTGACCCAGTGGGTGCCTTTGTACGAGACCGATGCCGACACGGTAAAGAGCGAACTCGCCACCTTCTTCGACGCCTTCCCCAACGGCTCCGTCTGGGGCAACGACAACAATGGCGCCGGCTACGACACGGCGCTCCTCGGCCAGGTGGAAGAGCCGAAGATCGATGTCGAGGACATCCAGCGCCGGATCGAGAGCCCGGAGTACGCCGCCGTCGCGCAATCCACGCGCGACGTCGGTTTCAACTCCGTGCTCGATCTGTTGGCCACGTATGCCGGCCAGCGGCAGGACCTGATGCCGTGGCTGGAAGGGGCGCAAATCAACCGCGACGGCAACCTGCGCTTGCAGTACATGGCCGGGCTGGCGTTGAACGACAGTCTGGAAAGTACCATCTATAATCAGATTCTGAGTTACCGCCGCTTCCCGCAAAACATGCTGGTGGTATCCGACGCGTCCCGCGAGGTAGTCATGCGCGCGCTACACGGTTCCGGCCGGTAGGATGCATTGAGGCGCGGACACGAGTGTCTGCTTCATCCTCTGTTGTGCGCCGCGGCGCATGTCCGCTCTTCCCGGTGCGACTGGCAAATTGACTGGAGCGAGTTTAGCGTGGCTCAGTATCGGCACACTGCGTTTCCGAGCCGCGACCACAGGGAGCGGGATGCGGGCTCACAGCAAAATTCCACGACTCCGGGAGTTCGGGGTCTCGACTCAGCAGGGGCGAGTCCCCGCGCCACGTCGACTGTCGCCCGGTTGCGCATCTGCGGCCTCTGCCACGTCTGCGTTCTCCGGTTTTGACTTTGTGTTCCTCAGTGTCTCGGCGTCTCCGCAGTGAAGGTTCTCTTGCGCTGTTAGCGCCACCAGGAGTCGCGCATGGCTTTTTCCACAAATCCACGGGCCCGCTCGACATTCGCCCTGGCGGCGTCGCGCCAGGGAGCGGCAGCCATGTTGGTCTCGACAAAGGACAGGTCGCCGCGCGCTTGATCCAACAGTTCGATCGCCTTCCGGAAGCGGCCCTCCCACCCGATGCGCGCGTCTACCGGGGGATGATCGTCGATATTCTTGCCGTCATCGATGGCGGCGCGTTTGGCTTCGGCGATGGCGCGGTCGATTTCTTCAATGGCCGCCCGCTGGTCGCGCATCACTTCGCGGAAATCGTCCCTCCACAGCAGCGCTCTGGCGTAGCGCAGATCGGAAAGGGCGCTCAGATAGCGTGGATGAATGGAAGGCGGGGGCGCCGAAACCGGCATCATGGTGTCGGTGAAACGGTCGTAGCCGCCCTGCCGGACTCGGGCGATGGCTCCGTCGATGAAGCCGAATGCCCGGTTCCGCCATTCCCGCGCGCGCGGATTATCTTCTTCCTGGTCGATATCGTTGCGCGCGCTGCCGAGCAGTCGCAGGATTTCGCGAAAGCGGCTGCCGCGGCCCAAATGCGTATCGACGGGAGGGTTATCGTCGAGATCCTTGCGGTCGAACATGGCGGCCACATCCAATTCGTGGATGGCCCGTTCCACCATGCCCGTGGCTTCCTGCATGTCGCGCATGACGTTCGGCTCGTCGGGGACGCGCATCAGAATAATGGCGCGGCGCAGGTCGGTGCGAGCGTGAAGATAGCGAGGGTGACGGCCCTGCGCCGGGAGTTGCAGCGTCGCGAGCGCAACGGCCGCGATCATGGTAACTTTCCGCGAGTAATTCATCCTGAGAATTATAGACCAGGAAGTGTGCGGAAGTTGCGCGCCGGATGATTAATCCTGTTTAACAACCCGCGTTTGCTCACGCCTGCGTGCGATAGAAAACGAAGAAGAAAATGGTGACGGTAAAGCTGGCCAGAAGATGAATCGCTGCCGCCAGGAGCGTCATGACGGCAATCGCGTCGTGGAAATAGGCGGTGAGATCGTTCAAGAACGTGGACAGGTAGACGACGGTCACGAGCAGCATCCCGATGAACGCGAAGAACGCGGCGGTCTTAAGTCCCATGCTTGCAGTATACGTGTGGATGGCAGCGCTCGGTTGAAGAACGTCGCAGGCCGAGCTTTCGCCCGGCTGGGCAAGCTAAAGCTCACCCCACATCCGAAGGGCCGGCGATTTTTGTGGGATAAGCTTCAGCTTGTCCAAGCGAGCGGAGCTCGCTCTGGCCTTCGGGCCATGATGCACTCCCTCGCGGTCGCGGCCCTTTACCGGCCGCTGAGAGCGAGCACCGAATACGCAGTGGCGGCGTCGCTCATGAAGCGCCCGACGTCGCTGGCCGGATCGCGCTGCTTATTCATCGACGTGCTGAGCCACGCGCCGGAAGCGTCCTGATGCGACTCGAGCCACGCCAGTCCTCTGGCAATCGCCGCCTTCGCCGATGCTTCTCCCGATTGTTCGAGCGCCGTCACCATCAATCCCGTGCCGTATCCATCGCTGGCCGCATCCATGGGCGTGCCGTCGCGGCGCTTCCAGTCCTTCACCACCAGCGACGACGCGCTCCAGCCGCCGTCCTCGCGCTGCTTGCCGGCGATTTCCGCGACCGTCGCGACCCGCTGTTCCGCCGTGAGCAATTGCGGCAGCTTGCCCGACGCCCAGAGCGCCATGGCGCGATTCAGCGTCGATTGAGTCTGCAGTTCGTGCTGCAGATATTCGGCCAGCATGGCCAGGTTTTCGCGAATCTCGCCGCTCCTGCGGTAGCTTTCGGGCGCCCATCCGGCCGCCAGACCGGCGAGCGCCGCTCCCCAAAATGCCGAATCGTCGGCCTCCCAAGGTTCGTTATGGAAATTCAGCCAGATCCACGAGCCGCGCTTCTCTCCGGCCTTCAATTGCAGCGCCCACATATTGTTCAACGCGTCGATGGCCGCGGGCGCGTTGTAGCGGGACAAGACCAGAGCGTTCAGCACCGCTTCGGTGCCACGCGATTCCGCCGATTTGGGAGCGCCGTTCTTGGCATCGCTATAGAAAGGTTCCACTTCCTGCCAGAGCGACACACGTTTGGAGATGTTGTCGAGAAACACGCGCTCATCGGCGGTCGGGCCCTCTTGTGCGGAGCGGAGCGACGGCCGAGCCAGGGCGTAGGGCAGCGAGGTGTGGCAGGAGACGCAGAACGTCTCGTGATCGCGTGCCGCGCTGGGCCACGATTCCCACCAGTTCATGCGGGCGTCCAGATAGGCCGCCGCAGCTTTGCGGTCCCACGATTTTGCGTCGCCGGCCTGAGCTTGCCACGCGCAGAGGAAAAAGATGGCCAAAACAATCGACTTCATGAGCGCCCCTCGTTCCAATTAGTGTAGCGATTTTGCCGGCGGCTCGCTCGCCAGCAGCGCCAGCACTTCCAGGATTTCGGCGCGTTTGGCCGCGTCGAAACGGAGAAATCGGCGGTCGCCGTGGCCGGCGGTGAAATGCGTCACGCCGTTGGCTTCCACCTGCACCGTCCCGGGGTCGGAAAGTGTGAAGTACGCATGCTCGGGCCGCACCGCTTCGAGAGCGGCGGTCAGATCCCAGGTGGGGCGATTGTAGGGCATCTTTTGATAAGCGCGATAGGACTCCGCTATAGGGTGCGGAGTGGCGTACGCGAAATCGCGCTCGATGCTGGTGGCCGGGTAGAGAAGCTCGCGGCCGATCTCGAATCCGCTGAAAACGATGGGGGTGGGCCATCCTTCGAAGACTTTCCTGGCGGATTCCACGTCGATTTTGACGTTGTATTCCGGCGCGCCATCGGCGAAGTTACCCGCCATGGCAACCACCAGCGCCACTTTCTCTTTGGCCAGCGCGGCGCCATCCGGCGAATCGAGCAGCGCGGCGAGATTGGTGCTGAACCCGGTCTGCACGATGATGACTTTTTCACGCGCGCCGGTGAGCAGGCGGCGGAGCACCGCCGGTGCGGGCTCGGCCGTTCCGGAATTGTCGGCGTGCATCGTGCGCAAAGCGGCCGACATGTAGCCATCCTGCGCGCCGTCTTTAAGATTCCTGATGGCCGCACCCACCGGCAGCGCGGGGCGTCCGTAGAAGCGATTCACCATGCGGATGTACGGGACGGCCGCGGGATTGGCGTTGGTCAGCGTCACGCCGATGAGTTCGCATTCGCCGCGGTCGGTCAGGGCGTGAAGCATGGCGAGCGCCAGGGCATCGTCGATGTCGTTGCCCATGTCGGTATCGAAGATCACCGGGCGGGCGGCGAAGCCAACGTTCGCCAGCAGGAAAACTGCGAGGAGAATGGGACGCATCACGCGGATCAGTATAGCGCGGCGCGCTATTCAGTCCGCAATGCTTCGATCGGTGAGATGCGGCTGGCTCGCAGGGCGGGAATCTGGCATACGACGAGGGCCGAAAGTGCGAGCGCCAGCACGGAAACCGGCGTCACGGCGGTGTTGTACGGGCTCATTCCGTAGAGCGCCGAGCCCAGGTACTTTCCGCCGAATATCGCTGACGGCAGCCCAGGGAGAAGGCCGAAATCGCCCAGCAGGTACTTGCAGAAGCAGCCGGCGGATCCACGAAAAATACTCCGCCTCCGGCCCGTAGGCTTGGCGCTGTCCGGGCAGGATCACGAAAGCGGGCGCTTATTGCCCTTGATACGCGCAATCGGCCAGGCGCAGCGTCTTATCGGGCGGACATTGTATCGCCGGTCGAAATCAGCAGGTGGCCTTTCAAGTACTTGGCGATTTCGGAGGTTTCCCAGCATGGAAGACGGACATCCGGGAGCCGGGCAGCGCATCGCGCACCGGTAGGCTGCTTGTGCCGCTCCTCCTCATGGCGGTAGCCTGAACGCATGCTCCGCCGTATACCGCTGCTGGCATCCGCCTGCCTCGCCAGCTTGGCGCTTCAGGCGCAAACTGTCCAAGCCCCCGACATTACCAAACAGCCTACGCTTTACGTCGTCCCCTACGCCCATCTCGACACCCAGTGGCGCTGGGAATTCCCGCAAACCATCAGCGAATTCCTGCTGAAGACCATGCGCGTGAATTTCGACCTCATCGAGAAATATCCGCACTACGTTTTTAACTGGACCGGCGCCAATCGCTACCGCCTGATGAAGGAATATTTCCCCACCGACTACGCCAAGGTGAAGCAGTATGTCGCCGCCGGACGCTGGTATCCGGCCGGCTCGTCGATGGAGGAAGGCGACGTCAATCTCCCCAGCGCCGAGGCGATCATTCGCCAGGTGCTCTACGGCAATACCTATTTCCGCCGGGAATTCGGCAAGGCCAGCGCCGAATTCATGCTTCCCGACTGTTTCGGATTTCCGGCCTCCCTGCCCAGCATTCTGGCGCACGCCGGCGTGAAGGGCTTTTCCACCCAGAAGCTCTCGTCGGGCTGGCAGCCCGCGCCCAAAGTCGGCGGCCCCGATTCGCCCGAGCAGACCCCGGCGGGCATTCCTTTCAACGTGGGCGTCTGGGAGGGCCCCGACGGCGAAACCATCCTCGCCGCCCTCAACCCCGGTGACTACGGCAGCGACATCTTCACAGACCTCAGCAAGGAGCCGGTCCCCGGCCCAAACGTGCACGAAGTCGGCGAAGAGAACTGGGTCAAGCGCGTTCACCTGGATGGCGCAGTCACGGGCGTCTTCGCCGACTATAAATATGTCGGCACGGGCGACACCGGCGGCTCGACCGAGGATTTTACCGCGCGCATGCTGGAAGCCATGGTGACCAGGAGCGAGACCGTCCTGCCCAACCCCGCCGGCGGAGAGGGCGGCCCGCCACCGCCGTCCGGTCCGCCCGTGAAAGTGGGCGATGGGCCGCTCACCGTCATCCCCGCCGCCGCCGACCAGATGTTCCTCGACATCAAACCCGAGATGACCGCGCGCATGCCGCGCTGGAAGGGCGACCTCGAGTTGATCAATCACTCCGCGGGATCGCTGACCTCCCAGGCATATCACAAGCGCTGGAATCGCAAGAACGAACTGCTGGCCGATGCCGCCGAGAAGGCCTCAGTTGCCGCCGCGTGGCTCCGCTATGGCCGTCCGTATCCGCGCAAGCGGCTCGACGACGCGTGGACGCTCGTGATGGGCGGCCACTTCCACGACACGGCTGCCGGCACCGCCACGCCGCGCTCCTACGAGTTCGCCTGGAATGACGACGTGATTGCCATGAATCAGTTCGCGGGCGTACTTACAGATGCCACCGAGAGCGTGGCCTCCGCTCTCGACACGCGGACCAAAGGCACGGCGATCGTGGTTTATAACCCGCTGAACATCGAGCGCGAGGATGTGGTGGAGGCCAACGTCGCGCTCCCCGCCGGAACGAAGGGTGTGCGGGTGACGGGCCCCGACGGCAAGCCGGTCGCCGCGCAGGTGGACGGCGGCAAGGTGCTGTTTCTGGCCAAGGTTCCCTCGGTGGGCTATGCGGTTTACGATGTTGAGCCCGCCGCGGAATCCATGCCCTCCACGCTCCAGGTGAACGTGCGGGCCTCCGGACGCGGCGCCGCCAATGCCGCGCCCACCTTGCTCGAGAACGGCCGCTATCGCGTGACGCTCGACCGCAACGGCGACGTCGCCGGCATCTTCGACAAGCTGGTCAATCGCGAACTGCTCTCCGCGCCCATACGCCTGGCGATTTCGAACGACCATCCGGCGTATTGGCCGGCCTGGAATATGGACTTCGAACAGGAACAGGCGCCGCCCCGCACCTTCGTGCGCGGCGCCATGGCGCGCATTAAGGAGAACGGCGCGGCGCGCGTCACGGTGGAGGTGACCCGCACCAATACCGAGGGCTCGCACTTCGTCTCCACCGTGAGCCTCTCGGCGGGCGACGCCGGCAATCGCGTGGAATTCGGCGAATCGGTCGATTGGAAGACGCTCTATTCCAATCTGAAGGCCACGTTCCCACTGGCCGCTAACAATGAGGACGCCACTTATAATTGGGGGCTCGGAACGGTGCGCCGGCCGAATGCCGCCGAGCGCCAGTTTGAAGTCGCTTCGCATCAATGGATCGACCTTACCGATCGCAACGGCAGCTTCGGCGCGACCATCCTGACGGATTGCAAGAACGCCTCCGACAAGCCCAACAACAACACCCTGCGTCTTACGCTGCTACGCTCGCCGGGCGTCGACAACGACTTTACCGACCAGGCGAACCAGGATTGGGGCCATCACGAAATCGTCTTCGGCCTCGCCGGACACCGCGGCGATTGGCACGACGGCCAAACGGATTGGCAGGGCTACCGCCTCAATCAGCCGCTGATCGCCTTCACAGCGGCCAAGCACGAAGGCTCCCTGGGCAAGCAATTCTCGCTCGTCACCGTGAGCAATCCCCGCATTCAGATCATGGCGCTCAAGAAGGCGGAACTGAGCGACGAAATCGTACTCCGCATGGTGGAGATGGACGGACGGCCGCAGGAGAACGTGACGGTGAAATTCGCCGGGGCAATTGAGGCCGCTCGCGAAGTGAACGGCCAGGAGTTGCCCGTTCCCGGCAATCCGGCTATCTCCAACGGCGCGCTGGTAACCAACTTCACCGGGTATCAGCCGCGCACGTTCGCGCTGAAGATTGCACCGTCGACAGCGAAAGCCGCGGCGGATACCGATAAGCCCGTCTCGTTGCCGTACGATGCTGCGGTCAGTAGCAATGACGATACGAAAACCGTCGGCGGCTTCGACGGAAAAGGTAACGCCATCCCCGCGGAGATGCTTCCAGCCTCGCTCGACTTCGGCCCGGTAACGTTCCAACTCGCGCCAGCCGGGACCGGGAAGGCCAACGCGTTGACCGCCAAAGGGCAGGTTCTGCAGCTTCCAGCCGGATCGTTTAATCGCGTGTATGTGTTGGCGGCTTCGTCGGACGGCGACCGGAAGGCGACGTTCCAGGCTGGCGACAAGCCCGTCGATCTGACCATCGAAGATTGGGGCGGATTCGTCGGCCAGTGGGACACGCGCATCTGGAACCTGCAGGCGCACGATTGGGCCATTTCCGCCAATCACGCCGTCTGGCCCCGGAAGGAGACCGACAGCGTCGAGCCGCGCTATCCCGACGACTATGTGGGCCTGACGCCCGGTTATATCAAACCGGCCGATCTGGCCTGGTATTGCTCGCATCACCACACCGCCGACGGGCTCAACGAGCCTTACCAATACTCCTACTTATTCGCCTATGCCATCGACTTGCCGGCAGGCGCGAAGACACTTACTCTGCCGAATGACGACAAAGTAAAGGTGCTCGCCGTTTCGGTAGCGGATGAAGGCCCGTTGGTGAAGCCCGCGCAGCCGTTGTATGACACGCTGGGTCGCGCTAAGCCGACTCCAAAATGAGCCGCGACCGCGAGGGAGCGGTCTACAGCGCGTTGAGGGCGGCGATCCGGCTGGTAACCACCTGCGCGAATTCGTCCACATCCTGGGGCTGGTATCCCGCCGCGCGAAAAGCGTCGCGGATCTGATCCGGCGAGAGACGCGCCAGCAAGCCCCCGAGCCACTTGGCGTCGGCGCGGGGAATATTCTGCCCGATCCATTCCAGGTGCACGCGCATCCGGTACTCTTTCGGATCGGAAAGGCGCAAAAGACCGGGGCGCGACGGCGCTTCGAAGGAGACGGCGTCCGGGGTAGTCTGCCGGATGAACTTCGACTCGCTATATTCCTCCGGATCGCCTTTCGCGTGCGTCGCAGGCCAGCAGCGGCCCGGGCAACCGAAACTCGCCCCCAGGCCGCTCACCAGGTAGACTCGCTGGCCGTTCACTTCGGAGACGGCGTTGTTCTCGTCCTTCAAATCCCAATTGTTGATCACCGCCATTAACGTACGGAGACCGTTGAATTCGCGAGTGCCTTCAAAGGGACTGTTCAGCCACTCCCAGGTTCCCACCATTTTCTCGTCTTCCCGTTTCAGCCGGACATTGCGGATGGCGCCATTCGGACCAACCTCTTTCTGGCCGCGATGCAAGCGCGCAGGCAATCCTTGAACCTGTATTTCGGGAAGGAAGTAGTCCTCGACAGCGTAATACCCGGCCGCCCACACGATGCGCGACGCCGCTGTCTCCGGCCGCGCTTCGATGCCCATCTTCACCTCCCACTTCGTTCCGTCAGCGCTCTTGACGGAGAATTTCGGGCTCCTGCCGTCGAGGTCCTCTTTGTCGAAGGTAAAGGGCCCCTGCGGCACGTGGCCAGGTCCACCCGGTCCATGCAATATGTCGCGCGCCGAGATATCTCCGGGATCGGTCCAGAGCACGCCCTTTTCGGAAGGTGTGACGGCCTCCTTCTTCGCGGCTTTCTTGCCACCGAAGGAAAGGCCGGCGGTGAGGCAGCACATCAGGCAAACCACGCCAAATGAGATTCTTCTTCGATACATGACTCTACTCCGTCAGGCGGATTCCCGCGGCTCGACCGCCCCAGTTTACCACTCGGATGTTGCAACGTATGGGCAGCACGGCGGCGGTCAGGACACCGCCGTCCAGCGTCTTACTGCACGCGAGAAGGTTGCAAAATAAGTTGATCGCCAGCGATGTCCATCAGGATATAGGCGCGGTTCGGTATCCTGGGACACCCGCCGATCGTGGGGGCGCAACTGGCCGGCCACGAGATACGTAATACCCCTATGAGGTCGGCGGCCGGCTGATAAACGTTTACGGCCTGGCGTTTCTCACGACCTCCGCCCTCGCCTACAGGCGATCGCTTCGATCGGGGGAGTTGTTTTGATGGACCTGGTGAAATTCGAACTCACGACCTCTTCCATGCCATGGTTGTGGAATCAATCACTTACAGACACTTTCACCGGAAACACAAAACTTACGGGAGGCGATTTGGACCTCACTTGGACCCCACGCGCGTGCTTCCACGTCGGTTCGGGCCTCAAAAGGTCCACTTTTCGACACTCATGTTTCGCGTGAGAATGACGCATCCCAGTTTGCGTGCGGTGATCGCTGGCAGAAGAAGATCCAAATGTGGCCGCCCTTTCCGGAACGGGAACGCTCCAAGGCGGCGAGAACACCCAAAGAAAGGCCTGTGAGTCATACGCCCAAGTCTTCTTGTCGAAATCTGCCGCCAGGAAACAGCACGTTTCGTCGAGTAGCAGGGGGTATGCGCCGACGGTTTCCCTGCCCAAGAGGTGGTTCTCGATGACGGTGTCGGTCACCGGAAGGAACTTGCGAGTCGTCTGGTCGACTTCCGCTCCTCTGGGCGGCTTTTGTTAATGGCCTTCCAGTCCTTTTACGTCTGCAGGTACATATCCGGACCCGCCACTCTCATTTTCCCATCGCCGTGCATAGACATCGTCTCTCCCACGAAAAAGGCTCCGAAACAGCGCAGTTCTTCTTCTGGCACGCTCCTCCTTGTCCACTGGTAGCGCCATCTCGACCGTCTTGGTCGGAGGTGGATTTTCTGGTGTCAGGTGCGGAATCGCAATGCTGTGAACCGCCAAAAGCCGCCAGGCGAGCATTTCCCTCCCGGAGGCGAATGTTCTCCTGCTCTGGAGGCTCAAATGGAAGAGATCCCGATTCGCTCTCGGCCATGCCACGTGACCACTCACGCCGCGCGCAGGGCGCGGATGACCGCCTGCGGGTCCCGCTGGATTACGGCCAAGTACGCACGGATGGGGATCTCGGGCCGCCGACGGCCCTGCTCCCAGTCCTGCAGTGAGCGTAGGTTGAATCCGAACAGGGCGGCAAAGTTCGATTGCGACAACCCAAGCGTCTCGCGCAGCGCCCGCACGTCCGTCTCGGGTGGGACGTGGTAAACGGTCTCGCTCAGTTTAATCTCGCCCCGCAGATGTGCCCGCAGTTCTTTCATCGAATCAAGCAGGCGATCCCCGAGCGATGCTTCGGTCCGGCGCCGGGGCTTAGCCGCCGAACTCCCGCTGGATTTCCGAGGCGATTTTCTGGAGCTGGTTTCTTTCCGCATGGGTCAGATTCTCCTTCTCGTTCTTTGCATACAGGTCCGCGAGGAAAATTAAGTCGGGGCGGACCATGAAATAGTAGATCACTCGCGCGCCACCGCTCTTGCCGCCGCCGGGCCGACGCCACCGTGCCTTGCGAAACCCGCCCGTGCCGGCGATCAGCGGATGGCGTTCAGGCTCCGCGGCGATCGATTCCTCCAGTTCCTGTTGCGCCGAAGGCCGCAACGGCCGGGTGGCGGCCCGTTCATAGCGGCTGCTTCGGATGACGCGTCGCACAGGACTATTATACGGCTATGCCGTATGGAGCGCCAAGGCATGACGTGTCTCTGAATCATGGAAACGCGCATGATCATGGAAGAGCGGTATTTGACTTTAGCTCAACTTTAATGATGACGCCGATAACTCGTTTGGTTTGTTTGGGTTATGGGTGGTAAAATTCGCAGCTTTAGCTGAAGTCGACCTCTTCCATGCCATGGAAGCGCGCTCCCAAACTGCGCCACTGGCCCACGTAAACGGTTGTTTCTAAATGGCTTGCTGATATCGTATCCGAGTCATCCACGGCTGTAACGTGACCTTTTTTGTGCCCGGCAAGAGGTCAAAACGATATCGATTTTACAGCCCCCATTTCCCGGCGCTGTTTTCGCGATCAGGGCCACCGATTACCGTGGTTCACCGCAGCTTCGAGATCCAGCAGACTAATCCTGCAACCGCGCCAGCACCGATCATGACAATCGCCGCTTGGCTAAGCCAGCGAAACAGCGACGGAAGAAACACAAAGACCAGGACTTCCGCCGCTTCCGTAAATCGCAGCCGTACTATTACTCTGCCAGGCAAATGTGCTAGGGGAATTGCCCTCCTCAGCCTAGCAGATCGAACGGCAATTCTGGAGCACACTGTGCCCATGTCTTTCTCATCGGCTTTTCTGGCAGGCCTTTCGAGCGATCCGTATGCCCTGACGGTCGCTGGCGAAACATTGTCGCGGTATCGTTTCTCGCGTCTGAACCGATCGTAAAAGGGCAGCGCAAATTGACGATTGGAGAATCTTCCGGGGAGGCCGTCAAGCGGCTTTGGCGAGGTTGCTGCTTAGAACGATTAACTCTTTAGGATTGTTTAGTTTGGTGGAACCTGGTGAGATTCCAATTCACGACCTCATCCATGCCATCTAAGAGATATCAATTACTTACGGGTAAAGACACCAGAAACACAAGACTTGGCGCAACACGACCTGGACTCCGGTGGACGCCGCGGAGGGCACTCTTTTCAGGTCTGGACTCCGCCCGGGGACAGCCGGTGAAATCCGACGAAGCTGGTTCGTTCCGGAAATGCCGTTGCCCCTAAAGCCAGAGAGATTACATGCCGATAAGTGCAATGCGAGCAGTGGGTCGCCGAGCGCCGAAGCCTCCCGGCGGTCGAGAACGCTCAAAGGACGCGCCTCATGTTGAATCGTCTGGAAAACACCACGATCGGAAAGAAACTGGCCTTGATTTTGGTAGGTGCGATGACCCTGATTGCCCTCGTGGCGGGACTCGGCATCTGGTCCCTGCATTCCGTCGAGGCGGTTGTCAACCAATCCCAATTCGAGACGGAGAATGTGCTGTGGGCCAACCGATTCTCAGTTTCTTTAGCCCAACTGATGCTGTATCAGGGAAACAACGCGCGTGTGGCTGAACTTCGCGCTTCTTCTAGCCAAGCTCTCGATAAGCTGCGCGCCCGAGTCAATGCAGGCGAGGGCGCCCGCCTGCTGGACAGGTGGACGAAAACGAATCTGGCAGGGAGCACGGCGGCGGCTCAGGAGGATGATAACAGAGCGATTCAGGAATTCCTGCGCTGGCAGGAGGGACGAGTCGGGGAGGTCAATCGGCGGCAAGGCCAATTGACCTCGCGTGGTATCCGGATCATCATCGTGGTCGCCCTGTTCATACTGGCGGGATGTGCGTTGCTCGGAATCCCACTCACGCGCAGCATCGCCGGACCGATCGAAAAGGCGGCCGGCTTTCTGGATCGCGTCGCCGACGGAGACATCACGCACGATGTGCCGAGGGAGTACCAGGCACGCCGGGACGAAATCGGAACTCTCGCCAGGGCAATGCAGAGAATGTCGAACAATCTGCGCGAGGTACTCGCGAACATGGCCGAGGGAATTGGCATCTTTTCCTCCGCAACGGCGGAATTGGCCGCCACTTCGACAGAAATGGCCAATGGCGCGCGCGGGGCGTCCGGCAATGCCCACTCCGTGGCGGCGGCCACCGAGCAGATGACCGCCAACGTGGCGTCGGTCGCGGCGGGCATGGAACAGACAACCACGAACCTCACCAGCGTTGCCTCCGCCACCGAGGAGATGACTTCAACCATTGGCGAGATCGCCGGAAACACTGAGAAGGCGCGCCGTATCACTGAAGAAGCCACCCGCCAGGGCGCCCGCATCAGCGAACAGATGAACCAGCTGGGGCTGGCGGCGCAACAGATCGGCAGGGTCACCGAAACCATCACGGAGATTTCATCGCAGACCAACCTGCTGGCGCTCAACGCCACCATTGAGGCGGCTCGCGCCGGTTCGGCCGGCAAGGGATTTGCCGTGGTGGCCACCGAAATCAAAGAACTGGCCAAGCAGACCGCCGCTGCGACCGAAGACATCAAGGGGAGGATCGCGGGGGTACAGTCGTCGACCGCCGGCGCGATCGCCGAAATCGAGAAGGTCTCACGGGTAATTCACGAGGTCAGCGACATCGTGGCTTCCATCGCGGCGGCCATCGAGGAGCAGTCCACGGCGGCTAAAGACATCGCGCGAAATATCGGGGAGGCATCGGCCGGCGTGCGGGACGCCAACCAGCGCGTGGCCGAGACCTCGCAGGTCACTGCGGAGATTGCCAAGAACATCGCCGGCGTGGATCAGGCGACCGGGCAGATGGCGGAGGGCAGCGATCTGGTAAAGGCCTGCGCCGTCGAACTGTCTCAATCGACTGACAAAATGCAGACGACCGTCCAGCGGTTCAAGGTCTGACTGCGTGGGCGAAGCGCGCCCCGGATACGACTGCTACGGCCGCGCGTTCTTCTTAAGCCAATCGACGGCCGATGGCAGGCTGTCCACGCTGACCAACTGAAGGCCCAGAGGTCCCGTTTTAGCGGCGAAGCGTTTTATCCCCATATTCGTCATCGCACTTTTCGATAGAATCGTGATGAAATATTTGATATTCGCTTTGGTGAACGCGGGGAAAACATCCGTTCCGATGAGGTCCTGTATTTCCTGCGAAAAGGTCCCTTCGGCCTGACTCGAATCCACGATGTAGGCGATTCCGTTGTTTGCCCGCGCATGGGCCAAGCCTTTGTTTAACACGGCGTTCAAGAACTCGTCCTTGGTGACCTTGTAATTAGTCCAGGCGTCTATGATGGCCTTCGCCTCGCTGTCCCAGGAGACGGAGAGCTTTCCCGGAATTTCAAATACTTTCGTTTGTGCCATCGCTATTTCCTCCCCACAATTCAAACTTATTTCAATTAATAGTAACTCAGATTGCTCGTCTCCAGCGCACGACGAGCGCGAAAGCGGTGCCCTCTGCCCAATCGCGTTATCTGGCGGGACCTAATGGCCTGATCGTGGGCAGGACGAAAGATTCACACGGTACCCACGAGTTCCGAGAGGAACAGGTGGTTTTGGACTTCAGTTGGACTCCGGCGATTACGTGCTGGCGGGCGGGAAAACAGTAAGTGTATGAAACGTTTTGGTGGACCTGGTGAGATTCGAACTCACGACCTCTTCCATGCCATGGAAGCGCGCTCCCAACTGCGCCACAGGCCCCCTTGGTTTGTCCTTTCAATATATCACAACTACTCGAAAGGATTGAGTTTGCGGCCCGCACCGCGCGCTGCCTACAATGAAACGATGCCCTTTCGCCGGCCGGCGCTGTCCGCAGTCGTATTGTGCCTGGCCTGCGCCCTCACGTCGTCGTGCGTGGCACGGAGGCGGCTGATTCCCCGCGCCGGGAATTCCAAGCCCTTGCAGACTGCCGGCTTGCCGGCTCTGCTCGCCGCGATCCAGAAGCAGTATGACGCCATTCAGAACTTCAGCGCCACCGTCGACATGGTGCCCGCTTTGGGCAGCACCGA
>Ga0326727_10010695_pt1 | contig 21734 bp, 15 predicted proteins | sample MB2enrmetagenome_FD_207643 | JGI IMG/M metagenome (GOLD analysis project Ga0326727, IMG submission 207643) | Lab enriched peat soil microbial communities from McLean, Ithaca, NY, United States - MB29MY | ecosystem: Environmental > Terrestrial > Soil > Wetlands > Peat | place: USA: New York...
CCGCATGCTGCAAACGCTGATGAAGCTGCGCGACCTGGGAAACACGGTGCTGGTTGTGGAGCACGACGAGGAAACCATCCAGCGCGCGGATTTCGTGATCGACCTGGGTCCCGGCGCCGGGCGATTGGGTGGGGAGTTGGTTGCCCAAGGCACGCCCGCCGATATTTCGAATAATCCAGAGTCGCTTACGGGGCGTTATCTTTCCGGCGCGCAATCGATTCCGATGCCGGCGACGCGGCGCAAGGCCAATGGAAACTCCATCGTGGTGAAGGACGCGCATGAACACAATCTGAAGAATGTGGACGTCAAGATCCCGCTCGGCGTGTTGACGGTTGTGACGGGCGTTTCAGGCAGCGGGAAGTCCACGCTCGTGAACGAGATTGTTTACCGGTCACTGGCGCGGGAAGTTTACGGTTCGCGCGATGAACCGGGCGCGCATGGGGCCATATCGGGAATTGAACATATCGATAAAGTGGTGCGCATCGATCAGGCGGCTATTGGGCGCACTCCACGTTCGAATCCCGCCACCTATACGGGGCTGTTCAGCCCCATCCGCGATCTGTTCGCTATGCTGCCGGAATCGCGCGAACGCGGCTATAAGCCGGGCCGCTTCAGCTTCAACGTGAAGGGCGGACGGTGCGAAGCGTGCCAGGGGGACGGATTGAAGCGGATCGAGATGAACTTTCTTCCCGATGTCTACGTTACCTGCGATGTGTGCCGTGGACGCCGTTATAACCAGGAAACGCTTGAAGTGAAGTACAAGGGTCATTCCATCGCGGACCTGCTGGAGATGACGATAGAAGAAGCGCTGCCCGTGCTGCAGAACCATCCTCAAATTCGGCCTAAACTGGAGACGCTTTCGGCGGTTGGACTCGGATATTTGCACCTGGGACAATCGGCTACCACGCTTTCAGGGGGTGAAGCGCAGCGCATCAAGCTGGCGCGGGAACTGAGTAAACGCCAAACCGGCCGGACGTTCTACCTGCTGGATGAACCTACTACAGGCCTGCACTTCGATGATGTGCGCAAGTTGATCGATGTGCTGCAGAAGCTGGTGGATTTGGGTAATTCCGTGGTGGTGATCGAGCACAATCTGGATGTAATCAAGAGCGCGGATTGGATTATCGATTTGGGGCCGGACGGGGGCGAGTACGGCGGACGCATCGTGGCGGAAGGCACTCCCGAGCATGTGATGAAGTCGCGAAAGAGCTACACCGGCGAGGCGTTGCGCAACATGGTGAATGCGCACAAGGGGCGTGCCGCGTGATGGAAGATTCGCCTTCATTCCTTGACGAGACGCCACTGGCTCCGCTGCCGCCGCCTCCGCCGGCCCGGAGCCCTCTTTGGGATTGGCGCGATGCCGGGCTATTTGCGGGGATGGCGATTCCTTGCGTCTTTCTGCTCTACATCATAGGCGTTCTGGCGGGCAAGGCTCTCAATATAAAGATGGATGGCGCGCCGGCGCTGGTGGTTTTTCAGAGCGCGGCTTACGTGGCTGTGTTCTCGTTGCTGGCCTTCATTCTTCGAATGACTTACGATGCGCCATTCTGGAAGTCTTTGGGATGGGCGCCTTCGACTGTTCCACCGCTGCTGGCGGTCGCGCTCGGAGTTTCGCTGGCGTTTGGGATTGGAGCGCTCGGAAATCTGCTCAAGACGCCGGATGTCGATTCACCCATGAAGAAACTGCTGAGTTCGCCGAACGGCGGGGTGTTCCTGGCTATCTTCGGAATCACGGTGGCTCCGTTGGCGGAGGAACTCCTGTTCCGGGGCTTTCTGCAACCACTGATGGTGCGGTCACTCGGGGCGGTTGCCGGCATCGGGCTCACGGCCCTCATTTTCGGGGCGCTTCATTTGGAAGAGAATGGGCGGGTGTGGCAGTATGGCGCACTGATTTCGGCGGCGGGTCTGGCGTTCGGAGTCTTGCGACACGTGTCGGGTTCGATCCGCACATCCATCATCATGCACGCTTCGTACAACAGCACACTCTTCCTGGCATTCTTTCTCGCGACACACAAAGGAAAATAGCTAAATAGATGGTTGAAACGATCGAGTGGACCGATGACGGCGTCGTCATGATAGATCAGCGACGCCTTCCTTTGGAACAGACCTACGTGACCTGCAAGACTTACCAGGATGTAGCGCACAACATTCGCGCCATGACCATTCGCGGCGCGCCGGCCATTGGGGTCGCCGCGGCGATGGGCGTGGCTCTGGGCGTCCTCGAAGGCGCTGATTTCGATACCGTTTGCGAGACTCTGGCGGCGACGCGGCCCACCGCCGTGAATCTGTTCTGGGCCATTGAACGCATGAAGGCCTTGCGTCAATCGCTGGAAGGCGCGTCCGCCGATGAGGTGCGCCGGAGGTTCATTCGCGAAGCCCAGCAGATCCGCCTGGAAGACATCGCCATCTGCCAGGCCATCGGCAAGCATGGCGCGCCGCTGGTGCCGGATCGCAAGACGGTCCTGACCCATTGCAACGCGGGAGCGCTGGCAACGGCGGGCTACGGAACGGCTCTTGGCGTCATCCGCGCAGCCGTGGAGCTGGGCAAGGAGATCGACGTTTTCGCGGATGAAACGCGGCCTTTTCTGCAAGGTGCGCGGCTGACTGTATGGGAACTGCAGCAGGATCATATCCCAGCTACGTTAATTACCGACAGCATGGCGGGCCATTTTCTGAAGTCGGGCCGTATTGGATGCGTGGTGGTGGGCGCGGACCGGATTGCCGCGAACGGAGACGTGGCGAATAAGATCGGGACGTACAGCGTGGCTGTGCTGGCCAAGGAGAACAACATTCCGTTCTATGTTGCAGCACCGATCTCGACGCTTGACCTGTCTCTGTCTTCAGGCGATCTGATTCCCATCGAGCAGCGCAGCTCATCGGAAGTAACGCATTATGCGGGAACGCAGGTGGCGCCGGAAGATACGCTGGTGCAGAACCCTGCGTTCGATGTGACCCCGCATCGGTATGTCACGGCTATTATTACCGAGCGCGGAGTGGCGCGTGAGCCTTTCACGGAATCCTTAAAGGGGCTGGCAGCGGGGGTTTAGTGTTCTCGGTGCGCTTGCCCGCGGAGATTTCTCCAAGCTCTTTAGCGCGGGAGATTGAGGAGGCGCGCGCGGCGGGCGGGGAACTGCTGGATCTCACGCAATCGAACCCCACGCGCGCCGGCTTTGCGTATCCTGCTGAGATCTTGGATGCGTTTCGCGACCCGCGCTCGCTTGTTTACGATCCGGATTCTCTGGGACTCGATGAAGTTCGCCGGCAGGTATCAGCGCATCGGGTAGTGCTGACGTCCAGCACCAGCGAGGCTTATGCGTGGCTTTTTAAGTTGCTCTGCAATCCGGGTGATGAGGTGCTGATCCCGCGACCGTCTTATCCGCTGTTTGAGTTACTTGCCGGCCTCGAATGCGTTCAGACCCGCACTTATCCCCTGCGCTATCACGAAGGTTGGTTTATCGATTTAGACGACTTGCGCGCGGCAATCACACCCCGCACGCGGGCGATTGTTGTGGTGAATCCGAACAATCCCACCGGAAACTACTTGAAAGCCTTCGAGTATGAGGAACTGGCGCGACTCAACTTGCCGATCATCTCGGACGAGGTTTTCACAGACTATACCTTCGGCGCGGCGCCCTACTCGGTTGCCGGATCGGGCGAGGCGTTGACGTTCGTGTTAAACGGACTGTCTAAGTCAGCGGGACTTCCCCAGATGAAACTTGGCTGGATCATTTTGTCTGGTCCGGAGCGGCTTGTAGAAGAAGCGGCCCACCGGCTGGAACTGATCGCTGACACTTACCTATCGGTCGGGACGCCGGTGCAATATGCCTTCTCGTCATTAGTTGCCTCGGGTAGGTCGATGCGCGCTGAAATTCATCGAAGGCTCCAATCGAATCTGGATTATTTGCGCAACGCTGTGAAAGGCTCCAGCGCGTCTCTACTGGATGCCGAGGCCGGCTGGTCAGCGATTCTTCGAATTCCCAACACGCGTTCCGAGGAGGAATGGGTAAAGCTTCTTTTGCGCAACTGTCACACGCTCGTGCAGCCCGGGTATTTCTATGACTTCGAATCCGACGGCTGGCTGGTGATTAGCCTCCTGACGCCAGAACCAGTTCTTCGGAGTGCAGTCCCTCGAGTGATTCACGAACTCGAACTTCCCGCGTCGGCCTTCTGATCGCCTGTAAAGAGCGACGCCAATACAGTCAACAGATCGAAACTGGTGACCAAGCCCACTAACTGCTTCTCCTTGGTCACCGGCAAGCAATCTACCGCGTGCTCCATCATTAACTTCAAAGCTTCTCTCAGGCTTGTCTCCGGCGCAATGCTAACGGGGTCCGGCTGCATGATCACGCGAACCGGAATGGGAGCGCCGTTGGGATGTCCCCAACCACCTTTAGAGATGAGACGAAGTAAGTCGCGGCTTGAAACGAGACCTACTAACCGCCCAGACTCATCTTCCACCGGTACGTTGCGGATATGCCGCCAATCCATCATGCTGGCGGCTAAAGTAACGGGATCATTTGCACGCACCGTAAACAGATCTGTCGCCATCACCTCAGCGGCCGTTTGCGGGAAGCCCTCGCGCGCCTCTCGTTCCAGCGTCGAGAGACACGGCCAGCGATGGACGGGTTCGCCCAGGTTTTGGCGCGACAGCATGGCCTCCACAATGCGGCGGTCCCTCCGCTCAGCTGTGGTGTGCTCCGACAGAAAGGCCGCGGCCGCGACGGTCCACTTACTGCCCGTTTGGCCCGAGAGGACACGATCTCGAATCACGCCTAGATACCGCTCGATATCTCCCCCGTCAACCCCAGCTGTTTCCAGACCCGCGGTTGCCAGGGGAAGAAGCTGCTCCACGATGAGCTTTGAAACCGGGTGATTCTCTCCATCTATCCAGGCGACCTGGGCTTTCAAACCGTGCCGGGCCGCCGCGAAGAAGTTGTCCTTTACCTCGTCAAACGGCATCTTACCGGCAACGTTCCCATACTCTTGAGGAAGCGCCGTGACTAACCCCAGGAAGAACGCCGCGTTGGCTACCTCATCCACAATCGTGGGCCCGGCCGGGAACGCGCGGAATTCCATCCGCAGGTGCGGGCGTCCTTCCGTGACGCCGTAACAAGGACGGTTCCATCTCCACACGGTACCGTTGTGGAGCGCCAGCGCACCGAGCTTCGGGATTTTTCCCTGAGCCAGCAGATCTATGGGGTCTTCCACCATTTCACGGCTCATGATGGACCGAAACCGGAGGATCTGTTCGCGATAAATCTCCAAGACCGACTTGTCAACCCAGCGGTCCCCAAAGGCGACACGGGAAGGGTGGTTGCGCGCGATGTCCGCATGCGATCGCTCATCCACGGCGTGCTGGAACAGCGCGATCCGGGTTTCGCTCCATAGCCTCTTACCAAGTAGCAGGGGCGAGTTGACCGCCGCGGCCAGAAGGGGCGCGGCTGCAAGTTGAGCGGCGTTGTACTGCTCGGCGAAACGGCTCGGATCCATCTGCAGGTGCACCTGAAAACTACCGCAGCAAGTCTCCAGCATCACGCTATCGTGAACCGATTTCAGTTCGTCGACGCCTTTGATATAGACGTGGTAAGCTCCGCCGCGCATGTTCATCACGGTACGGTTGAGCTCGTGATAGCGCGGCCGGTCCGTCAGGTTGGCGATCGCCAGGTCGGAGGGCCGCACTGAAGGAAGGATCCCGGTGAGCAGCACTTCAGCACCGCATGCCTGCGCAGCCGTGGCGGCCTGCCTCACCAGGCGCGTCAACTCATCTTCCATGGCTTGCAGGCATTGACCTTCAAACCGGCGCGGCTCCAGGTTGGCCTCGAGATTGAACTTGCCCATCTCGGTAGTAAACGCGGGGTGATCGAGCCGATCCAATACGTGAGGAGCAACCTGGGCTGGAGTGTGGGTGCGGTTCACCAGAAACATTTCCTGCTCGGCGCCGACGCGAACAACGTCCGTCTCGAACAGATTTGAGCTGAGCATGAGTTCCAGCGCCTGCAGATCCCGGAGCAGCGCCTCCTGGAAGGCGCGCATGCGCCCTTCTTCGGCCTGGTCGAGAATATCTTGTGCACCCAAATGAAGAGTCTATCCCCCGCGTCAAAACACTTGCAACCTCAAACCCGGTAATGTATCCAAGCTTGTTGTAAACCGTGCGATCACAATCGAAGTCCCCGCCGCGCATCGCCCTCGGGCTAATTACCGTATTTTTACTAGTTTTTCTGAGTCTCCAATTTATTCGGCCGGAAGTAGGGAATCCCCCCGTCACGGCCGATCTTCAAGCGCCGCCTCAAGTGAAGGAAATTCTGCGGAACTCCTGCTATAACTGCCATTCCAACGAGACTAACCTGGCCTGGTTCGATCAAATCGCGCCGGCGTACTGGCTGGTGGCGCGAGACGTGAGGCAAGCCCGCATGCATCTGAATTTCTCGGAGCTCGCGGCGCAGCCCGCAGCTAAACAGAAAGCCGGGTTGTTTGAAGCAGTGAATCAGGTGCAACTGGGAGCTATGCCCTTGCCCTCCTACTTACGGGTCCATCCGGGCGCTGCCGTTACGCATGACCAGTTGGCGATCTTGCGGAGGTACTTACTCCCTCCGCCTCAAACGGCTACAGACCCGGCGCCAGCGAACGCACAATACGTCAAATGGATTTCTTCACGCCCCAAGGTGACGGAACCACCGACGGAACCACCGGTAGCGCTCAATGGAGTTCGGTTCCAGGTTGGGTACGAGAACTGGAAGCTTGTGAACAGCACAGATCGATTTGACAATCAAACCATGCGAGTGATCCTGGGGAACGAGATTGCGATGAAGGCGATTGCGGGAAATCAGATCAACCCATGGCCCGATGGGACGGCATTTGCCAAAGTCACCTGGTATCAGGAGCCGGATGGAAAGGGCTTTGTGCGGACAGGCGCATTCGAGCAGGTGGAGTTCATGATCCGGGATAGCAAGAAGTACGGCGCGACGAAGAATTGGGGATTCGCCAGGTTTCGAGGAGTCGATCTCAAGCCCTATGGCGCCAGCCCGGCCTTTGCGGACGAATGCGTCGGCTGCCACAACCCGGTACGTAATAGTGACTACGTGTACACCATACCAGTAGCCGCGCTTGCGGGCGACCTTCCGTTCAATCCTCTTCACTGGAACGTGATCACGACCTTTGTGAACCGAACGGATTCGACCATGTCGACGCTGTTCGGCAACGATGCAGCGGTGCATTACGCGCGCACCCACTCGCAGCATGAGTATCCGGCCGGGTCGGCGCTCGCGCTGGTCACCTGGGCACAGCGCGAAGACCCGCGCTGGTTCGGTGGAAACATTCCAGCAACAGTGAAATCAGTGGAGTTCGCAAAGCCGGGACCCGCGCCCTCGGAGCGGGAAGCGGATCTTCTCTCGCAGCGAGGAGCAGTGATGCCTGAGCCGGGCTATTCCTGGTGAATGGCGGCGGCCGGATCCAGTTTCATGGCCCTTCGGGCCGGAACCCAGGCCGCGGCTAGCGCAACGAGAATGACAACCGCACAGCCCATGACATATGTTGAAGGGTCTGCGGCGCCGACGCCATAAAGCTGACTGGCAAGGGCCTTGGTGGCAAACAGAGCCGTCGGGACGCCAAGGGCCAACCCAATCGCAATCCTGCGGAAATTCTCACCTATGATCAACTTTCCGATGTGAGAGGGCACGGCGCCAAGCGCCATGCGGACCCCGATCTCGCGGACGCGCTGCGCCACGGTGTAGGAAACAACGGCGTAGATGCCTACCGCGGCGAGAAGAAGCGCCAGAAGCGCGAAGCAGTTCAAGAGCCAGGTTGTAGAGCGCTGGCTCACGATTGAGTCTTCCACCACTTCCTGCATGGATTGGACGCGGTTGACGGGAACATCATCGCGCAAGCCGGCAACCAGCCGCCGCATCGCCGGGAACAGCCCGAGCGGGTCCCCGGCGGTACGGACGACCATCGTCATCACCCTGGTTTGATCGCCTTCAATGCCCGCTGTGTACGGGAAGTACACGGCACCCTCCAGCCACGCAGGGTCGCCAGACAAATCGGTGGCTTTGACGTCACCCACGACTCCGACCACTCGATGCCATTCTGTCTGCCAAACCCCGCGCAGGCGTTTCCCGATGGGATTTTCTCCCGGCCAAAATCTTTTCGCGGCAAAGGCGCTGACCAGCAACACGGGCGCCGACCCCGCGGTGAAATCGCTTGCTAGAAACGCTCTACCTTCGAGCACGGGAATCTTCATGGTGTCCAGGTAATCGGGCGCAATTCGCGCAGTCCAAACCGAGGGTGCGGCGCTTCCCTTCTTAAAGGGACGGCTGTCGGACTCCGCCGCGAAGGTATCGAAATCCCCACTCAATGGGAGCGCGCTTGCCGCCGATACGTTGATCACACCTGGTATCATTCGCGCCCGAGCTATCAAATCCCGGTAAAATGCCGCACACCGGATTCGATCTTGGCAAAGTGAATCGTTGGGCGTTACCTGAAAAGTCAGCAGGTGATCTGCCTGGAAGCCTGGATTCGCCGCGGAGAGCAACCAGAGCGTTTTGGCGAGCAATCCGGCACCCATCACCACGACGACGGAGACTGCAATTTCAAGGGTGACGAAACTCGTCAGCAGGACCCGGCGTCCCCCCGCGACGGATCTACCTCCAATTTGGAGGCTGTGCCGCGGATCGGGTTTCGATGCGCGAATCGCGGGGAGCAGGCCAAAGACAATTCCAGTGACAACCGAGACTACGGCGGTGAAAGCCAGGGCATGCCAGTCCATGCCGATCTCGGTGATTCGCGGCGTGCCCGCGGGCAAGCACGCAATCAGGAGAGCCGTTCCTGCCTGGGCGACGCCGAGGGCAGCCGCACCCCCCACCGAGGCGACAATAACGCTTTCCAACAACACCTGCTGAATGATTCGCCAGCGGGTGGCCCCCAAGGCGGCCCGAACCGCGAGTTCGCGCCTGCGCAACGTGGTTCTGACCAGCAGGAGATTCGCGAAGTTGGCGCAGGCGATCAGCAGTACCAGGCCCACGGCGCCCAACAGAAGCCACAGGCGGGTTTGGACTTCGGCAACCATGGATTCCCGCATCGGCCTGACAACTGTATCCCGCCCCCAGTATGCCCACCCCTGGGCGCCGTAGAATTCCTTCTTCAGGCGGCCCGTGATTTGCAACATCTCGGCCTGTGCCTGGGCTGCGTCAGCGCCGGGCCGGAGTCTGCCGATTATGTTATGCAGGTTGCCGCTCCACCAGTACGCGCTGCCTCTGGTTGGATCAATGTCGAGAGGTATCCATACTTGCGTCGTCGAGGTTGGGAAGGCGAAGGTGGGAGGCATCACTCCGATCACGCGCCTGAGTTGGTCATCCACCATGAGGGATCGCCCGATGACTGACGGATCGCCATGGAACCGGGATTCGAAGAGCTGGTGGCTAATGACCATCACGCCGCCGCGCTTCGGCCCGTCGTCGCCATCCCGGAAGGAATCCCCTATCCATGGCTCCACTCCCAACACCCGGAACAGGTTGGCGGAAACAGAGGCCGCGGGCAGCCGCGCCGGTTCGCCATCACCAATCAGATTGACTTCAGCGTTCCCGAGGCACGCCGCGTAACTGACAACCTTGCTTTCATCGCGGAGCCTTACGAACGCGGCCAACTGCTGAATGGTGGGGCTGCTCATGGACAGCAATTGCTCAGGCTTCGGGTAAGGTAGCGGGCGGAGCAGAATGGAGTTCACAACTGTGAAAATGGCGGTGTTGGCCCCGATACCGACGCCCAGAATTAAGACAGCCAGAAATGTGAAGCCAGGATTCTTGAGCAAGGAACGAAAGCCGTAGCGGGCGTCGAGGAACAGATGCTCGATCCACGGAGCGCGCTGCACATCGCGACACTCTTCCTTAATTTGCACAGCGCCGCCGAACTCTATTGCGACAGCGCGCCGCGCTTCTTCCGGGGTCAACCCAGAGGCGACCTTTGCCTCAATCGCCGATTCCATGTGGAATCTCAGTTCGCCTTCCAGCTGCTGTTCGGATGTTTTTTTGAACCAACGCATTGGAAAGCCCTCACTCAGCGGTCTGCATGATGATTCCAACAGCCTGAGAGAGCCGCAGCCAGTTCGACTCCTCCGCTCGAAGCTGCTTCCTGCCTTTGGCGGAGAGCTTATAGAACTTGGCCTGCCGGCCGTTGTCCGATTCGCCCCATGTCGCGTCCAACCAACCGCGCTTTTCCAACCGGTGGAGGGCCGGATAAAGCGACCCCTGCTGCACCTGTAGAACTTCCTTCGAGATCTGTTGGATGCGCAGCGAGATGCCGTAGCCGTGGACGGGCCCGAGGGCCACGATCTTGAGGATCAGCATGTCCAGCGTACCCTGCAACAAATCCGATTTTTCAACGCCCATTTGGGAGCTCTCTCCTTGACAAACTACATATACCCGATGATATGTAGATTGTCAAGGAGAGAGTAATTGCCTGCTTCGCGCTAAGATTGGGTCATGCTCGCGAACCCTTCAACCCGTCGTGATCTTAAGGTGCTAGTACGCCTCCCTAATCCTCATCCGTCCGGCACCTCGGCGCGTGAGTCACTGAATGCCTTGTTTGCCCTTACTAAAGACTTGTCCTGTCGCGCAAGCATCACCCGTTCCGGCGATCCGCATATCAGCGCAATATCGACGCCACTTCGGGAAATGTCAAAGATTCGCAGGGCTCGCGTGCAGTACTCGCTTGAGCTTGGGTTGCCGTCGGTTCACTCTCTTAACGAATGGCTTCAGTAAAAAATGGGAAAACCATTGGGCCGCAGTGACGCTCTGGTGCACCGATCTACAATTCTTGCCGCGTTCGCGAGCCGCTTCACGTTACGCCTGCGATTGAGGCGGGCATCACGGGCCATATCTGGACCATTTTTGAGCTTCTGGGCGCTTAGATGATTAAATCTCAGCAGTCAACTCCCCCGGCGTTTAGCACGGAGCTCGGCGTTGTTTACAATACCGATTGCTTGAACCTCCTCGGGGCGCTGAAGGATGAATCTATTGATTCAGTGTTTGCCGATCCGCCCTTCAACCTGCGGAAAGACTATGGGAATGGTAGCGACAAGGACGACCTAAAAAACGGCGATTATCTCAAGTGGTGCTATTCATGGATCGACGAATGCGTGCGCGTCATCAAGCCCGGCGGGGCGTTCTTTCTCTACAACCTCCCGCAATGGGCATTCCATTTAGCTGTCCACTTAGAAGGCAAGGGCATGACATTTCGCCACTGGATAGCGGTTTCCATGAAGGGAACGTTCCCACGCGGAAAGAAGCTCTACCCCGCACACTACGCGCTTCTGTACTTCACCAAGGGGGATCCAAAAACTTTCAATCGCGACAGTATTCGATTGCCGATTCCGGCGTGTCGCCACTGCGGGAAAGACGTGAAGGACTATGGAGGGCATCGCAAGTACTTGAATCCCCTCGGGCTGAACCTGACAGACTTTTGGGACGACACGGCGCCCGCACGCCACCAGAAGTTTAAGGCTCGCTGGCATGTCAACGAGTTGAAGCCGATGATTCCAAGTCGCTGCATTGAAATATCCACGAACGCGGGTGATGTGGTTCTGGATCCGTTCGGCGGAGGAGGATCGACATTCGAAGCCGCCCAGGTATTAGAGCGATTCTGGATCGGCTCTGAGATAGTCGGATGCGATTTGATCGAAGAACGCTTCTCTCGCAACCTACCGGATGCAAAGCTTGGCATACCGAAGGAGCTTTCAATGCTTTTCAAACATCAGGATTCGGCCCTAAGGATCAACTCTGCACAATGCCGCGAATCGTCGAAGAAGTTTTCTATAACGGATCAAAAGAGCGCATCGAACGGCTCGGCCTCGGTCCGCTTCTAAGTGAGATCAAGAGCGCACTGGAAGGCTTCCAGTTACTCGTTTGCGAGCGAACCGATGCGAACGGAGGCGCCGCAGTCCGCAAGCTTATAGATAAGGAATTCGACAGGCTCGGCGGATGGGAGAAACGAACCGCAGGCGATATTGATTGGACGAAGTGCCATCGGGCGAATGGCACGCGTGTCTGTATTGGCGTCGAGGTGCAGGTTTCCGCGCGATCCGATTTACTTGTGGTGGATATGATTCATCTTATGGCTGCGTTCCGGGACGGACGTTTGGATGTCGGGGTTATTATCGTGCCGAGCGACCGATTGAGCCGATTTCTGACGGATCGCGGGCCATGCATGACGGACGCAAAGAAACACGCCAAAGTGGCACGCTTGGAAGATTCCCCATTGATCCTTGTTGCAATCGAGCATGACGGCGCGGGGGAAGCATTAAAAAAACAACCCAGGCGATCAACGCAGTTTTAGGACGCTACCCCAAGGAGAGCGTCTTAGTTTGTGAACCAATATGGCGTTTTCTTAGCCCATTCGCTATTTGGATAACGCTTGTGCAAGAGCTCGAAGGCTTCCCGGGAGTACTCGGGCGTTTTCTGGCTGGCGCACCCGTAGCGGGTGGCACGAACGGCCAGGTGCAAAGCCTCCGGAACGCGCGCGTCGGCCGGGTTGGACTTCGCAAACTCCAGGGTCTGGGCCACCAGCCAGTCCGGGCCGCCGGGCATTGCGCGCAAGGCCGCATCCTCAGACTTACCGGTTTGGCGCTCTTCGATGCTCAGGAAATCGTTTTGTGGTTTTTCCTGCCCATAAAGATTTGAAAGCGCGTAGCCCAAAGGCTGATCCGGCGGATCGGCGCACCACCAGTTGTCGCGAAATTCATCGATGCGATCCACTCTCATCAGCCGGCCAAACCCGGATTTCAAATAGGGATGGACGCCGGGGTTGCGCAGCATGGCCAGTGCAGCGGGGAATGGAGAGTCCGCATCCTGAAGATCGGCACGCATGGAGGGATAGAAGCGTACCAACACAGGGTTGAGGGAACGCGTGATGGTGAACCGATTCAGAAGGACGGCCCTGGTCCACGCCGTAATGGCCAACTCGCGTTGAATGTCAGGCGGTAGTTTGTCATCGAGGGCAGCGCCGGCTTCCAGAGAAAGCGGCACCATGTGATTCAAGGCGTACACCCCGTCGGAGTCGAAACCGGCTTCGGAAACCGTGTGCGAGGGGTTCGGTCCATTCACGGAATAGTCGTAGCCATCTACGCTGACGGGCTGACGCTGGGCGTCGCGCAGGAATTCAGTCCAGTTGCGCGCGAGGCGCATGCGGGCGGCGAGCAGTAGATTTCGCGCGGCTGGCGGGGGACTCGCGGCCAGCGCATCATCCAAATGGGTGCGCGCCGCATCCGCGCCGAGCATTCCCACCGCATAGTATTGGGCCGTCAGGAAGCCCGGAGATTTGCGGGGCAATTGATCGGCGGCTTTCAGAAGCTCTTCCCTGGCCGCCGCGTCATCCGGCTTCGCAGCCAGGGCCGCGATCAACCAGGGCGTGGAGTGGGTGGCTCGCCAGCGTTCCAGCGCGTGGCCATCGACGGGGTCCGAGTGTTGAAAATCCAGTATCCAATCGGTGAGGTCGTCCGATTCCGCGGCCTTCTGCAAGGCGCCCTGCTGGTCTTCCAACTGGTCGAAGAGGTAGGTGTAGTCCATCACCGTCTGCTGGAAGTCCGTGGGGTGCGGATCCATGACCGCCTTGGCGGTCTCGGACAGCCGCAGGGCTGGGTAGAGCCGGATTTTCAGCCATGCTTCCAGGTGATCGGCTCTTTCGTGACCTTCGGCTTGCCCAGGATCTTTTAAGATCACTTGAACCTGTTTTTCCGCACCGGGCAGATCGCCCTGGCGGATCATGGTGCGTGCAATCAGATAGGGCGCCAAGTTGCGCCAGGGAGAACCAGTGTCTTTGGCGATAGCGGCGAACTCGGTGCGCGCCGCTTCATATTGTCCGCTGTAAAAATGCGCGGCCGCAATCTGATACGCGCGATCCGCCTTCGCCAGCGCGTCCGCGGAGTCGGCGAGAGGCTGGGGGATGGCGGGGCCTGCGTTGCAGTTCTGGAACACGGTGTCCTGTGCGGTGAGCCACTGCTTGACTCGCTCGCTGCTGGCCCCGTACGCTTTGATCTGCGCCTTCAGCGCCGCGGCGGCAGCCCGGAATGCGTCGTCTTTGCAGTTCAGGAAAAACAAGTGCTGTTCGGGATCTTCCTTAAAAGGGTTCACGAAGACTTGCTGCTGCGGGTCCACCATTTGGTGCGCCTCACGCCAATCCTGCTGGCCGGGGGTTGCCGGAGTATCCGCAGAGACCCGCCTGCGGAAGATGAGAGTCGCGGTCTGCTGATCGCTGAGGCTAGCCCCGTTGAGATAGCGATAAGCCAGCGTTAGATAAGCGCGGGGAAACGGGGGCAATAAAATTCCCAAATTACCCTTGGCGAAATCTTTGTCCGGGCCGTCGCGGGAAATTTCCGCGGTAAAGACCGGGTGCAGCGCTTCGAACGAACAGCTATTCAAGTCATTCGAGCCGAACACCAGCGCTCCGAAAAACAACACAGCAACCACGCGCACCAAATTCATTGCCAGCGATTCACCTCATAAACAGCTGCTTGCAAGTTGCCTTCCGTCCAGGGATGAGGATTGAAAAGGAATACGCGATGCGCCAGTTTCACGGGCTCCAGTTCATCTGTCGAGATCCCGGTGTTAGCAGCGCACAGCGGCGAGCGAAGTTTCGCCTGGCGCATCCGCTTTTCGGAACCCATGCGAAAGAACATGGGGACAGCGGCATCTATCGGCAGATCGGAGATCCAGGTGTCGGACACGCACCAGGACACCAGCGCGGTGATGGTGAGAGGCATGGCATGGGGGATGCCGGCTCGCACGTGATTGACCAGTTCCCGATAGAATGCGCGCTCGCTGAGCCTGGCATCATAGTCGATCTGAAGCGCCGAAACCCCGGCATTCCGGCTGGCCTGCGAGATCCACTCGGCAGACTGGCCCGCTCCGCCGCCCAGCGCGCCACTCGATTCGACGCGCACCACGGCCATGAGTTTCGTATTTGGGGGAATGCGCAGGGGTTGCATTCTGGGACGCCATTCGGCTCGATCTTGCTGGAGCGTGACCGTTCCCGCGAGGTAAGCGACGCCGATTTTGGCGGGATCGATAAAGCGAAGATCCTCGGGCCGTTCCCAGGCCCACAGCATTATGCGGGGGAAGCCGGGCAGCGAGTCCGGCGCGCGGGTTATGCACCCGGATGCCAGCACACACAACACGAGAGCTAGCGCTTTCACTTCCTTTGCATTTCGGAACGGCGCATAGGCATTCGGTCCACACGATGATCGATTTGTTCAATCGGCGCGACTCCGGCCCAGCGATGTTTTTCGTTGCCATCCTTGCCAATCAAAATGACAGCGAAATCATCTTTGGAGACGCGGAAATGGCTTCGCATCTTGGGCTCATCGGCGCCCACCACGGCAAATACCAGGATATTGCGTTCGTCCAGATCCGTCTTGCGCGCTTCAAACAGCTCGGTCTGCGCCTGGAAGCGGGCGTCGGAGGCCGCCGGCGTAAATACCAGGATGATCCGGTTTTTCCAAAGATATTGAGTGAGGTTCATGGCGTCACGCTGGATCACTTCTGGGGCTTCGACAGCCAACCGTGACTGCGCATCCATTCTGCCAGGAACCGGGGCCAGGTGGAAAGGATTGGATCGTCAAACGCCAAGCCTACGCCATGGGCCCCGTGCTCGTAAAGGTGCATTTCCACTGGAACGTTCACCTTGCGCAAGGCCTGATAGTAAAGCACGCTGTTTTCAACGGGCACAACGGGGTCGTCACTGGTAGCGAAGAGGAAAGTAGGCGGGGTTTGCTGCGTTACGTGTTTCTCATTGGAAAGCTCTTCGATCAGGGCCGGGTCCGGTTCCGGGCCCAAAAGATTGCGCAGGGAGCCCTGGTGAGCGAAAGGGCCGAAAGAAATGACGGGGTAGGCCAGGATTGCGAAATCGGCGCGGGAGGGGAATTTATCGATGGGATCCGGCGCGGCCAGATCGCCGTTGTCCGCGTGGGTGGACACGGTGGCCGCCAAATGGCCGCCGGCTGAAAATCCCCAAATGCCGATGCGGTTCGAATCCAGGCCGTATTCACGGGCATGCGCGCGAATCATTCGGATGGCGCGCTTGGCGTCGTTCATCTCAATGGGGTGATGATATTTCGGACCTAGCCGGTATTGCAGAACGAAAGCTGTTATCCCGTAGCCATTCAGCCACCTGGCCACTTGCAAACCTTCATGGTCCATGGCGAGGCCCTGATAACCGCCGCCAGGGCAGACAAGGACTCCCGTGTGGATGGGAGAGGCCGACGGATAGACCGTATATTTGGGGATGTCTTCCGGCGCCGTGCCTTGCGCGCCTGGAGCGCCCTTGGGCCAAAGCACAACCACTTCCGGGTCCGCCGAAAACGCCAACGGGACCGATAAGACCAGAGAAGCGAACGTGAGGGATAGCAGAAAGACTCTACTCATGGCTATTGCGATGTTCAAAACAGCTATCGTATACCGGCGACGATGCGCAAGAAACCGCCGGCTTGGGTTTCGCATCAAACGAGTTGGAAGGTGACGTGCCTTAAAGGTTGGCAAGGGTGACATCATGCGGAAGTTAATTTTCTCTATCTTTTGTATTTTGAGTTTGACATTGGCGACAACGTGTTTTGCGCAGGGCCATGGCGGGGGTGGTGGACATATGAGCGGCGGGGGTGGCGCTCATGTCAGTGGTTATTCCGGCGGAGGCCACTACGGTGGGTACGGGGGTGGCCACTATGGTGGCTATTATGGCGGTCACTACGGCGGCTATTACGGCGGCTATGGCCGCGGCTATTATGGCTACGGTCGGGGTTACTACGGCTTCGGACTCGGTTTTGGCTGGGGTGGTTATTACGGCGGGTACTACCCTTACGGCTACTACGGATACCCCTACGATTACTATGGCTACGGTTATCCTGCTTACTACGGCTACCCATACCCCTACTACGGGTATGGCTACGGGTATCCGGCGGTTTCCATTGGCGTAGGAATTGGCGGATGGCACCGGTTCGGCTGGCGCTAAGCCTTCGGTAAAGTTCCTCTCTTGATCAATCAGGCTGGTTGTTTTGAACAACCAGCCTGATTTTTTTCGGCCAGCGTTTTGGAGGGCAACAAGCGCATCGCGTTTCGCATTAACGCCAAGCCCACCTCACCGGCCGAGCTCAAAATAGACTCCGGGTGAAACTGAACGGCCTCAACCGGCAGTTCGCGATGGCGCACTCCCATGATGACGCCGTCTTCCGATTCCGCGGTGACTTCCAGGATTTCCGGCAACCGGTCTGGAAGCGCGTAAAGCGAGTGGTAACGACCAACCGAAAACTCATCGGGGAGGCCGGCGAAAACGCCCTTGTTCCGATGCCGGATGCGCGAGGGCTTTCCATGCACCGGATATCCCAGAACGCCGAGTTCCCCTCCGAACGCTTCGACGATTCCCTGCAAACCCAGGCAGACACCGAAGACCGGCAATCCGCGTCGCACCGCTGCCCGCACCAACTGGGGCACTCCGAAGTCACGCGGACGCCCTGGGCCGGGCGAGATCAACACTAAGTCGGGAGCGACCTCATCGAGAAAGGATTCCGGGAAGCCGGACCGGTATGTCACCACTTCCGCGCCAGTCTGGCGCGCGTAATTGGCCAGTGTGTGGATAAAGCAATCGTCGTGATCCACCAGCAGGAGCTTTAGTCCGGCGCCTGGCATGTCGCTGTTGTCGCGAGCCGGGGGTGTGTCCGCGCCTCCGAGGATTCGGAAGAATCCGGTGGCCTTGAGACGCGTCTCACGCTCTTCGGCCGCCGGATCGGAGTCATAGAGCAACGTCGCACCCGCGGGATAAGAGGCAATGCCGTCGCGCAAATAAGTTGTGCGAATCAGAATGCCGGTGTTGATATCGCCATTCAGTGTGAGCGCCCCGACCGCACCCCCGTACCATCCACGCGCGCTCTTCTCCAGGTTTTCGATGGCGACTGCCGCAGCCTTCTTCGGCGCACCTATCAAGGTGACCGCCCACATGTGGCTGAGAAACGCGTCCAGGGAATCGAACCCCGGCTTGAGCAACCCTTCCACGTGATCGACGGTATGGAATAAGCCCGCGTAGCTCTCAATCAATCGCCGACCGACCACTTTCACCGACCCAGGGTCGCAGACGCGCGACTTGTCGTTGCGATCCACGTCGGTGCACATGGTCAACTCAGATTCTTCCTTGGCGGAGTTCAAGAGCTGTCGAATGGCTTCGGCGTCTTGCAGGGGATCGCCCGTACGGCGCGCGGTGCCGGAAATAGGACAGGTTTCAATCCGCGGGCCTTCACTGCGCAAAAACATCTCCGGCGAGGCGCCGATCAACTGCTCATCACCCAGTTGGAGCAGGAACTCATACGGGCTGGGATTGGTGTGCTGCATCTTCTGAAACAGTTCGCTGGCCGTTCCGGAATAAGGCGTTTGAAACGTCTGGCGCAAGATGACTTCGTAGAATTCGCCCTGGCGCATTCCTTCGCGAACGGTTTCCACTTTGGCGATGTATTCTTCAGGAGTGTGGTCGCTGGTGATGGGTCCGGCCTGGCGTTTCGTCGGCCGCGCGACTGGATCTGCGGTGCGAGGCAGACCTTTCGTGGTGAGTTCGCCTAACGAGAACTCATAGCGATACCGGTCGATCTGCTCGCGCTTGCGATCGGCGAAATAAATGTCGTCGCAAAGGAACAGATGCAGGTCTTTCTGATCGCCGCGCGGCAGCTTCTTTTCGATGGGTTCGAACTGGAAGAGAAGATCGTATCCGAAAACGCCGATGAGCGAAAGGCGGCTGTCTTCCGGATGGCGAAATTCTTCAGAAATCGCGCGTAGAATGGAAAAGACCGAAGGCTGCTTGGAGCGTTCTTCCTCGGGGAAAAACTTTGGTAGCGGCTTTAGTTCGCCGCGCAGCACGCGACTATCCATCCGCAGAGACTCCCAGTGCGGATGCCCCCGCAAGAATGTTTCAAACATTCTCACCAGCGCATCCCCGCGTGCATTCAGCGGGCGAAACTCCACCACGCGATCACGCGCCACCATCTCCAGAGGAGGACGCGCCGACCCGATATCCCAGCGCGAATAGCGCCCCGGATATTCATAGCCGGAAGAGAGATAAACGCCGCGATGCCGGTCCAGATCCCGCAGCAGGAATTTCAGCCCGCGCTGGTAGTTGGACTTGGAAGAAGTGCGTTCAACCGAAATGCCATGTGGGGTTTTGTAGCTGAGCATCCTGGAAAAATCTCTACCCTGCCATCATGACATTGCGGCGGACGCGCTTTCGAGAAACTTCGCAATCCGTTTGTTGGCAGGCAGTGCGGTCAGCGATCACAGTAGCGTCAAGGGGTCCACATCAATCACTAGCGCGGTAGCCCCCCACTTCCTGCCCCGTGCAAAATCCCTGGCGCTCTGCAGTAACTCATTCAAAGCTTTCCTACTGGCCGCCTTAATCAGAAACTGGTAGCGAAACTCGGCTTTAATTCGTAGCACCGGAGCCTCCGCTGGTCCCATGATCTTGATGTTCTCCGGCGCCGGCTTCATGTACATATCGAGTTCGGTCGCCATCCGCAAAGCGTCTTCTTGTTTCGCCGCGCGGACTAACAGGTTCGCCATGGCGCTGAAGGGCGGATAATGCATGAGTCTCCGGAACTGTAGCTCCTTCCGATAGAAGCCTTCGTAATCCTGCGCCGCCGCGAACCTCACCGCATAGTGATCGGGGTTGATGGTTTGTATGAGCACGATGCCGGGCAAGTCTCCGCGACCGGCGCGTCCGGCCACCTGGGTGAGTAACTGGAACGTCCTCTCCGCGGCTCGAAAATCCGGCATCCCGAGGCCCACATCGGCCGACACTACACCCACCAGAGTTACGTTGGGAATATCGTGCCCCTTGGCGATCATTTGAGTGCCGACAAGGATGTCAAAGCTCTTCTCGCGAAAGGCCTGCAGCACCTGTTCGTAATGCTTCTTCCCCGTGACTGTATCTCTGTCCAGCCGGGCGATACGCGCTTCCGGGAATAAATTATGTAACTCTTCCTCCACCTTCTCCGAACCGGTCCCCAGGAAATAGATATGCTCGCTTTCACATTGCGGACAGACCGACGGCACCTTACGCGCGAAGTTACACATGTGGCAAAGGAGCCGCCGGTCGCGCCGATGGTACGTCAGCGTGATGGAGCAGTTTTCGCACTCTACCTTGTGCCCGCAGGAACGGCATGTGACGAAGCTCGAAAATCCGCGCCTGTTCAGCAGCACCATGGTCTGCTCACCACTCTTCAACCGCTCTTCAATGGCGTCTGCGAGTGCGCGCGAGAACGTGTTCTGCTTGCGCGTCTCCAGGAATTCCTGCCGCATATCGATCAAATCGACGCGGGGCATGGGACGCTGCTGAATCCGTTCGGGCATTTCCAGCAGCGTGTATTTCCCACGCTCCGCGTTGTACCTCGATTCCAGACTTGGCGTGGCGGACCCCAGAACCACGCAAGCCCCCGCATGCTGCGCGCGCACGATCGCCGTATCCCGCCCGTTGTAGCGCGGCGTTTCCTCCTGCTTATAAGATCCATCGTGCTCTTCGTCAATAATGATGAGCCCCAGATTGCGCACGGGCGCGAACACGCCCGACCGTGTACCCACCACCACCAGTGCCTTGCCGCCGCGAATGCGCCGCCACTGATCCGCGCGCTCCGCATCGCTGAACGCGCTATGCAGAATGGCCGCGCGCTCGCCGAAGCGGCTGAAAAACTGCCCGGCTACCGCGGGCGTCAAAGCAATCTCGGGAACCAGCAGCAGCGCGCTCCGGTCCGCGGCCAGAGCGACGTCGATGGCATTCAGGTAGACCTCGGTTTTTCCCGATCCGGTCACGCCATGAATCAGGAACGTGCGGAACTCATGCTTTTCGATGGCGCACCGGATCTGCTCGAATGCGGTCCTTTGCGCTTGGTTGAGCTCATGCGGGGGCCGCTCCCGTCCGCTCAAAACACTCAACGGCTCGCGCGTCAGCGCCACCAACCCGCGCCGCGCCAGGGAACGCGCCGCCGCGCTCGCATTCTTCAGCATGCTCTCCAGTTCGAGTAAATTGTGCGAACCCGGATGCAACTCCAGAAAAGCCAGAAACTCGCGCTCGGCCTTGGGTAGCTTCTGCGACCCGAGGTCAGCCGCCGCCAATTCAACCCGCAGATGCTCACTGGGAGCGCGCAGGGGATCACGTTCTTCGTGCACCTGCTCAGCGGCGATGAAGCCGCGCTTCTCCAGGGCGCGAACCACATTGCCGGCCAGCGGTAGCTTCTTCTTCAGATAAGCGACGGAAAGCGAGCGCCGCTCGAGCAGAGCGAGCACCTGCGCCGCCTGGTCGCCCGGTGAAGAATCGAGCAGCAGCTGCCGGGCGGCGTCGCGGCCGGAATCGGTCAAGGAGTAAACCTTTCCGGTCCGCACTTCCCCGGTCAATGGGAGCATGGAGCGAAGTACTTCACCGAGCGGAGCGCAATAATAGCCGGCGATCCACCGGCCGAGCGCCAGCAGGGAATCGTCCAGCACGGGCTGCTCATCGATCAACTTGAAAACATCGCGGGCAGTCTGTTCCGGAGCGTCCTCGTGCACGGCCAGCACAACGCCAGTCAACTTTCGCTGGCCGAACGGAACCAGGACGCGGCAGCCGGCTTGAACGCGATGCCGCAGCGTCAGCGGCAGGGCATAGGTAAAAGTCTGATCCAGCGGAACGGGAAGACTGACGTCGCAGTACGCATTGCGCACTTAGTTCTGGTTCTGAACGGGCGCCTTAGT
>Ga0326727_10010696_pt1 | contig 21730 bp, 20 predicted proteins | sample MB2enrmetagenome_FD_207643 | JGI IMG/M metagenome (GOLD analysis project Ga0326727, IMG submission 207643) | Lab enriched peat soil microbial communities from McLean, Ithaca, NY, United States - MB29MY | ecosystem: Environmental > Terrestrial > Soil > Wetlands > Peat | place: USA: New York...
CGCGGTGTCGATGAAGTTCACGCCGAGCTCGATGGCCCGTTTCAGCGCGCGCACGGACTCGTCGTCGGTTCCACCCATCCACTGCCGGCCCCCGATCCCCCACGCACCGTATCCGATCTCACTCACTTCGAAGCCGGTGCGGCCCAGCCTGCGGTATTTCATATGCTGCCATCATCTCACCGCGCGCCTGCATCGAAAAAAGGGGGGAGCGGATGCAACGGCAGCGCGTGGTCATTCTGGGTGGCGGCTTTGGCGGATTATACGCGGCGAAAGCGCTGCGCCGGGCGCCGCTGGACCTGACCGTGGTGGACAAGCGGAATTTCCATTTGTTCCAGCCGCTGCTCTATCAGGTAGCCACCGGATCGCTGTCCCCGGGCGAGATCGCTTCGCCTTTGCGAGGCATCCTCAGCCGCCAGCGCAACACGCGCGTGCTGCTGGGAGAAGCGGTGGATCTCGACCCGGCGCGCCAGGCGCTGATTCTGGCCGACGGCGAAATCGAGTACGACACGCTGGTGGTGGCGACGGGCGCGCGCGACGCGTGGTTTGGTCACGATGAATGGGAAGAGCACGCCTCGCCCCTCAAAACGATTGAAGAAGCGGTGCGCATCCGCCACAGGATTCTCTATGCGTTCGAGGCGGCGGAGCGCGAAGCCGATCCGGATAAGCGCCGCGAATGGCTGACTTTCATCGTGGTGGGCGCGGGTCCGACGGGCGTGGAGCTGGCGGGAGCCCTGAGCGAAATCGCCAACGACACACTGAAGCACGATTTCCGCTCCATCGATCCGTCGCAGGCGCGCATTCTGCTGCTCGATGCCGCGAGCCAGGTGCTGCCGGCTTATCCCGCCGATCTGGCGAAGAAGGCGGAAGGGTCGCTGATTCGCCTCGGCGTACGCCCGTACACGGGAGTACAGGTAATCGGCATCGACGAAGCGGTGGTGACCATTGCAGACGCCGACCGGAAAACGGAGCGGCTGGCGGCGCGGACCATCATCTGGGCCGCGGGCGTTCGTGCCTCGGCATTCGGCGAGGTGCTGGCGCGGCACACCGGAGCGCAGCTGGAGAAAGGCGGCCGTGTTGCGGTCGGCCCCGATCTGACGCTTGCGGGCCACCCGGAGATCTTCGTCATCGGCGATCTCGCAAATTGCGTGGACGCGGAGGGACGGCCGTTGCCTGGGGTCGCGCAGGTGGCCATACAGCAGGGCGGCTACGTGGCCCGGGTCATTCGCCGGAGAATCGCCGGAAAGGCGAACAGTGCGCCATTTCACTATCGGGATCGGGGAGATCTCGCGGTAATCGGCCGCGCCGCCGCAGTGGCGCGAATCCGCGGGCTGCATCTTTCCGGCTTCCCGGCCTGGCTGATCTGGCTCTTCGTGCACCTCATGTATCTGGTTGAATTCTCGAACCGGGTGCTGGTGTTTGTGCAATGGGGTTTTCTGTATCTGACGTTCAACCGCGGCGCACGGCTGATCACCGGCGCGGAAGGATCGGAGAAATCCTGATACGCCCGTACGGTTTATACCCTGACCGGACTTTGGCGCTGGTCCTGGGCCGTGCGTTCGCCTCGCACTAAGACGAAGAGCGGGCGGCGCGGGCCAGGTGACAATCCGCTCTTTGGCGGCGTGAAGCGACCGATATAAGAGACAGGCGAAGTTGCTCGTGCGACCCGGCAATTTAAATGGCATCGATGAACTGCGCAGCACGCCAGCGGGAATGGCGAGGGCTGCACATGCGCGTCGCGTCGCGTTATGGTGCCGCGAGGTTTCCGAGTCGCTCCAGCTTCCTCGCCTCGATCGCGAATGTCTGGAGCGGGCCGCGCTTCTGCACCAGTTTCCGGATATGGTCAGCGACGAGCGAGCGCTTTGGCGGCTGCTGGCGGAACTGAAGGTCTCGGAAGTCGAGCGGGCGGAGGATTCCAATCTTCATGACGACAGCCTGGCCCTGCTGGACGCGTTTCACCACCGCAGCGGCGAACCGGATGGCCGGCTGTCCAAACTGGCCGCGGTTCTTGAAATGTGCGATGGATTCGACGAAGCGTTTGAGATGGACGCGCTCGCTCCGGGGCTTGCCGGCGAGGAGATCCTGAACTCGGCCAGCGAGGTCCTCTCATCGTACCTGCAGGTGTCCTGCGGATCGGATCTGGTGGACGTTGTGGAGCGCCTTCCGGTTTTTCCCACGGTGGCGCATCGCGCGCTGAGTCTTCTGGCGGACGAAGAGGTAAGCCTGGCGCGGGTGGAATCGGTGGTGGCCACGGACCAGGTTCTGGCGGGGAGCATCGTTCAGAGCGCCAATTCGGCCGCGCATGGCGGGACGCAATCCATGAACACGCTTCGGCATGCGCTGGCGCGCATCGGAGTGGACAACGCTTGCAAGGTGGTGGCCGCGGCGTCGCTCCGGCCAATGTTCGCTTCGCGTCTCCTGCATCGTCTCTGGAACCACTCGCTGGAGACCGCCGCAACGGCGGAGCGGCTGGCGGCGCTTTCGCGCAAGGCCGATCCCGAACAGGCTTTTCTCGCCGGCCTCGTGCACGATGTCGGAAGGCTCGCGTTGCTCCGGCTTCCGCTGGCGGCCACGGAACGCTACGTCGGCCTGATGGATCAGGGCTGCCCACAGGTGCTGGTGGAGCGGGTTCTGTTCGGCCGCACGCACATGTCGGTCGGCGCCGATGCATTGCGCAAATGGAATTTCAGCGACGAGATCGTGGAGAGCGTGTCCAGCCATCACGCGCCCGAACATTTTCCCTCCACTTTGTCGGCCATCCTCTACCTTGCCGAGGAATTGGCCGGCGAGGCGGAAGATCTTCCGAGCGCTTTTCGTCTTGCGCTGGCGTCCAGCGTGATCGGGGTCCGGCCGGAATCGCTGGAGACCCTTGCGCCGGAGGAGAATACAGCGGTCGCCATGTTGCGATTCGCGGCTTAGCGCGCTTCACTCGGCAAGGCTGTAGTACTGCTCGATCCGGAAAGCTCTCTTGCGGCCGTTGCTGGCAACGTGACCGTGAAACTTGAGCTTCGAGTTCACCAGCAGATCGACGGAGCGCTCCGTTGGAAAATCGAAGGTGAGGACGTCGCCCTGCTGGATTTCCAGCAGCTCGGCAACTTTGAGCGTCGGTCCCTGCAGGCGCGCATCGACTACCGTGGCGGCGGGACGGATCAATCGCAGAATGCGGTCGCGCTCTTCGCTGGTGGACTCCGTCTTCCGCACCGACCATTGCTGGTCGAATTTCTGGCGGAGCATCTTGATGATGATGGACGGAACGCCCAGGTTCATCATGCCTGAATTGTCGCCGATGCGCACTTCCATGCTGATGGCGACCACCGCCTCGTTCGGCGCGAGAATCTGCAGCAGTTGCGGCTCGGTTTCGTGAGCCTCGATGGTGAAATCGAGGGTGGCCACGGTCTGCCACGCCAGTTTCAGATCGTGCAGGATGATGCGGAACAATCCGTCGAGAATGCTCTGCTCGATTTCCGTGATCTCGCGATTCATTTTGGCGATCAGCCTGGCCGAGCCTCCCAGCAGCATCTCCAGGATGGGAAACACCAGTGTATTGTTGACTTCCATCACGGCGTTGCCTTCGAACGGCTTCATGGCCAGCGACACCAGGCAGCTTGGCGAGGGCAGGCACTGGGAGAACTCCATGAAGGAGAGCTGTTCCACGGAGACCAGGTTGACGGCGACGTACGCGCGCAGATAAGCGGAGAGACTGGAGGCCAGCGAACGCGCGAAATTCTCGTGCAGAACGTGAATGGCGCGCAACTGGTCTTTGGCGATGCGATCCGGCCGGCGGAAGTCGTAGGGCTGCGCGCGTTTGGCGAGATCGCCTTCCTGGGGCGCCTCGCGCATGTTGCGAAATACGCTGTCGATTTCCTCCTGGGAGAGAACTCGTTCGCCTGCCACGCTTCTAACATCGTCGGGGCCTGGCCGTTTCTTTATTGCCCCGCTGGTGTTCGCGGCGGCATTGCTGAAATACTGTAAAGGTGGAGCGATTCCTGGTCCGGAATTTCGGCTGCCGCGCTTCGCAGGCCGATGGCGCGGCCATCGAGACGGCGTTGTGCCAGCAGGGGCTTGCGCCCGCGGGCGGTGTCGCGGACGCGCAGCTTGTGGTGCTGAACACGTGTACCGTTACCTCCACCGCCGACGAGGATGTACGCCAGACCGTCCGGCGGGTATATCGCGAAAATCCCGAGGCGAGAATTCTGGTCACCGGGTGCTATGCCCAGCGCGCGCCCGAGGAGATCGCCGATATGCCCGGCGTTCACTGGGTGGTAGGGAATTCCCATAAGACGCGCATCGCGGAAATTGTCGGGGAGCCCGGCGGCGTGCCGTACCACGGGCAGATCCAAGTGGGTGACATCTTCGAGGTGCGCGAGTTTCTGGCCGCCCCGGTGGAAGACGCGGCGGGCGACCGCACACGGCCCAATCTCAAGATCCAGGACGGCTGCAACAATCGCTGTTCGTTCTGCATTATTCCGTTCGTGCGCGGGCGCAGCCGCGGCATGCCGGCGGAGCGGGTGGTCCAGGAGATTGGCAATCTGGCGTCGCGCTATCGCGAAGTGGTGCTGAGCGGGATTAATCTGGGGCGGTGGGGCAGGGAACCGGGCAGCACCATGCGCCTGGCCGATCTGCTGCGGCGGGTGCTGGACGAAACGCCGGTGGAACGGATCCGGCTCAGCTCGGTGGAGCCCATGGATTTCAGCGACGATCTGCTCGGGCTGATGGCGGGCTCGGCGCGGATTGCGAAGCACGTGCACGCGCCGTTGCAATCGGGTTCGGATGCGGTGCTGCGGCGGATGCATCGGAAATATCGGCCGCGTCATTATGAGGACCGCGTGCGCAGGGCGCGAGCGCTGATGCCGGACGCGGCGATCGGCGCGGATGTGATGGTCGGCTTTCCGGGCGAGACCGACGCGGAGTTCGAGGAGAATCGGCGGTTCATCGCCAGTTTGCCGTTTACATACCTGCACGTGTTCACCTATTCGGAGAGGCCGGGCACGCCGGCGGCCGAGCGGGAGGATAAGGTGCCCATGCCGGTGCGCAAGGAGCGCAATCGCGTGTTGCGCGGGCTGGCCGCGGAGAAGAACCTGGCGTTCCGGCGGGCGATGGTGGGGCGAACGCTGTCGGTGGTGACGCTGGAGGACGGCGCGCTCAGCGATAACTTCCTGAAGGTGGATCTGGCCACGCCGCGGGACGCGAATCAACTGGTGGATGTGCGCGTGGGTGCCGTGACTTCGGACGGTGTGCGGGAGGAATCGGCGCTAATGGTGCTGGGATAGAGCGCTGGGGCGCCCGTCAATCCCAGCTCTGGCGTTCGTTGCGGACGTAATCTTCCGGCCAGACGCCGCGCCCGAGGCCACGAATCGCGGTGTCGTGAGCCGCCGGCTTGCGCAGCAGGATGACGGAAGCGCCGCGTACAGCCACAAGCAGCTTGTCGCCCGCTTTGACACCGAGCGCCTGTCGCGCCTCGGGCGGCAGGACGAACTGATTTTTCGCGGACAGGACGACTTCGGCCATCACTTTCATTGTGGCAGGAGGCAGAGCGCCGGATTGAGCCGGTCAGAGAGAATGAAGGTGATGGATTATGTCATTAATGGCATACCCACACATCAGCAGCTCGAGAAAGATCACGAGTGACCACACAATGGAGGGCGCTGGAGATCTCTTGACCCAGGCCACTATCAAGGCCAAAAAGAGAAGTGCGGAGGCGATTGACCAGATAACCAGATCGGAAGTGTGATCGGTGCTCGGCGTTTGTGCGTAGAGGATCCCAAAGAGCATCACGGCAGTGCCCAGGCCAAAGAGGATGCGGAAGACGATCTTCACAAGTACATCCTGCATTTCTTCTCACCGGAAGTCGTGCGACGGCACCGCCTCCTCCGCCACGTGCAGGGGAGTCAGATGCGCCACCTTCACCGTCACCACGTTGTCGATGTTCTGCAACTCGCCGTCAATTAACAGATAGGCATTTTCCAGCAAAGTTGCGCGCTGTTCGGCGAACACGTCGGGCATGATCACCGCGTTGGACACGCCGGTTTCGTCTTCCACGCTGAGAAATACCAGGCCCTTCGCCGTTCCCGGGCGCTGGCGGCAGATGACGCAGCCGGCAGTGCGCACGCGCCGGCCGTTGGGCACGCGCGACAGTTCGCTCGCCGGCACCACGCCCAGCTCGTTCATGCGTTGGCGATGGAAGGACATGGGATGACGGCCAATGGTCAGGCTGGTACGGCGGAAGTCGGTGTTCAGGCGCTCGGAATCGGTCATGCGCGCGAGTGGTCCGGGCTCGGGCACGTCGGCGCGTTCGACTGCGAACAGAGGACCCGCCGGTCGCATGGCCAGCTCGGCCTGCCACAGCGCGTCGCGCCGGTGAATGCCGTTGATGAAGTTCAGCGCGCCCACTTCGGCCAGCGTCCGCAGCTCGTCTTTGCGAACATCGGGCACGCGATCCACCAGATCCTGAATGCTGGCGAACGGCCGGGCTGCCACAATCGCGCGGGCCGTCGTCTCGCGCACTCCCTTCGAATAATTCATGCCGAGGCGAACGCATTTTCCGCTGTCGTGCTCCTCGAGCGTGCATAGCCAATCGGACCGCGTCACGTCGATGGGCCGGAAATGCAGCCCGTGGCGCTGTGCGTCCTTCACCAGCGTGGCTGGCGCGTAGAATCCCATGGGCTGGTTGTTCAGAATGGCCGCGGTGAACGCCGCCAGATAGTGGCACTTCAGATACGCGCTGGCATAGCCGATCAGCGCGAAACTGGCCGCGTGCGATTCCGGAAAACCGTACAGCGCGAACGATGAGATGGATTGAATAATCGACTCCTGCGCCGGGCCGGTGATGCCGTTCGCGGTCATGCCCGCCCTCAGCTTCACGGCGATTTCGCGCATGCGCGCCTCCGATCTCTTGAAGCCCATCGCCCGCCGCAGATCCTCCGCCTCACCGCCGGTGAAGTTGGCGACGATCATGGCCATTCTGAGTAACTGCTCCTGAAACAGTGGAACGCCCAGCGTGCGTTTCAGCACGGGCTCGAGCGATGGATGCGCGTACTCCACCTTCTCGCGTCCCTGCCGCCGCCGCAGATACGGGTTCAGCATCTGGCCGACGATGGGCCCCGGCCGGATGATGGCCACCTGAACCACAATGTCGTAGAAATGTTCCGGGCGCATGCGCGGCAGGCAGGACATCTGCGCCCGGCTCTCCACCTGAAACATGCCGATGGTGTCGGCGTTCTGCAGCGCGGCGTAGACCAGCTTGTCGCCCTGCGGCAGATGCGCGAGGCTGACTTCTTCGTTGTAATGTTCGCGAATCAGCCGCACCGAGTCGTACAGCACGGCCATCATGCCCAGGCCGAGCAGGTCCACCTTAACGATGCCCATGTCGGCGCAGTCTTCCTTGTCCCACTGCACGACGACGCGGCCAGGCATGGTGGCGGGCTCCAGCGGGACCACGGAATCGAGCTGGCCCTGGCAGATCACCATGCCGCCGGAATGCTGGCCGAGGTGGCGCGGCAGATCGCGAATAGCGCGATACAGCTCGATGAATTTCGCCACCAGCGGATCGTCGGGCGAAAAGCCGGCAGCGCGGAACTGCTTTTCGGCGGTCTCGGTGGGATCGTTCCATTCCCACGTGGAGATCATGGTGGCGATGCGGCCGAGCGACTCTTCGTCGAACCCCAGCACCTTGCCGATGTCGCGCACCGCCGAGCGCCCGCGATAAGTGATGACGTTGGCGGTCATGGCCGCGCCCAGCTTGCCGTAGCGCTGGTACACATATTGGATGGCCTGCTCGCGCTTGTCGCCGCTGGGCAGGTCGAGATCGATGTCCGGCCACTCGCCGCGCTCCTCCGATAGGAACCGCTCGAACAGCAGCTCCATGGCCACCGGGTCCACAGCGGTGATGCCCAGCGCGTAGCAGACCGCGCTGTTGGCGGCCGAGCCGCGCCCCTGTACCAGAATGTCGTTGCGGCGGCAGAACTCGACGATGTCCCAGACGATGAGGAAATAGCCGGCCAGATCGAGCTTTTCGATGAGCGCCAGCTCACGCTCGATCTGTTTGCGGGCGCGTTCGTGGTACGGCCGGAAGCGATTGCGCGCGCCCTCATCGGTGCGCTTGCGCAGGAACGAATTCATAGTTTCCCCGTCGGGTACCGGATAGCGCGGGAACTGGTAGCCGAGGTCGGCGAGCGTGAAGTTCAGCCGCGCGGAAAGCTCGCGCGTGTTGGCGATGGCCTCGGGAAGGTCGGCAAACAGGCGGCCCATTTCGCGGGCGTGTTTGATATATCGCTCGGAGTTGCGCGCCAGCAGGCGGCCGGCATCGGCGATCTTCACGTGATGGCGCACGCAGGTGAGCGCGTCCATGGCTTCGCGGGCCTGCGGCGTGGCATGAGAGACGCCGTTGGTGGCCAGAAGCGGGAGCCGGTACGAGCGGGCGATGTCCACCACGGCCTGGTTGCGCGCTTCCTCGGCGCGATCGTAGTGGCGCTGCAGCTCGGCGTAGATGTTCGCGCGGCCGAAGATGCGGATCAGGCGGTCCATGCAGCCTGCGGTGAAATCGAGCGGGCCGTCGTCGCCGCCGGTGAGCAGGATCAGGCCCGCGGAGAACTCGGCGAAATCGTCGTCGGTGGCCGTGGCTTCGCCTTTCGGTGCGCGCAGCTTCATGCGCGTGATCAGGCGGCAGAGATTCTGATAACCGATGCGATTCCCGGCCAGCAGCGGGTAACGTCGTCCGCCGGGGCCGGTGACTTCAGCGCCGATGTGCGCGGTAATTTCTGCTCGCTTCGCCGCCTGGTGAAAACGTACCGCGCCGGAAATGTTGTCGTGATCGAGCAGGGCCATGGCCGGTATCTGCAGCTCGGCCGCGCGCGCGACGAGGTCTTCGGGCACGGAGGCGGCTTCGAGGAAGCTGAACGCGGAGCGGGCGTGGAGTTCTATGTACTGCATGGGTCAGCCTCGTGGGGCAGGTTTGTAACCTGCGGCCGATTTGCAATCGGCCAGGAGGCGGGTTGAAAACCTGCCGCAGGCTTGACGACAGGCGAAGGACAATGGTGACCTTATCCGACGATAAGCAGACCAACGTAGCTTCGCCCCCTGGTCGAGCCTGCCCCACAGCTCAGTCATAGACGCCCTCCACGTGCCAGCGGCCGTCGGGTTCCAAGTAGATGCGGTACAGCGCGCCGTCGTTCAGGGCCACGTCCCACTCGTCGCAATTCCAGGGCGTGAGGGTCCACCAGTCGCCCGAAGTTCGCCACGGACCGGCGCTGGTCACCACTCGGCCGTAGATGCCGGGCGCGGTAAGACGGGCGGGGCGGTTGTTGTGCAATTCCACTTTGGCTTGGAGCGAGGGCTGGAAATAGCGAAAGCTCAGAACACTGGCGGGCTGGGAGCCCGCCGCAGGCTGGGAGCCTGCCCCACATAAACGGAACGGCGCGGGACGATGCGTGTCCAGCAGCTCGGGAACGCCGACGTTCCGCTCGCCCACCAGTCCACGAATGCGCGCAAGGGTCAGCTCCAGCCGGTCGGGCGCGGGCGTCTGCGGAAGGAACAGGCCGTGCTGCACGCGCCGCGGCTCCACCGGATTCAGCGCCACCGAAACGGCGGTCATGGCCGACCCTGGCGGATGCGTCTCCAGATCCAGTTGCAGCAGCTTCAAAAGAGCCCGGCTGTCGCGCATGGGCGCCGGCAGGCGAAGCGTGCGCACGTATTCGCTGCGATCTTCGAGCGCGAGCGTCACCCGGGCTTCACTCGCCGCCAGACCGTGCGCCATCAGCCGAGCGCATTGCTCGTTCAATATGCGAGCGATCAGGAACAACAGCGGCTCGAGCAGCTCGATGGGGTGATCGAGCGCGATGCGGTCCTCGTAAATCTCCGGCGGCTTGTGGATCTGCAGCGGCCGATGGATAGCTCCGCGTGCGAGCCGTTGCAGTGCCAGCGCCCGGTTACTCAGGCGTCCGGCCAGCCCGTTTTCGGGAAGCGCGGCGAGGTCGCCCAGCGTGCGCACGCCCCACGCGTCGAACGTATCCAGCAGATCCGGCTCGATGGGCAGTCTGTCCAATCCAAGATCCGACAGTGCGCCCGCCGCGTCGCGAATGATGGTGATGCCCGCGAAATTTCGCGCGGCCAGCACCGCGGCATCGGGTATTGCAGCCAGTGCGACGCTGGCCCGCCGCCCCGATTGCTCCCACACAGCCTGCGCGATCTGCTCCGGGGAGCCCAGCAGCCGCTCCAGGCGGCCGGCGTCGAAGATGGCCGTGTCCGGCGACGCCAGTTCATGCCAGGGGGAGAACCGCGCCGCCAGCACCGCGGCCTCACCGTGATGAACGCACAGGAACATCGACGTTCACCTTGCCTCTGCCCGCTGGCTTGCGCGGCGTCACGCCAATACCGATGCCGCGGAACAGCTCAAACCCTGGCGCTCCCCTCCAGTGCGTGGCGTCGCGTTTCAGATCGAGCATCAGCGCCGCGCAGGAGCGGGCCAGCGCGTTTTTCTCCACCAACGCCAGCACCGTCGGCGTGTTCTCGATGGCCCGGCGGAAGCGATACCAGTACGAGATGGGGATGCGATTTGCCGCTCGCTCGCCGATGCGCGCCAGGTCGAGAACCACCACGCCGAAGCCGCCCGCGTGCAGGATCAGGTCGGCCGACTTGAAAGCATGCTCGACGTTGCCGCCGCAGCGGATCCAGATCAGTTGCGAGAGAACCGCGCCCGACTGCGCAGCCGAGACCGGGTCGAAGGCGTCTGAAGTGTCAACGATGCAGCAGGTTTCACCGCGCACGGTGGCGGCGGCCAGCAGCGAATGAGCCAGCGTGGTCCGCCCCGACGATTCGGGGCCGGTGATTTCGCTGATGGCCCCCCGCGGGAAACCACCAATCTGTTCCAGCCCAATAACTTCCAGCGTTTCCCGAGGGGCCGGAGACACCTCGAACGTTGCGGAAATGGCGGCAAGCGGGTTCATGCACTTCGCCTTTTATTCGCCTTATTGAATTGTGCGACGGGGCGGGGGGAAAGTCAATGGCCACGGTGTCCGGATCGGTATGCTGGTAAACCGGCGCCGATTGCTTCGGCATCCAGGTGATCCTGCCGCGGGATTTCCTCGCGACAATAGGGGAAGCGCCATGACTCTCAACCTGACCGTTCCCGACACGGTGTACCGTCAGATTGCCGAGTTGGCTGCCCGTCAGCAGGTTTCCGTGGCAACTCTCCGGCTGGGCGCGCGTGGAGCAAATGGCCGAGCGCGGCAGTCGCGAACTTTTCCTGGCTGGGCTGGATAAGGTTCCCGCGGCCGAACCCGCTCCGGACGACCGGCTGTAGGTGCCGGATCAGCCTTTGCTTCGGCGCGCCAGCCACAGCATGACTGCGCCGAAGACGAGCATGGCGAGGCCGCACCACAGATTCACTCGCGGCGAAGCCAGCGGGGCGCTGGCGGTGACGAAGAAGTAGGCGATCAGCAGCATCACGCCCAGGATTACGAAAAACGAGCCGATGGGTACGCGAAGGTCGTCCATGTTTGTTTACCAGAACCAGAGGTTGAACAGAATGCAGGCGATGCCGACGATCACCGCCAGCGGGCCGGGCCGCTTGTACCAGGGAACGTCCCGCTCCACCGGCATCTTCGTGTAGCCGTACACCAGGTTTTCCAGCTCGGCAACCGGCTTCGGCGCGGTTACCAGACTCACCAGCACCGTGAAAATGAAGCAGGAAGCGAAGGCCAGAATGGCGATCCAGAAATTCTGCGCCATGGCCGACGGGAACACATGCACGACGCCGAACCACCCGCCCGTGCCTTCCGCACGGCTCAGGCCGAGCGTCAGTGTAGCTACGATCTCGCCGACCACTAACCCGATAAACGCTCCATGACCGGTGGTGCGCTTCCAGAACATGCCCAGCAGGAACGTAGCGAACAGCGGCGCGTTGACGAACCCAAACACCAGTTGCAGGAAATCCATGATGTTGTTGGATTGCGCCGCCCAGTAGGCCGCGCCAATGGAGAGCAGCACGCCCACCACGGTGGTGATGCGGCCGACCTTGAAGTAATGTGCGTCCGAGGCATGCTTGCGGATGTAGCTCTGATAGATGTCGTAAGTGAATACCGTGTTGAAGGCAGTTACATTGCCCGCCATTCCGGACATGAAGGAAGCAAACAGCGCGGTAAGTCCCACGCCCAGCAAACCGGACGGATAGAACTGCGCCATCAGGTTCGTCAGCACCAGGTTGTAATCGTACGTGTTGCCTTTGGGCACCAGCAGACCCGGCACGTTCATCTGATGCAGTGCAATCGCGGCAAAACCCGGGATGATCACCACCACGGGCATCACCATCTTCGGAATCGAAGCGATCAGCGGGGTCAGCCGGGAAGCCGCCATCGATTGCGCCGCCATAGCGCGCTGCACAACCAGGAAATTGCAGCACCAGTAACTGCAGCCCAGCACCCAGCCAAGGCCGAACAGCATGCCGAACCACTCGACGCCCATCATGTTCGAAGATGTGTGGCCCATATACTTCCACGTGTGGGTCATCACGTCGGGATTATGCGCGAATGCCGGTTGCCGGGCCATCCAGGCCGTGGTCCGTGCGGTAACGCCCGCCCAGCCTCCGGCTTTGATGACGGACAACACACTCAGCGGCGCGAATCCGAGCACGATGAGGAAGAACTGCAATACCTCGTTATAGATGGCACTGGTAAGTCCGCCTAAGTAGGTGTAGATCAGAACAATGGCCGCCGACAACAGGATCGAGTTAGTCAGCCGCCACCCGAGCACCACGTGGAACAACAGTCCCAAGGCGTACATCGAAATACCGGACGAGAAGATAGTCATCACCGCGAACGTGATGGCATTAAACCCTCGCGTCTTCTCGTCGAAACGCAGCTTGAGATACTCCGGCGCGCTGCGGGCGCGGCTACCGTAATAGAACGGCATCATGAAAACGCCGAGAATGATCATTCCCGGCACGGCTCCCAGCCAGTAGAAGTTGCAGGTGAGCATGCCGTACTTCGCGCCGGAGGCGACCATGCCGATCACTTCCTGCGCGCCCAGATTTGTGGCGATGAATGCGAGGCTGGTGACCCACACCGGGATGGAATGGCCCGACGTGAGGAATTCCACGCCCGTCTTCACGCGCCGCTTCACCAGCCAGCCGATGGCCAGTACGTAGATGAAGTACGTCGCGAGAATGATGTAGTCGATAATCCCAGGTTTCATGGTTGGTTAGTCGTCTTTCATTCGGGAAGGTTGCGCAGGCGTTCAGCGGCGCTCTCCGGGGTAATGTCGCGCTGCGGCATGTCGAGCATTTCAAAACCCACCATGAACTTGCGCACCGTCGCCGAGCGCAGCAGCGGCGGCAGATAGTGCGCGTGCAGATGCCACTCCGGATGACCGTTGCCGTCGGTCGGCTGCTGGTGGAAGCCCATGGTGTATGGAAAGGGCGTGTCGAACAGCTTGTCGTACTTCGATGTCAACCGTTTCATGATATCGGCCAGGGCATCCCGCTCCGGCGAATCGAGCGTATCCAGGCTCCCAACGTGACGGCGGCTGAGGACGATTGTCTCAAACGGCCAGACCGCCCAGTACGGCACCAACCCCGTGAAGTGCTCGTTCTCACAGACGACGCGTTCCCCCCGGCTGCGCTCCAGCGCCAGGTAATCGCACAGGAGACAAGTCCCTCGGGCGCCGAGCCAATCGGCCTGGGCCGCCTGCTCCTTCGCCACCAGATCGGGAACGTGCGCCGTAGCCCAGATCTGACAGTGCGGATGGGGATTGCTGGCGCCCATCATCTCGCCGCGATTCTCGAAGATCTGGACATGCCCAATGAAAGGCAGCGCCCCGATCTCGACATATTGCTCGGCCCAGACATCCACCACCTGCCGAATTGCCGCCGTGTCCATGCGCGCAATGGTCAGATCGTGGCGCGGCGAGAAACAGGCCACCTTGCAGATGCCCGGCTCGCTCTCCCAGGTCAGCAGGTCGGCATCGGAACCTCGCGCCGCCGGAGTATCCGGCAGCAGCGCCGAGTAGTCATTCGTGAAAACGAAGGTGCTGGCATACTGCGGATTGCGGGCGCCCCCCGCCCTTGCGTTCCCGGGACAAAGATAGCACCGGGGATCGTATTCCACCTCGGCCGCCGCAGCGCCCCTCTCCACCTGACCCTGCCACGGCCGGTCCGTGCGATGGGGGGAGACCAGCAGCCACTCGCGGGTGAGCGGATTGAAGCGCCGATGAGGGTGGGTCGACGAGGCCACGGACGGTAAGTTGCAGAGTACAGGGAGCGTCGGTGGGGTGTCAACCCACTTTGGTCTGACCGGCGTTTTGCCCCGTTGGCGTCCCGCTGCACCCGCTCGCTGATCGCGGCGTGCCCGGACAGCCCAATCCCGATATCATGGTTGCAAAGCCATACATTTCAGATTTGGGGGCCCGGGACTATGCGAAAGCTGCCGCTACGGCAATCGCTGGGGATCATCGCGCGCGGATCGGCGAACTGGATTGCGCAGCGCCCCATCGTCGTCTCGTTCGAAGTCACGGACTCCTGCACCTGCGATTGCCGCCACTGCGATCACGGCGGCCCCAAAGACGATTCGCATAACCTGAAACCCGCCGACTACAAGCGCTACATGGCTACGCTTCGGCCCTGCGTCGTCCAGATTTCCGGCGGCGAGCCCCTCATGCGCGACGATCTGGCCGACATTGCGCGCAACATCAAGTCGAAATCCGGCCTGCCGTACATCATTCTTGTGTCGTCATGGTCGTTGATGACGGAGCAGTACTACCTGGAACTGCGCGAAGCCGGCGTCGATCAGTTTTCGGTCAGCCTCGACTTCCCGGACGCTCGTCATGACGACTTTCGCAATCTGCCCGGCCTGTACGATCGGCTCAACGACGTGGTCCCGCGCTGCGCCGCGCACGGCTACGACGACATCGTGCTGAACACCTGCATCACCAGCGCCAACCTGCCGGAGATCAACGCCGCCGCCGATCAGGCTCGCAAGTGGGGCGTGAACATCTGCTACAGCGCCTACTCGCCACGGCGCACGGGCAATCGCGAGTACTTCCCGGGATCGCCCGAGCAACTCGAGGAACTGCGCGTTCAGTTCGATTGCATCGAAGCGCGCCGCGATCATTCCAACTTCATCGTGAGCGCGCCATCCACGCTGGCGGCCACGCGCCGTTACTTCGAGACCGGCGGAGCGCCGGGCTGCAAATCCGGGTTACGCTTTCTGGTAGTGACCGCCGACGGCCAGTTGCAGCCCTGCTCCATGCAGTTCCACCGCTATCCGCTCACCGAGCAGGGACGTATGGTGCGGGAGTTCACCGACTGCAATCAGTGCGACGAGTGCTACGTGGCCATCCGCTCGAACCTGGACAAGGGTTTCCCGCAACTCCTGCGGGAAAACGTGGCGAATTATCTGTCGTTCGGCCGGTCGAACAACAACTGCTGAGAGCAATACGTGCGAGCGACACCCTCGACTGACCAGGGACGCGCGGCGTCAACCGCGCCCTTCGGCAGTATGGGAGCTACCGCCGATACCGCGCGACGGCCGCGCGCGCCTGATTCTCCGCTTCCCGATTCCGCTCGGCCTCCCGCTTGTCGTGGAACTTCTTGCCGCGCCCGACCGCGATCTCGCACTTGACGCGGCCGTTCTTGAGGTACATCCTGGTGGGCACCAGCGTCAGGCCTCGTTCGCGCGTCTCGTCCTGCAGTTTGTCGATTTCCTGGCGATGCAGCAGCAGTTTGCGGCGCCGCTCGGGCAGGTGATTTTCCCGATTCCCGTGCGAGTACGGGCTGATATGGGCGTTCACCAGCCAGGCTTCATTGCCCACCACCTCGGCGAAGCTGTCCTTGAGCTGGATCTTGCCCTCGCGCGCGGCCTTCACCTCGGTTCCGGTCAGCGCCACGCCCGCCTCGTAGCGATCCGCGAGGTGGTAGTTGTGCGCGGCGCTGCGGTTGTCGGCGAGGGTTTTGATGCGGTTTTCGGCCACGGCGAAAAATGGTCTCCACGCGGCAAAGGCAAACAGCGTCAGTCAGTTATGTGGTGCTGCCGCTTTGGGCACCATCATTCTAGCACAGGGTCACTGACGGGCATTAAATGAGTATTTTCAAGAGCTTAGACAGTCTCGCGGGGCTTCCGCTGTTGCTCGGTTTGCTGTTGCCCATGGGGCTCGCGGCGCGCACCCACCACGAGAACGTGTTGCTCAGACAAGCGGAGGACGCTGAGGCGCGCAAGGACTGGGACGCGGCTCTCCAGCTCTACCAGCAGGCGCTGGCGAAAGACCCGTCCTGCATGGATTGCCAGATTGGCCTGCAGCGCTCCCGTTTCGAGGACGGCCAGGTGCACCTGCGCCGGGGACGGGTGTTGCGCGAACAAGGGCAGCTCGAGGCGGCGCTGGCCGAGTTCCAGAAGGCGTTTCAGCTCGATCCGGGCACCAACGTCAATCTGCAGGAAGTTACCATCACCACGAAAATGATCGAGGACGCGAAGAAATCGCCGGGACAGCCGGCGGCGGAACGCGGCCTTACGCCCATGGAACAAGAGCACCGGAAGATGGAAGAGCGGCTTCGTTCCATTGAGGGCGTGCCGGAGCTGAGGCCGATCAAGCGGGAGATCGAAACCCTGAAGATTAACAATCAGCCGCCCAAGGTGCTGTATGAAACAGTCGGCAAGCTGGCGGGCATCAACGTCATTTTCGACCCGCAGTTTACGCCTGCGGGGGGCGGGCACAACAGCTTCAACATCGATCTCTCCAACACCAACCTCGAAGACGCCCTCGATTACCTCGCCATGATCACCCACACGTTCTGGAAGCCGATCGGCTCGAACGCGATTTTTGTCACCGACGACAACCCCACCAAGCACCGCGATTTCGACACCATGGCGGTGCGGACGTTCTACCTGGAAAATCCCACCACCGCCCAGGAGTTCCAGGAAATCGTCACCGCCATCCGCAGTATCACGGATTGCCGGCGCATGTACACCGCGGCCTCGCTGAACGCGATTGTGGCGCGCTGCGAAGTGGACAAGCTGTCGCTGGTGGAGAAGCTGGTGCACGATCTGGACAAGCCCAAAGCGGAGGTGCTGGTGGACGTGCTGGTTCTGGACGTCAACACCACGCACACCCGCGATCTGCAGGCCAGCCTGGTCAGCGGGTCGGGCAGCGGCCTCACCGTTCCCATCGCGTTTACGCCGTCCAGCATCACGACAACCAGCGGAGCCAGCGGAACCACCGGAACTACCACCAGCGGCGTTTTCACGCTGGGACAAGTCAAGCACCTGAGCATCAACGACTTCTCTACTACGTTGCCGGGCGCTCTGCTCAACGCGGTCTTGAGCGATGCCGACACCCGGGTACTGCAATCGCCGCAGGTGCGCGCCTCCGACGGCGGTAAAGCCACGCTGAATATCGGTTCGAAGATCCCCTTCGCGAGCGGTAGTTATCAGCCTGGAATCGCCGGAGTCGCCGGCGTGAGTCCGCTGGTGCAGACCAGCTTTCAGTATGCCGACGTTGGCGTGAACATCACCCTGGAGCCGCGCGTGCATGGCGACAACGAAATCAGCATGCACATCACCGTGGACATCTCCAACGAAACCACCACCGTGAACTTTGGCGGGCTGGAGGAGCCGGTGATCGGCCAGAAAAAGAGCGATACGAATATTCGCGTGCGCGACGGCGAAGTGACCTTGCTCGGCGGTTTGATGAACAACACCGATACCGACAATTCCTCCGGTATTCCCGGGCTGGTGAACATCCCCATTCTGGGCAAACTCCTCTTCGGCCAGACCCACAAGGAGAGAGATAAGGAGGAGTTGCTCATTGCCGTCATTCCGCACATCGTGCGCACCCAGCAGTTGGACGATCTGAACACGCGCGGCATAGCCACCGGCACCGAGCAGACCGTGCAGGTTCGCTACGACCATCCGATGGCGCCCGCGCCGCCTCCCGCCGACACGCATCCAGCCAGCCCCAGCATCGCCCAGGGGGCTTCGGTGTTGACGGTGCCCGTTGCGCCGCCGGCGCCGTCGGCTATCGCGTCCGTCGCACCGGCGACACCCGAGCCCGAAGCTCCGGGCGCTCAGACGGACCTCCGTATGAGCTTCACTCCTACGGTGCTCCAGGCGCACCCCGGTGACACCGTGCTTCCCACGCTGCAGGTAACGGACGCCAGGAAAGAGGGGGTGTTTTCCGTGGGTGTGCGCGTCAAGTGGGATCCGAAGATTCTCCGCCTGAACTCCATCACGCCCGGCGATTTTCTTACCGCCGGCGGACAGAGTATCAGCGCTCCCATCGATATTCGCAACGATACGGGCGAGGCAACCATTAGCCTGAGCCGCTTGCCCGGCGCCTCCGGCGTTTCCGGGGCCGGTCCTCTGGCGACCTTCGCCTTCACCGCGCTGGCGCCGGGATCCACCGGCCTGACGGTAACGGAATTGACGCCGAAGAACGCCAAACAGGAGAGCCTGGCGGTCAGTCGCCCGAGCGTGACCGTCAACGTGAAATAAGGAATGCGCTTTACCAACAAAGGCCGCGCAGGCGCGAGCGGGCCGGAACCTCGGTGCCGAGACGAAGCCGAAAGGCGCGGTGGCCCGGCGCGTCCGTTGTGCGGCGGGTTCCAAAGCCGACGGGCGAAACAGCGGGGGTTCACTCTGGTGGAGCTGATTGTGGCTTTCACCATCATGCTGATTCTTTCCACTATGGCCGTCCCGCTGGCGCGATACAAGATCCGCCGCGAGCGCGAGGTCGCGCTGCGCGAAGCGCTGGTGGAGATGCGCCGAGCCATCGACAAGTACAAGGACGATGCCGATGCCGGGAAGCTGGGGCCCACCAAGCTCGAAAGCTATGGGTATCCGGAGAGCCTCGATGTCCTGGTGGAGGGCGTGAAGATGGCCGGGACCGTGGACGTCAAGAAGCGCTATCTGCGGCGCATCCCGGTGGACCCGTTCACCAACTCGAAGGAATGGGGCATGCGCAGCATGCAGGACGATCCGGCTTCGCAAAGCTGGGGCGGGCAGAACGTGTTCGACGTCTACACCAAGACAATGGAGAAAGCGCCGGATGGCACGTCGTATTCGGAGTGGTAACGCGAGGGCTGGACGCGGACAGAGTGGATTCACGCTCATCGAGCTGATGATCGTGATGGCCGTCATCTCCATTCTGGTGGCCATCGCCGTGCCCGTCTACAACCGCGCGATCACGCGATCGAAGGAGAGCGTGCTGAAGAGCAACCTGTTCACCATGCGCTCGCTGATCGACGAGTACACCTACGACAAGCAGAAGGCGCCGCAAAGCCTGCAGGATCTGGTGAGCGAGGGATATCTGCGCGAGATCCCGACCGACCCCATGACCAACTCGAAGGATGCCTGGAAGGTCATCATGGAGGACCCCAGCAACGCCATGAACCCGCAGGAGCCGGGGATGTACGACGTGCGCAGCGGGTCCGACAAGACCAGCCTGGAAGGGACGCCGTATTCGGACTGGTAGTGGGGCGGCCATTCCTGGCCGCAGCCGGCCTTTCAGGCGGCGCATGAGGCCAGCCGTCGGGACAACCGTGCGCGAGTGCAGCGATGCAGCGAGATGAACCCGGTCCGAGCGGGATTGGTGGACTGCATCGAAGCCTTTCTCCGGTCAGTGCGGCCGCCTGAAAGGCTGCGGCCAGGAATGGCCGCCCCACCTTGAACTACCAGCGCTGGTGCACCAGCGGCTTTATCTTCGCTTCGTAGACGCCGCGGATCGCCCGCATCGTTTCGTCGGGCAGCGGCGGCAGATCGGACGCCGAGCAATTCTCCCTGACCTGGTCGGGCCGTTTTCCCCCCGGAATTGCGCAGGAGACGGCATCCTCCATCAGGATCCAGCGCAGTGCGAAGGGGGCCATGGCGGTTCCCGGCGGAAGTAACTGGCGGATCTCCTCCACTGCTTCGAGCGCGACCTCGTAATCGACGCCCGAGAATGTCTCACCCATGTCGAACGCCTCGCCGTGGCGGTTGAAGTTGCGATGATCGTCGGGCTCGAATTGAGAGTTGCGCGCGAGCTTGCCGCTGAGCAGGCCGCTGGCCAGCGGAACGCGCGCCAGAATCCCCACGCCGCGGCGCTTCGCCTCGCGGAAAAACAGCTCGGCCGGCCGCTGGCGGAAACAGTTGAAGACGATCTGCACGGTCTGGACGTTCGGGAACTCGATCGCCTTCAGCCCCTCTTCGACCCGCTCGACGCTCACGCCGTAATACCGAATCTTTCCGGCCTTCGCCAGATCGTCCAGTGCGCCGAAGACCTCCGGCCGGTAGTAGACGTCCGGCGGCGGGCAGTGGAGCTGCACCAGATCGAGGCAATCCGCGGCGAGATTGCGCAGGCTGTCCTCGATGAACCGTGCGAGGTTCGCGGCGTTATAGCCGTCGGCGGTGTGTGGCGAGAGCCGCCGGCCGGCCTTGGTGGCGACGACGATCTTTTCCGTTCGCTCGCGCTTCAGCCGCGCGATCAGGCGCTCGCTGCGCCCGTCGCCGTAGACATCCGCGGTGTCGATGAAATTCACGCCGCAATCGAGGGCGGCATGCAGCGCGGCCAGCGATTCGTCGTCGCTGACGGCGCCCCACGCGCCGCCGATCGCCCACGCTCCAAAACTCACCTCGGACACATCCCAGCCGGTCCGGCCCAATGGTCGATATCGCATATAAGTCCAATGTAAACTGGGGCCGATCGCCTCGGAAGGAGACGCCAGACGAGAGTCCTCATTGTCGGCCGCGGCGTTGTCGGTACGATCTACGGGGGGACTACCCGGCATCGAAGCCGTCGGAGCGGCTGGTCCGCTCAATTGTCTTCGGCGTGTAGACAGACCGAGCGTGCTTTGAATGCCGAGGGCGGAGGTCAGGAACGTCCAGCGTGTCGGCGGCGGAAGACCCTTCCTGCGCACAAAGTGAGTAAGGTCGACGCCCGCGCTGGCATGGCTACGGCTGCCGGCGTGCGGCTCACCGAAAAAGGCCGGCGGCTGCTCGGGGCGAGCTACTTTGCCCACAGCGCGGAAGAAACGAAACGATTCTACTTCGACGTACTCAACACCGGAGAGCGCCTCGGCGTGCCCATACCGCACCCGGCCGCTCTTCATGCAAGGAGCATAGCCGGCGAATCCACGCATCCAGGCGTGATACCATAAAGTGGTATCGTTTACGGGTGGACCGGCACCGCCGTACGCTGCTCGCCGTTTTGCGAGACAAGCCGGCATCCCCTGGCCCGACATTGAGCGCATGCTGAAGCATTACGGCGCGGAGTTGACCGAGGGGCGCGGATCCCGCGTGCGGATCGCGCTCAACGGCGTTCGCGCCGTGTTTCATCGGCCACACCCGCAGAAGGAAACGGACCGCGGCGCCGTCGCGGCAATGCGGCGTTTCCTGGTTGAAGCCGGATTGGAGGCAGAGGACGATGATCTATAAAGGGTACGAAGGCATCGCGCGGTTCGATGAAGCGGCGGAGATGTTCACGGGCGAGGTCATCAACACCCGGGATGTCATCACGTTTCAGGGAAAGTCGGTGAGAGATTTGAAGCGGGCGTTTGAGGATTCCGTCGACGAGTACCTCGATTTCTGCAAATCGCGTAACGAGGAGCCGGAAAAGCCATTTTCGGGTACGTTCACGGTGCGGCTGCCCTCCGAACTCCACCGGCGCATCGCCGTGGAAGCCCGGCGCCAGGGGAAGAGCCTCAACGCGTACGTCCTGAGCCGCCTCAAACCGAGACGCGTCACCGCGGCGTAGATCTGCCCCCTGCGGTATGGCCCGA
>Ga0326727_10010697_pt1 | contig 21727 bp, 19 predicted proteins | sample MB2enrmetagenome_FD_207643 | JGI IMG/M metagenome (GOLD analysis project Ga0326727, IMG submission 207643) | Lab enriched peat soil microbial communities from McLean, Ithaca, NY, United States - MB29MY | ecosystem: Environmental > Terrestrial > Soil > Wetlands > Peat | place: USA: New York...
AGCTTTCTCGCGGGCGGCGAGTTTCCGTTTCCCGTAGTGCAGAGTTCGTCCGCCGGCTTCAGCAACGTGACCATTCAGTTCCGCGAGTTCGGCATACGTCTGAATTTCACGCCGACAATTACGCCGCGCGGCACCATCAAGCTGGAAGTAGCTCCTGAAGTAAGCTCTCTCGATTACGCCAACGGTCTTACTTATCAGGGATTCAACATCCCGGGGTTGGACGTCCGGCGGGTAAAAACCGAGATTGAGCTCGAGAACAATCAAAGCTTCGCCATCGCCGGTTTGATCGATAACCAGGTAACGCAGAATCTCAGCAAAGTACCCGGCCTCGGCGATATCCCGTTTTTCGGCAAATTGTTCCAGTCGATATCGAGTTCCAAAACCAACAGCGAACTTCTGGTAGTCGTAACGCCCGAACTGGTCAAGCCCCTGCCGCCGGGCACTCAGGCCGAGATGGCCTTTCCCAAGCCGTTCCTGAAAGATGGGGCCACCAAGCTCCCCGAGGGGAATGTGCCCGACGCCCGGCAACTCCCCCAGCAACCGCAGGTGCCCTTCGAGCCAACCTCGACCAAGCCTGCGACGCCCCCCGTGCAGGCCCCGGCGGCCGGGTCGGGATCTTCCATCAGAAATTCTATGTCGGCACCGCTGTGAAAGTGAAATTGATACTGAAAACGGCTTCTCCCATGACCAGCGCTATGGACGATACGGCGGACGATTTCGACAGCTTTGGAACGGAGAGAGCGGTTGCCATTGCCGTCGGCATCGCCGAACCGAAGCTCCGCCTCCTCCTGCTTGATGCGCTGCAGGAAGCCTCCGTACCGGTGCTCGAGGAAAGCTGCGCCGTCAACCGCTTCGACGATCTGGTGTCCTCGGTTGAGCGCCTGCGTCCCGATATTCTGTTCCTCGGTCTGCCTGGGCTGCCCAACGATCCCGCTTTGATCATCGCGCGCCTCGCAACGCTCGATCCGGCCCTGCGCATCGTCGCCGTGAACGACACCGCGGAACCCGAGGCCATTCTGAAGGCTATGCGAGCCGGGGCAGCCGAGTTTGTCTACCCGCCATTCGTTTCCGCCGCCTTCGAAGACGCTTTGCGGCGTGTGATTGAAGACTGCGGCCGAGCCCCGGGCGGGGAACGCTCCACCGGCTCCGTAATTGGTTTTGTTTCGGCGAAGGGCGGGTGCGGGTCTACCACTCTGGCATGCCACGCGGCCAGCCACCTGCGCCGCCTGACCAAAAAAGAAGTGCTTCTGGCGGATCTGGATATGGCGTCCGGCATCATCGGCACCATCATGCAGACGGTGGCCCGTTACAGCCTTGACGATGCTCTGCAGAACCTCCACAGAATGGATCTGAAGCTCTGGAAAGGATTGGTGGCAGTCGCTCCCTCGGGTGTCGACGTGATCCCCGCTCCACCTGATATTCCGACGCCGGCCATGCCGATTTCCCGCAAGTTGCCGCCTATGGTCCGCTTCTGGCGGATGCACTACGACCTGACCATAATCGATCTTGGCCATGGCATCACGCAGCCGCTGCTGGACGTGATCGATTCCATTGACACGCTGGTGCTGGTGACCACCAACGAAGTCCTCGCGCTCAGGCAATCGAAACAAATGATTCAAACGCTGGCCGCACGCAACTTTGGCGCCAACCGCCTCAAACTGGTGATCAACCGGATGCCCAAACGTACTCAGATTCAACTTCCGGAGCTGGAAAGAGTGATGGGGCACGCGATATACGCGGACATCCCCAACGATTATCACCGGCTGAACGAAGCCTACTCTGAACCGCGGCTGCTGGACCCGGGCTCCGACCTCGGAACCCAGATTGGAAAGTTCGCCTCCCGGCTGGCGGGTATCTCTGCGACGGAAAGTAAGCCGCGCGGATTCTTCCGGCTGAAGGGCAGGAAGTAAGTGGCGGAGTACACACGTTCCAACAGCATTCAGACAGTGGGAGAAAACGGCTGGATCGACCGGCTGATGAATCCCCGCGTCGACGGGGTCGCTTATCAGGAACTCAAGTTCTCCCTCCATCGGAAACTGCTCGGCCGCGTGAATCTGGAAGCCGTTCTGGCTCTCCCCGAAGATCGCGTGCGCCGCGAGATCCGCGTCGCGCTCTCGACCCTGCTCGACGAAGAAGAAGCCCTTCTCAACTCCATCGAGCGCCAGCGCATTCTTGACGAGGTTCTCGACGAAGTGTTCGGCCTGGGGCCGCTCGAGCCCTTGCTGCTCGATCCGACGATATCCGACATTCTGGTGACGCGCCCTAAGTTGGTGTTCGTCGAGCGCAAAGGTAAATTGCATCGAACGCCGGTCGAATTCAAGGATGCGTCGCACCTGCTGCGCATCATCGAGAAGATCGTCAGCCGGGTGGGCCGGCGCATCGACGAATCGTCGCCCATGGTGGATGCGCGGCTGCCTGATGGCTCGCGCGTGAATGCGGTGATCCCACCGGTCGCGGTGGATGGTCCCATGCTTTCGATCCGCCGTTTCGGCCGCGTCGCACTGCAAAGCGACGACCTGGTGCGCAGCCTTACGTGGACCGAAGGCATGGCGGACCTGCTCGAGGCTTGCGTTGCCTCCCGGCTCAACATAGTGGTCTCGGGCGGAACCGGCGCCGGAAAAACCACCATCCTGAACGTACTTTCGTCTTTTATTCCGGAATCCGAGCGCATCGTCACCATCGAGGATGCGGCCGAATTACGCCTGCAGCAGGTGCACATCGCACGCATGGAAACCCGGCCCCCCAATATCGAGGGCCAGGGCGCGATCCATGTCCGGCAGCTGGTGATTAACGCACTCCGCATGCGGCCCGACCGGATCATCGTCGGCGAAGTGCGCGGCGAAGAGGCGCTCGATATGATGCAGGCCATGAACACGGGCCATGACGGGTCGCTCACCACCATCCACTCCAATAGCCCCCGCGACGGCCTGTCCCGCCTTGAAGTAATGATGGGGATGGCGAATGCCAGCATGAGCGTACATTCCATCCGGCAGCAGATCATCTCGGCGATCGATCTGATTGTGCACGTGGCGCGGTTCAGCGATGGGGCGCGCCGCGTCACCCATATCACCGAATGCGTGGGCATGGAATCCGACACCATTACCACCCAGGACATCTTTCTTTTCGAGCGAAAAGGCATTCTGAGCAACGGCAGGGTCACGGGACAATTTCGCGCCACTGGTATCCGGCCCAAATTCTTCGAAACTCTGCGGACCGCTGGCCATAACCTTCCTGGAACTTTATTCCAGACCGTGGTGGATCTCAACTAAGGAGCGTCGATGGTCTGGTTTTATCTGTTCGCCGCGTTTTCCGTGATCTATGGCGCCGCCGGCCTGATCTGGTGGTATGTCCGGAGTGAGAAACGCAGGGAGCGGGTGATCAGGAGCCTTGCCTCGAACGTCAATCCCGCGGGATCCGTCACCACTACAGTTCTGATTCAGAAACAGGGCAAAGTGTCCGGGCTGGCCGGCATGCTCAAGGCGGGGCGTTCTCCGGCGAGCGCGGGCCATATCGACCGAATCAGTAAGGGCAAGTTCTTCCTCGTGACGATTCTTTTTGCCGCCGCCGGTTTCCTGATCGGCACCAGGTTCACGGGACTGATCGGCATTCTCGCTCCCGTTATCGGCGCATTCGCCGGAGCCGCACTACCCAGGTTTTACCGCTCAAAACACCGCGACAAGCGTCTCGCCGCCATTGAGGAACAGTTCCCCGACGCTCTGGATTTTCTGGCCCGGTCGGTGCGTGCCGGCAATGCGTTTTCGATTGCCCTCGAGTTGCTGGCCGGAGAAGCTGTCGAACCGTTGAAATCGGAGATCGTGAAGGTCACGCGGGAGATGGCACTGGGCGCGGGTCTCGAAGACGCTTTGCTGGGACTGATCGCCCGCATTCCGCTCCTTGAGATACGCATGTTCGTTGCCGCGGTCCTGTTGCAGCGCGAGACCGGCGGCAATCTGAGTGAAGTTCTCGGCAAACTCGCCAACTCCGTGCGCGAACGCCTGCGCCTGCGCGGGCAGGTCAGAGCGGCCAGCGGGCAAGGCCGGATGACCGCCACGGTCCTGACATTCATGCCGCTTGTTACGCTGATCATGCTTGAACTGGTATCTCCCGCTTACATCGATAACCTGACCGACGACCCCTTGGGGCGTAATCTTCTGGGCGCCGCAATTGTCTTACAGATTCTGGGGTATCTCGTGATGCAGCAGATGCTCAAAGTTGAGATTTGACGTATGGCTCTTCTGGTTTCAATCTTCGTTTTCATTGCCGTTGCTTCGGTCATTATTCTGTTTGGCTATCGGCGCTATGTGCTGGCGGGGCGTGTGTACGAGAATCTCGAGGCGCCGTCCGCCGATCTCAGGGTCCCGGCCGACAGACCCCTGTCCGGGGAGCCGGGCGCCATCTCGCGGGTGGCGGAATATCTCGGGGGCAAGATTCCTCCGTCGGCTGAAACCGCATCGGCGCTTCAATTGAAACTGCTCGCTGCCGGGTACCGCGAGCAGAATTCGGTGGCTGTCTTTTACGGTCTTAAACTCATGGTCATGGCTGGGGTGACGCTGATCATGCTGTTGGTGGAGTTCAACTCGACCGCGGCGCCCATGATGCGGCTGTTCGGAATTGTTCTCGGTTGTCTGGTGGGCTTCAAATTACCGGACTACGTCCTCGCGAAGCGCATCAAAAGCCGCAAGAAAAAACTTCGCAAGGCGCTGCCCGATGCGCTGGATCTCATTGTCGTCTGCGCCGAAGCGGGCCTCACCATCGACCGCTGTTTCCGCAACGTCTCCCAGCAACTGGGCCTTGTGCACCCCGAACTCTGCGACGAGTTCAGTCTCTTTACCGCTGAAATCAGTGCGGGCTTGCGCAGGAAAGAAGCGCTGGAGAACCTTGCGATCCGCACCCAGGAAACGGAAATGCGTAAATTCGTCGGAGTGCTGACCCAGGCAGACCGTTTCGGCACCAGTATGGCCGACGCTCTGCGGACTCACGCCGATTACCTGCGTGTCCGGCGCCGTCAGGAAGCGGAGGAGAGCGCCGCCAAGTTGGGGGTGAAGCTCATCTTCCCCATATTCTTTTTCATCATGCCCTGCATGATTCTGGTCACCGTGGGTCCAGCTGCCATCGCGGTCGCAAAACAATTGGGTGGGATATTCGGTGGCGGAGCGCATTGATGGAACAGAACGGGAGCACCTTCATCGACTATTACGAACTGATGCAGATCAGCCCCAAAGCACAGCCGGAAACTATCCAGCGCGTGTACCGTATCCTCGCCGGCCGTTGCCACCCCGATAACCCCCACACCGGCGATGTAGAGCGCTTTCTCAGGCTGAAGGAAGCCTTCGAGGTCCTCAACCATCCCGATCGCCGCGCCGCTTACGACGAGGAATACGTCGTCCAGCAAACGCTCCCGGTCGAAGTATTCAACATGCAGGATTTCGCCACCGGAATCGATGGGGAATCGAACCGGCGCATGGGACTGCTCTGCCTGCTCTATCACCGCCGCCGCGTCAATCCCGATGAGCCGAGCCTGTCTCTGCTGCAACTGGAAAAGATGATGATCTCGGCGCGCGAGCATCTGGTGTTTACGGTCTGGTACCTGAAGGACAAAGGTTTTCTCCGCCAAACGGAAGACAGCGGCTATGCCATAACCAGCGCAGGCGTCGATCATGTCGAGCAGGGACTGCCGAAAAATCGACTTCTCTATCGGCTCCTCAAAGAGGCCGAGGACGGATCGGTGCGCTTCGCTCCCCAGTCTCCCTATAATCCGGATGTGAAGGCAGTGGCACAATAGTTCGACAAGGCATGCCCCATATTTCGGCTATCCGGGCCCTCGTCGCGGTACTCGTTATCGCGGCGGCCGCCACCGATCTGCGTTCTCGCCGCATTCCTAACTGGCTTACACTGGCGGGAGTCTGCGCCGGATTACTGGTCAACTGGACGCTTTCCGGATGGGCCGGTCTGCGCACATCGCTGAGCGGCATGATGCTTGGCTTCGGGGTTTATTTCGTGCTGTATCTGTTGCGCGCCATGGGCGCGGGGGACGTCAAACTCATGGCCGCGGTGGGTGCGATTGTCGGGCCGGCAGACTGGTTTGCGATCTTCATCGCTACCGCGATCGCCGGGGGTGTGCTGGCGGTGGTGTTGATGGTCCACAGCGGCCGGATCTTCCAAACCCTGCAGAACACTTTTTTCATCGTGGGGGAGTTGGTGCACCTGCGAGCGCCGTTCACCCGGCGCAAAGATCTGGACGTAAAGAATCCCAACGCATTGAGGATGCCTCACGGAGTGGCCATCGCCGCCGGCACAGTGGCGTGTTTGTCATTGGGCATCATTTGACTTCGGTACAGCCGTGACGCGGCGGCCAGCGTCGCGAAGATCAGCAGCGCATCGCCCGCCAGCAAGACCGGCAGATTTCCCATCAGCACCATAAGGTAGAGCACCGGCGTAAGTCCGGCCAGAGCGAGCAAACCCTCCCACGTACGGAGTGATGCCACTTTGACGAATAATGGGATCAGGACGACGCCGTCGTATATCCTGCAGTGTGGCGCGGCGATTAATCCTGACGCCAGAGCGAGCGTCAGACCGTCCGCCAGGCTGAGCCGCTTGCAAGCCAACCAGAAAATCGCATAAAGCGCGATTGCTCCGACAACGTAAGCAGCAGGCGGCAGCAGTTCATGGATGCTGAGCATGCGGCTCGGATGCGGTTCGAGCAGCGGATTTCGCAACACTGCAAGATATTGGGATGGCCAACCCGCGCCACCTGCCGCGAATGAGATCCCCAGCTGCGCGGCTGTGCCAGTCAGCAGGCCCAACAAGCCACGGCGCGATTTGGCAAGGAAGACCAGGCCGGCGGCGGGCAGATATGTCATTTTGATGCATAGTAACGACGCAACCACACCGGCCAGGAACTCCTGGCCACCCGCAAAGATCCGCGCCGCAGCCAGCACGATCAGAAGCACAAGGGTAATATCCTGGCCTACCATTAACGCATCGGCGAGGGGGAAGGAAAGCGCCAGCGCAATCGCAAAATGCCGCCTTTTGCCGGAAAAAAGCCCGACGGAGGCTAAAGCCGCCAGTATCAGCACGGTAATCCAGACGCGGCGTGCGACGGTGTAGGGTAATGCTGCCAAGGGCCGCAAGGCCGCCGCATAGAAGGGGATTCGAATAAAGGGAAGATATCTGGCCTCCTGCCCGGTCTCGTACACGTTGCCGTGAGCCGAGGCCAAAGCGGCGCCGCGATAGAAGGGAGGAAAATCGTCCGCAGCTTCGGGACGGTGCCACATGGCCAGCGCTATGAGCACTATGCCCAGCGCGCAGATCGCAATCGTCCTCATTGAGGCCATTGTAGAGGTTTCCGTGACGGGAGCCCTCAGCCGCAACGATGATAACCTGAAAGTTCCTCTTATGAGCAGCATTCAAATTACGTTGCCGGACGGAAGTGTCCAGCAAGTCCCCGCTGGCACCAGCGCCCTCGATATCGCGCAGAAGATCAGTCCGCGCCTGGCTGACGCCGCCATCGTTGCCCGCGTCAACGGCCAGTTGATCGACCTCAAGCGCCCCATCGAGCAGGACGCCTCGGTGCAGATCCTGACCCCGAAGGATCCGGACGCGCTCGAAGTTTATCGCCACTCGACCGCGCATCTTTGCGCTGCCGCCGTGCTGGAGCTGTTCCCCGAGACCAAACTGGGTGTGGGGCCGCCCATCGAAACCGGCTTCTATTATGATTTCGACCGGCCCGAACATTTCACCCCGGAGGATCTGGAAAAGATCGAAGCCAAAATGTGGGAACTCCAGGCGAAGAACCTGACCTACGACCGGCAGTTGACGCCCAAGCCCGAAGGTCTCGCCAAGTACCGCTCCATGGATGAGCCGATGAAAGTGGAGCTCATCGAAGAGAAGGCGGACGACATCTTCTCCGAGTACACGCTGGGGCCGCACTTCATCGATTTCTGCCGCGGTCCGCACGTCCCCGACACTTCGAAGCTGAAAGCGTTCAAACTGCTCTCAATCGCCGGCGCCTACTGGAAGGGCAACGAGAAGAACAAGCAGCTCCAGCGCATTTACGGCACCGCCTGGTTCACCAAGAAAGAGCTCGACGATTACCTCCACAAGCTTGAAGAGGCGAAAAAGCGCGACCACCGCAAGCTCGGACAGGAGCTGGATCTGTTCAGCATCCAGGAACTCGCGGGACCGGGGCTGATTTTCTTCCATCCCAAGGGCGGGATCGTTCGCAAGCAGCTCGAAGACTGGATGCGTGACGCTTATCTCAAGCGCGGTTATTCGTTGGTGTATACGCCGCATGTGATGCGCCGCGAACTTTGGAAAACTTCCGGCCACGCCAACTTCTATTCGGAGAACATGTTCACTCCCATGGAGCTGGACGATGCCGAATACCAGCTCAAACCCATGAACTGCCCTGGCCACATCCTGATTTATCGGGATCGCCAACACAGTTACCGCGACCTGCCAGTGCGGCTGGGCGAGCTCGGCACTGTCTATCGCTACGAGCGTTCCGGCACTATGCACGGCCTGCTGCGCGTGCGCGGCTTTACCCAGGACGATGCGCATATCTTCTGCACTCCGGAGCAGATAGAAGACGAGATTGTGAAGTGCCTCGACTTCGCCACCGATACCCTGAAGACTTTCGGCTTCACCGAATACAAGGCCGAGATCTCCACCTGGGATGGCGGCGCCAGCGGCAAGTACGATGGCGACAAGGCCCACTGGGAACTGGCCGAGGGCGCGCTTCGTAAAGCCTGCGACCGCCTTGGCATCAATGCCACGGTGATTCCCGACGAGGCTGCCTTCTACGGTCCCAAGATCGACGTGAAGCTGGTCGACGCCATCGGGCGCCTGTGGCAGCTATCGACAGTGCAGTTCGACTTCACCCTGCCGCTCCGGTTCGAACTCGAATACATCGCCGAGGATGGCAAGAAGCATCGTCCGCTGATGGTGCATCGCGCGCTGTTCGGATCGGTGGAGCGCTTCTTCGGCATTCTGGTGGAGCACTATGCCGGGGCTTTCCCGGTCTGGCTGGCGCCGGTGCAGGCGACCATCCTGCCGATCACCGACAAGCAGATCGATTATGCGCGTCAGGTGGAAGAGAAGCTGAAGGCGGCGGGGGTTCGCGTGACGATCGACGACCGCAATGAGAAGGTGAATCTCAAGATCCGCGAGGCGCAGTTGCAGAAGGTGCCTTACATGCTCGTGATCGGAGGCCGTGAGGCTGAAGCCGGCCAGGTTGCGGTGCGCCATCGCAAACGCGCCGATTTGGGCCCGGTTAATGTGGACGATTTCGTGAAGACGATTACGGCCGAGATCGACGCGAAGTCCAGCGATTAGCTAATACTTGCGCAGCACCGCGAGCAGCCGGCCCTGGATCTCAACTTCCTGGGCCGGAACGCGGATGGGGCTCATCGACGCATTGGCGGGCTGCAGCCGGATGATGTTGCCGGGCTCGCGGTAGAAGCGCTTCAGCGTGGTCTCGCTGCCACCGACCAGCGCCACCACAATCTCGCCATCGCGCGCCTCCTGCGACCTCTCGATCAGGATCATATCGCCTTCGCAGATGTGATCTTCGATCATCGAACTGCCGCGCACGCGCAGCGCATAGGTGTCCTTCTGGCCCACGAAGTCGGCAAAGCTGACAGTGGACTTATCTTCATAAGCTTCGACCGGCTGACCCGCGGCAATCGACCCAAGCACAGGCACTTCCATCGACGCTTCAAAGCGGTTGCGCCTCTGTTCCTGCAGGTAGCGGGGGGCGACTTCAATGGAGCGGCTCTGGTTGTGGCTGCGGTGCAGATAGTTCTTGGTCTGCAATGCCGAGACGTGTTTATGGACGGTGGCGATCGATGCCAGATCCAGACCGCGCGCGATCTCTTCGTAACTGGGGCTATACCCGTTTTCGACCTGATAGGAAGCGATGAAATCGAGCACTTCCTTCTGCCTGCGAGTGAGTGCCATTGAAGCTATCGTAGGCGAACAAAAGGGGAAATGCAAGAGCTAAGTTACAAATACTGCTCTTCCGCCGGCGGTTCCACTCTCGACCTTCTGGTATGTGTCGACAGCATCGTCGAGGCTCGCCTTGAGGGCGATGGTGGGGGCTTCGAGTTCGCCCGCGTCGAAAGCCGGGGCCAGCGTCCCGAGGATACTCGCACACGCCACGGTATCGAGAGCCCTCGAGTCGACGCCGAGCAGGGTCAGACGATGGTGGTAAAAGTCCACCAGATCGAAGCTGACGTGTCGGCTGCCCACCGAGGTGATATTCACCTGCCTGCCCAACTGCCCGAGTGTCCTGAGGCAGGGCTCAAATAACGGACCTCCCACACAATCGAATACGATATTGACGCCCGAGCCGCCGGTCGCTTCTTTAACCAACTTCTCGGGATCGTCGCCCCGGTCGATTGCGATGGTGCGGGCGCCCTTCCACTTCGCAAGCTGAATGACGGCGCCGCCCACACTTCCCTTGGCGCCGGTCACCAGCACCCACTCGCCCGGCTTGACCTGCGCGACCTTGATGAGGCCCTGGTACGCGGTGATAAAAGCTGTGCCTGCGCCCGCGGCTTCGGCCATGCTCAAGGTCTTCGGCTTAGGCGCAACGCCTTGGCGCGGCACTACGATGAACTCGGCATGGGTGCCATTGCGGGTGAAGCCGATGTCTCCACCGCTGCCCCAGACTTCAGTGCCATCCTCAAGTACCCCCGCAAAATCGCGGCCGGGCGTACGCGGCAGGGTGGTTCCTTCCATGCGTCCCAGGACGTTCTTGGTATCGCTCGGATTGATGGCAGCGGCGGCGACCTTTACCAGCACCTCGCCGGGGCCTGGAACAGGACGGTTGACCTCGCGGACCTGCAGTACATCTTTGAACGCTCCGAAGCGTTCGAAGCGCAGGGCCTTCATGAGTGGCTGAGCGGTTCCCAGACCGGCCGCAAATCCAGCGTGAAGCCCGCCACCGGCCCCTCGCCTTCGATGGACTGTGCGTCTGGGCGGAGTTCGGGGCTGGCGCAGGGGCGGTAGATCTCAACCGCACGCCGATCCGGATCGATCAGCCACGCGAGTTGCGCTCCGTTGTCGATCCATTCGCGCATTTTCGCGCGCAGCGCGGGCAACCGGTCGGTGTGCGAGCGCAGTTCGATGACAAAACCCGGGCAAAGATGCCAGAAGCGTTCCAGGGTCGCGGGATCGAGCTGGCCGATGCGTGTCTTCGAAGTCCATGCGACGTCCGGAGAGCGCCTGGCTCCACTGGGCAGAACGAAGCCCCCGGAGGGGCCGCTCACGATACCGCGGCCGTCGCGATCCGCCCAGTTCGCCAACTGGAAATAGACCTTTCCGTTGCGAATTCCGGTCAACGTGAAGTTCGGCGGCATGACGATCAGTTCGCCTTCCGCGGTCATCTCAAAGAAGAGATCCGGGTGCTCGGAGCAGAACTCGGCGAACGCGTCGTCGGTCATCGGGCCGACGGTCAATGTGGCCGGAAGCCAAGTCTCGTCGATGACTAACGGCATATAGCCTATTGTAGGATGCGCTGTTGCAGCTTGAGTACTTCGTCGACCAGAAACAAGTCGGTCAGCAGAGCGCGGAGGTGAATCGATGCGTTCAGGTTATCGATCAGTTGTGAACTGATGGACGGCTGGGCCAGCACCAAGCGGATAGCGGCCAGCGCGTCGGCGGCGTCGCGCTCGATCACGCCGATAAACTCGTCACCAGGCAACTCCGCGGCATAGGCAGCGGCGATACCGGTCAGAGCGGTAACCGACTGGCCCAGCAGATGGCGAATCTGGCCGCCCTGCAGGCTGAGCTGGTCGCTCTCGATTCCCTGCGCGGCATAGGCCAGCATGAACTCGTAACACTCTTCAATCGCGTCGCAACGCGCTTCGAGGTTCACTTCTGCGCGGCCTTACCCAGTTCGGCAACTACCCACCGCTCGGGATCGTGGTGCTCAAGGTACTGTTCGCGGCTCAGGGTACCGAAGATCATGGACTTGGTGATATCCAGTTTCTCCGGTCTGACGGCGAAGTAGACGTGAATGGTGATGAGGGCGATCAGGCCGATGCCCGCCAGCCCATGCACTACATACATCAGGCCGGTCATCATATCGCCGAACATGTACGGATTGCGCGTGAAGAAAGGAGTCTGCACACGGAACATCATGAAGAAGCCGGTGATAGCGACGCTGAGGCCGGTGACCACGATGGCCATGTGATACATCTTGTTCTCAAGCGGATACTTGGCGAACCGTTTGGGCAGGGGCGCCGATTTTCCCAAGAACAATTTGAGCCGGTTTCCGGCATCCTGAATATCCTGTTTATCCGGCCAGATGGCCCAGAAGTCCATAAAGAAAGTGGCGTGGATAATGTGGAACAGAATCGACGCGATGAGCACGATACCGGCTATCCAGTGATACTCGACCCAGTCGAACTTCACGCCGACTTTGGGAAGGAAAGCGGTGATCAGGAGCGCGAACATGGATGCGGCCATGATCCAGTGGAAGGCGCGAGCGGCGAAGGAATGGCGCTTGACGCGTTCGGGCAACCGGGATGCCTGCACCGGCACGCTCGGGGCAAACTCGTCCGCGCCGGCGAAATAGCGCGCCCAGACGGCGTGGACCACCAGGAAAATCAATCCGGCGGCCGCCGACACATAGATCAAATACCACAGGGCATGGATGGGAACATCCTGGCCCCACGGACTTCTGGCAAATTCTACGATACCCACGTTGGCTCCTGTACTCCCCGGATGGCGCGCTTCACGAGATTCCGCGTGAGCGGGATCTTATAGCCGTTGTAACGCAGAGGCTGCGCGCCCTGAATCGCCATCTGCCCGGCCATTTCCGCCGTCTCTTCATTGCGCGATTTGCCGGTAACGGCGGTTTCCACATCTTTCAGCCGCCACGGATGCGCGGCAAGGCCGTTCATCACGATGCGGATGCTGTCGATTTTGTCGCCCGTAAGCTTCTGGGCGGAGGCGATGTTGACGAGCGGGAAATCCCACACCGGACGATCGCGGATTTTTTCGAAATAGAAGTGCGCGCCGGCCCAAGTGGAGGGAATGCGAATGGCCGTAAGCAATTCGCCCGGCTGCAGCACTGTCATACGAGTAATGTCGATGGCGGGTCCGATGAAATAGTCTTCGGCATTCACCGTGCGCTCACCGTTTTTGCCGCGAATGACCATCTTCGCGTCGAGCGCCACCAGCGCGGGGGCCGTATCGGAAGGATTGACGGCGACGCAGCGATTGGCGCCGAAGATGGCGAGCTCACGATTGATGGCGGTGGGGGTATCGGCATAGCAGGTATTGCCGCCGGCGCGGTAGCACTTGAAGCCACCGCGATAATACCAGCAGCGCGCGTCCTGCGACACGTTGCCGCCGATAGTTCCCTGGTTGCGGATTTGCGGCGAGGCGGCCAATTCGGCGCCTTCCGAGAGAAGGCTGAACTTCTCTTTGACCATGGGGTCGCGCACTACCTCAGTGAGGGTTGTGAGGGCGCCGATCTCGATGCCGCCATCCATGGCTTTGATGCCGCGCAGTTCTTTGATCTGGCTCAAGTCGACGACGAACTCGGTACGCTTGACGCGATCCTTGAGCCAATCGAAACTATCGAGTCCTCCTGCCATGACCCAGGCTTTCGAGCCATAACGGTCGAGCAGCCCGAGCGCATCTTCAGTCGTGGCCGGCTGAAAGAGTTCGAACGCCGGCATGATGTCGCGAATAATAGCCATATTCGGTTCTCCTTATTCTCTTTCTGCCCTAAACCTGGGCCGTCATGGTCTCGCCCGCCGGCCGGCCTAATTCCAGTGAAGTCAGAATTATGTCGGAGAACACCGGAGCGCGGCGGATGACGTTGTCGCCGAGCGCGTCGGTTAAGGCGTTGAGAATCGCATTGCATCCGGCGCCGACGGGCGGCTCACCGACGCCCCTCGCGCCCACCGGAGTTTCAGGATCCGGAATGTTGAGCGCGGCCCACTGCATTCTCTCCGGTGCGTCGAGAATGGTTGGCGGCTTGTTGTGATGGAAGCGCTTGGCGAGGGCGATGCCCCAGTGCTGATCGTAAACCCAGTGCTGTCCGATGGCGTGAGCGATACCCAGCATGGAGCGGCCGAGGACCTGACCGCCCAAAGCGCGCGGGTGCATGATGGTGCCGACGTCCGCCATGGCGAGATAGTCGACAATGCGGTACTTGCCGGTCTCGGTATCCACTTCAACTTCGGCAAAGCCGACCACGAAGGAGTGGGTCTGGCCATCGTGCGGCATAGTATCGCGGGCCACGCAGATCAGGCCCTGGCCAGCCAGCGCTTTGGCCGACGCCGCAGTCATCTTATTGATGCCTTTGGGAGTTTCGTGGCCGTCGTAAACGCCGCCGAGCTCGATGGCGCGCTGCCCGGCCTGGGCGAGGGTCATGCCGCGGCCGCCGCCTTTATGGAAGACGCGCTCGTTGGCTACTTCATAGTCTTCGGGCTTGCCGCCGAAGTCCTTCGCCGCAATCTCCTGCAGCACGGTCTTGCCGTACATGGCGGTGGCGTAGGCGGCACGCGACATGGTGTGGATGGTGGTGCTGCCGCCGGATGGGCAGGTCCAGGGAACGTTCTTGGCGCTCGAGCCCCAGACGATCTGAACTTTGTCCCACGGCACACCGAGGATCTCAGCCGCGACGCGGTTGGCGTCGCTCATGGATTCGGTGCCGAGGTTGCCGATGCCGGACTGGATATAGAGCTTGCCGTCGGGCTTAATAATAAACAGACCGTCGAAGCCGACGCCGCCGCCGACGAAACAGCTCATGGATACGCCGACGCCGCGGACCTTGCTGCCGCTCTTCTTCGGCAGCGAGACACGGCGCTGCCATTCGAACTGTTCGGCGCCGCGGTCGAGGGCCTCTTTGACGAAACAGCTGGTGACGTAGGCGCGCTTGCCCTGTTTGTTGGCGGGTCCGGTGAAAGCCTTGCCTTCGGGCGCGTTGATCTTGCGGATGGCGACCTGATCGATGCCGAGTTGACGGGCAGCCTTGGCGAGGACGGGGTCAATGAGCGTCATCCCCTGCATACCGCCGGGCTGGCTCTGGGCCGAGCGGGGAGGCGTATTGGTGATGACGGTGATACCGCGCCAGCGCATGGTTTCAGGCTGGAACATTAGCGAGACCATGCGACCGGCCGAGCTGCCGTCGCCGGCAGGATCGTAAGGACCGCTATCGGTAACGTAGAACCCGTCGATCGCAGTGATTCGGCCTTCCTTCGTGAAACCGACCTTGACGCGGCCGTGGACGGCGGGGCGGGCGCGTCCTATGTAATGCTCTTCCTCGCGGCTGATGCGCATCATGACCGGGGCGTTGACCTTCTTCGACATGAGTGCCGGGATGATGCAGGTGATGGCGCTGGTAATCTTGCCGCCGAAGCCGCCGCCGGTGTATTCGCTCACGACAACGATTTTGTCGGTATCGAGGCCCAGCCAGCGCCCGATGGCAGGCACGGTCTGAGCTGTGCTCTGAGTGGAGCAGTGGACGTAAACTTTGCCGTTCTGCCAGTAGGCGAACGCGGAGCGGGTTTCGAGAGTCTGGTGGCTGGTATTGGGAGTGAAGAAGGTCTCATCGAGGACGAGATGGGCTTTCTTCATGCCTTCCTCGACATTGCCGATGACCATTTCGGGATCGCTGGTCTTACCCATGGGCAACTTGCCTTGGTTGTACTCGGCGAAGTCTTCCTCGGTCCACTTGATCTCGCTGACGACGGGGGGCGGGGCGGGAGTTCCTGGAGGCGCGTCGGGCCGCTTCCAGACGTTGCCGCCGACGCGGGCGTTGGGTCCGCCGGGCCGCAGACTCACCAGCGGATCGACAGCATGGGGATAGCGCTCGATATCGAGCTTGATGGTCTCGATGGCCTCGGCGGCGGTGAGTTCGTCGACCGCGCAGACGGCGAGAATCGGCTCGCCCTGATAGACAGGATCGTTGGTCAGACCACGCTCGCCGAGGGGATTGGCGGGAATTCTGACGCCCTGATCGGTGATGGCGTCGGCCGGTTTCGGCATGTCGTCCACCGTCATGATTCCCTTGACGCCGGGCATGGCGAGAGCCTTCGACATATCGATGCCGCGCACATGGCCGTGCGGCACGGGGCTGAGCAGCAGCTTGATGAACAGCATGCCGTCGGCGCGATAATCCTCGGCGTACTTCGACTTGCCCGTGACCTTGGCGATGAGGTCGGGAGTCTGGTAGTTCTGGCCAACCAGCTTATGAGGCGCGGCTTGCGCGGGCGCAGCAGTAGCGGGGGTTTCAGGAAGTCTGGGCATTACGCACTCCTTAAATTCTCCGCACCTTTCATAAGGGCGGTGAGGATCTTGTCATAGTCCTGGCAACGGCAGAGGTTGCCGGAGACGCCATGCGCCAGTTGGGCGCGGGTGGGATTCGGATTCACCTTGAGGAATCCGACGGTGGCCATGATGAAGCCGGACATACAGAAGGCGCACTGGAAACCTTGTTCTTCGACGACACCCTGCTGCACAGGGTGGAGGGTGCCATCGGCCTTGGCGAGGCCTTCAATGGTGACGATATTCTTGCCGCGCGCAGTGTGGGTGAGCATGGAGCAGGAGTAGTGCGGCACGTCGTCGATGAGCACGGTGCAGGCGCCGCATTCGGAGCGGTCGCAGCCGAGCTTGGTGCCGGTGAGCCCCAGCTTGTAGCGCAGGGTGGTAGCGAGGGTTTCCTGCTTCATGACGTCGACGCGGCGTTGCTGGCCGTTGACGTTGAGGGTGATGAGCCGCTCAACCGAGCCGGGCGCATTCTGAGCCTGCACCACGGAAGAGCGCAACATGTAGCCGGCAGAGGAAACCGCGCCAGCCGCGATCACACCTTTGATCACAGCGCGTCTGGTTACTTTCTTGCTTTGCGGGCCTGTCGTTTCATTACTTTGGGCTGCCGTATTGTCGATTTCTGCCATAGGATCACCTCAAATGCTGCATCAAACTCAAACCGCCTCCCGGACCAGGAGGCTGGTTCGAAGTGGAGAGATTACCAAACTTCGAAAATTATATACCTTTCACATGTCGGCGTCGAGGTCGGACCAAATGTTTCATATTTTTTTTGGGTGGGGGTGTGGATTTTCATATTTGGTTGGTTTGGCGAGTATATATAAGGTTGGGGGGCGGCGGTGCGTGGTTGGAGGCGGCAAGGAAGCCACGCCGCCCTTTCGAATGTGTTTTGATAAGCAGCTTGTAATGTGTACTTTGCGCTGTTGATTTCACGGGAAAAAGTGGCTTCGTTGGTGATATTGCGGAGGTTCCCCGCAGCGTATTTGGGGCGGTGCGCGCTGGGGAGCGCGGGCGTGGGTTGGGATTCGAACGCGTGGTTTGAGCGTGGATGGTTCACGACCGCAGCTTACCGCCGAGGGCATTCGGGTTTAGGGGTGCCTCGGGGAAGGTGTTGATTCGATGGAGAAGAAAGGGCGATATTTTTCGGACCGGGGGAAACGCCGGGGTGCCATAACACCGGCTAAAGGCACCGCCGCCCAACTCATCCCTCGAAGGAGGCGGATCGCTGTGACTTGGAGGGTTTTAGGGAATCCATATATCTGCGTAAGATCGACGTAGCCACTGCCGTGATCTGAATGCCCCGCTCCAGAATGAGATCGTAGTTGAAACTCACGAACGTGTGAGTGCTGTCTTCTTGCTCGAACTGGTGGACCAGGAACGAAATCAGCGGGCTCCAGTCCACGTCCCAGCCGACGATGGTAAAGAGCCTGCGGATTGCTCACGTCCGCGCCAGTCCGATCAAGAAGAACTTCAATCGATTCACTCGGTCGTCGGTGAGTAATCACACAATCGTCCGCGCTCGTTTACCCCGGCAACGGATAGAATGCATGCGATGGGTTTAAAGTCGAAACTCTCCGTGTTTGTAGTGCTCGTCGGGAGTATTCTTGTGTCTGAACTGCAGGCGGGCCAGATCGACGCGATTTACGCTTTTGGAGACAGCCTTTCGGACGTTGGAAACGCCTTCGTCGGAACGGGAGGCACGATACCGGGTCCACCGTACTTTGATGGTCAGTTCAGCAACGGCAATATCTGGTTGCAGGACCTCGCAGCCGATCTCGGTCTGGCGCCATTAATACCGAGTCTGGAGCCGGGAGGTACAGACTACGCGGTCGGCAGTGCCCAAACTGGAACCAACGTCCTTTTCAACAGCGCCGGTGCGACGGCCAATCAGATCGATCTCCTGAACGCTCAGATTCCATCGTTTTTGGCCAACAATCCAACGGCCAACCCCAATGCGCTGTACACGATCTGGATCGGGTCGAACGATCTGTCGGCTATTCCGGATACAGCCACGCAGGGGCAGATCGCGCTGGACCTTGGCGAGGTTGCCGGGAACATCGACACTGCCATCGGTATGCTCGCCACTGACGGCGCAAAGAATTTCCTGGTGGTCACGGTCCCCGACCTTGGCAAAAGTCCGGAAGGGTTGACAGCAGGGCCGACCGCCAGCGCCGCGTTGTCAGCGCTTTCCGCGGGTTTCGACAGTACTCTGGTAAGTGGGTCGGCACCCATTCCGTCTCTTGCGTCGCTCGCAGCGGGATATTCGATTAATATTTCTGTGCTGAATGCTTACTCATTGCTCGACTCGATTGCGGGAAACCCGGGTCTCTATGGGTTTACGGATGCGACTGATGCGTGCCTAACGAACTCGCCGAATTTTGTGGGTGGTACCGTCTGCGCGAATCCAGATCAGTATTTGTTCTGGGACGAATCGGGGCATCCTACAGCAGCCGCGAACTTACTGGTCGCCGACGAGACGTTGAGTCTGGTGGCGCCGGAACCGGCTTCGCTTTCGCTTATTGCTGCTGCCGGGCTGTTAGGTCTGTTCTTCATTCCCCGGCGATGGTGCAATCATCGCCAGCGATATATTGCCTCACGCCCGGCTCGGCCTGCGCGGTGATTCGCGAGCCACATCTCCAGGAACGCCGTTTGATCGGCATGGTGGTTCACGTTCATCAGGGCAGAGGCACCGCAACGTTTTCGAGGGAAACCCCGCAAGATTGAATCGAAGATACCTTCCGATAGGTGGGCATATCGCCCGCCTCTAAGCGCTTCAGGATCGACGTGGAAGAGACGATAGATCGGCCGGATGAGCCCTGATGCGTCGGAATGTGACATGCTGGTAAGCGCGTTCATGCCGTCTGTCCGGCGGCACTAGAAAGAACAGGAAATGGCGATGCGGAAAACCTTCGGATTACTCGCTGCAACATTTGTCCTGAGTCTGGCGGCACAGGACATCAAACCAACTCCAACCTGTAATAAATGCTCGGCGAGTTACATCAGCAACGACGAGATTCAGGCATACCTGAATCTTGCCCCGGCGCGAACCGCTAATTCCGTCGCCGATCAGCAGGTGCGCGCGGTGGACGTTGGCAAGACTAACGTCGACATCGGGGTGGTCTACCGAAGCGGTACGCAGTCGGAGGGTTCCGCTGTAGCCGAGCACGACAGGGTCAGTGAGGTTTACCACGTCCTCGACGGATCCGCGACCCTGGTAACCGGCGCCGACATTGTCGATTGGAAGCGGCGGCCGGCGGATAATGAAGCGGTCAAGCTGTTAAATGGCCCCGGTGGCAATGGCGCGTCCATTCGCAACGGCGCAACTTACCAGCTAAAGGCCGGCGACGTCATCGTAATTCCCGCCGGCGTCGGCCACTGGTTCACCAAAATTGACGATCATATTCGTTATCTGATGATTCGAGTCGATCCCGACAAGGTCACTCCACTCAAGAACGAAGCCGCCTCACTATCCGATCTCCATCGCGACGCGAAGTGAGTTTCGCGTTCGATCAACTTCAACGACGCGAAGACGGTACTTTGTCTACTTGCCCCAGTCCTTCCCGGGCATTGTTTGACACCAGCAGTTAGCGGGTGCGGATGCTGCCGCCGTCGGTGTGGTTGCGGGCGCCGGGGTGGGGGCCGGCGAGAACAGGGAGACGAGAAACGCGAAAAGAGTAAGCATGGGAGTCAATTTTCCTTTTTCTTGAGATAACCAGTCGTTGACTGGCTTCACCCTGTAATGCGCGAGGAGTCGGAAAAGGAGGTCACCCTGCTCGCACATCCGGGCTGTCTGGATTTATGGCGGAGCGAATCCACAGGCACGGAACGCTGTTACCGGTACGCCGCACGGACCGGCAGACAGCGAAGATGCGTGGAAAAAACGGCCCGGCGGCACACTGGCGCAGAGTTCTTCCGATCATTTGGACGATTTCACGGAAGCGGGGATGGCCCGCACTACCCTGATTCCGGAGTTCACTGGCCCGGGATGCGCCCGATCGAGAGGGGTTCGCAGCCCTCGACTGCGCTCGTCTCATAAAGCCGCGCGGCCTCTCGAGAAAGTCGGAAGGCAAGTGTAGAAGCGCCGATTACGAAATGAGATAGAATCCAGAGAGCACTCGTTTGAGCGTGTTATTTCTGGCAATCAAGGAGGGAGCATGCCCGACGCAAGCGGCGATGTTACGGCGCTCCTGGGACAGCTCCGGGCAGGCAATCAGGAGGTCGCCGGTCAACTCGTTCCCCTGATATACGACGAACTGCGCCGCATCGCGAGCGCTCAGATGCGGCGCGAGCGAGCGGGCCACACGCTGCAAGCCACCGCGGTCGTCCATGAGGCGTATCTGCGCCTTGCCGGGGAGCAGGACATCCAATGGCAGAGCCGTGCGCACTTTTTCGCGATTGCCGCCCGTGCTATGCGTCAAGTGTTGCTGGACTATGCGCGCCAGCGTCATGCGGGAAAGCGAGGCGGCGAAGGCGCGCAAAAAGTGGAGATCGATGTGGACCTCCTGGCCGGGGCGAACCGGATCGAGGATATTGTTGCGATCGATGAGGTTGTGACGCGATTGAGCGAGTTGGACCAGCAACAGGGACGGATTGTCGAACTGCGTTTCTTTGGCGGCCTCAGTGTCGAGGAGACCGCCGAGGCGATGGGCATTTCCGACAGCACCGTTAAGCGGGAATGGAGATTAGCCAAAGCCTGGCTTCACCGGGAACTGGCTGTCGCCCAATCCCCATGACTCCGCAGCGTTGGCGGCAGATGAAGGCGATCTTCGATCGTGCGCTTGAATGCAAGCCCGACGCGCGGGAAGAGGTTATTCGCGAAAGCTGCGGGACCGACCACGAATTGCTGACGGAAGTGCTCTCTCTGGTGGCTTCCGATGTCGAAGCGGACTCTTTTCTCGAAAATCCTGTCGTCCAGGCCGGCGCCATGGCGGGGTGGGCGCCGACGCGCGGCGCCCACCGCGTGGACTCCATGGTGGGCCGCACCATCGGCAACTACATCATTACCAGTGAACTCGCCCACGGAGGCATGGGGATCGTCTATCGTGCGCGGCACGTGTCATTGCCTCGTGAAGTTGTCGTCAAATGCATCCGGCCCATGGCGCTCTCCCCCGAAGAAGCAGTGGATCTGCGAGCGAGATTCCGCCGGGAGGCGTATATCCAGGCCCAGATGGATCATCCGCACGTCGTGCGCGTCTACGAGTTCTTCGACGGAGCGGACGAATACTTCCTCGTTATGGAGTATGTTCATGGCTTGAGCCTTCGGTCCATGCTCGACCGACGGACCATTCTGCCTGCCGAAGAAGCGTGCGCCCTGGCCGCGCAAGCTCTCGAAGGTCTTGCTTGTGCGCACACCTTAAGTTTTGTCGATGAATCGGGCAGTACGAGCATTGGAATCATCCACCGCGATATCAAACCCGCGAACATGCTGGTGGATGAGCGC